>Ga0315538_1000158_pt1 | contig 44329 bp, 31 predicted proteins | sample SalMarSW160230MG_2_FD_203834 | JGI IMG/M metagenome (GOLD analysis project Ga0315538, IMG submission 203834) | Salt marsh sediment microbial communities from the Plum Island Ecosystem LTER, Massachusetts, United States - Salt Marsh Sediment SW1601-230 ...
TCTTCCAGGGAAAAACTGTGCGTTGCCATAAAACCTATATCAACCCGCCTTGTCTCAACTAGATCAATTGCAGTCTGAATACAATCGTTCTGCCTGCGGACATTCTGAATACAGATTTCCTTCCGCCGCATCTTATGAACATCAAAAGATATCCGCTCAAGCTCAGGAATGCCAAGGATCATAAGCTTCCCTCCGGGTTTCAATAATTCTACTGCCTGATCGACAGCAGCCTGGTCTCCGCAGCACTCAAATACTGCATCCAGCAAATCAGGCTCTCTTGCCTTAATATCTTCAACTACATCGATTTTGTCTGTATTACCTGCCCAGGATACTCCGGCTTTCCTTGCAGCATCAAGTCGTTCATCAATTTTATCGGTCATATAGACAGATCTGATCCCAGATGCCCTAGCAGCAAGCAGCACACTTAATCCGATAGGCCCGGAACCGAGAATACCTGCTGTCTTTACTCCTGTTTTATTCAATAACTTGACTGAATAGACACCAATCGATAAAGGCTCTATTAAAGCACCCTGTTTCAGCGTTGTGTCTTCTCTAATCTTATAGCAGTTCTCCTCGGGCACAACGATAAACTCTGACAGGCAGCCTTCCATTTGTCCCGGACAGCCCAGGAAAAGAAGATTTTCGCATGTATTAGGCCTGCCCATCAGACACTGACTGCACATTCCACAGGATATTGCGGGATCTACGACAACACGGTCTCCACGCTTCAGTTGTGTCACTCCGGCTCCGGTTTTTTCTACGGCTGCTGCACATTCGTGCCCGACAATAAACGGATATTTTACAGTTTGGTCACCGATTCGGCCCGATAAATAATAATGAAGATCAGAACCGCATATTCCAACAGCACCCGGCTTAAGCAGGACATCGGTGTCTTTTTTAATCTGCGGACAAGGAATCTCCCTCAATTCTATGCTTCTAATTCCAGTTAAAACTGCGGCTTTCACTGACTGCCAGCCTCCATTCCGGAATTCAATACTATAAAATCATTCATGCTTTCCTGAACGGATTTTCATTCTTGTACAGCATGCCTTCAGGCTGATTAAAATAGATATCATTAACACCCAGCATCCTGACCGCTGCAAAAAGCGCTTTCCCGGCATGTTTAAAAGCAACTCCGGCATGATGTGGAAAGCCTTTTTCAATAAGGACATTGCGGTAAAAGCGCCCCATTTCTTCCACGGCAAATAATCCTATACTGCCAAACGACATCGGATCAACATCAAGCACTTCACCCTCTGCAACATACGAACAAAGAGTTTCATCCGCTGCGGACTGCAGCCGGAAAAGAGTAATATCTCCCGGTCTTATTCTCCCTTCAAGCGTTCCTCTTGTAATCATCGGGTCTCTGCCAGACTCTATGAGTCGATTCATAATGAGTTGATATTTCATTTCAAAATTCATCATGCATGAAGAAGCTGTATTTCCGCAGTGAAACCCCATAAAAAGGTCATCCTGCTTATATCTTCCGATTGTGTCTTTTGCCTCCTCATACATATCGTAAGGTACGCTGTTATTTATATCGAGGAGTGTCGCAGGAAGCTCTGTTGCACATGTGGCTGTATACTCGCTTAAAGCCCCATAAATATCTACTTCGCAGGAAACAGGAATGCCCCGGGAGGCAAGACGAGAATTTACATAGCAGGGAACAAATCCAAAATAACTCTCAAAAGCAGGCCAGCACTTATTTGCAAAAACTGCATATTCTGAAGCTCCAAGATTTTCATCCATAAACCTGATCAAAGCTATCTCATACTGAGCAAGTTTCTCAAGAAGGTCAGGATAATTATTCCCTTTCCCAAGTTCCTCTGCCATATCTTCAGCAACCGTTTTAACAGCAGGGTCATTACCTGCAGATTTGTAAATATCATAGAGATCCAGTTCGCTGTTTTCCATGACCTCGACTCCAATATCATAGAGCGGTTTAATGGGAGCATTGCATGCGACGAAATCTTGAGGCCGGGGGCCAAAAGAGAATATCTTTAATTTTTTTAAACCGAGTATGATCCTTGCTACAGGAAGAAATTCCCTGATCATATCTGCTACTTCTGAGGCTGTGCCTACAGGATATTCCGGAATATAAGGCCTGAGATGCCTCAGCCTCAAATTGTAAGATGTATTTAACAAACCACAGTATGCATCTCCCCTTCCCTCAATTAAATTCTCTTTTGTTTCTTCTGCAGCAGCGACAATCATGACAGGACCGTCAAATTTTTGTGCAAGAATTGTTGTCGGCCCTTCCGGCCCGAAATTCCCAAGAAAAATAACAAGAGCATTAATATTCTTCCGCCTTATCTCTTCGAGAGCTTTCAGTGTGTCTTTTTCATTTTCAACAATTGTTTCAATCCCTGTAATCTTAACATTCTTTACTCTACATTCTTCAATGACTCTTGCCTTCCTATCATTCGACAGGTCTTGTGGAAAACAGTCTCTGCTTACAGCCGCGATTCCCAGGTTAATCTTTGGTATGTTATTCATTTTTTATCCCCCTCGTTTTCCTGCCCGTAATAAGCATCCGGACCGTGCTTTCTTTTATAATGCTTATGCAAAATATATTCCGGCAGTCTGTCACTCTGTGGATTGAGCAGCATGGTCCCAAGTGCCATTTTTGCGACTTTTTCTAATGCAACATTATTCATCACGGCTTCTTCAGGTGTTTTCCCCCAGGAAAACACACCATGGCCAGCAACAAGAACAGCAGGCATTTCCAAAGGATTCAATTTGGCAAAACGTTCGACAATGACCTTTCCTGTATTCCTCTCATAGCCTTTTTTAACTTCCTTCTCAGTCAGGAACCTTGTTAAAGGAATGTCTCCTTTGAAATGATCGGCATGAGTAGTCCCAAAACAAGGGATTTCCATGCAAGCCTGTGCAAAAATAGATGCATATTCACTGTGTGTGTGAGCCACTCCAGTTATGTTTTCGAATTCTTTATATATTTCAAGATGAGTAGGAGTATCCGAAGAAGGATTCAACTTGCCTTCGACGACATTTCCTTTTAAATCAAGCACTACCAGTTCTGACGGCTGCAATTCTATATAAGATATCCCGCTCGGTTTGATTACAACTAATTCTTTCCCCGGGTCATATCCACTGACATTTCCCCAGGTTAAAGCCACCAAACGATATTTGACAAGATCTAAGTTCGCCCGCCAGACCTTTTCCTTTAATTCGGTTAACATCAATTCTCTCTCCTCTGTTTACCGCGGATAGCAAGCAGATCCTTCATGACATTATACATGCTTCCCGACCATTGTGTTGTACCGAATGAATCATGCAGTTGGCAGTACAAATTGTACAATTCTCGATATACCAGATTATTTCCATGGTCCGGTTCATACACTTCTTTTACTCCGGTCATTGCCTTCTGAGCTTCTTCAACACTCGAAAATCCACCTTCCTCTTTGGAAGCCACAGCCCCAAAAATCGCAGCACCCAAAGCGCAGGTTTGATCGCTTGCAGATACTTTCATCGGGCGTCCCGTTATATCCGCATATATCTGCATCAAAAAAGGGCTTTTAGAAGCCAAACCTCCGCAGTTTACAATCTCCTTGACCTGCACCCCGTATTCTTCAATACGATTTATTATGGTAAGCGCTCCAAATGCGGTAGCTTCAATCAATGCTCGATAAATCTCGTGTGCCTGTGTCTGCAGCGTTTGCCCTATAACAAGACCGCTCAGGAGAACATCCACAAGAATTGTTCTGTTCCCATTATTCCAATCCAATGCAAGCAGGCCGTGCTCACCAGGCCTTTGTTTTGCAGCTTCAAGCTCCAGGTTTTTAAACTTCTCATCGATTGTTTTTCCATATTTATCAGGGGCAAGTTGATGAACAAACCATAAAAATATATCCCCCACAGCAGACTGCCCTGCCTCGATTCCAAAATAACCGGGGATAACAGACCCATCAACAATTCCACATACCCCAGGGATATCTGCAAGTTCTTTACTGTTCGGCCAGACCATTATATCACAGGTGCTTGTGCCGAGTATTTTAACAAGAGTGCCCTCCTTAACTCCTGCTCCAACAGCACCCATATGCGCATCAAAAGCTCCAACTGCAACGGCAATTCCTGGCCTTAATCCCAGCCTTTCTGCCCACTCAGATGAAAGCCGCCCGGCCAATCGATCCGAAGGAACCGCCTCTTCATATAGTCTATCCCGAAGCAGTGCGAGATCCTGAGTCAATGTAGAAAGGAACTCTTTATCCGGCAGTCCTCCGTAAGCATCATTGTACATTGCTTTATGTCCTGCAGCACATACACTCCTGACAATACTGTCCGGTCTTGTATCTCCGGCCAAGACCGCCGGAATATAGTCACAGACCTCAACAAAACTATATGCAGAGTCATATACTTCCGGGGAAGAATTTTTACAGTGAAGAATCTTACTCCAGAACCATTCGGATGAATATACTCCGCCTATTCTTGTTAAATACTCCGGCCGCATTTTCTCAGCCAGTTCAGTAATCTGGGCAGCTTCCGCATAGCTTGAATGATCCTTCCAAAGCCAAACCATTGCATCCAAATTATCTTTAAATTCCGGCAATAATCCTAACGGAGTGCCTTCTTTATCGACAGGCATCGGACTGCTCCCTGTCGTATCCACACCAATCCCAATAATATTCGCTGCATCAAAATCCGGAAATTTATTTTCAGCCAGATGGATGGCCTCCCTGACTGAAACACTGATCCCATCCAGATAATCTTGAGGATTCTGCCTCGCAATATTTGGATCGTTCGGGTCAATGAAGATGCCATTCTCACCCAAATGATAGGGAAAAACAGAACTCGAAAGTTCAGTGCCGTCCTCAATATCTACAATCAGCGAACGGCATGAATTCGTCCCAAAATCTAAGCCCAAAGCATATTTCTTCATTCTTTACCTCGGAAAAATCTTTGGCCCTCACTTTGCAACAACCAGTGGAGAAAAGTAAATCAATATAAGCGCTATAATGACAAGAACAACAATAGAAAGAATAACATCTCTCGTATTCCAGCTTTCACGCGACGCTTTCTTATCTTCGGCAACGGTAGTGCTGTAGGTAAGACCCTGTATTTTTTCGTACGATGGGGCCCTTGTAAAAAGGCTGACAGCAACCATCGCAGCAATACACACTAAAAACAGATACACACAGAAATACAAGAAGTTGATACTAGCAAAAGTGTACAGCCACCCGCTTAAATGTTCCTTGTTTAATTCTGCAACCAACCGCAGCATGCCGATCCCAAAACCGCCGATCAGTGCGGTAAGTGCCCCTGACGAATTAATTCTTTTCCAGAATAAACCCAAAAGAAATACCGAAGCAATAGGCGGGGCAAGATAAGATTGAACGCTCTGCAAATAATGGTATAACTCTCCAGAAATAAATTTCATAAACGGAATCCAGAGAATCCCGCAAATGACGACAACTCCCGTGGCAATACGTCCCACAAAAACGAGCGACTTCTCGGACGAGCGCGGTTTTATCTTTTTATAGATATCCATTGTAAATAATGTAGAACATGAATTGAATACCGCTGCAAGAGAGCTCATTAGTGCAGCTAGCAGGCCTCCAGCCACAAGCCCTTTAAAGCCTGTCGGAAGAAGTGCCTTTACCATTGCAGGAAAAGCCTGGTCAGATGCAGCAAGATTGAGCTGATTGGTTTTTGTCAGGGCATAGGCAATTACTCCTGGAATAATAAAAATGAAGAAAGGAAGGAGTTTTAAGTATGCCGCGAAAATTGTCCCGCGTCTTCCCTGTGTTTCATTTCTAGCCGCTAGAGTACGCTGAACAATACATTGATCTGTACACCAATACCAAACCCCGACGATCGGAGGTGCCAATACCATTCCGAGCCATGGAAAATCCGGATGATTTAAGGGCAAAAATAAGTTGACATGATCAGCCCCTACAACAGAAACTAAATTTCCCCATCCTCCAATTTTTATTAACCCCATTATTGTTACTGTTATCGACCCCACAATCAATACTACAGCTTGCAGAGTTTCTGTGTAAACGACTGCCCGCAGTCCCCCCAAAACAGTATATATCCCAGTCAGTATTACTATAATCAAGGCTCCTGTCCAAAATTCAATTCCCATCAGGGCTTGAAATACTACTGCACCTGCATAAACTGTAACGGATACTTTTGTCAGAACATAAGCAACGAGTGACATTAACGACAAAAACCATCGTGCTGTCGGAGAATAACGCATCTCCAAAAATTCGGGCATCGTGAAAACTTTACTTCGCATGTAAAATGGGACGAAAACCCATCCCAGAAGAAGAATGACCCAGGCGTGTAATTCGTAATGCCCCATCGCGACCCCGCTTTTTACAGCAGTTCCGGCAAGTCCGACGATGTGTTCAGAACCAATGTTGGATGCAAAAATGGATGCACCAATCACAAACCAACCGATATGCCGGCTTGCTAAGAAATAATCAGTCGTATTTACCTGCTTTTTTCTTATAACCCACCAGGCAATACCGAAAAGGACTAAAAAATATAATGAAATGATTATCCAGTCAAACAGCTGAAATCCAGACATGAATATTATCCTTTTTTCAAGGTTTTTATAATCATATCAAATTTTTTCTTCTATCAAACTTTATCCTGACTCTATCAAACTTCTGCTGTACCTTGCCCCAACCTAATCACTGCAGCAACCGATGCGTAGGTTAGGTCGGATCGTAAATAATCCAGCTTAATCATTCGATTCTTTACTTTTTTCTTGGAATCCACACTGCCATCTCCCCTGCTCCGCGGTGCCCCCACACATAATAAGGAATCGCTGTAAATTTCTTCCTTAACTGCTTTCCTTCCTTCACACTGTCCAACGCAGCACATTCGCCTTTTATCAGCATAATGCCTCCCAACTTATCACCACAGTATTCAGCCTCAAGAACCGAATCATCAGGCAGAGAAAGCTCAAGCACATGCCCATTATTGTCTGCATCCTCTAAACAGTAAACAACAGGTCCCCGCTCCAAAGCCACTTTTCCTAAGTTTTCCTCCACTTTCTCATTACACAACACTCGCCGAACCTGCATTGGAAATAATATTTCAACCTTATCCCCTTTCTCCCACCTACGCCGAATACGTGCAAAACCTTTATTTGTATCAATCCTGCATTTTTTACCACTTACCTTGAGAACTACTTCCCCATCGCTCTTCTCTTTATAGCCGTACAGATCCCCTGGTACAGGATTACCCTGTGCCCACCCGGGAATACGTATGTAAAGCGCAAACTTACCGCTGCGTTCCGGATCAACCGCAATCTTTACTGCCCCATCCCATGGATAGCGCGTCTCCTGCCCTATATTAATCCTATTCCCATCAATCTCTATCGTGCTAGAGCTTTGAACAAATAGGTTGATATAGATAATATCGCCCTTCTGTGCATAAATATACCCGGGAAATGAGGGTAGGAAGCGAGTTATGTTTCCAGGACAGCAGGCACAGTCGAACCACGGCTTGCGTGTAAGTTCACCCTGGTTAAATTTGTATTTCCCATCAGACTCAAGAGGATTTGGATAAAAGAAACGGTCACCGCTCAGGGACACACCCGAAATTAAACCATTGTATACTATCCTCTCCAGGACATCGATGTACTTTGCATCGCTATGAAGAAGAAAAAGGCGGTGGTTCCACATTGCATTTGCGATGGCTGCACAGGTCTCATTATAGGCAGTGCGATTGGGCAGTTCGTAGTTATCCCCGAACGCCTCTCCTTCATGCCTGGCGCCTATACCTCCGGTAAGATAGAGCTTTTTTGTAACAACGTTTTCCCAGATGCGGTCTATCGCACTTATGTAGTCCTTATCACCAGTGAGCGCAGCCACATCTGCCATGCCTGAATACATATAGCCAGCACGAACAGCATGCCCAACCGCTTCTCTCTGTTCAATCACCGGCTTGTGAGACTGTAGATATTCAAGCTCACTATAGACAGCAAAATTCGATGACTTGGGATAAATCTTCAATTTCTGATTACGGCCGCGTTCATCGAGGAAAAATTTGGCAAGCCTCAGGTATTTTTCATTACCTGTCACACGGTACAATTTTGCAAGGCCTATTTCTATCTCCTGATGGCCTGGGACACCGTGTTGCTTATCAGGGCCAAATACTCTGTCAATAAGGTCTGCATTCTTTACTGCTACATCCAGAAAACTCCTTTTACCTGTCGCTAGATAATAAGCAACTGCTGCCTCATACATGTGCCCCGCACAATAAAGTTCATGACTGACTCCCAGGTTCGACCAGCGTTTATCTCCGGCACCAGCAGCCGGGTGATCAGGATCAATCGTACGAGAAGTATAAAGGTAACCGTCATCTTCCTGGGCGGCAACGACCTTCGCAATTAAGTCATCCATATATTTTTCAAGCTTTGGATCCGGGTGAAGGCTTAATGAATAAGAGGCCCCTTCCATGACCTTATATACATCCGAATCATTATAACGGTAGCCTTCAAATTTCCCTTCCATCATTCCAGCAGCCTTAGAAAAATTATTTATACGCCCAGTTTCTTCACACTTTTTAAAAGCAAAGGGTATAGTTACTGTTCGGTTTGTTTCCATGCGCGGTGCCCAGAAAATGTCGTTTACTCTTACATCTGTGAAGGGGACTGGTTTTACAGAGTAATCCTTTTGTTTTTTAGCCGCACCCATAACGTTCATTGACATTAAAAAGACCGCTGTTATTATCAATTTAACAACGATGTTCCATTTAAATACAAATTTCATAATATTCATCCCCTCCTCTCTTTTAAACTTAGATTATTCAATCTCATTCGACATGTTTTTACTTATGGAATTTCTTGATAAATTCCTCAACCTCTGGCACTCCCCCCTGATATATTAAATACCCATTGTACGGCTCACGAGGTGTGATATCATCATTAACCGGAGCTAACATAATCTCCTTAACTTTTTCAGGGTCCTGTGTCTGCCCCAACGCCCATCCCAACTTGATATAGGCAACTTCAGGCAGCATATTCCCAGCAGGAATCACACCCTTGGCCATGAGGTCTCTGCCAGTATCATATACATACATATGAACATAGCCCCATAGGGTTTGGACAGTCATATAAATCGGGATATCTTTTTTAAAGGCCCTTTCAATTACAGGATACAGAGGCTTGTTCACATGGCCAAGTCCTGTTCCTGCAATCACAATCCCTTTATATCCATTATCCACAAGTGAATCAATAATGTCCGGCTTCATATTCGGGTAATAATAGACAAGGGAAACTTTTTCTTCAAAATAAGGAAGTATTCTTACTTTTCTGTCTCTGCGCCTGTGATTGTACTCAGGCTTCAAAGCTTCTACACTATTTCTTGTAACCTTTCCGAGAGGGATATCTCCTACAGTCCTGAATGTCGACCTGTAAGAAGAGTGCATCTTCCTTACTCTCGTGCCTCTGTGTAAAAAACCATATTCATCGGATGTCGGACCGAACATACAGACCATGACTTCAGCAATGTCAGAATACCCGGCTGCATAAGCAGCATGCATAAGGTTTAATGCTGCATCAGAACTAGGCCTGTCCGAAGAGCGCTGTGAACCAACCAGGATAATCGGGACGGGAGAGTCCTGTATCATATAAGTTAATGCCGCTGCCGTATGGTGGAGTGTATCTGTCCCGTGTCCGATGATTATACCGTCTGTTCCCTTTTCAATCTCTTTGCCGATAGCTACTGCCAAAGATTTATACTGCTCAGGCCCCATGTTTTCACTGAAAACTGCAAACAATTTTTCAGTTGTTAGATTGCAGATATCAGCGAGTTCAGGGACAGCCCCGTACAATTCTCCAGGCGAAAAAGCCGGAATCACGGCTCCTGTTCTATAATCCAACCTGGAAGCTATCGTTCCTCCTGTTCCAAAGAGTTTAACATTCGGTTTATTATCAGAATATGGAAACTCCTTTTCCGGAATTTGATATTTTGCTTTTTTGTATCCCAATTCTTTTATGGATTTTATTGTACCAATATTAATCCCAATATTATAACCTGTGGCAATTTTCAAAACGATGTGCTCATCATCATCATTTTCTGAACGCGGCAGGATTGTTCCCTTGAACATCCCTCTCGTTGAATCAATTTCTACTTTTCCCCAAACTCTGGCATTATATTTTTTCAATACAGAGAGAGATCTGCCTTTATATCCCTGGAAAATATCTTCAGTCATGATTCAGTCCTCAGCTGCCAGCCAGCGGCTGTCCCTCATATTTTTCTACAAATTCCCTTAATTCTACCATAGGAATATTTCCCAAAGCAGTTCTATTAACTTCCCCCATTATCCAGTTTAGTTCAGCATTATTATTACTGGATGTGTTTATATCCATAAATTTTCTCTTCAGAAAAGGTATTCTATCAAATATTTGCTGTTTGGATAATTTGATAAATTTAATAGAGACAAGAACCGACTCGAAATCCATTTTTGGATGCTGATAAACTACAGGGATCATTATTTTGGCGATGGCCAAATCCAGATTTTCTTTTTTAATAAAACTCAGCAGTTCGAATATTCTTTCGTAATTAAAATCAGGAGAAACAGGATACTTTCCTTCAACATGTTTCAAATTATGCCCGAATAGGGTGCCTGCAAATCTCGAATCTATTTTGATGTCATTTATAATTCTTTCAATGATAGGGGCAAGATTATTCCTTAAGATGTAGTTATATGTATCTTCGGGTATATTCCATTTTCTAAGCTGCCGGTAGCGCTCACAAACATCTTTGGGGAGTCGTTTGTTTAGTTTATCAATATAGCCATCATCGAGCGGTATCGGGGCTGAATCAGTATCCGGATACATTCTATCAGGCCCAGGAAGGACTCTTTCGAAGATCGTAGTTCCATCTTCAAAAGACTTCCGGCTCTCGTTGGGCACACCTTTAAACGCCCATTGACATCGTTCTTCCAATGTTTCCAGGGCAGTCGGCATATCTTCTTCGAGCCCCCATATTAGGAGCTGCGCATCATTTTTGCCCGATCCAAGGATTTCTTTTATTCTTATAAAATTTGCATATGAAATTACTTTTTTAAACTGCTCGGAATGGATAAGGTTCGGCTTTTCTATACATGCAATTACCTTAATCCTGTCGCTTAACTCATCTGCAAACATTTTTCCGGGCTGAGTGAAATGGGATAGAATTCCTCCAAACTCAGGAAGGTTAACAGCAGCTATTTTCCATCCATTTTCCTGGGCGGATATCAGAGGCTTGTAATGAAAATCAAATTCCTTCGGGTCAAGGAATTTATATTTGATTTTCCATTTATCCGGGTCCTTCACTTTCTTGGAAAGAATACCCCTAATTCTTAGCAAGGCCCACTGTCTGAAGACCTCATTGTGGGTAAGTTCGGGTATCAATTTATTATGAGAGACCCCTTTTATCTCTACCCTTGTACCACCCCTGCAGCTTACATTGACATCTTCTCTTCCAGCTCCAATTCCGACTCTCACTTTCCCTGTGCTTCTGTTCAAAAAACGGATATACTCTGCCCCTTCTTTGACTTCGTCAGGATTTGCAAAATCGGGATATGTGACTGTTTCAATAAGGGGAATGCCCAGCCTGTCAGTCTGATAAATTCTCACATGGCCTACATCAGAAACTTCCCGGCAGGCATCCTCCTCAATGCTCAATTGAATGATGCGGACTTTCTTGTTTTTTAACTGTATTTCTCCTTCAACTCCCAAAATCGCAGTCCTCTGGAATCCGGTCGGAATGCTTCCATCAAGATACTGCTTTCGGGTAATATGGACTTCGCCGACAATATTCAACTTACACAGCAGTGAGATCTCCAATGCTATCTCCAGTGCTTCCCTATTGATCAGGAAAGGAGGAGTGTCGTCAATATCATAAGTACAGGCTGTTCTATCCTTAATCCTGTAGATAATCTGTTTCCTCGTCTTGAATTCCATCAGTGCAGTTCCATCATATTCCCCAAGTTCACTGAGAGTGGGTCTCATATGCCGGATTATCTCTGCATCGTAATCATCTAAGTCATTATATATTCCGGCAGGGCAATTACAAAAAAGCTTTTTACTGGTTTTAAGCTGCTGATGGACTTCTAATCCGGACATAAATCCAACACGGTCATAATCTGCCTGTGCAGCCTTTTTCCTGGGCACATATCCAACCGCTTTTTTGCTTTGTACGTAATTTTGTTGGGGATCAAGATATCGTTTCATTTCAGGTTACCTGAATTATTCATAAAAACTTCCGACACCTTTAGTTAATTTCAATGATATTTGCATGTTAGCATGATTATATATCTTAACAATAAAGAATCATTTTAAAAAGAAAATTCATAGGTAATATTTGAAAAATATTAATTTGACGATTAGTCTATGCTGTGGTAAAAATTATGCTTAACTGAGAATAAAACAAAAAATTACCATGCTCATTATAAACAGATAATAAAATAATTCTCTATTTAAAATGGCAACAGGAGGAAAGATGCCCGAACAAAAAACAGAAAAATATGAGTTTCAATCAGAGGTCAAAGAATTACTAAACATTCTTGTCTATTCGCTCTATAAGAACAAAGAAATTTTCCTAAGGGAGCTGATTTCAAACGCAGTGGACGCCCTCAATAAGGTTCAATTCGAGATATTGACCAATAAAGACATCCTGGATAAGGATGAAACGTTGAAAATTGAGATCTATTTTAATAAAACTCTTGGAAAATTTATCATCGAAGATACAGGTATCGGGATGACTCGAGAAGAACTCATCCAGGATATTGGAACAATTGCACATTCCGGTACTTTTGACTTCATCAAGAAATTAGCCGGATCAAAGGATAAAGACCGGATGGATTTAATCGGAAAATTCGGTGTAGGATTTTACTCCAGCTTCATGGTTGCTAAAGAGATCCATATTTACACACGTTCATTCCACAAGGACAGCAGGGGTTATCTCTGGAAATCAAAAGGTGGTACTGCTTACACTATAGAAGAAACGCTGAAAAAACGCCGGGGAACGCGGATCGAACTCATATTGAAAAAAAGCGAAAAAGAATTTCTTGAAAAATACACAATAAAAAACATCCTTTCTAAATATTCCAAATTCGTTCCCTTCCCTGTGTATCTTGAAAACGAAAAGATAGAAATTGCTGAAGCAATCTGGACACAGCCAAAATCAAGCCTCAAGGAAAAGGATTATTTTGACTTTTTTAAGTTTATCGACAACTCACAGGAAGAACCCGAGACATATCTCCATATCTCTTCGGACGCACCTGTTCAGTTTAACTCTATTCTGTATATCCCGAAAATCTCTTCCGAGCTTTTCGGCCTCTTTAAAACAGAACCTGGCGTAGATCTCTATTCGAACAAAGTACTCATCCAAAAAGCGAGCAAAGACATCTTTCCGGAATACCTCAGGTTTGTAAAAGGCATAATCGATTCTGAAGAAATTCCACTGAATATCTCAAGAGAAACAATTCAAAACAATGTAAAAATAACTAAGATAAAAAAATACATCCTTAAAAAAATATTCGATCATTTAAAGAAAATCAAAGAAAATGACATAGAGAAATATCTGAGAATATGGAATAACTTTAATAGAAGTATCAAAGAAGGAACAGCTTTTGATTTGGAAAACAGGAAAAAAATATCCGACCTCCTGCTCTTTCACTCATCAAAAGAACCCAAGGACAAATATATCGACCTTAAAAAATATAAAGAGAGAATGGGGGAAGACCAGAAGGAAATCTACTACGCTGCCGGACTCGACATAGAATCCATCGAAAAGAATCCGGCCCTGGAGGCTTTCAAGAAAAAGGACATCGAAGTGCTTTACCTGGACGATACGCTGGATGAGTTCGTAATTGAACATTTGAAGGATTATGGGGATAAAAAGTTTACAATGGCCGAAAGTGCAGACATCAAGCTGGACAAGAAAGAAGAAGAAGGAAAAAACAAAGAACAAACTGAAAATATAGAAAATTTTATCACATATCTTAAAAAATTATATGGAGAAAAAATCGCTGATGTCAGGGTTTCCGGCAGATTAGTGAAAAGTCCATGTATGCTTGTTCACCATTCAGACGCGCCTTCTGCCCAGATGGAAAAGGTAATAAAAATGGTCAACAAAGATTATTCTTATTCCAAGAAAGTCTTTGAAATAAATCCGGATAATGCACTAATCAAGGAAATGGTACGTATTCATAAAGCCAAACCTGAATCAACCGAATTAAAATCCCTATCTTTACAGCTGCTTGATAACATGCTGCTGCGTGAGGGCATCATCGATGACATCGATGAGATTGTCCCCCGCATCCAGAAAATCATGCTGCACGCCGCAAAAAAAACCTGAAGTTACGGCTAACTTGGCGGGTTTAGAAGGAAAAAGCCACAAAGAACCTAAAAAAGTTTGATCACTGCTCCAAAATTTCCAACCGCTATTTATACCCGCTCAAGTTCACCCGCTGGTTGGACATCCCATTTCAATATACTTTATAATGATGCCAGACTTCTGGAGTTTGAGGAGGTTCACATCCTTCGTGTCAGTGTCCGATGAGATCCCAATAAGAAGAACACTTGTAGCCTCCTCAAGACCGAGCCCATCCTTTGCCTTGTTCAAGCAGGAAACCACCATCTGAATTCTTTCTTTTGATAATCTCTGTGTGGCAACAACAGTTTCGACGGCGTACCACTTTGAGGATGTCCTGATCATTGCATCTAGTTCGTGCTGTTTTCTCCTGATGAACCTACAGTCTTCGTTCACAGGTTCATCTAATGTCCCGATAAAGGTATCTATGAGTCTGTTCTCAGACGAGTTGACCAAGGAGTAGGTTCTCTTGGTTGTGGCTCGCTCCCTATCTATGCGAACAACGTTCTCTTGACTTAGTCTGAGGAGCACTTCCTCAACCGAATCTCGGGATAGCCGGATCTTGCTTGCCAAGTACATCAAATTCTGCACGGGCCCTATCTTCGACAACACTTCGATTATCACCTGCTTCCGTTCTTCCCGCTTGTACTCCTGAAGACTGCTTCCGGTTTGTTGTCGAGAAGTTTCTGCGGATGTGACCGGTACTGATGTTTGTATTTCCATAATCGGGATAACACTTTTGTACAGTTCATCTCGATACTGCTTCACCTCGGCTTTGGTGAAGTTCTTAGACTGACTGGTGCTCGAGTCGTAGGCATCGTGATGTTCGAGGCACAAGAATGCCAAATTGTCGTAGGCGTCATTCGAGCTGTCTTTGTCCAGGTGAGCAATCTGACCGCTCTTGATGCGTACGTCTCTATTCAAGCCGAAACATATGCAGCACCTGCGCCGTGAATTACACAAGACGTCGGCTTCAGTCGTGGAACTAGTTCTTTTTCTTGCCATAGAGCCTCAATTTGCTGCCTAACTATTAATATACAACATGCTGTATTTGATACAAAAATATCTCTAAGAACGTCGTAAATTAATTAATTCCACCGAATATCCCAGTAAAATTGCGGTATTATTTTAAAATTATACATATTAGATTGCAAGCTGTATATTTGACTTCCTTAATATCCAATTCGGTCGGATGTCGAATGACCTTGCCTTGACTATAATTTTGAAGATTTTCTCTTAATCGCTAGAGTTCTGGGGACACTAACCTAATTCCAAATTAAGAATTCCTAGGAAGTATTCAGAACTTCTTCCCAATTTAGTATAGTGTCCCAATAGTGTCCCATTATAACTTAAATAAATTCAACTGCTTACAAGGTTCATCTATTAATGTCGTGTCATAAAATTCTGTAAGTACTTGTAAAATATGAGTTTTCTCAAATGCAGTAACGCTCAAAATTTGCAAAAAAGTGTAGAGACTCATGTCTAAATTTAGGCGCTTTTTAATAATTGACACTAGTAGATAGACTGAAACCGCAATCCAGATCTGGGTTTTCACTGCGTTTTCGGAAGTCCCATAAAATGATTTTATCCGTAAATGCTGTTTGATCCACCGAAAAAAGAGCTCTATCTGCCATCGACATTTATAAAGTTATGCAATGGTATTTGCTGGAAGAATAAAATTATTGCTTAAAAAGGTTAAATGCTTACTGTTATCAGCATCAAATATACGAACTCGCCGGAGCTTATCTGGATATCGCTGCAAAGACTTAATACCAGTCAAAGCGATTGTTTGATCACATCTCAGGCCTGTGCTCTTATCGACTGGATGGGAATAGATTCTACGAAATTGAAGGTTTGATTTGCCACGGATAACAAAAAAAGCTTTAAACAAGTTCAGAGTATAAAGCCGGGCAAGATCAAAATATCCTCGATCCATAATATAAAAGCAACCAGGTTCCGGGATAAGTTCATCAAGAATACATGTATCATATATTTTTCCATCTGTGATTTTAATGAAGGTGGGGATAGAGCCACGTAAGTCTAATGCTGTGTGTAATTTAACCGCAGCCTTAAGCTTTTGGAATTTTGCCCAGGGAAACAGTGAAAGGCATAAATCAATAGTTGTTGTATCCAGAGCATAAACCGTCTCTTCCAACTCTACACCAAAGTCATCATCAGCATATAAGCTCCGGGCTTGATGAATAAGCACCTGAGCGAAGTCTGCATAGATCCGCCAGTCGCGATGTTCATTGGCATGGGCCAAAGTATTTCTCGATACCCTACCTCGAATTCCCATATGATAGAGTTTGTTCTGCATTGAGCGAAGACAAGCCTCAATATCTCGAAGGCTTTCCCGATAGGTAAGTTGAGCAAAAGCCATACAAAGAAATTGATCAAAACAGGAAAAGCTTTTTACTTTGTATTTGCCGCCATAGCGTTTAACACATTTTCGAAATTCATGGAGAGGGAGAAAATCTATTATTTGAGAAAATACCGTTTTTCCTATATTCATGGTCACTCCTCCCTGTCGATTGACAGAAGAGCGACCATATCATAAAATCTAGTTCAAATCGATTACACTGAATTTCTTTCATAACTTAATGATAATATTTAAGTTACAAGGATTTTAAGTTTCAACGTTGGGACAGCACTGATAGTGTCCCTAGAATTTTAGTGGTAGCCACTTTTCTGAATCTTCACTCATGCGAAAATAACCGATTTGTTTTAACTCTACAAAATGAATGTATTGCTGCCCCTCGGGAATAGTTTTTTTAAAATATCTTTTCACTGGAATAGGCAATCCATTTAAATCCTGAGACATAAAATTTCGTCCATTGCTGGTATTGGCATGAGCATTTAATTCGACGAATGTTTTTCTCGTTGATTTCTCAAGACGGTATCCATTTATCCAGATAGACATAATAATCAAAAAGACAATAAAACCAATGATTGCAAGTGTATATTTTACCCACATAATTTTAACTCCATTTTAATTCTCAGTCTAACGAAAAAGCGCAGCGAAATATCGGGCAGGTGCAGCGCCTTGTGAGGATACTCCAAATTAATAATTCCTAGGAAGTATTCAGAACTTCTTCCCAATTCAGTATAGTGTCCCTAGAATTTTACATATCCCACCAAATAATTGACCCTTTGAGATTGAGAAAGTTGTAGCCAGTAATCCCCCGAACTCTTTGCGCTAGTGGTTGACGAGTAACTTAACGTTATGGCCAAGGTAAATAATGTGCATAAAATCATCTTATTAATTTCCATAAGAAATAATCTCCTATACCTAACAAAAAGCTGAGGGGCGTGAGTTTACGAGCACCCCTTTTCAGTGACTTGTTTGCTGGTCATCTTAATCTTTTTGCCATTCTCTCATTTTCGTCAAATTCCCAAATTTCGACATCGCTTGGGATCAAATGAGATTTCGTACGTATATAATATTCAGCGAGTGTTTCTTGCCTTTTTGGACTGAAATCTTTGAGAACAAAGAGTATTTTTCGATATCCTGTTGGAGTTGCATAAAAGAAATACATGGCCTGATCCCACGTTGTCATTTTTGCACTTGGGACATTGCCGCTTTCAGTCCATGTGTGTGCTTTACATTCAACTAGAATTCTTTCATCAAAATTACCCAAATCGAAATTGTGTGGCTTTTTTCCGCTAATTCCTATATTGATCAAAATACCTTTTTGAAGAAGTAACCCTTTTGTTGAGAAAAAAGTTTTAGCTGCTTCCTCAAATTCCTTACCTATAAAGGTATTACTTTTTCCACCTTTACGTTGGAATGGCTTATCCATTTTTATTTCCAGCGAATATATATTATACAGCCTTTTTGCCTGTGCAAATACAGCATTTATCGCTTCCTATTACGTTATCCTGATTGAGCAAAACAGGGAATAACGTATTAGATATAAACAGTTTTGTCCTGACCATCATCTTTTTACCGTCAGTGTTCTGCAGAAAATATTGCCGCCTAAACAGATACTATCAAAGCTTATTGCAATAATTCAAGAAATATTGAGATTAAATAAAAAATCATACGTCCTTTTTTACTGAAAGACTTAATTGAATTGAGAGTTCTGGAGACACTATACTTAACTCCAAATTAAGAATTACTAGGAAGTATTCAGAACTTTTTCCCAATTCAGTATAGGGTCCCTAGAATTTTCGAATGCGCTTTAGTAAATTTCGGAACTTACTGCCCAGTAACATAACGCTGGACAAAAGTAAATATAGCCATAATGAGAAAGCTTATGATCGTAACAATAGTCCAAATTTTACCGGCATGGCTTGCCACTCCAATCATCCCGCCAGTACCAGAAAAGAACAACACAATATATGGTATAACAATCCTTTGATTCTGACGAAAATCAACCTTTAAAATATAATCTAACATTAACTCGACAACAAGATATGATATCATCAGGCCAATCTGTATGAAATACAAAAAATGCCGTTTGAAACCAAAAGCTGTAATAAATAGATAAGCTAGTGGAATAATACTCAATATAAGAATTATTCCTAACCAATACTCGATTTTTGGCCTATTACTCAGGCGTGCAATAAGAACAGATATCACAAGAACGTTAATCAGATTAGCAGCTATCACACCGACGATATTTGAAACTTGTGTTGATTCAGCCATAACAACAGAACTCCATATTAGTCTTAATGTAATTTACGACTAACAATTATTATACTGCATGCTGTATAATAATTGTTAGCGCGGCCAATGCAAAATAAGGGTAGTTTGTCATTGGCAAAGGAGACAATGAACAATGTCTATTTATTACAAGCACGTACAGTTCGGCACACTTACGGTGTCACTCCTCGTCGCTGCCATAGTTCTACTCGCTCTGCTTGGATTTATCGTAGAGTGGCATACTGTTACCATTGGAGTATTACTAACCCTTCTAGTGTGCGTGGCTCTTTTCTATTCTCTCACCGTCGAGATAAGCAATGATCACTTGGGAATCCACTTCGGTGTTGGTATAGTCAAGAAGAGATTCGAGATCAAGGATATCGAGAAAGCCTATCCAGTAAGAAACCGATGGTACTATGGCTGGGGGATTCGGTTGATCCTTCACGGTTGGCTCTATAACGTTTCCGGTTTGGATGCTATCGAAATTGTGATGTCGTCTGGAAAGCGATACCGAATCGGTACCGACCAACCCAACGAGCTTGCGCAGGCAGTCAACGAGGCGAGGAAACTGGACACCTAACCAAGCGCTTTCAGTTCTTTGGGGAGCAAAAGCCGCACGAGGAGGGCTGTTCTCACGAGTCATGTTTCATATGGTCCCGTGGGAAGGCGCACAAGGTCGAAATCGCAGATTATCATTAGAGGTGAGAGCTATGAGCATATCGAGGATACCTCCAATTCACCCTGAGGAAGTTCTGCTTGAGGAGTTTCTCAAGCCTATGGGAATCAGCCAGTATCGTCTTGCAAAGGAAATACATGCAAGAGTGGCAGGTTAAGCCAGATGTCTAACAAGTCACTGCACCAGACTACGACTTACGCTGCGGCTGGTGAGTTTGGACGTTAGAAAAGAGATAAGAAAAAAAGAATATTTATCACATCATCCACAGAAGGGCTTGATGTTGTTTTTAGTTTTCCAGCATAACGCTTGAACTCAGCGGCACTGTTCAAACGGCGACCACTAGAGTAATTTGTTAGATTTCTTTCTTATAGACATCTCGTCTGTGACCAATTCTAAGAATAAGGACATCGTCTCCTAAAATTGCATAGATAACCCTATAATTACTGAATCGATATTTTCGAAGACCAGCAAATTGCCCTTTGAGAACCGGATAAGTATCTGCTTTCTTTGAAAGCTCTTGCTCAATTTGATCTAAAATACGACAGGCCTCTGCCTGGGAAAACTTTTTCAGATCGCGATGTACCGACTTCTTGTAAATGATATTATAAGCCAAGGGATTTTCTCAGCTCTTTGCCTGAAACAATAGGATCTGTCCTGTCATGGAGCCGGTCAAGAGCCACTTGGATATCTGCATAGGCATCAATGTAAGACTCCAACGCTTTTTGAATAATGTAAGAGCGGGGCCGTTCTGTTTCTTTGGCAATATTGTCTAGGTGATTGGCAAGCTCTTTGGGGAGTCTAACTGAAATTGCTGTCCTCATAAAATACCTCTTGATATCATTGTAATACATTGTATACAAGAGTTCATGGAAAGTCAAATATTATTTTAAGGAATCTAACGGATTGCCGATAACCCGACAAAAACATGGCGGCCAGTAATTTTCACGAAACCAACGTCCCCGATCGGTTTAACGAACTAAGCCTGAACCCGAACGTGTTTTTGTTCGGGTTGATTGGCTTGTTATAGGGAGCTCTCATTGCAAAATCCATCGACATAAATCCTTAGTCAAACGATCTCTCACAGTACCAAATCCGTGTGTTGCATGGTAGACCATGAAAGTTACATCTGTAGTTCCAGCTGATTTTAATGCTCTGTAAAATGGTAATAACATGTTATCAATAGTAACGCTCACGTCTTCCCAACCTCCAATCAGCAATATTGACCGGTTAGAAAGATTGGACGCATTTTCGATCAGACCATAAACATCTTGGTTCTCTGCCAATTCTCTTAGATCATCTAATGGTTCGAAGCGAACTGGACCTTCGGGAGCTTTTGTACTGGCCAAAGATTTAACAAGCATCTTGGAAAAATGTTCATCTTGTTGATAGTGGCGTATTAACTGTCCATGATCAGTGCCAGAAATAGAAAAAACACGTTGAACGCTACTATCTGTAGCGGCGTAGATCAAAGACATACCACCACCCCAACTGTATCCGCCGAGCACGAGGCGATCTCGATCAATACCATAGCGTTCCAGATTTTCAGATTTTTGGCACCATTTCCAAACAGCTCCTATATCTTTTAAGCCATTTGGAAAAGTTGAGATACCTTCACTATCATGCCAGCCACGCGGAGCAAAGATAATAACATTAATTCCTGCTTGGCTCATCCCTGAACCTAGACCAAGTACATCTTTCTTCCCCCCACTCCATCCAGGGACGAGAATAACTGTTAGTCTTGGGGAAGCAGCAATACCAGTGAATATATGAGCCGCCAGTTTAAACCCTGAGCTCTCAATAAGAACACGATTGGGATCACCCTGAGCTGAGCACGGATTGGATATAACTAAAATTATTATTGCAATGACAACAAAGTTTATAATTAGTTTCATAGTATGTCTCCGTATAACAATTGCTATACTGCATACTATATTTTGATAAAAATATAGCTGCAATAGCGTCTAAATGCAATGAATCCCTTTAAATATATTCTTAAAATGCACCATTATCCTATCAATATCCTTGTTACATTGCAATCCATATATCCGGTGATTTAGATATCCAAAAGCCTGGTTTTTTGGCTTCCTGTTTGAGCATAATGATACATTTCACCTCCTACAATTCAATCAAGTCTTTCAGTAAAAAGGACGTATGATTTTTTATTTAATCTCAATATTTCTTGAATTATTGCAATAAGCTTTGATAGTATCGGTTTAGGCGGCAATATTTGCTGCAGAACACCGACAGTAGAAGGATGATAGTCAGGACAAAACTGTTTATATTCAATACGTTATTCCCTGTTTCGCTCAATAGGGAATATCTATCAAAAAATGAAAAAGAAAAAAGCAATGAATAACAAAAAATGGACTTCCGGATTTCTTTTAATACTTTTAGCTGTGATTTTCTGCTTTGGGCTGACTTTTGCCTCATTGGAGCTGCCTGGTCTTTTGAACAAAGCTCTGTACGGCACAGTTCCTGCTTTAGAGGGGGATTCTCATGCTGACGAATCAACTGTTTTCCATACTGAATTGTTCATAAGCCATTACCACCTTCGGCTTATTGGATACATCTGCTTCGGAATTATGATCGTGCTAATCGCAGCTGGTTTTATAACCGGCAAAAGAGGGCTTGCATCTGCTGGAGCTCTGATGATATTTCTTCCCGTTTTTGCCCAGTTCGCTACAGTTATGTTCTTTCTCGCCGGGCTGGGGGTGCTCAATGTAGTATGGCTGCCTGTTCTGGATATTTCTTTTAATGCTGGACAGCTGGGAGATATTGCCTATCTTCCATATAGGCTGCTTGGGTCTCTCTTTTTAAAAATTGGAGTTGATATTCACTATCCGCTGGTATATTTACTGGTGGGAATTGGGCTTCTTCTTTTTATCATCGGCACTTTCACATGGTTTATCTCTAGGCAGCAAAAAAAAGATATGGCGGATTTCTGGATCTATAGGATTTCACGCCATCCTCAGTATTTAGGATGGATTCTCTGGAGCTACGGAATGTTGCTGGCCCTGATGCGGGTAAGATACCCCAAGAGATCCTGGGGCATTGCAGCCTCCCTTCCTTGGCTGCTTTCAGCGATGATCATTATAGGCGTTGCGCTTCTTGAAGAGCGAAAAATGAAGAAACAACTGGGAAACCAATATGAAAAATACAGTATGAAAACGCCTTTTCTCTTTCCACTGCCAAAGTTCATCTCAAACGTATTTACGATACCCGCGCGTCTTCTCTTTAAAAAGAAAATTCCAGAGCGGAAGGGCGAAATCGCGGCTGTTCTTTCTATTTACATTTTACTGTTTGTCGGACTTTCACATATTTATGTTCGTTCTCGAATGTTCCCCAAAATTCCTGAAGGAATAAACTCAATTGAGTCGGAAAGCCGCGCAGAGAAATATATCCGGGCCCTGCGGCTGACTGACAACTGGCATTTCCGCCGCCCCTATGTTGAAGCGCTGGAAAAAATCGGTGAACAGTCAGTAATCCCTTTGATGAAGCTTCTTAAAGATCCTGACCCATCGCTGCGCCAAATAGCTGCTTCTTCTCTGGAAAGAATCGGATCGCCTAGAGCAGTTGATGCTTTAATAGAAAGTCTTTCTGATAAAAACAATAATATACGATACTATGCTGCTCGTGCTCTGGGACAGATGCGTGCCGAAAAGGCAGCAGAACCGCTTAGCATTATGCTTAAGGAGGAATCAGGTTTTGTATTCTACGCTGCAGCTGCTGCTTTAGGAAAGATTGGTTCACAGAAAGCCCTCGATCCTTTGATCGCAGCCCTGGACGAACCTAGTTACTGGAACCGCAAGGCTGTTGTTTCTTCTTTAGGAGACCTTGGTTCAGAAAAAGCAGTGGTTCCTCTTCTCAATATTCTGGAAGAGGCGGAGCTAAATGTTCATGTAAAGAGGGAAATTATGGTGGCTTTCCTTAAGATAGGGTCAAAACAAACTGTTAGCGCTTTGAAGAAAGCCCTAAGTGATGATGATGCAGAGGTCCGGATCTATGCTGGGGAAGCGCTGAAAAGATTGGAATATTAAACCGATGACGCCATACCAATTAAGCTGTTATGAAGGAAATTCCTATGCCAAGATGGCCCTTGTGGTATTTCAATGGTTTTTGCATGAAAAACTTGCTTTAATACATTTTCAATACCATTGTAGAAATTATGTATCAATGTAGCTACACCTGCAAGTTCTAACTCTGATAAATCAGATAATGATTTAGATGGTAGGGAAGAGAGTGTTTTCTCTATGGCTTCATATTCAGCTTCAATGCGATTTTTATAGCTAGCCATAAAGTGGTACCCCTTCTTCTTTGACTAATTTGATAAATTTTGATGTATCAGATAGATCAATAACGTCAACTGGCTTGGAAAGCGCAAAAATAAGCTCACCATAATAGCGGAAAAAATCTTTTGGAGATATTCCTTCAACGCCGATATCGATGTCATGGCTTTCTTTTGATGTGTCTAGACTGGAACCGAACAACAATACCCGTTTTATGCGGTATTTTTCCGATATTTCCCGAATTGTTTTTTTGTCTTTTTCTGTAATCATGGATAAATTATACCATTTATTGTAATTATTATCTCCTTTTTCATCAATCCACAGTATAAGGTGAGTCCCCTCTTTGTTCCATCACGGTTTCGGAGATGCTTCCATCTAACAATTATTATACCTATATACCTATAAAGAAAAAATAAATACAGGATTTCCCTTTTTGGATTTTGTTAGGATATTGGGGTCGGGCCACACTAACTGCTTGAATTTTAAGGAGTTAAACTGAAAAACGGCCTTAAAATCGGCCTTAAAGCAATGCTTTTAGTGGCAAAAATGTACGTTTAAGTAGATCATTCGATATTATTCTTAGAGCTTTTCTTAAAGTGCTTTTTTGGGGCCCAAAAAGGAGCTTTTAAGGCAAAATATCAGCCCTTATTATATGGTTATCTTTCCTGATATCTATAAGTTAGCATGGCCCGACCCCTTCTCGTTTTTATTGTTCTCCTCACTCCACTTGAGAACTTCCGCCTGCTAAAACCCACTTTCTGAACGAAAACAATAGCTTGCTATATAACAAGGATATTGATAGAATTTTATTGTATTGTTAGCATATTTTAGAGGAATTCATAATTTTTAAACGGTTCTGCGGCTGTATTTTTCTCAAAATATAGCATGCAGTATAGTAATTGTTAGCTGAGAAACTAAATTTATAAAATAAAAGGAGGTTTCACATGTCAAAAGATAAAAATATTTACACTACCGGCTTTGGCGCACCAGTTGATGACGACATAAACAGCAAAACAGCAGGAAAAACAGGTCCTCTATTATTGCAAGATACTCATTTTTTAGAAAAACTCGGTCATTTTAATCGAGAACGTATACCTGAACGAGTGGTGCACGCTAAGGGGACAGGTGCACACGGCTATTTTGAGGTCACCGCTGATGTTACGAAATACACAAGAGCTAAATTTCTTTCTGAGATCGGAAAACGCACCGATGTATTTGTTCGTTTCTCCACAGTTGGGGGAGAAAAAGGATCAGCCGATGCTGAACGCGACCCTCGCGGTTTTGCTGTGAAGTTCTATACTGAGGAAGGTAATTATGATATGACCGGAAATAATACGCCTGTCTTTTTTATCCGGGATCCCATGAAATTTCCCGATTTCATCCACACCCAGAAGCGTCATCCGGGGACAAATTTAAAAGATGCGGATATGTTTTGGGATTTTCTTTCACTTACACCAGAATCAATCCATCAAGTGACTATCCTATTTTCTGATCGGGGCACGCCAAGGGCGTTTCGCCACATGAATGGTTACAGTAGCCATACTTTCAAGTGGTATAATGATAAAGGTGAATATTGCTGGGTACAGTATCATTTTAAAACAGAGCAAGGTATTCAGAATCTCACTCGGGATGAAGCCACGAAACTGAAAGGGGAGGATCCTGATCATGCAACACGGGATCTTTATAAAGCCATCGAGCAAGGTGAGTATCCCTCCTGGCGAGTGGAAGTTCAGATTATGACGCCTGAACAAGCAAAGGAATACCGTTTTGATCCGTTCGACATAACCAAAGTTTGGTTCCATGCTGACTTTCCTCCAATCACTATAGGACGGATGGTACTCAATCGTAATCCTAAAAATTATTTTGCTGAAGTAGAGCAGGCTGCTTTTTCTCCTGCGAATTTTGTTCCTGGGATTGCAGCATCACCGGATAAAATGCTTCAGGGGAGACTATTTGCGTATCATGATACCCATATTCATAGATTGGGTCCGAATTATCATTTGCTACCGATAAATAGACCCAAAGCCGCAAAGGTTAATTATTATCAACGCGATGGATTCATGTGTTTCGGTGACAACAGTGGGGATAGCCCAAATTACTATCCTAACAGTTTTGGGGGTCCGGAACCCCAACCAACTGCTGCTGAACCAGGATTTGATGTTTCTGGAACGGCAAGGCGCCATACTTATACCCTTTCTGATGATGACTTTTTTCAAGCTGGAGAACTCTATCGTAGGGTAATGACTGATGAAGACCGCGATCATCTTATTGGAAATATCACCTCTCACCTTTGTAATGCCCGAAAGCATATTCAACTGCGTCAAACAGCTATTTTCTATAAAGCTGATCCTGATTATGGAAGCCGTGTGGCCAAAGGGTTAGGACTTGATGTAGCTGAAGTTAAACGATTAGCAGAGATGTCTCAAGATGAGCGAGTTAAGGCCACTCAAGAGGGAACATAAGAGGCAGCAATTCTTTCATTTATTCGAAGATCCTAAGATCATATAGATCAGCTAACAACAGTGTGCACCTGACCGCCATTCCGCTTCGCTCTATGGCGGCAGGTGAGGCATTTCGTTAGCACGCATTCCCTTATAAAATAGGACGTTGAAAAGGAGATAATATGGCTCGAAAACAAACATATAGGGAAGAACAGAAACAGCGGGATGATCTTACTGGAGAACATACAGTTGGCGATGCTGGACAGATAATACTGTCATGCCTATTTGTTGCGACATGGATGCTCGACACGTTCTTCTTAAATTACACTACTTTCCTTAACCACTATGTACCACTTGGCGTTAGAATACCTTTTGGAGTCGTTTTACTTGTTCTGTCCTGCATTCTGGCAAGAAAGGGTCTGTCTATAGTATTCAGTGAGAAGAGAGAAACTCCTTGCATAATCAGGAAGAGTGTGTTCAATATTGTCCGGCATCCAATATACCTGAGCGAAATCTTGCTCTATCTTGGCTTTATTATGCTTAATATATCACTTGCTGCTATATTTGTGTGGGTTATTGCGATCCTATTTTTACATTACATATCACTCTACGAAGAAAGGTTGCTGCTTGCTCGCTTTAGCGAGGAGTATGAACGATATATCCAGGAAGTACCAATGTGGATCCCACGTTTACGAAAGAGATGAGTGGGACTGCTGACATTGATTGGTCACAACAATTAATTGACAACAGGGGGGCAGGAGTAAAAGTTCTTGAGCAAACTCCAAGAAAGCAATAGATACTAACCTGTCATTCGTAAGCTCTAATCCGTAAACTGTAAACGCAGGATCAGTTTACTTACTTATTATAACGGTAATATTCTCTTGGTGTTTGGCCGACAATATATTCGACGGCCTTCCGGATGCAAACTCTGATGGCTTTCTCAATCGGAGTCTTGTTAAATCCACTAAGAGAAACAGGAAGGCTGCTGCCAATTTCAGTACTACCTTCAAGTCCGATGCTGGAGATATTGCCTTCTACTGAGGTTGAAGCTACAATTTGAGAAGTTTTAACATCGATAATTCTGATGTCTATGGCAATATGGCCTTTGCCCAAGCCGCCCCCAACTCTAACTCCCAGAATCTCAGTTCCACCTTTGACTCCCTTAGTGCTTCCTGAAAATTCTGTCACTGCTGCTGTTATTAGAAGGTCGGCACCATAGATTTCTCCGATAGGCGCTTCTGTGCCTTTTTTTATTCTGCCTGACTCCCCTAAATCCTGTTCTTTTAAAACCTCATCAAGCTGCTCTCTTTCCAGAACTATATATCTGTTGGTGTTGAACAAAGCTGTAGTCAGCATATCCCTCGTTCCCTCACCAATCTGCTTCCAGGTTACACCAAAATTTCCTAACCAATAAGCACTACCACCACCCTGAGCTGTTTTGTCCTGAAATTGGCCGACAGCTAGTCTTACTTTGGGACCGTTGTAAGGTTCTGCCTGGGCCTGACTGATAGAAGGACCGCCAGCGGAGGTGACGGATGCTGTCGGAGCACAGGAACTGAGCCAGATGGCTATGGAAACAAAAGCCATAAATACCATTATTTTTTTCATCTTTCCTCCTATTTACATCAAGATTATAGGAATCATGAATAGAATTGTCAATTGGTTGTGAGATTGATGTCAAAGCAAAATGAAAATGTCCGGTTCTTAGCAACGTGAGAATGTCCGGTTTGAGAGTGGCGAGATGACTTAAGAGGAACTTGCAGATCGTGCTAAATGTACACGGCAGACGATCGTTACCCTCGAACAGGAAAAGTATGTGCCATCTTTAGCATTAGCATTTAGGAAATTACTACACCTAAAAAAACCTAATATTTAATCCATATTATTTGCTTAAAAGTGAACACATTTCAACAAGCTGAATAAATTCGGCTCTATAGCCGTGGAAATCCTTTCCTTTTGCGCTGCGTGCCACATTTAAAACTGTCTCGTAAGAGGAGTTACCTTTATATTTTGAATCTCTGAGCAGCAATCCAAATTCAGCTACTGCTGCAGAAAATCTGAAATTATTCGAGGTCTTGCTGAACTCCACATTTTTATCAATCAGGAAACGTTCGATCAATTTGCTCTTCTCTTCATCCGGTTCTTTATATCTTAACTTCACTGTCATAACCTCTTTACTTTTTAATGCTTTGGCAGTGATTTTTGTCTCCTGGTATTTAAGTTCATCTACTACTGGCATCTCCTCATTGGAACCATAAGGAACAATCTCATAAAGAGCAGTGACTGTGTGGCCTGCACCAAGTTCCCCGGCATCTTTGGTGTCGTCTGCAAAATCTTCCTTTTTAAGCATCCTATTCTCATATCCTATGAGCCTGTATGCTTTGACCTTAGCAGGATTAAACTCGACCTGGATCTTTACATCCTTTGCAATAGTGAAAAGCGTTCCTCTCATATCATCGATAAAAACTTTTTTAGCCTCGAGTAAACTATCGATATAAAAATAGTTTCCATTACCTTTATTAGCGATCTGCTCCATGCGGCCGTCCTTGTAGTTCCCCATGCCAAACCCCAGAACTGTCAGGAATACACCTCTCTTACGCTTTTCCTCGACCATGCGCACGAGTTCGGATGTGCTTGAAACACCAATATTAAAATCTCCGTCTGTAGCCAGGATGATACGGTTATTCCCGCCCTTGATAAAATTCTCAAAGGCAACCTTGTATGCCAGCTTAATTCCTTCCCCACCTGCAGTCGAGCCGCCCGCCCTCAGCCTGTTTATAGCTTCGATTATCTTTTCTTTTTGATTTCCTGAAGTGGAAGGAAGTACAAGACCGGCAGCCCCGGCATAAACTACAATTGAAATTCTGTCATTTTCATTTAGCTGCTTGACTAACAGTTTAAATGCCGATTGGAGTAAAGGAAGTTTATTGGGAGATCGCATAGAGCCTGAAACATCCAGTAAAAAAACAAGGTTGCTTTGGGGTATATTCTTTGCATCCAGCTTTCTTCCCTGGAGGCCTATATGGATCAATCTGTGTGCAGGATTCCAGGGGCAAGACGATATTTCGGTATTAATCGAAAATGGATATTTCTCTTTCGGAAGAGGATAGTCATAATCAAAATAATTAATCATCTCCTCAATTCGCACAGCATCCTTAAGAGGAAACTGATTGTCTTGAATAAACCGTCTTATATTCGAATAAGATGCGGTATCTACATCAATGGAAAAAGTAGACAGCGGATTGTTCATAGTATCCAGATAGATATTTTCATAGATCCGGTTGTATTCCTCTGTATTAAACCGCTGAAAATGTGAAGGAGGATACGGTTCTTGAAGTCTATACTTGTATATATCTCCTTTTTTTGGAGATACCCCACCTATAACTCCGCCAACGACACCGCCAAGGACACCAGCCTCTTCTGTCTCCTTTACTAGTACAGCTGTCTTGAGCGTGATAGGTTTGGTAAGGGCTGTTCCTTTCTTCACCTCAAGTCCAATCAATTTCGCAATCACATAGCCGTTCATCCCTGCCTTCAAATCGTAAATCCCTATAGGAAGGTTCTTAAAAACATAATATCCGTTCTGGTCTGTTATGCAGTTGTATTCGACTGTTGTTGCCTTATTTATTGCAGTAACCTTAATGCCCGGGATGCCATTTCCTTCAATATCATAGACATATCCTTTAATAGTCCCGAAATCTGCAGACGGTGCTATTCCGAAAAGCCATGTGAAAAACATTAACCCAATAAACCCAAAAATTATTTTCTTTGACATCGTTCCTCCTAGCCTTTCATGCTGCATCATATCATTTTCTCTCACTTTCTATACAATTATGAGAAGAAAATATTCCCTTCTAATTTAAAAAACATGGAAATTTAAGATTTAGTTGCACGGTATCATGTCCAGTCTCAATCATTTACACAACACAATCAGCTTCCGAATTACTCATATCTCAAGGTATCAACTGGATTGGATGCTGCTGCCCTGAAGGTTTGATAACTAATTGTCAAAAAGGCAATTCCAAGAGCTGCGGCAGCCGCAAGAATAAACATCCATGGACTTATGCTGATATGGTAAGCGAAATTCTGCAGCCATTTACTCATGGCAAAATAAGCCACAGGGAATGCAATAACATTGGCAATCACGACCAGTTTTACGAACTCCTTTGTCAAAAGCGTCATTATCTGCGGGACTGATGCTCCAAGGACTTTGCGGATTCCGATTTCTTTTGTGCGCTGCTCCACTGTAAATGCAGAAAGGCCCAAAAGCCCCAGGCAGGCTATCAACACAGCAAGGATTGCAAAGTATTCGAAGGCCTTTCCGGTTCTTTGTTCTCTTCTGTACAATTGGTTAAAGGCATCATCCAGAAAGTAGAAGTCGAACGGCTGTCCATGACTATTTTTTTCAAAAGTTTCTTTTAAAAGGCTGATATTTCTCGGTACGTTTCCAGGCTTGAGACGTACTGCAATATTAGATCCGTCTTCCAGAGACAGGAACATTGGTTCTATATGACTATGAAGGGACGCAAAGTAAAAGTCCTTGACAACGCCTATAATATGACAGTCTTCTCTCATAAATGAAAATTTTTTGCCAAGTGGCTCTTCCCAACCCATCTTCTTTACAGCGGTCTCATTGAATATTACGCCGTTTTTATCACTGCCATATTCTCTGGAAAAATTTCTTCCTTGCAAAAGTTCTATCTTGAAGACATCCAGAAAATCATAGTCCACATAATCAAAACACATCTGCATTTTTACTTTTTCACCATTATCTTTTTCCAGTTTTAGTCCCAGCAGGCGGCTTCTAATATTCGTGGGCAGGCCGCCCGATACAGAGACGCCTTCCACCTCAGGGAAATTAAGCAGTTCGGTTTTGATTACTGATGTTTCTTTCATAGCTTCCCTGGTACGTATAGGTATGACTGCTACATGCTCACGGTCATAGCCCAGTCTTTTTGTTTTGATGTAATTCATCTGCCCGAAAATTATAATTGTACCAATGATAAGAATAATAGACGCACTGAACTGAACGACAACAAAAATATTCCTCATCCTTGACCCTTTCTTGCCTGATCTTACAAAATCTCTGAGTATACTCACAGGCTTGAGAGCGGATAACACAATTGCCGGGTAACTTCCAGATGCAATACCGACGAACATTACAGTTAAAATAAGTAAGATCATAAGAGCTGTGTTATGAAGGTAATTGATCTGAATGTCGATTCCTACGAGAGAACAAAAATAAGGTAGAGATAATTTAATTAAGACTAATGCAATTCCCAGGGCTAAAAGAGCAACGATAAATGATTCTCCTATAAACTGTTTGAATAGCTGTGTCCTGTTGGCTCCTGCCACCTTTCGGATACCGATCTCTTTCGAACGGGTTGCAGCACGGGCAGTTGCAAGGTTCATATAGTTTATACAGGCGATTAGCAGAATGACAAAGGCTATAGATATAAACAGGTAAATATATTTCATTTCATTGTTTGTGGAAGTCTCTCTCCAGAAGTGAGATCTTAGATGAATATCCTTGAGCGGCTGAAGATACAACTGATAACCTTTTTGTTCATACTTTTTAAGGAAGGGCGGAAATTTTCCTTCGACAATGGCTTTACTGCCTTTCTTCACTTCAACATATGTTATGAAATTTCCAACTTCCCATGTATTGATCATAAAACTGTTAGATTTATCGGCAATCAATGTAGGGACTGATATAAGATAATCAAACTGCAGATGGGAATTGGGAGGCGGATTTTTTAATACTCCTGTAATATGAAGATTAAATTGTTTATGTCTTTCTTTGTACTCAATACTTTTTCCGATTGGATCTTCGTTCCCAAACAGTTTTTTTGCAGCACTTTCGGAAATCACTATAGAGTTGGGACTAGCAAGAGATTCAATCTTATTTCCCTTAATGAGTGGAAATGAAAAAATACTCAGAAAATTCCCGTCAGCATACAAACCGGTTTCATAAAAGCTTTTTTCGTTGTTTTGAAGTACCGCTTTTTTAGTCCAAGGTTTCATAATCCGGGTAGCGTTTACTATTTCAGGGATACTATCCGTCAATGCTTTTGCCAGCAGCTCCGGTGTCTGTGCTGAATATTCCTCGACATTACTTTTCATATACGAATCATGGGATATCACAAGGTGGATACTGCCGGCTTTCTCATGAAATCGGTCAAAACTCATCTCAAACTGTACATATGCTAAGATAAGGATAAAACAAGCCATTCCTACGGCTAACCCTGTTATATTTGTCACGGAAAACCACTTATTCTTAATGATATTTCTGAAAGATATAACCAGATAATTCTTAAACATGAGTGTGCTCCAGTAAATTTTATTCGAGATAAGACCGCGAAGAGACCTGATGACTTGAAACCAGTACCACAGCCATGCAAAAAGAAATCCCTTCCCTTGATACATTTCATTAAAAACCTCTCTAAAATCCCCCAGGTGAGTATATTCTCCTTTATCAGAGTAGACCGACTTAAGCATCCATTCGGCGATTCTGGGGGGCTTAATGTAATTACTAGTTTTCATAGTCACACTTTGTTAGTCTCAGGTTTTAGCCCCCGAACATCAGCCCAGCTGGCATCATGGATGCTCTTTATTTCTAGCAGTGCCTTCTTACCCAAAGGAGTCAGCCTGTAAATCCGCTTTCTCCTTCCTCCACGTTCATTTATTGGGTCAGTTAAGAATGAGTCAAGCAAGCCCTTTTTCTCGAGACGCTCCAGAGGGTCATATATAGAACCAAATGACCAGTTTTTCCCTGTTATTTTAATGAGTCGATTTCGGATGGGCACGCAGTATGCATCATGCTCGAGCTTCCAGATTGCAAGAAGAACCAGCTCTTCAGATCGTGATAAAATCTTCATTTTTACCTCTCTATCTTTATTACTTCCAGATTATGAAACAAATAAAAGTACCTGTCAAGCGCTCTGTTCCGAAAAACAGAGAATAAAAGAATAATTGATATAAATTTCTCCTTCAAAACGCAGCTAATTAACAGTGTGGTTATTCTAATATGATTGTACAGTTCTGAACAGTTCTGGGGACACTATATATACTTAATTGGGAAGAAGTTCTGAATACTTCCTAGGAATTCTTAATTGTGAAATAAGTATAATGTCACCAGAACTTTTCACCATCCCACAACTCTACTCTTTATGCGCTTTTTACAGGCCAATTTACTGAAATTATCTCTTTCCCGCGGATTTTTATTGACTTTATATTTTTGTTCTATGTACTATTTTTAATACAGCAGATCAGAGGGTGAAAATTTGATGAAATTTAGAGAAAATCGTAAGTTCAAAAAAAAGGAAATTACTATGTCTATCTATCACTCCAGTTCCCGATACACCCTCTTTCTGTATGAGTCTGTGAATCCGGTCAATCAATCCGGATTCCCCTACGTCCGCCAGGGTTTTGGTCATAGGAGTTCGCTCCATACCTTTTTCAAAGCCATTTTCGGGTCAAAGGGATGATTTGGGCAGAGTTTATTTTTCCGATTAGAAGAATTTAGCACAGGTCAATAGGGATATCAAAATTCCTACCTAATTCTTTTGACCTTACATAATTCCTGTGCTATAAGTATTGGAAAAATTGTTTGTGTTAAAAGCACAACTGGACCGCTGAATAAGCCGAATCCAGATTTTTCTCCATGACTTTTAAAATGAAAAAGCCCTGTCTGATACTCGAGGATGGCACAGAATATCAAGGCCTTTCTTTTGCCGCCGAGGAATCCATTTCAGGAGAAGTCGTGTTCAACACCGGGATGGTCGGCTATTATGAATCTTTGACCGACCCCAGCTATAAGGGACAGGTTCTCGTCCTTACTTATCCGCTGATCGGAAACTACGGTGTCCCGAGCAAAGAGGTCAAAGGAGATCTTCCCAAAAATTTTGAATCGGATCGCATTCATGCCTCTGCTCTGATCGTCTCTGATTATTCTTTTTCCCATAACCACTGGAACGCTGTGGAAAGTCTGGCCGATTGGCTTAAAAAACAGCATATCCCGGCCCTCTATGGGATCGACACACGCGCTTTGACAAAGAAGCTGCGTGAGAAGGGCACAATGTTGGGCAAGGTCGTCTTTGATAAAGACATCAAATTCTATGACCCTAACAGAGAAAACCTTATCAAGAAAGTCTCAGTGCAAGAGCCGATTGTTTACAACGAAGCAGGAAAGAGGAGGATAATCGTCATCGATTGCGGGGTGAAATACAACATTATCCGGTGTTTGATCAAGCGGGACTGTTGTGTGATTCGTGTTCCCTACAACTTTGATTTCTTCCAGCAGAGTTTTGATGCGGTCATTATTTCCAATGGACCTGGAGATCCCAAGATGTGCCGAGAGACCATCGTTTTGGTCAAGAAATGTTTGGAGAGAAAGATCCCGATTTTTGGCATCTGTCTAGGGAATCAACTGATGGCTCTGGCCGCAGGAGCCAACACCTACAAACTCAAATACGGCCACAGGAGTCAGAATCAACCCTGCCTTCAAGTGGGGACAAAAAAATGTTTTATCACTTCTCAGAATCATGGTTTTGCTGTAGATGACAGGAGCTTACCCGAGGGATGGCTGCCCTGGTTTGTCAACATTAATGACAACACTAATGAAGGCATAAGACATAAACATTTGCCTTTCATGTCCGTCCAGTTTCATCCAGAGCATACTCCCGGTCCTGTGGATACAGAGTTTTTGTTTGACACCTTTCTAGAAAGGGCAGAGAGATGAGAAAGGTCATTTTGCTGGGAAGCGGAGCGCTCAAAATCGGACAAGCCGGGGAGTTCGACTACTCAGGAAGCCAGGCCATAAAAGCACTGAAAGAAGAGGGAATAAGCGTAATTCTTGTCAATCCCAATATCGCCACCATCCAGACCTCCGAAGCCTTGGCCGACAAGATTTATTTTCTTCCCGTCACTCCGTATTTCGTGGAAAAAGTGATTGAGAAAGAAAGGCCGGACGGAATTCTCCTTGGTTTTGGAGGACAGACCGCGCTCAACTGCGGAGTGAAATTGAATGATAATGGAGTGTTTGATAGGTTTGGGGTGGCGGTCCTGGGAACATCGGTTCAGGCCATCAAGGACAGCGAGGATAGGCGGGAATTTGTCAAGAGGTTGAGCGAGATAGATCTGAAGGTTCCGCGGAGCATTGCTGTATCCTCGGTCCAGGAAGCCATGGAAGCTGCAGAGAAGATCGGATATCCTATCATAGCCAGAGTCGCTTATGCTCTGGGAGGGTTGGGTTCAGGCCTTTCCGCCAATAGAGAGGAGCTTTTGAAGACTATCCAGAAAGCTTTTGCTTTCACCACCCAGATTTTGATCGAGGAATATCTGGAGGGCTGGAAAGAGGTGGAGTATGAAGTTGTCAGAGACATACACGATAACTGCATCACAGTCTGTAACATGGAGAATTTTGACCCCATGGGCATCCATACTGGAGAAAGCATTGTTATTGCTCCTTCCCAGACGCTGTCCAATCACGAGTATCATAAGCTTCGGGATATATCCATCAAGGTGATCAGGCATCTTGGCATAGTCGGGGAGTGCAATATCCAGTTTGCTCTGGACAGGGAGAGCGATGACTACAAGATCATCGAAGTCAACCCGAGGCTTTCCCGAAGCAGCGCCCTCGCTTCCAAAGCGACCGGTTATCCTTTGGCTTTTATCGCTGCAAAGTTGGCCCTGGGCCATTCCTTGATCGACCTGCCCAATTCGATCACCAAGCGAACCAAAGCGTGTTTTGAACCGGCCCTGGATTACGTCGTGGTCAAGATTCCCAGATGGGATCTGACAAAATTCAAGAGAGCCTCTAAAAAGATCGGAACAGAAATGAAGAGTGTCGGGGAAGTGATGGCTATTGGCCGGACTTTCGAAGAGACCTTGCAGAAAGCCATACGTATGCTACAGGTCGGGAGGTACGGCCTTGTTTGCAACGACATCAGCTTCGAGGACTTGGAGAAAGAACTCCAGAATCCGACGGACAGACGGATCTTTGCCATCGCAGAGGCGGTCAAAAGGTATTCGATCGAGGATATCCATTCCTTAACCCGGATCGATAGATGGTTTCTGTACAAGATCAAAAATATTGTAGAATTGGAAAGGGAAATCAGCGGCCAGAATTATCAGAATTTATCGCGAGAACTACTTAGCAAAGCCAAGAAGCACGGTTTCTCTGATAAACAGATTGCTCTGCTTTTCGGCAAAGAAGAACTGGATATCAGGGAGTTGCGAAAAAAAATTGGTATCAGGCCTTATGTCAAGCAGATTGATACTCTGGCGGCAGAATATCCTGCCCAGACAAACTATCTCTATCTCACTTATAACGGATCAGAGGATGATATCGAGTTTGCCGACAAGAATACCGTTATCGTTCTGGGTTCTGGGTCCTACCGGATAGGATCTTCTGTAGAGTTTGACTGGTGTTGTGTCAATGCTGTTTTGACTTTAAGAACCATGGGCTTTCGGACCATCATGATCAACTACAATCCTGAAACGGTCAGCACCGATTATGACATCTGCGACAAGCTGTATTTTGAGGAGTTGAGTTTCGAGACCGTAGCCGATATTTACGAAAGAGAGGCACCGATAGGGCTCATCATTTCGATGGGCGGCCAGATTCCGAACAACCTAGCCATGAAATGCCACCAGTACGGTCTGGCCATACTCGGCACGTCGCCGTTGTGTATAGATAAGACGGAGAACAGGCACAAGTTTTCTGCGCTCTTGGACGATTTGGAAATCGACCAGCCTGAATGGAAAGAGCTGACGAATGTTGAGGAAGCCACATCGTTTGCCAAAAGCGTGGGTTATCCTGTTTTGGTGAGGCCTAGTTATGTTCTCAGCGGTGCGGCCATGTCAGTGGCCTTGAATGATTCTGAACTCGTCCATTATCTGAAGAAAGCCTCAAGAGTCAGCCCGGAATACCCGGTTGTCATCAGCAAATTCATCGAAAACGCTAAAGAGATTGAAATCGATGCTGTGGCCAAAAAAGGAGAGTTGTTCGTCTATGCTATCTGTGAGCATGTGGAAAACGCCGGCGTTCACTCTGGAGATGCGACTATGGTTCTTCCTCCCCAACGAACGTATCTCGAGACCACAAGACGGATGAAAAAGATTGCTCGCCAGATTGCCCGTTCTTTGGAGATCAACGGGCCTTTCAATATTCAATTTATTGCCAAAGATAACAAGGTCAAAGTCATCGAGTGCAACCTGAGGGCTTCCCGCTCTTTTCCCTTTGTGTCCAAGATTTTTAAACTGAATTTTATTGATCTGGCCACAAAAATCCTCATGGGCGAAGATTTGCCGAGGATTGACAAATCCTGTTTCGAACTGGATTATGTGGGGGTCAAAGCCCCGCAGTTTTCTTTCACGCGGATCAAAGGAGCTGATCCTGTGTTGAGTATTGAGATGGCCTCAACAGGGGAGGTGGCTTGTATTGGAGACAACTTCGAGGAAGCTTTCCTGAAGGCTTTGCTGTCAGTAGGCTTCCGATTTCCGGGAAAGAACATTTTTTTGTCCACCGGACCTTTTGAAAGCAAATCCTTGTTCTTGCCTCAAGCCAAGAAGCTCAAAGATCTCGGTTTCCATCTCTATGCCACTCGCGGTACGGCGGATTTTATGAAATACCACGGCATTCATTCAGAAATTTTGCGGTGGCCATTGGAAAAGAAAGAACCCAACGCACTCACCTATATTTCGGAGGGAAAGTTGGATCTCATAATAAATATCCCTAAAAGCTATGAGGAAGAAGAGCTGACCAATGATTATATCGTGAGGCGCAAAGCCGTGGACTTCAATATTCCTCTGATCACCAATTTGCAGTTTGCCGAAAGATTTATCGATGCCATTTCCCGGGTTGAAATGAGTGAACTAAGCATAAAATCCTGGGACGAATACTGAATTATAGAAGGAGTTGATATTGACTTTGGACATCAATATTTTATGCCTGGTCATTGTTGCGAAATTGGTAAAAATCATCGTTGTTCATTGACATTTCTGTATCCAAAAATGTCCACAGTCAAGGTCTGACCCCATTTCCCTGATATTATACTAATTATGCTTTACTTCCGACATCAATTTCCTGTTCAAAAAGAAATTTGCCATGAGAATAAAGCTCAATAATATTGGGCACCGAAATGTCATCGAACACTTTGAAGGTTTAGGGCAATCTTCTTACAGACGGGAATAGAAGGATTTTGCCTTCTTTGGCAAGTCCCACTACCCTCATCAGCCTGGTTAACTGTAAGATGAAAAAGAGCACCATGAAAACATCTGGCGTGAGTAGAGTCTTTTTTATTCAGAAGGAGTAATTGGCGAAATAGCTGAAAGGAAAGAAGAGGCCGAGCGGGTGGGAAAGTATATGATGCGGCCTATACTCTCCCTCAGAAAGCTTACCTTGGATGAGGCGCAAGGGCAGGTGGTATATCAATACGGAAAGCACAGCGCAGAGACTGAAAGCGCGGATTTTTATTGACTTTATATTTTTGTTCTATGTATTATTTATAATATTGCAGCTCAGAGGGTGAAAATTTGAGAAGTTTGCAACAATAGAAAAGGCTTACACGTTAAGCGTGAAAAAGAAGTAATTTTAAAAAGAGGGACCAGGTTTTGTACCTGGCCCCCCAGTATCATTATGGATCAGATTTCAGGAATTTTCGGGAGATTAGCCAGCGATTCTTCAACCTTCTTTTCAGGATACGCATAATCCATAAGTTTTCCACTCAGGAAGGCATCATAGGCTGCCATATCGACATGTCCATGTCCACTGTGAGCTAAGAGGATGGTTTTTGCTTCTCCTGATTCTCTACACTTAAGTGCTTCTTCGATGACCACACGAATTGCATGATTCGGCTCTGGTGCACTGATGATTCCTTCCGTACGGGCAAAAGTTACGCCGGCTTCAAAGGCGGCAATCTGGTGAACAGCCCTTGCTTCAACAAGTCCTAATCTATGAAGATGACAAATGATGGGTGCCATCCCATGATAGCGCAGTCCCCCTGCATGCACTGGTGGAGGAATAAAATCATGGCCAAGCGTATACATTTTGATAAGAGGAGTGAGCCCAGCATTGTCACCGAAATCGTAAGCATATAGTCCTTTGGTTACTGTGGGGCAACTGGCTGGCTCTACGTTGATGATACGCAAATCTGGCTTGGAACCATTTATTTTGTCTTTAACAAAAGGAAGATAAAGTCCTGCAAAATTCGATCCTCCTCCGATGCAACCGACAATTATATCTGGGTAAACGCCTGCCATCTCCATCTGTTTTTTTGCTTCAAGACCGATTACAGTCTGGTGTAATAAAACATGATTCAGTACACTTCCAAGAGCATAGTGTGTATCATCTCTTGATACGGCCTCTTCTACAGCCTCACTGATTGCAACACCGAGGCTTCCTGGACAATTAGGATCTTTCATTAGCATAGCTCGTCCGGATTTTGTATCCTGACTTGGGCTTGGAATGCATTTTCCGCCCCATGTTTCCATCATAATTCGGCGATAAGGCTTCTGGTGATAGCTTATAGCAACCATGTACACTTTGATCTCGATTCCGAAACAGGCGCCACCGAAAGAAAGCGCACTTCCCCATTGCCCGGCACCAGTTTCAGTGGTGATGCGCTTTATGCCTTCTTTTTTGTTATAGTAAGCCTGCGCAACAGCCGTGTTAGGTTTATGGCTTCCTGGTGGGCTCGACCCTTCATACTTGTAATATATCTTTGCTGGAGTATCTAATGCTTTCTCTAATTTGCGAGCTCTATACAGAGTGGTTGGTCTCCATAAGGAATAAATATCCTGGACTTCTTCAGGAATTTCTATCCATCGCTCTGTACTTGCTTCTTGCTTTATTAATTCCATGGAAAATAGAGGTGCTAAATCGTCTGGAGTAACAGGTTTGCCAGTGCCTGGATGCAAAACAGGAGGTAATGGCTCAGGCAAATCAGCTTGTATATTATACCAGGAGAATGGCATCTCTTTCTCATCAAGAATAAACTTCGTTCTCATTATTGTTCTCCTTTTTTAATTTTTGATAGATAATATTTGTAAGGATTAATAAAGATTATATGGGTATAGATAGATTAGTTCCGCCTTAGCGGAACCACCAGCCAAGATAAAAAGTGAGAGTTGATTTAAGAAAATTATAGATTATATGTTCTCTATTTTGTGTGGGCATAAAACATTTAACTCTCATTTTGAATAAATTTTAATGTTTTTTATAAATAAGTCAAGTAAAAATTTTGAAAAGGAGTTAACTTATTCAGCCAGCTTATGCTAGAATCGCTAAAATGGTTTTTTCGCAGGAGCAACAGGCCAACATGAAAAGGTTATTATTGATCTCTATCTTGATATCAACGACTTTTCTTTTTTGTCAGGAAGAATATGAAATAGAAGTCCTCGGCAAGAGAATCCCCTTCACTTATAATACAAAAAGAAATGTTCTTATCGTTAAAGGTGAATTTCTGAAAAATCTTCCCTGCCTGAATTTGCCACAGTTATTGAGTTTTGTCGCCAACATGAACTTTGTAATGAGAGGAAATTTCCAGGCGGACCCCCAGATGATGGGTTTCAATCAGGAACAGGTGCTGGTTATGGTCAATGACATACCAATGAATAATGCCCAGACCGGCCATCACAGAAGGGGTCGTTTCCAGAGTAGAACTCCAGGAATATTCCCACAGCAATGCCCGGTTGTTGTATTGTCAAATCGATGCAGCGATCAATCCGGGAAGCAGCGGGGGACCTGTCATCAAGGATGACAAAATCGTCGGGATCGCCTTCGAGGCAATAGATAGAGAAAACATCGGCTACATAGTCTATGTCCCGGTTATCGATCATTTTCTAGAGGACATCGAGGATGGATAATACGATAGTACCCCCGGACTGGGACTTTCTTTTCCTTTTGAATCTGTTTTAGGAATTTTTAAATCTTCCTCGATTTTCCTAAAAAACGTGATAAACTTTTATGTTCTTCGTAATAAAAAAATATAAGAAGAGAGTTAATCCGAGATTTATTTCGATTAAATCCATAAAATAGCTCCTAAATGGCATTCCTCTTTTAAGGTGAAAAAATTCTGAAAAAATCATCTCTATTTTCATCTTAAGAGGTGATTGAATTTATTTAGTGTTTATTTTATTATCGATTTATAAATCAAAGAGAAAAACTTGAAATGAAACCATTTCTAAAATTTTTAAACGAAATAAAACAGTCAATCTGTTGCTTTGTAACAATTTACTTTCGATTCAAGAGTCATGAAAGTCAAAGTTCTGAAATATACCCTAGAAATATATCATTCAGGACATTTATCCTCTTGATATTGATAATTCTTAGTTTTACACCGAGACTACCTGCTCAAAAATACGATGTAAAATTTCATCATATCACAATAGAAGATGGGCTATCTCAAAGCTCGATATTTAGTATCCTCCAATGCAGTAAAGGATTTATGTGGTTTGGAACTGAGGATGGGTTAGATAGATATGATGGATATGAGTTTAAGATCTACAGGAACGAACCTGAGAATCCCAATAGTCTGAGTTATAATTACGTGAAGGTGATTTATGAAGATAGTGCGGGAGTGCTTTGGATTGGAACTTATGGTGGAGGCCTTGATAAGTTCAATAGAGAGACGGATCAATTTACTCATTATATGAGTGTCGCTAATGATTCCAACAGCTTAAGCAACAATTTTGTTAATTCAATTTGTGAAGATAAAGCAGGAACACTCTGGATAGGAACAGAAGATGGGTTAAATAAATTTGATTCCAGAAATGAGCGTTTTATCTGCTATAGAGCTGATCCCAGTGATTCCAACAGCTTAAGTGATAATAAAGTGACATCAATTTATGAAGACCGAAAAGAAGTGCTGTGGGTTGGAACTGAAAATGGACTCAATAAACTTATCCCTGGTGAAAAAAAGGGATCTCTTCCGATCTTTATCCGTTATCAAACCGATTCCCACAATCCTCACACCTTGAGCAGCAATAAAGTTAGATGTATTTATGAAGACCGAAAAGAAGTGCTGTGGGTTGGAACTGAAAATGGACTCAATAAATTTGATCCAAAAAATGATCGCTTTATTCGATATAAATCTGATCCCAGTGATCCTACAAGCTTAAGCAACAATTTTGTCTATGTCATTTATGAGGACCGATCGGGGGAACTCTGGGTTGGAACTTTGGATGGACTCGATAGATTTGACCGAGAAAAAGAGCAATTTACTCATTACAAACATGATCCCAGCGATCCTGCCAGCTTGGGCTACAATTATATCTATTCGATTTATGAAGACCGATCAGGAGTGCTTTGGATTGGAACTCATGTAGGATTAAATAAATTTGATCAGAGAAAAAAGCGGTTTATTCTTTACCGATCCAAACCAGGCGTCCTTAACAGCTTAAGCAGCAATGATATCTTTTCGATTTATGAAGACCGAGCGGGAGTGTTCTGGCTTGGAACTTATGGTGGAGGTCTTGACAAGTTTGATCGAGAAAAGGGAGAATTTACTCATTATAGACATGATCCCCACGATCCTACCAGTTTAAGCAGCAATTTAGTTAGAGCAGTTTATAAAGACCGATCAGGAGTGCTCTGGCTTGGAACTTATGATGGAGGTCTTGACAAATTTGACCCGGAAAAGGGGGAATTTATCCATTACAAAGCTGACCCCAGCGATCTTACCAGCTTGAGCAGCAATTTAGTTAGGTCAGTTTATGAAGATCGATCGGGAGGGCTCTGGATAGGTACAGAAAATGGATTAAATAAATTTGATCCCAGAAATAAGCGCTCTATTCGATATAAGGCTAACTCCAGCGATCCCAAAAGCTTAAGCAACAATTTTGTCTATGTCATTTATGAAGACAGATCGGGGGAACTCTGGGTTGGAACTTTGGATGGACTCGATAGATTTGACCGTGAAAAGGAACAATTTACTAATTACAAACATGACCCCAATGATCCTACCAGCTTGAGCAATAGTGAGATTTTATCGATTCATGAAGATCGATTGGGAGGGCTCTGGGTTGGGACTCCTGGAGGGTTAAATAAATTTGATCGTGCCGAGCAAACCTTTACTTATTATACTGAGAAAGATGGGCTTCCAAATAATCTGATTTATGCTATATTGGAGGATAATAACAATAACCTCTGGCTCAGCACTAATAAAGGTCTATCAAAATTTAATCCTCAAACTGAAGAATTCAAAAACTATGATGTGAAAGATGGACTCCAGAGTAATGAGTTCAATCTTGGATCTTGTTATAAGAGTAGAGATGGTGAGATGTTTTTTGGGGGTATCAACGGCTTCAATAGTTTTTATCCAGAAAGTATCAGAAAAAATCCATATATTCCTTTAGTTGTAATTACAGATTTCCAGATATTCAATAAATCTGTTCCCATAGGAAAAGATACAAATGGGTGCTCAATCCTGAAAGAGTCTATCATAGAAACCAAAGAGATTAAACTTAGTCATAGAGATCGAGTTATTTCTTTCGAGTTTGCAGCACTGCATTATGCATCTCCGGATAAAAATGAATACGCTTATAAGATGGAAGGATTTGAAAAAGAGTGGAATTATGTGGGAAACAGGCACTTTGCAACCTACACCAACCTTCCTCCCGGTGACTATATTTTTAGAGTGAAAGGCTCGAATAACGATGGCCTATGGAACGAAGAGGGAATCTCATTGAAAATTACCGTTACACCTCCATTTTGGCAGACCTGGTGGTTCATAGGTTTTGTCATTACAGGAATCGTATTATCAATTTTGATGGTTTATAGGATTAGAACACATACTATCAAAGAACAAAAAAAACGACTTGAAAAACGGGTAGAAGAACGTACTTCGGAACTTCAAGAGCAAATCACTGAGCGCAAGCGGACCGAGGAAGCGCTTCAAAGAGAGAAAGCTCACCTTGATAAATTGTTCGAGAGTGCCCAGGAG
>Ga0315538_1000165_pt1 | contig 42703 bp, 30 predicted proteins | sample SalMarSW160230MG_2_FD_203834 | JGI IMG/M metagenome (GOLD analysis project Ga0315538, IMG submission 203834) | Salt marsh sediment microbial communities from the Plum Island Ecosystem LTER, Massachusetts, United States - Salt Marsh Sediment SW1601-230 ...
CAGTTAGAATTATTTGGTGTAAAATCAACGGGAGGTCACTTTGGGAATTGAAACAACGATGCCCTATTTATGGGCTATACAGAAAATAAATTACCGACTTAAGAATTTAGTCGGACAATAGTGATTTATTATTTATGATTTATTATTTAATCTATTAATTGTGAGAATAAAAGCGAGTAGTAATTATCAGTGTTTAAGCGGTTTAAGAGTTGATTTGTTATAAAGTTTATAAAGTTTATAAAGTTGATAAGGTTGATAAAGTAATGAATCACCCTGGTGCATTTTGAATATTAAGCGACCGCTCATTCCATTTTCGTCCACCGAAGCTTTACAAAATCGGATATTCCATTAATCCATCATTGCTCGCTCCCACCAGCTACAATCACTGACCGCTCGCGAGCTCGCAGCCCTCGTTTGCTTTCGGCAAACTCACGTTACTCGGTTCCATCATTCCAATTTTGTCCGCTGCAGCTGAACTTAAGTAACAAATAGTTGTTCATTTAAGACAGGCAGTATTACTATTTACCTGTGTAAAAATATCATTATCTTTGCATCCTGATTATTAAACAGAACAAACAATATGATCAATATAAAGTTTCCGGATAACTCAGTAAAGAAATTTATACCGGGAGTTAGCAGTCTGGAAATAGCAAAGAGTATAAGCCCCGGACTTGCCAGAGAGGTATACGCATCAACAGTCAACGGGGATTTAAGAGATCTTACCAGACCTGTCAATGAAGATTCTTCCATTGTTTTTCATAAATGGGAAGACAGGGAAGCAAAGCATACCTTCTGGCATACCAGCGCCCACCTTATGGCATCTGCCCTGGAAGAGTTATACCCCGGGATCAAGTTTGGCATTGGGCCATCCGTTGAGAATGGTTTTTATTATGACGTTGACCCGGGTGACGGTGTAGTGATCAGTGAGGCAGACCTCCCGGTTATAGAGGATAAAATGAGGGAACTGGCTAAGAAAAATAACAGGGTGGAAAGGATTGAGATAAGCAAGGCAGACGCCATGAAGCTGTTCACAGAAAAAGGTGATGAATATAAAACAGAGCTTATCAGCGAACTTGAGGATGGTACCATTTCATTATATAAGCTGGGTAACTTCACAGACCTGTGTCGTGGTCCTCACCTGCCTGATACTGAAAATATAAAAGCCATCAAACTGCTGAGTGTGGCAGGTGCATACTGGAAGGGAGATGAAAAAAGGAAAATGATGACCAGGATCTACGGTATCACATTCCCAAAACAAAAGCTCCTTGATGAATACCTTGCTATGCTTGAAGAAGCTAAAAAGCGTGACCACCGGAGAATAGGTAAAGAGCTTGAACTGTTTGCCTTCTCGCAGAAGGTTGGCATGGGTCTGCCCTTATGGTTACCACGGGGGGCTGAGCTTAGACAAAGGTTGATAGACTTTATGACTGCCGAACTTAAGCACAGGGGTTACACTATTGTATCAACCCCTCATATTGGCAATGTTGAATTATACAAAATATCGGGGCATTATGAAAAATACGGGTCTGACTCATTTCAGCCTATGAATACTCCGCAGGAAGGAGAACAATTTATGCTTAAACCCATGAACTGCCCGCATCATTGTGAGATATTTAATGCTACTTCACATTCCTACAAGGACCTGCCTGTTCGCATGGCCGAATTTGGTACTGTGTACAGGTATGAGCAACACGGGGAACTTCATGGCCTGACAAGAGTAAGGAGTTTCACACAGGATGATGCTCATCATTTTTGTGAACCTGACCAGATGAAGGAAGAGTTCAAAAAAATCATTGACCTTGTACAATGGGTCTTCAAATCACTCAACTTCAATGACTATACAGCACAGATATCATTACGCGATGCATCCAACAAAGAAAAATATATAGGAAACGACGAGAACTGGGAGAAAGCTCAGAAGGCTATAATTGAAGCTGCCGGTGAGAAAGAACTGGATACAACCTTGGTAGAAGGTGAAGCAGCATTTTACGGACCAAAACTAGATTTCATGGTTAGAGATGCCATTGGCCGTGAATGGCAGCTGGGGACAATTCAGGTAGATTATAACCTGCCGGAACGTTTCGACATGTCTTATATTGGCGCAGATAGTCAAAAACACAGGCCTGTTCTATTACACAGGGCAATATTCGGAAGCCTTGAAAGGTTTGTTGCTGTACTGATAGAAAGTACGGCAGGCAAATTCCCCCTCTGGCTGAGCCCCGACCAGGTTATTATACTGCCAATCAGTGAAAAATACCATGATTATTCAAAAAAAGTTTTAAATTTCTTAAATAATTCCGATATTCGCACACTGATCGACGAACGTAATGAAAAGATAGGTAAGAAGATAAGGGATAACGAGTTAAAGAGGATCCCATATCTTCTTATAATAGGTGAGAAGGAAGAAAAATCTTCTACCGTATCTGTCAGAAGGCAGGGTGAAGGTGATCTGGGAATAATGAAACTGGAAGATTTTGTTGATTTTATAAGGGAACAGGTTAAAAACGAATTAAAATAGTAGAAAAAAAATAATATCTGCAAAATTAAAATATAAGGAGGAACAAACCATAGCAGTACCAAAAAGAAACATGCCACCCAGAAGACGCGATGACAGAATGCCTCACAGGATAAATAATCGCATTACTGCCAAAGTAGTAAGGGTTGTGGGAGATAATGTTGAACCACAGGTAATGTCAATAGGTGAAGCTATCAGGCTTGCTGACGAGATGGAACTCGATCTGGTTGAGATATCTCCAAAGGCTGATCCACCTGTTTGTAAGATAGTTGATTATCAGAAGTTTCTTTATCAGCAGAAAAAGAAACAGAAAGAAATGAAGGCTAAAACCAGTAAAGTGGTGGTTAAGGAAATAAGATTCGGCCCAAATACTGATGATCATGACTATAACTTTAAGTTGAAACATGCTATCAAGTTCCTTGAAGATGGCGCTAAATTAAAAGCATACGTGTTCTTTAAAGGACGATCAATATTATTCAAGGAGAAAGGTGAAATACTCCTCCTCAGACTGGCTCAGGACCTCGAAGAATATGGTGTAGTTGAGCAAATGCCCAAACTGGAGGGAAAGAGGATGACAATAACCTTTTCTCCAAAAAAGAAAAAATAGGTTCTTTCAAATTATATAAAAACTGTACGAAATGCCAAAAATGAAAACCAATCCCGGTGCAAAAAAAAGATTTTCTTTTACCGGATCGGGAAAGATAAAGCGTAAGCATGCGTACAAAAGCCATATTCTCACTAAGAAATCAACCAAACGGAAGAGGAATCTTACCTATTCCGGCCTGGTTGACAAAGCAGATGAGAAGAATGTTAAAATTCTACTGGCTAAGAAGTAATGTATACGCTGGAGAGAGAGAATTAAATGAGTATTAACAGAATGTGTAGCCCTGTAAGACTCCATGAACATGGAGCGCTCACATTCAATAAATTGAAGAATTATGCCAAGATCAACTAATTCAGTTGCTTCAAGAAACAGAAGGAAAAAAGTACTGAAGCAAACCAAAGGTCAATTCGGTCGCAGAAAAAATGTTTATACGGTTGCTGTAAACGCACTTGAAAAAGGAATGCAGTACTCGTACCGCGACAGGAAAAAGAAAAAAGGTAATTTCAGATCACTGTGGATTCAGAGAATCAATGCCGCAACAAGACAATATGATATGAGCTATTCAGAATTCATGGGTAAGATTAATAAAAAAGGAATTGCATTGAACAGGAAAACACTTGCTGACCTGGCAATGAACCATCCTGATGCCTTTAAAGCAATTGTCGAGAAAGTAAAATAATTTATTAACATATTTTGAAAGAACCTGAAAAGGGCGTCCTTGTTAAACATGGACGCCCTTTTTATTACCTCAAATTCTTATTTACTTATAATTATTATACTGCCATAATGTCTTGTTGATTTAAATTATATCGGTCATTGTGTCATGCTGCAAGTTTTGTAATCCTGTACTAATTTACATGACTGGTATTTTAATATACTGATTTTTAAATAGTTATTTATTTGCCCTCGAATCTGGCCTTATACGATGGCACAGGATTTGAAAAATAGGTGGTAAATTGTATAACTTAAACAATGGAGGATAAAACAATGACAATAGCAAGATTTCCTTTTTTACCATCATCAGTGCTTGACCGTTTCTGGGACGATGAATTGATGAACAGGGCAAACTCTAATTATTCATCTACCAATACCAGTTTGCCGGCAGTGAATATTAAAGAGAGTGATGATGATTTCATGATCGAAGTGGCAGCACCGGGAATGAAAAAAGAAGATTTCTCAATTAACTACGATAATGGCCGTCTGACTATTTCTTCTGAGAAAGAAGAAGAAAATGTCGATGAGAATTATAATCGCAGGGAATTCAGTTACCAGTCTTTCTGCAGGAGTTTTAAGGTGGCCGATAATGTAATCGACAACCAGAAAATCAAGGCAAAATACGAAGGTGGCATTCTGTGTATCACTCTGCCAAAAAGAGAAGAGATTAAGCCAAAACCTGCAAAGCAGATCACAATTAGCTAAGGGGAAGATAAATAGGTGTGACAAATGATTGCTGCAGGATGTAAATGATCAACTTGCAGCAATCGGTATTAAATAATAAGTAATATGCAATTCGATAAGTTTACCATAAAATCACAGGAATCGATCCAGAGGGCACAGCAACTGGCTATGGAAAATGAACATCAGGCCATTGAATGCGGACATCTGTTGAAAGGAATAATGGAGACTGATGATAATATACTTCCATATGTATTTAAAAAACTATCAATAAATGCCCAGGTACTCAACAGTGCCCTTGAAAGTATATTAAGCTCTTACCCAAAAGTAAGCGGAGGCCAGGTATACCTTTCTGATTCAGCAAACAGGGCACTGGTATCCGCACGCAGAGAAGCAGAAGGATCAGGTGATGAATATGTATCTCTTGAACATATACTTATTGGTTTGCTTAATACTTCTGATGATGTTTCAACTCTCCTGAAAGACAGCGGTCTCAATACCAAAGATCTTAAATCAATAATGAAAGAATTGCGTAAAGGCGGTAATGTTAACAGTCAGAATGCCGAGGAAACATACAATGCACTTGGTAAATATGCGATAAACCTCAATGAAAGGGCCAGGAGCGGTAAACTTGACCCTGTAATAGGCCGTGATGATGAAATCAGGAGGGTATTGCAGATACTGGCACGGCGTACCAAGAACAACCCCATACTTGTTGGTGAGCCTGGTGTTGGAAAAACTGCTATAGCCGAAGGAATAGCTTTCAGGATAGTTAATGGTGATGTACCTGATGATCTGCTTCAGAAAAATATTTACTCACTTGATATGGGAGCTCTGATAGCAGGTGCCAAGTATAAGGGGGAATTTGAAGAACGTCTGAAGTCAGTTGTTAAGGAAGTGGTGCATTCAGATGGTAATGTTATACTCTTTATAGATGAAATACATACACTTGTTGGTGCCGGGGCTGGAGGTGAAGGGGCAATGGATGCAGCAAATATCCTTAAACCAGCCCTTTCAAAAGGCGAATTGCGGGCAGTGGGTGCTACCACACTCAATGAATACCAGAAATATTTCGAAAAGGATAAAGCCCTGGAAAGAAGGTTTCAGAAAGTATTTATTGATGAACCGGACGAGGAAGACGCAATATCTATTCTCAGGGGCATAAAGGAACGATATGAAAATTACCATAAAATACGTATCAAGGATGAAGCAATTGTATCGGCTGTACAACTATCTGTAAGGTATATTAATGACCGTTTCCTGCCTGATAAGGCTATTGACCTTATAGATGAGGCAGCTGCTCACCTGAGGATTGAAATGAATTCAAAACCGGAAGAGATAGATGTGCTCGACAGGAAGATACAACAGCTGGAAATTGAAAAAGTAGCCTTCAGCAGGGAGAAAGACAGGGAAAAGGTTGAAAAGATAAAGGAACAGCTGGCAAATCTTGAGGATGAGAGAAAGCAGCTCAACGCATTATGGGAAGAAGAAAAAAATGTTGTTACAGATATACAGAATATAAAACAACAGATAGAAAATTACAGGTACCAGGCCGAGAAGGCTGAAAGGGAATCGAACCTCGGAAAAGTGGCCGAGATAAGGTATGGACTGCTTCCTAAAGCAGAGTTGCAGCTTAAAGAGGCAATTGACAAATTGCAGCATTATGAAAAAGACGGTAAGCGACTGGTAAGAGAGGAAATAACCTCTGAAGATATTGCTGAAATAGTATCAAGATGGACCGGCATACCTGTAACCAGGATGCTGCAGAGCGAAAAAGAAAAGCTGCTCATGATAGAGAAAGAGCTGCATAAGAGGGTAGTAGGACAGGACGAAGCGATAGAAGCCGTCGCTTCCGCAATAAGAAGAAGCCGTACAGGCCTCTCCGATGAAAATCGTCCCGTAGGCTCTTTCCTGTTCCTTGGTACAACCGGCGTGGGTAAAACTGAACTTGCCAGGGCACTGGCCGAATATCTCTTTAACGATGAATCACTCATGACCCGTATCGATATGAGTGAGTACCAGGAAAGGCATGCTGTCTCACGTCTCGTGGGTGCTCCTCCCGGGTATGTAGGTTATGATGAGGGTGGTCAGCTTACAGAAGCAGTAAGGAGAAAACCATACTCAGTAATACTGCTGGACGAGATCGAAAAAGCCCACCCTGACACCTTCAATATTTTACTTCAGGTACTCGAGGATGGAAGACTGACTGATAATAAAGGCAGGGTAGCTAATTTCAAAAATACAATAGTCATAATGACCTCTAACCTTGGATCAGAACTGATAAGGGAAAATTTTGAGGATTATAATGAAGCCAATGCAGAGCAGATAATCGAAAAAACCAGGAACCAGGTATTTGAAATATTGAAAAAGAGCGTACGCCCTGAGTTCCTGAACAGGATAGATGAACTCATTATGTTCAAACCATTGACAAGGGCAGATATTAGAGGTATTATCGATATTCAGCTTCACAGGCTCGAAAAAACACTGAAAAAACAGGATATAGGGTTTAATATCACGGATAGCTGTATCAGCTACCTCCAGGATAAAGGTTTTAATGTACAGTTCGGAGCAAGGCCACTTAAACGCCTTATTCAGAAAGAAATAATTGATAAAATATCACTAGCTATACTGAAAGGAGATATTGATCAGGGGAATTCTGATATTATTATCGACAGTGATGGAAAAGAAACGTTTATTAAGAAAGGCTAAGGCTAAGGCTAAGGCTAAGGCTAAGGCTAAGGCTAAGGATAAGGCTAAGGATAAGGAAAGAGAGATGAGAGATGAGAGGTGCAAGGTTTTGCGCCTTTTCTTATTCATCACGGAGGACATAGAGAAACAGGAACACTGTGCCTGAACCCTGAACCCTGAGCCCTGTGCACAGCTTATACACTTACTTTGCTCCCTTAAACATCCTTCTGAACCTTATTTTTTTAAGTCCGCTGGCCTCCTTATCAATTGACAGCCATATGAACTTTGGCTGACCAACTATATGATCTTCCGGAACAAATCCCCAGTAGCGTGAATCAGCGGAATTATGACGGTTATCCCCCATCATCCAGTAATAATCCATCTTAAAGGTGTAACTGTCAGTCTCTGTACCGTTAATCAGAATCCTGTTGCCGTCAATCTCAAGGTCATTACCTTCGTATACATCAATAATCCTTTCATAAATGGATATATTATTTGAATCAAGCTTTACAGTAGCACCCTCTTCAGGTAGCCAGAGCGGACCAAAATAGTCTTCGTTCCATGGGTAGTACGGGTTATGAGGAAATATAACCACTCCATACTCCCCTTCCCTCCTGAGGTCTTTTCTGACTTCAACAACATTCCTGAATTTGCTGATCTGTTCAGCATTGGATTTTGTAAGAGGCATAATGTACATTGTTCCTGATACCATGTTCTGGTCCGATTCATATATATCAAGTCGCTCAAATGCCTTGGGATTGATCCTGGTACCATCGGTACGCACCCAGTAATTCCATTGCTGCGTTTCCAATTGTTCCTCCTTCTCATTATTTACGTAAAGTATTCCCCCCTTGATCAAGATCGTATCGCCGGGCAGTCCCACGCATCTTTTAACATAGTTTTCACGTCTGTCAACAGGCCTGTAAATAATATCATTATTTTTCCATATCTCTTCACGTGTCCGCGCCAGATATAATTCCTTTGATACTTTACTGCTACCTATATATTCATCATAGCTCTGAAGGCTCCGTGCTTCGGACCTCAGTATCTCATCGTAGGCTGTCGCCTGGTTCTCAAGCATTACAGTATCGCCGGCGGGGAAGTTAAAAACAACAACATCGTATCTTTCTATTTTGCCAAAGCCTTTAAGCCTTTTATAAGGTGCTATAATAAGGTTTGACCACGATTTGGTCTTGATTATAGGTATTGTATGCTGAGTAAAAGGGAAAGCTATGGGGGTATTGGGCAGTCTGGGCCCATAAGCCACCTTGCTCACAAAGAGGTGATCTCCCACCCTCAGTGATTTTTCCATTGAGGGAGTTGGTATCCTGTAGTTCTGGAACAGGAAAATATTAATAAGGGTTACAGCGATAACGGCAAAGATCAAAGCATCAAGCCATTCAATAAAAGTGCTGTTTGGCCCTTCCCTTTTTTTCCAGAATGCCCAGTTGACTTTTTTTGTAATATAAATATCAAAGATAATGGCAAGGCCAAACAACAGCCAGTAGTTACCTACCCATACAACCCACAAAATATATATGATTGCAACAACTGCAAACTTGAAATACCTGTTTTTGACAATATCCAGCATGGTTATATTCATTATTTAAGTGGCAAAAGTAATGTTTTAATTTAAAAACCCAGTAAATCAGTCATGGTAAAAACACCCTGTCTTTCATGAATGAATTCCGCCGCAAAAACCGCACCAAGTGCGAGACCCTGTCTGTTATGTGCCTTATGCTCAAGGATTATGGTATCAATATCTGAATTCCATTCTATCCTGTGAGTTCCTGTCACCTGCCCTTTTCGTAACGATTTTATCCCTATTCTGTCTTTTGCTGACGGTTCATCAGGATGCCATGATTTAAACCTGCCGCATTCACTGATAATATCTTCTGCCAGACTTATTGCAGTACCACTGGGAGCATCTTTCTTCATAATATGATGTATTTCTTCAAGCTTTACATCATAACCGGGTAAACCGTTCATAATGCCTGCAAGTCTCTTACTAAGGTTAAAGAGTATATTTACACCTATACTGAAATTAGAGGCATAAATAAAACTTCCCTCTTTTGATTTAACAAGGTCCTTAATAATGGGTAACCGGTCTGTCCAGCCTGTTGTACCCGAAACAACAGGAATACCTTTGTTGATACACCTGCTGATATTTTCAAATGCGGTATCTGGTGTGGTGAATTCCACAGCAACATCTGATTTGCCAAACAGCTCAGAATCGAAATCATCAGTATTATCCCTGTCAATCCTGAGAATAACCTTATGCCCCCTAGCAATTGCCATTTTCTCCACCTCTTTCCCCATTTTCCCATAGCCAATTATTGTGATATTCATAACCCGTATTTTTGGACTAAAATACCCGTTTTTTTTAAGTATTGATAAATATTGACCGGAAACATTAATTACTAACTTTAGGGCTTAAATAAAAGAATACATCAGAATGAGACCAGTAACCAGTACCCTGATTACAATAATCCTGTTTTCATTACCATTATCGAATGCTTACAGTCAGAAAACTGACCCATACCATCTTGCTTCCGGTGGATTTGGCAAGGTAATCGATACAAGCCCCGGTATTTCAGTATGGTGGTGTGAAGGGGCATATAAGGTTATGCGTGATACGCCGTTACCGTCAGTTCAGGGAGATACCATTGTTCTCTGGTCAGCACGAAATGAATATGAACCGTTCCAGGTAGTAATTAAACCGGCATCAAGGGTTGAAAATTGCAGGGTAAGTGTAACGGATCTTACTTCGGATAATAATATAATAGATAAACAGGCAATAAGCATAAGGAAAGTTGAATACGTACATGTCACAAAACCAACCGACAGTTACGGTTATCCAGGTTACTGGCCCGATCCACTCCCCCAGGTAAATGGACCGGTCGCAGCATTCGGTGGGGAGAATACCACTTTCTGGATCACCGTTTATGTACCGGAAGAATCGCCTGCAGGAACATATACGGGGATGATCAGTATAGGTAATTCAGACTGGAGAAAGGATATACCCGTTAAACTGACCGTCTGGGATTTCACACTTCCCGCTGTGCCCAGTTTACGTTCAGGTTTCGGCCTCAGTGTGGACAACATTTCAAAATATCACAATCTGAAATCGGTGGCAGATATCAGGGAAACATTCGACCTTTACATGAAAGCTTTCAGGGACTATAAGATAGCTCCCTACGATCCCTTCTATCTCTATCCTGTAAAAGAAAAAGTGACAGGACTGGAATGGGTAGGTGGAATATTTGATTTTGATAATTCCTATAATGGAGAATATTCACTGATGATAGAAGATGATAACCCGGCAGGTACTCCATCTGCCAGGTATAAAAAAAGGATAGAGATTGATCCATCCAGGCAATATAAAATGGGCTGGATTATTAAATCAAGGGAAGAAAACCATCAATACTGTATACTACTGGAAGGATATAATAAAGAAGGAGAAAAACTGGTCTTTGAAAACAGGATGGAAGTATTTACATCAGACAGTACATGGGGGAGGCAGGAATTTGTACCGGGGATTTTCTCAAGTGAAGTATCATCCGTCAGCCTCTCTTTCTTTCCTGCATTCAGGACAGTTGCCGGTGAAGATACAGGAACAATATGGATTGATAATGTTGTTTTTAATGAAACAGGTGTCCGTATAAATCTAATTGATCAGGGAGATTTTGAGATTGATGCAGGTGATATTGATATTGAACTTGACTTTACTGAATTTGACAAAGCTGGAAGAAGATATCTTGATGAATTCGGCTTCAATTCGTTCAGGTTATTCCTCAAGGGCATGGGCAGCGGAACCTATTACAGCAGGGCGGAAGGCTCATTTGAAGGCTTCAGACAGGGAAGCCCTGTATATGAAAAGCTAATGGCTAAATACCTTGGCCTCATACAGGAGCACCTCAGTGAGAAAGGGTGGCTGGGAAAAGAATATGTCTACTGGTTTGATGAGCCGGGCAAGAAAGACTATCCATTTGTAAGGGAGGGCATGGAGATAATAAAAAAATCAGTACCGGGTATAAACACATTTATCACGGAGAATCAGCCTGGTCCTGAGATCATGGATGTTACAGATATTACCTGCACCATTTTCCATAGGGTTGATCCCGATAAAGCTAAAGAAATAGTCAGCAAAGGACAGGAATACTGGTCATACCTTTGTACGGCACCAAAATCTCCCTGGGTCTCACTATTTATTGACCATGATGCAATAAATATGAGGGTGTGGTTGTGGATGACCTACGCCTGGGATCTGAATGGTATACTTATATGGTCTGCAAATTACTGGACTTCCTATTCGGCATCACCCACCGGCTACCTTCAAAACCCATGGACCGAACCGGCTTCATTTGTCCAGGGATATGGCTGGCCGTACGGAAAACAAACAGTATGGGGCAATGGCGACGGGAGGTTGTTCTACCCTCCAAACAAGAGCCCCAACCATGACAGTACAACTTATATCATGGGTCCTGTACCATCAATCAGGCTCGAATTTTTGAGGCAGGGAATAGAAGATTATGAATACATGGTAATGCTTGAGAATCTGACAGGTAAACGCAGGGGAAAGGACAGGAAACCGGTAAAAGAAGCGGAAAAATTACTGGATATAGAAGACACAGTTTTCACTGATGGTAAAACCTATACAAAAAACCCCGCAGTTTTATTGGAATACAGGAAAAAAATAGCCGAAATGATACTTAAACTAAATAATATAAACTGATATGAGAAAATTTATATTCCTGCTGACAACATTTGCCTTAATCCTTGCGTCATGCTCTGTCAATGAAAGAGGGAATGAAGAATGGCAAAGTATTTTTAACGGTGAAAACCTTGATGGCTGGACCATAAAGATTACCGGCTTTCCTATCGGTGAAAACTATAAAAACACATTCAGGGTAGAAGATGGTGTGTTGAAGGTTTCATATGATAATTACGAAAAATTCAATGGTGAGTTCGGCCACATTTTTTACAATGAGAAACTTTCAAAATACAAACTGAGGCTTAAGTATCGTTTTACAGGTGAGCAGGTTGCTGAAGGGCCCGGCTGGGCATACCGTAACAGCGGTGTTATGCTTCATTGCCAGTCGCCCGGATCGATGCTTACAGAACAGGATTTCCCCGTTTCAATAGAAGCCCAGTTCCTTGGCGGTGACGGTAAAACTGAAAGAACAACACTTAACCTGTGCACCCCCGGTACCAATGTAATTATGAATGACGAATTAATTACCAGGCATTGCACCAGCAGCAGTTCGGCAACTTATCATGGCGATGTATGGGTTTCTGCTGAAGTGGTTGTATATGCTGACAGCCTTATTCATCATATAGTGGAAGGTGATACTGTTATCACTTACCGGAAGCCACAGATAGATGGCAGCGACCTGCCTGAAGGATTCCCCCTGCCCGACGGCACACTGCTGAATGCAGGATATATTTCATTACAGGCAGAAAGCCATCCCGTGGAGTTTAAAAATATTGAGATCTTAAGAATTAAATAGACAGGCTGAGGCTAAGGAAAGTTGATAAAGTTGATAAAGTTTATAAAGAAACTGTAGTTTGATGGTCTGGGGTTGAAATCCCCACTATTGGCTTTAAGATGCGCCATGGCGCGTCTCTGCTTTTGTCTTTTTACCCCGGCGTTCATTTCATTCAGCCGGGATTTCCGCTTCGCTTCAACTTTTATCTTTTGTCTTTACTATAAACCACTTCCCCTCCTACAATTGTATAATCAACTACAGTTTTCATTATCTCACTTTCAGGGACAGTCATCAGGTCCTTATCGGTTATAACTATATCAGCCAGGTAACCGGGCTTTATCATTCCTTTACGGTCTTCCATGAATTGTGAATATGATGATCCGAGGGTATACAGTCTGATTGCTTCCTCCATTGTCAGTTTCTCTTCAGGAAACCAGCCCTCCCCGTCTTCTCCAAGCCTGTCTTTTCTGGTTACAGCGGCATAGAGTCCTTCCATCGGGTTGAGCGGTTCAACTGAATAATCTGTTCCAAAAGCAATTCTGGCTCCTGCTTCCAGCAGCGAGCGCCAGGCATAAGCACCCTTACTTCTTTCTGTACCAATCCTTTTCTCACAGAACCTTTTATCGGTAATACAATGCGTTGGTTGCATTGAAGCTATAACACCAAGGCTGGCAAAACGTGGTATATCTTCCTGAATGAGCAGCTGGGCATGTTCACTTCTGTGCCTGCTGTCACGTACTCCATTCACCTCCTGTGCTTTTTCATAGGCATTGAGTATCCAGTTGTTTGCTTTTGTACCTATTGCATGTATTCCAACCTGGAAGCCTGCTGCATCAGCAGCTACAACTTTAGCTTCAAGTTCCTCGTAAGTCATCTGGGGCAGCCCTGACTTATCTGGTTCGTCACTGAAAGGTTCAAACATGAGTGCTGTGCCCGACCCCAGTGTACCATCCATAAAACCTTTCAGGTAACCGAACCTGAGCCATTCACTTTCGATAGGGTATTTTTCGCGCTGCTCCTGGTACAGCATCAGTTGTTCTTCATCAGCTGTCAGTACCCCACCAATATCTATTCTGCAGGTTAGTTCACCCTCCTTTTGAAGTTTTTCATACATCGCCCAGTCAGCTCTGCCCGGTATCTGTATACTTGTAACACCCAGTGTTCGTGCTTTTTCAAGAGCCATCAGGTATCCTTTCCATTCCCTTTCAGCTTCTTCCTCATCTGTTCTTTCAACAGGCAATGCCCCGTACTTAAGAAGGCGCTTTGCTGATTCCTTGAATATACCTGTCGGTTCACCTGTCTCAGGATCACGTTGTATCTCACCCCCGAAAGGATCAGGTGTATCTTTTGTTATACCCGAATTTTCAATCACATAACTGTTTACAAGTACCGAGTGTCCATCAGCCCTGCTCAGTACCACTGGATTATCAGGCGAAACTTCATCGATAAGCTCCCTGGTGGGCCATTGTTTATCTATAAACATTTCATGCTCCCAGTGTCCGCCCCATATAAGTTCACCAGGTTTAGACTTCTGCACCTGTTCTTTTACCTTTTCTGTTATAACCGAGGGGTCGGAAATATATCTTAATTCTATGTAATCCGGGTTAACAGGTCCGAAATGAGCATGTGCGTCGTTAAAGCCCGGGATAACGAGCCTGCCGTTTGCATCAATCACCATGGTATTTGGCTCGTCTATATATTTTCTGATGCGCGAGTTTTTACCAACAGCTGCTATCCTGCCCTCAATAACTGCTACAGCTTCAGCACGCGGATTATTCTCGTCTATAGTGACTACTTTACCGTTAAGTATAACAAGGTCAGCCTTTTCAGCCGGTGTACAGGCAAAAAGGCCTGCCAGGAAAAGGGGAAAAATAAACAGAACAGAATTTCTCATGGTGTGAAATGTTAGATATTTATTTATGCTGCAAAATATGAATTTTTATTTAATTGGAAAATGCTAAAGAATAGAGCCTAAGGCTAAGGCTCCCTCCTTCGCCCCTAGAACTCGGGGCTCCGGAGGGCAGGGAAGGCAAAGGAAAGAGAGATGAGAACCGAGTAGTACGAGTATGCGATAGCATGCGAGTGCTACGAGCTCGCTGAAGGCCAAAGGCCTGAGGCAAATGAGCGGTGAGCGAGCGCACACATTGCCCGGATTACATTTAATCCGATTTAGCTCCGGTAACATTATCAATAAACTCATCCACATCATCAATTGCCTGCCTGGCAGTGTCAAGGAACGGATAAAAATTCATAAAAGCGTGTATCATACCCTTATATTCACGGTAAACAACATTAATTCCGGCATTCTTCATTTTTGTAGCATATTCCTTTCCTTCATCCCTCAACGGATCAACCTGTGCTGTAATAACCAGTGCGGGTGGCATGCTTTCATCAAGGTCTGCTTTAAGAGGTGAAACATATGGATGTGTTACATCTACCCTATCCTGCAGGTATGCTGATTTACACCTGTACAAATAATCCTTGTTCACAAAGTAAGACCTGTCTCCAAGGAGGAAGTACCTGCGCGAGGGGAATACTGTTTCTTCAAAAGTAGTAGCTCCGCAAATAATTACCTGTGCATTTATATAAGGGCCACAGCTGTCGCGGCTGACTATGGGCATTACTGCTGCCAGGTTTCCTCCCGCACTCTCCCCCATTACTATCACCTTGCCCGGGTCACCTCCATACTGCTGTATATTCTTTGCAGCCCATTTTAATACCGTGTAACTGTCAATAACGGCACAGGGGAAAGGATATTCAGGAGCTAACCTGTAGTCAACCGAGATTAAAAGTGTTTCTGTTTCCCGTGCCATTTTTCTGCAATAACCATCAAAAATATCAACCGAACCCCAGATAAAACCGCCACCATGATAATAGATGAGTACGGGGAGATCATTCCTTTTATGCTCAGGTACATTACAGTATAAACGAATACGTATATGAGTTGTATCTACGGGTATATCAATATCTTTAATATTTCTTATCAGGGGTTTTATAAGGGATAAGAGGTGTTTCTTGGATTCATACACTGAATCAGGATTTGCAGCATACCTATCCACATTTTTTAATATTAGGTTACACCTGGGGGATAATACAGTACCCGTTTCCGGAGTCTGGCAACTGTTTTTTATTTCGGAGGGCTTATAACCGGTTAAAATGCACAATAATTCAGTACATGACTGAAAAATTAACACCGATACTGTTGCTGATATTAATAATAAAATCCTGTGGTGCATTGCAAATTCCTCCCGTATCAATACAATTTACAAAATTTGTTTATATCTGTCAAGTTTTGAATGTTGAATTCATTATGAAACTAGTAGTACCTGTGTTCCGGTTTGAGAGGTTTGAACGTTTGAAAAGTTTGACTTGATTAATCAGGTGGCATTTTCAAACATTCAAACTTTCAAACTCTCAAACTTTTTCATTAGCCCTTGTTTTGGTATTTTTGTAAAAAGCAAAGAACATGCGCATAGACATATTAACCGTTCTTCCTGAATTGATTGAAAGCCCTCTGAACCATTCAATAGTAAAGAGGGCCATTGACAAGGGGCATGCAGAAATAAATGTTATTAACCTGAGAGATTATACAAGCGATAAGCACAGGTCGGTTGACGATTATCCGTTTGGTGGCGGACCAGGAATGGTTATGACCATTGAACCTATTTTCAGGGCGATCGAGAAACTTAAATCGCAACGTACTTACGACGAAATAATATATACCAGCCCTGATGGTGTATTATTCAACCAGAAAGCAGCCAATGAATTATCACTCAAGGAGAATATAATTATTCTTGCCGGTCATTATAAAGGTGTTGATCAGCGGATAAGAGATCACCTGATAACCAGCGAGTTATCAATTGGTGACTTTGTACTTTCAGGAGGTGAGATGCCTGCCGTATTGATAACTGATGCCATTGTCAGACTTATCCCGGGGGTAATATCAGATGAGCAGTCGGCTCTTTATGACTCATTCCAGGACAATCTTCTCGCACCACCTGTTTATACAAGACCCGCGGAGTTTATGGGCTGGAAGGTACCAGAGATATTACTTTCAGGAAACACACCTGAGATTGACAGATGGAGGCATGAAAAGTCAGTTGAGAGAACAAGGAATTTGAGGCCGGACCTCATGGAAGATTAAAAAAATATAATTTCTTGTTTTTAGGAAATATGACTTGTTTTTAGTATGATTGTAGTCTAATTTAATATAAACAAGTAATTAAATATCAGATACATGAATTCACAGGATTACATTAAAAGAGAAGACAGATACGGAGCACACAACTATCATCCTTTGCCAGTGGTTCTCGAACGTGGTGAAGGCCCATTTGTATGGGATGTGGAAGGAAACAAATATTATGATTTCCTTTCAGCCTATTCCGCAATTAACCAGGGGCATTGTCATCCTGAAATAATAAAGGCTCTTACCGACCAGGCGAAAATCCTTACCCTTACTTCAAGGGCCTTCTATAACAATGTGTTAGGTGAATATGAGGAATATATAACAAAGTATTTCGGGTACGACAAGGTACTTCCAATGAATAGCGGTGCTGAAGCTGATGAGACTGCTCTTAAACTTTGCCGCAAATGGGCCTACCAGAAGAAAGGTATTGAAGACAACAAGGCTAAGATAATTGTATGTGAGAATAATTTCCACGGCCGCACCATTACTATTGTCTCAATGTCCACAGATCCTGAAGCACGGAAGGACTATGGTCCTTATACACCTGGTTTTATTACCATACCATATAATGACCTGGATGCTCTTGAAAAAGAACTCCAGTATCCAGATGTTGCAGGTTTTCTTGTTGAACCCATACAGGGAGAAGCAGGAGTGTATGTGCCTGATGAAGGATACATCAAAAAAGCCTATGAGCTCTGTAAAGCAAAAAATGTATTGTTTATAGCAGACGAGGTACAGACAGGGATTGCCAGGACAGGTAAATTGCTTGCCTGTGACCATGAGGGCGTAAGACCTGATATTCTTATCCTGGGCAAAGCTCTCTCTGGTGGCGTATATCCTGTTTCTGCAGTCCTTGCTGATGATGATATAATGCTTGTTATCAAACCTGGTGAACACGGCTCAACCTTTGGTGGTAATCCCGTGGCAGGTAAGGTGGCAATAGCAGCACTTGAGGTAGTGAAGAATGAGAGACTGGCTGAAAGAGCAGATTACCTGGGGAAAATATTCAGGAATGAATTCAACAGCATAAAATCAGATATGATTGAACTGGTGCGGGGCAAAGGATTACTGAATGCAGTGGTAATTAGGCCAAAAGGAGGTAAAACAGCCTGGGATGTATGTGTGGCTATGAAAGATAACGGAGTAATCGCCAAACCCACACATGGGCATATCATCAGGTTTGCTCCTCCCCTTATTATTTCTGAAGAACAATTGAAGGAAGCTATGAACCTTATAAAGGACACGTTTAAGCAATTTGAATAGACATCTAAGAAATGAGTATGAGACAGGTAAGTCCGGATGCATTTAATGATAAAAAGCATCCGGGCTTTATGGTTATAGAAAGAGTGCTAATTTTGCCGGATAAAAATCAATATATATGAGACATTATATTAAATTCTTTCTTTTTATATCATTAATCCTTTTGTTTGCATGCCGGTCCATTAAGATTGATGAGCCTGGCATTACTATACCTGAACTGGAGGAACACATTGGATTCCTGGCTTCGGATGAACTGAAGGGCAGGCTACCGGGAACAGAAGGCGACATACAAAGTGCCGAATATATCAGGGATGCCCTGGAATCATGGGGACTGGTGCCTGCGGTTGATAATGGCCTGCAAAGCTTTGAAATAGTATCAAGCCTGGAAACAGGCAACAGCAATAAATTAATAATTAACGATAAGCCTGTGCCCCCTGAGAAGTTTATGCCTCTTGCATTCAGTGAGAGTGCTGAACTTGAAGCCAAGCTGGCATTTACCGGTTATGGATTTGATATTCAATCTGATACACTGAACTGGAACGACTATGATAACATAAATGTTAAAGACAAATGGGTAATGTTCTTAAGAGCGGACCCGGAGGTTGATGACCCCTTGAGTAATTTTGCAAATGTTAGTGCCGACAGGGATAAGGTCATGATGGCTAAAGATAAAGGAGCCGGAGGCGTACTGATGGTTTCAGGAAAGGGATTAGATGACATGGATGAATTTGAGTCGCTGGCCAAAGGAGAGTACTCTACCGGTATTCCTGTTTTCAGGATAAAAAGAGAAATAGCTAACCTGATACTCGGTGAAAATAATGTAAGTATTGATGAACTGGAAGAAAAGCTTAATAAAACATATTCATCCCACAGTTTTGAGATGGATTGCCTGATAAAAGGCACAGCTGAACTGATAGAGAAAAAAGTAACGACTCAAAATGTACTCATGACTCTTCCTGGTAATGATCCAGTCCTGAAAGATGAATACCTTATTATCGGAGGTCATTTTGACCATCTTGGCATGGGTGGACCCGGATCATCAAGCAGGGCTGTTGATACTGTGGCAATCCACTACGGAGCCGATGATAATGCTTCAGGTATTGCAGCAATGCTTGAAATCGCAGAAAAATTTGCCGATAACAGTGATAATGCCCGCTCGATAATATTTGCAGGTTTTTCTGCGGAAGAAATGGGATTGCTGGGTTCAAAATACCTTGTTGACCATATGCCTGTTGAAACGGACAGGGTTAATGCCATGATCAACCTCGACATGGTAGGCAGGCTGAAAGAAAGTAAAATATTACAGGTGGGAGGAGTTGGAACAGCTCAAGAATTAAAGGAAATCATTACCCAGCTTACCGATTCTGCATTGATAAAGCTCACCTTATCCGAAGAAGGATACGGACCATCAGACCACAGTTCATTTTACGGCAAGGATATCCCCGTATTATTCTTTTCAACGGGTGCACATCTTGATTATCACACACCATATGATACGCCTGACAAAATCAATTATGATGGCCTTGTGATTATTTCTGAACTTGTGTATGAAATAAGTTCAGAGCTCGCGGGGAACAATAAAAAACTTGTATTCATGGAAGCAGGTCCGAAAACACTAACCAACAGAGGCATGAGGAGCAAGGGTGTTACACTGGGAATAATGCCTGATTTTGCAGGTAACATAAAAAACGGCCTGAGAGCTGATTTTGTCACACCCGGAAGGCCTGCTAACCTTGGCGGAATGAAGAAAGGGGATATTATTGTGGCAATAAATGGGAAAACCATAAACAATATCCAGGATTATATGTTCAGGTTGTCAAAACTCGAACATGGCGAGACTATACAGGTGGAAGTACTTAGAGGCGATAAAAAAGAATTACTATTAATAGCATTATAATTCATATATAAGAAATGAAATCAACACTATACTGGATCCTGGCTGTGATTATAACCCTGTCAGCAGCCTACTATCAGCGTAAAACAGGACCAACATACCCCAAACAACTTGATATTGTCACTAACGGTATAGAATACAACCTTAAATTAACTCGCAGTATAGAGTTGTCAGACAGGCATTTTGTAAAGCTGGCAATTAAAGACTCAACAGTTAAAGCCAGACTCTTTTACAAGCGTTATCAGGTTGATGAACCATACCAGGCTGTTGATTTTAATTATGAGCAACATCCCGTGAATTCATTTATCATGAACAGGATATTCAATATTAACGAGGAGAAAGGTTTTTTTGCAGATATCCCTGCACAGCCACCCGCCGGGAAAATTGAGTATTATTTTGAAATTACAGACGGCAATGGTAAGAATACTTACTTTCAAAATGAACCGATAGTAATACGGTTCAAAGGGGCTGTACCACCAAGAATATTGACTCCACATATCATAATAATGTTTATTGCTATGTTGCTTTCAACACTTGCCGGTCTGATGGCTGTCGGGAAGCATAAATCGTATCGTAAATGGGGTATATGGACTTTCATTATGCTCATCATAGGAGGTATGATACTTGGACCTATGGTTCAATACCATGCTTTTGGGGAAGCATGGACAGGGATACCACTGGGATGGGACCTTACAGATAATAAAACACTTATCGCAGTTATTTTCTGGGCAGTAGCTGTATTCGGCAACAGGAAAAGAAAGAGACCCGGTCTTACTATTCTTGCCTCTTTCATCCTGTTACTGGTATTTACGATTCCACATAGCATGTTCGGGTCTGAACTGGACTATGAAAGTGGTGAAGTAATTCAGGGTATTGTTATTCCATTTATTTCTTAATGAATCACTGAATTTTTCATATCTTGATGCAGCACTGACAATTTTGTTTCGTCATTGTAATGAAAGCAAAATAAGTGGGTGCAGCGATACATATTGTAGAATTAAGCACAATGCATATGGCTAATGTAGAGGCGGCATTCCGTAACATACACCAGGACCTCATCGACGGATGTAAAAACGGCGATCAGAAAGCACAGTTCCAGATATATAAACTGTATTATAAAGCTATGTTCAATACGAGTCTGAGAATTGTGAGTGACACCATGGAAGCTGAAGATATTATGCAGGAAGCGTTCCTGTCAGCCTTCGAAAAGATAGAGACTTATTCAGGAACAGTTAGTTTCGGCGCATGGTTAAAGAAAATAGTGATAAACCGCTCTCTTGATGTGGTCAGCAGGCAAAAAGCGATCTTTGAAGATATTGACACACACTACGAATTGCAGGAAGACACCAATGATACACCTGAATTGCAGGAAAAGATGAACGAGGTGAAATCAGCTATTAATAATCTTCCGGACGGGTACCGGATAATATTGTCGCTCTACCTGCTTGAAGGATATGACCATGATGAGATTGCTGAAATACTCAATATTTCAAGCAGCACTTCCAGGTCGCAATTGTCAAGGGCTAAACAAAAATTATTAAATGAATTAAAGAACGGGAAAGAAAAAAGAAAAGTAAACAGGTAAAATGTCAGGTATGAAAGATATAGAAAAAACAATCAGGGAAAACGTCGATTTCTTCAACAGTGAAGAACCGTTTGAAGGTCACTTTGAAAGATTCTCGGCCAAACTGGCGGCAAGGCAGTTTATTGCACCAAAACGGATTAGCGTTATGCCTTACCTCCTTAAAGCTGCTGCCGTGGCCATACTGGTCGCGCTTTCTTCATTGTGGACATGGGAGCATGTGCTCAGCCCCAATGCCAAAAGAATGACTTTAGGCGAGGTTTCACCCGAATATCGTGAAGTTGAGCAATATTACGTCAGTCAGGTCAGTTTGATGGAGGATGAAATACAGGGTATATGGATCAATGGCCAGCCCGATGATAAAGAATTGCTTATGGATGAGATTGATCAAATGGATAAGACGTATGAAGAACTGCAGAAGGATCTTAAAGCCAATCCTAACGACGAAAGGGTAATCAATGCCATGATAGAACATTACCAGAAAAAAGTGGATATAATGAACTATATCCTGTCACAGTTAAAACAAGTACAAATTGAAAATGAAAGCGAAAACGAAAACCAAATAAACAACGAAAATTATGAAACGGTCAGGTTGTAAATCAGTAATCAGGTTGTTGTTTGTTCAGGTAGTTCTCATTCTCTCAGTGTCATTGTATGCCACTGATGTGCAAAAGCAATTCAAAAAAGAATATGATGCCAAGGGAATTGAACTGCTGAAGATCAGTAACCGGTATGGAGATGTGGAAATTGTAAGTTCCGGCAATAATAAAATAAATATTGTCGTAGACGTACAATTATCTCATCCAAACGAATCGAAAGCTGAAAAACTTTTATCAATGATAAATGTTGAATTCAGCGAAAATGATAACACCATAGAAGCCAGGACCGTAATTGACAGACAGTTCAGTATGGAAAACCGCGGACCACTCAGGGGATTCTCAATTGACTACCGCGTTGAGATGCCGGAGGATATGGACCTCGACCTGTCAAACAGGTATGGTGATCTTAAAGCTGGTATTCTGTCAGGACATGTTAATATCAGGATCAAGTATGGATCGCTGTATATCAAAAGCCTCACCAGGGGTAACGTGGAGCCGCTCAACAGGGTTACCGCAGAGTACCTTCGCATTGCTGATATAGCAGATGCAGGATGGCTGGAACTGAGCATGCGGTATGTTAGCAAGTGTAATATATTAAATGCCCAGGCTCTCCTGATTGATTCACGCTATTCAACCAATAACACTATTGAGGAGGTAAGCTCTGTTGTTATTGACAGTAAGTATGACAGGTTTGAAATCCACAATCTGAATAATATTGTGGCTGAGTCAGCTTACACAGCCTACAAGATAGGCAACCTCTCTAAAAAGCTGGATATTGAAACCAAGTATGGTTCAATTGATGTTGATAATGTAGAAGCCGGGTTTGATATGGTCCGCGCAGATGTCGGGTATAGCTCCGTTAAGATAAGTTTCGATAAGGCAGCATCATATAAGCTCAAGGCAGAAACCAGGTACTGCGGATTTTCATTCAATGAAAGCAATGCAGATATTACTCAAAGGATACAGGAATCTAATTCAATGTACATTGAAGCAGTAATAGGTAATGCTAACACGAAATCAGAAGTTAACATAAATTCTAATTACGGATCAGTAAAGCTGTACTAACGGCAAACGACTAACGACGAACGACTAACGATATAAGGCGAGAGAAGAAATTCTCTCGCCTTTTTAGAGCCACTTAGCCTATATTATCAAACTTCACCCCCATCACCAGCACATCATCTACCTGCTCTATTTCGCCCTTCCATTCAACAAAAGCCTTTTCAAGCATTTCTTTTTGTTCATGCATGGGTTTTTTATGTTCTTGCAGCAACATTTCCCTGAAAGCCCTATACTTGAATTTTTTCCCTACAGGACCGCCAAACTGGTCGACATAACCATCAGAGAACAGGTAGATAATATCCCCTGCCTGTAACTTTAAGCAGTGGTTTGTGAAAGGTTTATCAGACGAACGGTGTATACCTATGGGCATTTTGTCAGCATCTATTCTTGTAATCTCATTATCCCTTATTAAATACACAGGGTTATTTGCCCCTGCAAAGTCAAGGGTATTAGCTTGTTTATTATACAGACAGAGTGCGATATCCATGCCATCCTGTGTTTCACCTTCCTCACCTCTTTGCTTCAGTGACTTTATTACTTCTTCCCGGAGCTGGTTCAGGACGTTGCCGGCATTATTATATTTCCTTGAATTGATTATGTCATTCAGGTAAGCATTACCAAGCATGCTCATAAAAGCGCCGGGCACTCCATGTCCCGTGCAATCGGCAGCAGCAAAACAAAACATATGATCTTTCTTCTGCCCCCAGTAAAAATCTCCACTGACAATATCTTTTGGTTTAAACAAGATAAAATTTTCAAGCTTCCACTCGTCAAAAAAATTAAGGGAAGGCAAAACAGCAGTCTGGATCCTGCTGGCATATTCAATACTATCTGTAATCGAACGGTTTCTTTCCTCGATAATATCTTTCTGTGCAGATATTTCATTCTTCTGCTCTGACAGGATAATATTTTTTCTTCTTGACGATATAAAGCTTCCCATTATCAGTATAACAATTATTCCAAGCAGCACAGCCATCCAGATAGCCCTTTTCCTGGCCTCATGTTCCTTATCAATTTCCAGTTGCTGCTGTCTTATCTCGCTTTCCTGCAGCTGGTTTTTTCTTAAAAGTTCTTTTTCTTCATTCTCCTGCCTGAGTAGTTCAAGCCTCTGTATTGCCCTTTCCTGTTCAAGGTTACGTATTTCCTGCTGCTGCATTTCCCTGTTATGCCTTTCCCTGGCCAGGGCAATCGACTGCTCCAGTCTTTCACGCTCCGAGCGTTCCAGTTCACGTTCTCTTTCTATTAACTGAAGTTCATTTTCCCTCTTCTCATTCTCAACTCTCAGTTTATCAATCATCACATCCTTCAGCTCTTCATCTGCAAGGCTTAAAAGCATCTGTTGCTCAAGGTTCTCAAGGTCGGTGCGCCGTCTTTTATCAGCCTGTTCCGCCAGTCTTTCTTCAAGCAGTAAAGAATCACGCAATGAAAGGTATTTTTCATAATATTCAAGAGCCTTCACAAAGTCGTTACCTTCCTCAAGAACATCGGAATAAGTAAGGTAACTTTCCTGCAGCACCTGGAAGTTTGATGATATCTTCGCTGACTCAATGGCTGCATTGCAATAATAACCAGCATGATAATAATCTTCTCTATTCTTACTTACAACAGCCAGGATATGTTCAAGCCGGGCCTGACCGCTTTTATCATTGTATTTTTTTGCTTCGTCAAGTGCTTTCTCAAAGTAAATGGTGGTCATCTCCCCGTTATCCATATTCTGGTAACATATTGCCACATTTGTATATTCCTCATTGGCTCCCTCACCACATTCCCCCAACACTTTGGCTGACTGCAGGTAATAATCTATTGCAGCAGGGTAATCTCTTTGTTCAAAACAGACCAGTGCCATTGAATTATAAGCTTCTGCAAGGCTGATACTTTTATCCGCCGGTTCAAGTAAATCAATAAGCTGTTCTATGCAAAGCCTCGTATCACTATAATTATCAAGCCCTAAGCCACAAGCCGTAAGACCAAAACGTGAATTAATAACTGAAGCAGTGTCACCTTTCCCGATTGCCAGCTCTTCTGATTTCCTGAACCATGATATCGCTTCCTTGTATAAATTATCTCTGAAATAAGAAATTGCGGCATTATAGGAAGTGGTTATCATATTCCCAGGCACACCACTTTCATACAAATTGTATTGCTTGATGTAATATTCGGCTGATTTATTAAAGACACCGAAGTCATAATACTTTGAGGCAAGGAATGAGTATATACCAGCCACCCTGGTATCCATGTTCAACGATTCATAAATATCCCTGGCTTTCAGGTAATACATCAGTGTCAGTTCCCAGTTATTAAAAAACCAATCGTATATTTCTCCCAGCATATAATAGCTGTCGGCTTCAATTTCTTCAAATCTTTGTTCAACCGCTATTTTAAGAGTACTTTCCAGTACTGCCATGGCAATGTCGTACTGTTGTGAATTTTTCAGTTCCCCTGCCAGCGTAAGCATTTCCATTGCTTTCAGCGAATCCTGTTCAATGGAAATACTGTCCTGCTGAACCATTTGTGCCCCCAGGAAGAACTGGAAAGGCAAAAGCAAGCCTGAAACCAGTGTTAATATTTTAATTATACGTTTCAATTCCATACATAAGTAATTCCAAACCTAATATTCCTTCCAAGCTGCGGGTTATAAGGTAATCCATAATTCTTACTCATCCCTATCCCTCCATATTTCTCATCAAACAGGTTATTTACTTTTACAAACATACTCAGGCTATTGTTGAAACTGTACCTGGCCAACATATCCATTGTATAATATCCGTCGGCCTTACTGAATATCTCCTCGTACAGTTCTTCAAAGGGAATTATCACCCTGAGCCAGTTAGATTCCCATATACCTGATATATTGATATACAGGTTATTTAAAGGCTCCAAAGATATATTCAACTGTCCGAAATGTTTGGGTGTAAGAGTAAAGTCAGATAAGAAATCACCGGCGATCTGAAAGATATCAGGGAATGATTCACTTGATTTGGCAAAGGTTAGGCTCAGTTCAGCATCCAGGTTTATTGACTCCACGATACCCATCCACCCGATTGTAGTCTGCAGTCCATACAGCCTTGCAACCGAATTCTCCATATTAGCTTTTACCATTACCGTTGAGGTATCTGTCTCAGCAAATGCCAGGGGCAGGCTCTGCTCATTTACAGGCACATTTTTATCATAAATAAGGTTCTGTATTTCATTATAATACAGTGACAGATCAAGTTTAATTTTTTTGCTTAATTTCCTTACAAATCCAAGCTCAACTGACATATATTTTTCAGGCAACAATCCGGGGTTGGGTATTGCCATATACCTGAGACTATCGTGGTTTGATCCTGTTCTGTAAGCCAGTGACTGCCATGCAAGTGATGAGGGTGGAGCCTTAAAGGCAAAGCCAAGTGAAACTCTGAAACTGGCCTTCTCGTTTGCTATATACATGGCTGCTATACGGGGACTCAAACTCGTCTTATAAATAGAATTATTATCATACCTGAAACCGCCCATGATCCTGAATTTGTTTATTGAATAATAAGCCTGTGCAAAAGCGGAGAGGTTATGAAATGTTACAGGGTTAAAACCAAAATTACCTGACAGTGTATCTATCAGGTCTATTGTTTTACTAAATGACACGTAATCCTTTGGATCGAAAGGTTTGTCAAGGTAACTGGTTTGCGGCAGGTTACCTGAATACTGGTATGTTAAGCCTCCCACTATTTCAAGCTTATCTAAAGGTACCACCGTAACAATTTCCTCAAGCAGTAAATCATTGCTGGCCGAATACCTGTAAAAAAGATCTGAATATTCAACAAAGGTCAGCGATTGGCTTGAACTATTATCCATACGGTAATTCAGGGCCGAAAAGTTGGTTGTGGTGATAAATCCGGGTGTCCATTCCTTATTATGACTGAGTGTTGTGCGTCTTATACTTTCACCCCAGTAGCTCTGAGGATTGTCATACTTATAAAGGTATCCCGACAGTCCCAGTGAACTATGACCCCGCCTGTACATATTGGAAAATGAAAAGGAAAAATCCCTGAATTTGAGATCAAGCCCCAGCATATTACTTTCGGATGGCAGCTCCTCAATCTGTGGCAACAGTAACTCACCGGAATAATTCACAGGGTATTCCGTGGCAATGAAGTCTTGTGGATTAATCCCGTTCTGTCTCAACAGGCTCTCAGTAATCTCCAGGGGAGTATAAGTCACCCCGCCTATATCATAATCCTTACCTGTACTCTGGAGGTAATGCAGGGGATTATAAATATACTCATACCCTGACTTGATATTCATATCATTGAAGCCTGTTTTTCCACCGTAGAAACTATACTGAAGAATATTTTTATTCCTTCCTGCCTTTCCTCCAACCATGAAGTTAAAGCTCATGTAATCATTTTGTCCCAGCGATATATCCCCGGCAGCAAACGTTCCCCTGTCTGCTTCCCTGGTAATGATATTTATAACACCCGATACAGCATCGGCACCATATATTGCAGCGGAGGGTCCGTATACTATTTCTATTCGTTCAGCCTGCCGTACAGGCAACTGGGACAAAACAGGCATACCATTAACAACTGATGGTTTCACCGGCATCCCGTTAACAAGTATCTTGGTATACATATTCCCTATTAAACCTCTCAGCTGGAATATTTCACCCAGTTCTCCTGATCCCGGCTGGGATACACGTAGACCAGGCAGTCGTTTAAGCACATCTGTTAACGATGTGTACTGGTTTTTCACTATCTCTTCCCTGTCTACCGTATATATAGTGATTGGCAATTCGTCAGGGTTTTTGTTGCTACGGCTGGCCGATACTACGTTGACATCTATTGTGTCCTCAGGGAACAACAGGTCATCTGTTCCCAGGTTATGCTTTACAAGAGCAGAACGAAGAAGGCTGTCGGGCTGTGCAAACAGGCAGGCGGTGTATATGATACCCAGCAGCAATATTATTAGCTTCTTGATCATAAATCATAAAACTTATTAAAAGTAAGAAATATTTCATGGAAAGATAAATTGAATTCTTTCCTGAAATGTTAATTCATATATTTAAACCTTAAAAAACGAGTTATTATGAAGTATATAATTACCAAATCAGTATTTCTTTCCCTTATTACCATAATTCTGCTATCATGCAACAGCAACTACAGGGGAAAAGATGAACCCGTGAACATTCAAAAAGAATGGGCGCTGGTAATACACGGGGGAGCAGGAGTGATAACACGCGACCTTATGACACCTGAACGCGACAGCGCATACCGAAAAGTACTTACGGAAGCTCTTGAAACCGGGGGAAATATACTCTCAGGAGGAGGTAGCGCAATTGATGCGGTGGAGAAAACAATCCAGGTGATGGAAAATTCACCTTTGTTTAATGCAGGCAGGGGGGCAGTATTCACAAACAAAGGAACAAATGAGATGGATGCCGCTATAATGGATGGTTCTGATTTGAATGCAGGATCTGTTGCGGGGATAACAGATATAAAAAATCCAATCAGTGCAGCCAGGGCGGTTATGGAAAAATCTGTCCATGTGATGCTATCAGGCAAAGGGGCCTCAGAATTTGCTGTTGAGCAGGGACTGGAACAGGTTGATCCGTCATATTTCTACACCGATCATCGCTACAGGCAGCTTACCGAAGCTATAAACCGTGAAAAGAACGGCACTGTAGGTTGCTGTGCTCTCGATAAGCAAGGTAACCTTGCAGCGGGTACATCTACCGGTGGTATGACCAATAAAAAATATAACCGCATTGGTGATGCCCCTGTTATAGGAGCCGGAACATATGCAAACAATTCTTCATGTGCCGTGTCTGCTACCGGTCATGGTGAATACTTTATTCGCTGGACCGTAGCCCACGATATATCGGCCCTGATGGAGTACAGCAATATGAGTCTTAATGAAGCAGCTGATCTTGTGATAAACGAAAAGCTGGTAAAAGCAGGTGGTACCGGTGGCATAGTCGCAGTAGACAAATACGGAAATATTGCCATACCATTTAATACGGAGGGTATGTTCAGGGGGTTTGTGGACTCTGAAGGGAAGCAGGCTGTTTATATTTACAGGGACGAATAAAGCAAGGTCATAGATCCATCTCAACAATTGTTATTCCCGAACCTCCTGCTTCAACATGTTCATCGTAGTAATCCCTTACAAGGTCAACGGTTGAAAGGTATTCGCGTATCACCTGTCTAAGGATACCATCACCCTTGCCATGCAGTATCCTTACTGTAGGATATTGCACTATTATTGCCTCATCAATAAATTCCCTGACAGTGTTAAGTGCCTCTTCTGCCCTCAGGCCCCTGACATCCCTGTCGGGACTGAACCTGTTACGGCGCCTGGTAATATCCCAGTTAAGATCTGCCGGAGATGAAGGTTTTATGCTGGCCGAAGCAATTTCCTCTCCTGTTGCCCTGCGAACTTTCGCATAATTAACAGAGGTTATTATATTACCAAATGCAATTGAAACCTTATTTTTATCGGTTGATATAACCTCTCCCACCCTGTCACTGCCTTCCATAACCACTTTATCGCCTGTTTTTAAGGGGCCCGCAACTTTATCCTGTCCGGGCTTGGACTTTGGTTTTGCCCTGTCTTCAATAACAGGTATCCTCACTTTCTTCTGCTTCTCCCTTAGCTTTTTCCTCTTATCCATAATTTTCTTATCCTCTCCTTCTGCAGAACGTTCAATTCCTTCCTTAAGCTTTTCAAGTTGTTTCCTTGACTCTTTTGTTCTTTCTTTTTCAGCCTGTGCTTCCCTTATCTCTTTTATTGTTTTTTCAACAGTTTTGTTGGCTTCCACCAGAATAGCTTCAGCTTCTTCCCTGGCTCTTTTTATTATCTCTTTCCTTTCAGATTTAAGTTCTGATATCTCTTTCTCATAGCTGTTGACCAGTTCTTCAAGTTTCTTACTCTCTATTCTTATACTCTGCCTTTTCCTGTCCCAGTATCTCTTATCCCTCAATACATCTTTCAGATGTTTATCAAAATTGATATGATCTTCCCCTGCTTTTTGGGAAGCTATTTCCAGTATCTGTTCCGGCAAGCCTATTCTCCTTGCTATCTCGAAAGCAAATGAACTCCCGGGCTCTCCTATATACAGCCTGAACAATGGTTCCATACGATGATTATCAAACATCATTGCTCCATTGACTATCCCTTCTTCGGCTGAAGCAAAATGCTTGAGGTTTGTGTAATGGGTTGTAATAATCCCGAATACTCTGTTCCTGTTCAGATCACCCAGTATAGATTCTGCTATGGCACCCCCAAGTACAGGCTCTGTACCCGTACCAAATTCATCTATAAGAATCAGAGTTTTTTCATCAGCATTTCTCAGGAAATACTTCATATTCATAAGGTGGGAACTGTAGGTACTCAGGTCATTCTCTATACTCTGTTCATCACCTATATTAATAAAAAGCTTTGAGAAGATCCCGAATTCAGAACCCTGCTTCACAGGTACCGTAAGTCCGCACTGCAGCATATACTGCAGTAGACCCACTGTAGTCAGGCATACAGATTTTCCCCCTGCGTTTGGTCCTGAGATTAATAATATCCGTGCCTCTTCACCAAGCTCAATATCCAGTGGCACCACTTCCCTGCCGGGCAGATCCTCAAAAGTAAGGAAAAGAAGGGGATGCACAGCTTCTGACCATTGTAAGACAGGGCTATCATGCAGCACAGGCTTGATTGAGCCGAGCCTGCGGCCTAATAAGGCCTTGGCTCTTACCAGGTCAATTTCCCCAAGGATATCATATGATACCAGCAGATCATCAATATAAGGCCTTATCCGGTTGGTAAAATCAATGAGGATCTTTATTATCTCCCTCTTCTCGGCATATTCAAGCTCTATGATCTGGTTATTCAGGTTCACTATCTCTGAGGGCTCTATATAAACAGTCTTCCCGCTTGCCGACTGGTCATGTACCAGTCCCTTTATTTTGTTTTTATCATAAACACTTACAGGTATTACGCCCCTGCCGTTCCTGACAGCCACTGTTGTTCCTTTCTCAACAATCCCATCATTCTGTGCCTGTTTGAGTATCGATTGCATACGTTTAGATACCAATGCGCCGGACTTCTTCAGTTCAGCCCTTATACCAGAAAGCTCAGGAGAAGCATTGTCCTTTATGGCACCCTCTTTGGACATTATCCTGTTAATTGACTCAATTACAAAAGGATAAGCTTTAATACCTCTGGTTAACCTGTGAAGTTCAGGATAGGCTTTTAAATGGTCTTCATTGCTGAAAAAGTTATAGATATTCTTTAATGTAACAAGTGACCTTTTAAGATCGAATACTTCATTTATTTCAGGACAGGATCCTTCAACCTTCATTTTTTGGAGACCCGGCCGGAGATCATAAAAATGATCAAGTGGGAATTCCTGTTCCATCTCCAGTATCTTTTGAAATTCAGCGGTCTGGCTGAGCTTTTCAGTTATATTTTCCTGATCGGTACTGAAAAAGATAGCAGCAGCCTTCTCACGGCCCTGCTGTGAAAGGCATAAATCGTATATTTTGTTTCTTATACGATCAAAACCCACTTTTGCCTCGAACTCATCAGGGTAAACCATTCCAGCTAATTAATCTTTGAATGAGACAAATGTAAAGTTAATAAATGTTAAATCATACCTTCTGCAGGTCCCGGGATATTTAAATTACTAAATTTGATATTAACATAAATAAAAATCTAATACCAGTAACAATGAAGGTAAAGTATTTATTATTAGCATCATTATTGCTATTTATCCTGCCGTATAAAATCTTTTCACAGGATGAACCTGTTGACCTGAATATGGTTTACAAAATCAAGCAGGAAGGATTCAAAAATTCTGATATAGAAGAGCTGTCATTCTGGATGACAGATTTCGCAGGTCCACGATTAACTGCTTCCCATGGCAAGAAGAAAGCTAATGAATGGGCCAGTAACAGGATGAAAGAATATGGTCTTGAAAATGTAAGAATAGAAGTAGCCAGACCTTTTGACCGTGGGGGCTGGGAAAACCAGAAAACATATGTGGCCATGACTGCTCCTTATTATGTAACTTTCACTGCCAACCCCAAGGCATGGACAGGCAGTACCAGGGGGCTTATAAAAGGCAGCCCTGTTTTACTGGAAATAAACGATGAAAGTGATTTTGAGAAATACAAGGGTGAGCTAAAGGGCAAGATCGTAATTATGCCCTCCACCTCCACTTATGAGGTAAGCTTTGAGCCTCTGGCTAAACGATACACCGCAGAGGACCTCGTAAATATTGAACAGGCTAACTATGCCGATCGCAGGGGCCGCCCTGGTGATTTCAACTTTGAAGACTACAGGAGAAGAATGATGCTACAGAGGCAGGCAACTGATTTTCTGAGGGATGAAGGGGTGGCTGTCATACTTACCTCAAGCGGCGAATTTAATGTCCCGCGTTCAAGCGGTGCAAGTTATACTGCCGGTGAGGATCAGCCGGTAGCAGAATTATACCTTCCGGTAGAAGCACATGGACGTATAGTTAGATTAATGCAACATGATGTTGATGTCGAGCTTGAGATGGAAGTTAAAAACAGCTTCTATGACAGTCCGGATGTAACAAATGTAATCGGTGAAATACCGGGTACTGACCCGTCCCTGAAAGATGAAATAGTATTGATAGGTGGTCACTATGATTCATGGCACGGCGGCACAGGTGCTGCAGATAATGCTTCAGGATGTATCGTTATGATGGAAGCCATGCGAATACTTAAATCGTTAGGCATTCAGCCCAGGAGAACAATACGGATAGCTTTATGGGGTGGTGAAGAACAGGGCTTGCATGGATCAAGGGGCTATGTTGAAAAATATATCAGGGACAGGGATGGTAATATTCTTGAAGGATTTGATAATTTTGCTGCTTACTTTAACATGGATAACGGAACAGGCAAATTCAGGGGTATATATGTCCAGGAAAACGATATGGTAATGCCAATATTTGAAGCCTGGTTCAAACCCTTTGAAGACATGGGTTGTTCTACCGTAACACTCAGGAATACAAGTGGTACCGACCACCTTTCATTCGATGCACTCGGACTGCCTGCTTTCCAGTTTATCCAGGATGAGATAGAATATGACCGCGGTTATCATACTATTATGGACACCTATGAAAGGCTGGTCATGGATGACCTGAAGCATAATGCCGTGGTTGTGGCATCGCTCGCTTATCATGCAGCCATGCGGGATGAAGTACTGCCCCGCAAGCCGCAGTTGGAAAGCCTAAGTAACCAGGAGCGCCGTCGGTTCTGAAATTTAAGATGAAGATAAGTATTAGGTAATAAAGTATTTCTGAAATTGAACATTGCATCTTAAGAATTGGTTAGTATTTTTGTTTAACCAAGATCTTATAAAAAATGAAATTTCTTACTATCCCTTTAATTATTTTCCTTCTGGGACTAACCGATGCATTTGCACAGGATATTATACCTGATTCTGTTCCTTTGACATATTCAAATATTGATTATGATGTAGAAGGCCGGTTGTTCATAAATATCGCAGGAAAGAAGATATATGAAAACATTTCTGAACCAGAAATATCAATAGAGAAGATCTCAGGAAACCCAACAGGTAATGATGTAGGCATTTTATTGGATTTCGGGGATATTAATTTCGAAGGTTCACTTTACTTTGGTTTCATACCCTATGGTGATTCCAGGCACCCGCACCCCGTATATTTCAACTCATCAGCGAGGATATTGGACGGAAAAGCTTTTATTGAAATTATCAAATCCTTGAGTGGGCGCTATGACATGATTGACTGGGAGGAAAATCAGAAAGGAACCATTGGATACAGGGTTGTTAATTCCAGAGGTGATTTCCTGTACGATGGGATTGTAACTTTTAAAGGGAATGGTCCATTTGAAATAGTACCTACTATCATTGAAGGACCTTTCATAAATCTGCTGACTCATGAAGGAGTTACAATTTCATTTACAACAAATATGGAAACAAGAGCTTCGATTGAGATAAATGGAAAGCAATATAGCGGAAAGAAAGGCAAGCAGCATGAAATAAAGATAAATGGTCTTGCTCCATCCACTGAATATAAATATCTGGTCAGGTATGGTGACAATTTTCAGGAATACAGTTTCAGGACTGCTCCAATTCCTGGATCAAGAACATCATTTACATTTGCATATGCATCAGACTCCCGTAGCGGTAACGGTGGTGGGGAAAGGAATATCTACGGTACTAATTTCTATATTATGAAAAAGATAATGGCTCTGGCCAAATATTGCAATGCGTCATTCGTTCAATTCACAGGCGACCTGGTTACTGGTTACCAGGAATATAAGCAGCAGATAGAGCTGGAATATGCTAATTGGAAAAGAGCGGTGCAGCCTTTTGGTGCTTATTTCCCAATATATGTAGGCATGGGCAATCATGAGGCTCTTATGAGGGTTTTTACTGTTGAAAACAGGTGGAATATATCAATTGATAGATTTCCATTCGATACCGAATCAGCTGAGTCAGTTTTTGCAGAGAACTTCGTAATGCCGGAAAATGGACCTGTTTCAGAAGACGGGGCTACCTATGATCCTTCGTCAAAGACAGTGGATTTTCCATCATACCTTGAAAATGTATTTTATTATACTTATGATAATGTGGCTGTTGTTGTTCTGAATTCTAATTATTTCTATGCCCCCAGTACAAATATGCTTCGATACAGCAGCGGTGGTTTGCATGGTTATATAATGGACCGCCAGATGGAATGGCTTGAAAATACCATAGCCACATTGGAGGCAGATTCAAATATAGACCATATATTTATTACCATTCACACGCCATTTTTTCCAAACGGTGGCCATGTTCAGGATGATATGTGGTATAACGGAAACAACGATTACCGCCCTTATGTTGCAGGAAAGATGCTTGAAAAAGGTATAATTGAACGCAGGGACCAATTACTTGACATAATTGTAAATAAGAGCGGTAAAGTAATCGCCATATTAACGGGAGATGAACATAATTATGCAAGAACTGAAATAAGCCCTCAGATGGAAAGATATCCCGAGGCTTATTTTGCTAAAAGAATAGACCTGAAAAGAACGATCTACCAGATTAATAACGGTGCGGCAGGAGCACCATATTATGCACAGGAAGAGACACCCTGGACACCATGGGTGAGCAATTTTACCACTCAGAATGCACTTGTTCTTTTTCATGTAACTGGTAAAGAAATTAAAATGGAAGTGCTAAATCCTGACACCCTCGAAGAGGTTGACCGAATGAAATTAAGATGATGCATAGTGTAAATTATATATATTTACATAACTTATTTATATACACCACCCTATCTAAAATCTATAAAAATGAAAATCCTGAGATTCATATGTTTTGTCTTTTTGTTTTTTAGCATTACAGCCACTGCATTTAGCCAGCAGAAAGGTTATTACAGATCACCTGCAATAAGTGGGAATGAGGTAGTTTTCACAGCTGAAGGTGATCTCTGGAAATACGACCTTATATCAAAAAAAACACAGCGACTAACAACTCACCACGGCATGGAGTCCCAGTCAGCTTTCTCACATGATGGTAAATACATTGCCTTTATAGGTGAATACGAAGGACCTTCTGAGGTATATATAATACCATCAACCGGTGGTAAACCCAGGAGATTGACCTGGGAAGAAAACAGTCCTCAGATAAGCCAGTGGACAGATGACGGGAACATATTGTATTCAACTAATTACTATTCCACCCTGCCAAATGCACAGCTTCTGAAGCTTGATCCGGAATCGGCCACTTCTACCCTTATTCCCCTGGCCCAGGCCGACCAGGGGACATACACAGATGAAGGTGAACTTGTTTTCACAAGGCTGAGAAAACAGTCAAGCCATACCAAGAGATATATAGGTGGCACAGCACAGTCAATATGGAAATTCGATGGTAAAAATGAAGCTGTACACCTTACTGCAGATTATGAAGGAACAAGCAAAGACCCCATGTATTATAACGGCAGGATTTATTTCCTGTCTGACAGGGACGGGACAATGAATATCTGGTCGATGAAAAGCTCTGGCGAAGATATACAGCAACACACATTTTCATCAGGATGGGACCTTTACGAAGCAGATATGGGAAATGGCCGAATAGTATGCCAGAAAGGGGCAGATATAATATTATACGATATCAATACAGGTAAAGAAGAAACACTCGATATAGATTTGTTTTCAGACTTCGACCAGAAACGAGTGCAGTGGATAAAAGACCCAGACTCTAAAATAACTTCTGTAAACATCTCGCATAACGGGGAGGATGTTGTGATAACATCGCGTGGCAGGGTATTCAATTTCCCTGTCAACGGTGAAAGATGGTCAGAGATAACAAGGAAATACGGGGTAAGATATAATGATGCCTCTTTCCCCAGTAAAAGTGATGATATTCTTATGCTCTCCGATGAGTCGGGAGAGTTCGAAATATGGAGAGCCGGTCACCTGGGACTGGATGAGCCAAAACAGGTGACTGACGGATCAACAAACCTGATTACAGGTTATTCTGTATCTCCTGACGAAAAATATATTGCTTTCGCTGAAAAGGATAACAGGCTTTTACTATTTGACAAAAATACTGGTAAATCATCCGTAATAGACGAAAATGATTTCTCAGGTTTTAGTGATCCTCTTTCATGGTCACACGATAGTAAATGGATTGCCTATGTAAACAGTTCTGAAAACAGGAATATACAAATTAAGGTATACAGCATTGAAAACAAAGAATCTTATGCACTAAGCACTGACCGACTCGACAGTTATAACCCCCGCTTCAGTCCAGATGGCAACTGGCTGTATTTTATATCTGACAGAACATTCAATAATTCAGTTGGGAGCCCCTGGGGCAGCAGGCAGCCTGAACCCTATTTCGAGAGAACTGCAAAAATATACGCACTGGCTCTTGATGATGAGGCTGAATTCCCCTTCATGGAGGAAAACGAGTTAAAGGAAAAGGAGGAAGAAAACAAAAAGGAACAGGCAGTGAAAGTTGATTTTACAGGCCTGGAAGGAAGACTTTATGAAGTGCCCGCAGGCGCTGCAAATTATCGTGATTTCTATGTCACCGAATCCCATATAATATGGATGCAGAGCTCACCGGGATCCAGGGGTGGTACCGTTCAATCGCTTAAAATAAACAATGAACCTGATAATAAACCAAAAACCCTGGCAAACGGCATAAGCAGCTTCGCCGTATCCGGAAATGGTAAAAAAATATTACTAAGGAACAGGAGTGGCATATTTATCATGGAAACCACTGCTTCCAAACTCGATACATCAGAACATAAGCTGGAGATAAATAACTGGGCATTTAATATTGACCCTGTTGAAGACTGGAAGCAGATGTTCAAAGATGCATGGCGAATGGAGAGGGATTATTTCTATGATCCAAACATGCACGGACTGGACTGGGATGCTGTTTATGAAAAATACAGTGCATTACTTCCACGGGTGACAGACAGGTACGAGCTCGATGACCTGATGGCCCAGATGATATCTGAATTATCCACACTGCATATGTTTGTCAGGGGCGGAGATAAGCGAACACCACCTGATAATATATCAATGGGGCACCTGGGTGCCGACTTACATAAGGATGCTTCATCAGGATTGTTTATAATAGATCATATATATATGACTGATCCGGATTATCCCGGAGATATGTCACCACTGACCAGGCCCTGGCTTGATGTCAGGGAGGGTGATGCAATAGTAAATATTGACGGTATTGATGTAAAGACGGTATCCTCTGTAAATGAACTTCTGGCAAACAAGGCAGGTATGCAGGTTAGAATTGAATTCAGGAAGCCAGATGGTACTGTATACAAAGAAATAATCAAACCCCTGAGCTCACGGAATTTTTCAGATATAAGGTACAGTGAATGGGAATATACACGCAACCAGGAAGTTGATGAAAGGAGCGACAACAGGATAGGCTATGTTCACCTGAGGGCCATGGGAGGAAATAATTATACCGAGTGGATAAAAGGCTTCTATCCCAACTATCGCAAGGAAGGATTAATAATCGATGTAAGGCATAACCGCGGGGGCAATATCGACAGCTGGGTACTGGAAAAATTGCTGAGAAAAGCATGGTTTTTCTGGGCGCCCCGGGCCGGCAAGCCATACTGGAATATGCAATATGCTTTCAGGGGACATATGGTTGTACTTATTGATGAGAATACGGCTTCTGACGGTGAAGCATTTGCCGAGGGCTTCAGAAGGCTTGATATGGGTGATCTGATCGGTACAAGGACCTGGGGAGGTGAAATATGGCTTTCACAACGTAACAGGCTCGTAGATGAGGGGATAGCTACAGCAGCTGAAAATGGAGTATATTCACCAGAAGGAGAATGGTTAATAGAAGGATATGGAGTGGTACCAGACATAGAGGTTGATAACCTGCCCCACGAAACGTTCAAAGGCAGGGATGCTCAACTGGAGGCAGCAATTGAACATCTAATGCAACTGATGGAAAAAGAGCCGGTGATGATCCCTCCCATCCCGGAAAGACCTGATAAATCATTTGAGTATAAGTAATATATAACTTATATTCAGATAAATACAACAAAGCCGGGAACATAAATGTCCCGGTTTTGTTTTAGTATTAAATTATATCCGGAAATGACTATACCTGACAAAATAAAAGGATACGGATTTGCTTTCCTGGCAACTGTATCCATGGCCAATGTATATGTTTTCAGTAAAGCTGCTTTGAATGAACTCAGCCTGTACCAATTTGGTTTTTACTGGTTTGGATTGGCTATAGTCTGGAATATATTGTATGCGGTGTCAACAGGTAAATGGAAGATTATCAGGAGGCTGGGAAAGAAGGAATACCGTATACTCTTTGTGCTGGGAATGATTGAGCTATTTGGCACCATCCTGTTCTTCATGTCAATTGAGAAAGCAGATGATCCGGCTATTATGTCTTTTCTTCAGAACATGGTACCCCTGTTTGTAATTTTAATGGGTGTTACATTACTGGGTGAACGTTTTACTGTTCTCCAGTTCTCGGGTATGCTTATCACGCTAACAGGGGCCTTGGTAACCAGCTTTACCGGCAATATATCTGAGAAAGGTTTTTTTGTCCCGGGAACGGGTCTAATGCTGGCCTCAACCGTTTTCCAGGCCACCACTATAATCATATCAAAAAAATACATTAAAAATCTTAACCCCGGCTTACTGGCCACCAACAGGTCGGTTTACCTTTTTCTTACTGCCTTTATACTTATGCTCGTTAAAGGAGAATCCTTCCTGTTATCAGGTGCGGCCCTTTTTAATGTCAGTTTCGGTTCTCTGTTAGGACCATTCCTCACGGCAGTCTCGATGTATTCGGCACTCAAATTCATAGAGGCCTCCAAGTCAACAATCATCCAGAGTTCAAAAGGCATTTTCGTGATCATCGGAGCATGGATGTATTTCAGGACCATACCCGAGAGTTTCCAGGTTATAGGTGGCATCATAACCATCATAGGAGTAATAATCCTCATCACAGCGAGGGATTACAAGGTTAAGGTTCCTTCCTTAGCCAAAGCTTCGGAGGGTAGAAAAGGCTGAGGCTGAGGCTAAGGCTGAGTCTAGTTCATATGCTGGTGCGAATCTTACTCATCCTGCTGGCACGGATCTCCAGATCCGTGCCGCAGGGATTCGTCGAGCTCGTCACCTTCGCTTGCTTTCGCAACCTCAGGTTCCTCGGCTTCAGCTTTGACCTCCGAAGCTTTGCGAAGGAGGGACTCGTGCCAAAATATTGTTAACTGTTGAATCTATACCCTTGTTTTCAGGATAATTTCTTACCTTTATAATTGGAATAAATTTCTCACTGTAATAAACACATGTGCTGTATGAAAACAATCAAGCTCATAAGGCAAAACCATCATGGTAGAAATTGCATTTTTATTTACTGTGAAAACGATCCTGACTTTAACAGGATGATCAGGAATTATCCGGGAAGAAACTGGAGTCGTTCCAGTTCAGCCTGGTATGTGCCGGACTGCGAGGGATCAGTAAGAAATATTATCGCATATTTCAAGGAGAATTTCAGGATTGATGCTACAAACCTTCACAGATCTAAAAGGACTGTGGATAGCGGATTCCGCGAAAATCATGTTTCGCCTTCCGGTTATCTTGATCCGGTAAGAATGACTGTTGATACAACAAAGGGTAAGCTGGTAATCAAATTCATGGGCAGATACGACAAAAAATGGATATCTGAATTAAGGCAATACGGTAGGCCATATTATGATCCGGTTAAAAAAGAGTGGTATTTATCGGCAACCAGGGTAATTATTGACTCCTTATCTGACTATTTTAATAATGAGGGCGTGCAGCTTATTTTAAAGAAAGCTGTTAAACCAGCGGCTTTTAAAGAGACACGTAAAAATATTATTAACAAGATAAGACAGAGAGAGTTACCTGAGGATATAAATAAAAAGATAAAAGACTTTGGCTATTTTCTGCAGCAGCAAAGGTACAGCAGGCATACTTTGGATTCATATCTTTCACATTTAGAATTATTTTTCAAATATTTTCATAGCCTTAATCCGGAAGAACTAACTAATGAGAATATATCAGAGTTTATGGAATCGGTTATAATAAAGCAGGGATATTCTGCTTCATTTCAGAACCAGTTATTATCTGCCATAAAAGCCTATTATTATTACCATGGGCATGGCAGGTTAAATCTTGAAGAGATAAAGCGACCGAGGAAAAGCAAGCCATTGCCCCAGGTATTATCAAAAGAAGAAGTCACCAGGATACTGCAATCGACCAGGAATATCAAGCACAGGTTATTACTGTACATAATATATTCATGTGGGTTAAGGCGCAGTGAGGTAATAAATATCAAATTAAGCGACTTAAACAGGGACAGGAAGACATTGCATATCCGGTCAGGAAAAGGGAATGTTGACCGTGTTGTGCCTGTATCGGACAAGGTCTGGAGCAAGCTGGATGAATACATTGCTGCTTTTAAACCAGGTGAATATTTATTTGAGGGACAGAATGGAGGGAAATATTCAGCAGGGAGTGTGTATCATGTCTTCTGTCAGTCTGCAAAAAGGGCTGGTATAGACAAGGATTTGGGTGTCCACAGTTTGCGACACAGTTACGCGACTCATTTACACGAAGGGGGTGTTGACATCAGGTATATCCAGGAACTGCTTGGTCACAAGAGCAGCAGGACGACAGAGATATACACACATGTAAGCAGGCGTAACTTACTTAATATAAACAATCCCCTGGATGATCTGGAAGTACAGTAGAAAGCCGGTAATAATATATAATAAATAGTATGATTGTTCAGTCAATTATATTCAATTTTTATTATCATACACCCAGAAATTGAACAATATTTTATAACTTTCATAATCATAAAAACAAGTTAGCCGTCAGCAGAAGACAGAGTACTACAAGAAGCAAAGAATATGAAAACCATTACTCCAGAAGATGATTTCAACCAAGAAATCAACTGCACTTACAATGATGAAGAGTATTCAGTGCGTAACAATGGTAGTGTCCTTCGCCATCCTCGAGGAAACGGACGAAAACGCCCGACTGACAATAAATGGACATTCGGAAAACTAAACAAAAACACAGGATATAAGGAAATTGCTTCGGTGAGGATTCACAGGATTGTGGCAACAGCTTTCCATGGAGTGCCACCAAAGCAAGAACATATAGTTCACCATATTGACAACAATAAGCAGAATAATAGACCAGAAAACCTCATGTGGGTTACTAGGTTAGAACATATATTACTTGACCCAATAGCAGCGAAAAAGATAGCTTTGGTTTGTGGAAGTGTAGAAGCATTTCTAGCTAATCCTTCAAAGTACCGAGATAGATTTCAAGAACCTAATAATAGTTGGATGCGTGATGTGACTGAACAGGAAGCAAAGGTTTGCTTAGAGAGAATGCTAGAATGGGCTAATAGTGATAAACGTCCATCGGGTGGCACTTTGGATGAATGGATATTTCACAGAGAAGATGACTATTCTGAAGAAAGAGTAGAAGAGATCTTTGAACAAGTTGAAAAGAAAACAGGAATAAGTAGGCAAGCATTATGTTCTAATAAGGCAAAGAGAGAGAACTATTACGATGCAAGAGTATATGTAGCAAAATTGTTGCGTTCAGAATTAAATCTCTCCGAATTCGAGATAGCAAAAATAATTGGTCTCTCGACAAATACAGTTAAAATATATTTAGAAGTAAGTGCAGACTGGTATAGTGGAGATTACGAAGTAGTTCGAGAGAGAGAGTTTCGAAAGCGCATTGAGATAACTCCAGAAAATTTTATTCAGAAAAACTGGACTGCACAATCTGAATTTCTTTTGTGTCCCAATGAAATATTCAGTGACCCAATTTCTGATTATGCAGAGCAAATAGAAGACAATACTCTATTCTTCCAAACTTCATATTACTATACGACCGTT
>Ga0315538_1000168_pt1 | contig 42476 bp, 51 predicted proteins | sample SalMarSW160230MG_2_FD_203834 | JGI IMG/M metagenome (GOLD analysis project Ga0315538, IMG submission 203834) | Salt marsh sediment microbial communities from the Plum Island Ecosystem LTER, Massachusetts, United States - Salt Marsh Sediment SW1601-230 ...
ACACCGCCTGAAATAATTGAGGCAGCCTATGAAGCCATGAAACAGGGAAAGACGAAATATTCCTCTGCTGCTGGCGAGAAAAAGCTGCGAGAAGAACTGGCAAGCATTCATGATGTTTCGGCGGATAATGTGGTGATAACCACTGGCTCAAAGTGGGCAGTCTTTTCTTTGATGTTTCTGTTGCTGAAAGGAGGAGAGAATGTTGTTGTTTCGTCTCCTCACTGGACCAGTTATGAGTTAGCCGCGAAGAAGGTTGGGGCTGAACTGCGATTTCTGAGGGGAGACCTTGAGTCTGACTGGAAGATTGATGTTGAAAAACTAGAAAAGTTGATTGATGAAAAGACGCGGCTGGTAATACTTAACAGTCCTAGTAATCCGACGAGCAAGGTTGTTGATGAGAAAACTTTCAGTGAGATCGTTCAGATAGCAAAAAGCAAGGGAGTTACTGTTCTGTCTGATGAGGTTTACTCGGACATAAGCTTCGTTAAGGCTAAGAGTATCTTAGATTTTGGCGAAGAACATATACTCGTAAATAGTTTTTCCAAAATCTTCGCGATGACGGGCTGGAGAATCGGCTACGCTGTTGTTGAACAAGAGTTGGCTCAGAAGATGATTAAGCTGAACCAGATAACTACCACTTGTGTTCCAGCGTTTATCCAGTACGGTGCCCTGAAGGGATTGGAGTCTAGAAAGAAGATTGCGGATGAAATCAGAGAGCAGTTTCGACTAAGAGCAGATTTGGCAATTAGCATTCTTTCGAAGGCGAAGATGAAGTTTTCTCGTCCTGATGCGCCGTTTTATCTGTTTCCTAAGGTTGATGGTCTGGATTCTGAACGTTTCGCCTTGGATCTGTTGGATATGGGAGTTGCTGTGGCTCCCGGAACTGCTTTCGGAGATTACCGTGAATACTTCAGGATAGCTTTAACTGTGGACGAGGAAAAGATTAGGGAAGGTTTGGAGAAGATTTGTGAGGCTCTACCTTGAGGGTAGCAATTATTGGCGCGGGAAAGATGGGTCGATGGTTCACACGATTCTTCAAGGATGAAGGCTATTCTGTAGTTGTTTCTAGCAGAACCCGAAGTAAAGCAGAGGCGTTAAGGGATGAGTTTGGGGTTGAATTAGCCGGCAGCAATGTGGAGGCTGTTGAGGGTGCTGATTGGGTTCTAGTGTGTGCATCTTTGGATGGCTTGGAAGCTGTCCTGATGGAGATTGGTTCTCGCATTCAGTCGGGTCAGGCTGTCATGGACATCGGCTCTATCAAAGAGATTCCAGTGAATTTGCTGCACAAATACGTGAATAAGGGCGTTACGTTGGGGATTCATCCTGTTTTTGGTCCCGGAGCCAAAAGCCTTGAGGGGCAGAATTTTGTTCTAACTCCAGTCAACGAGGAGGAGAGACGTTTCGCTGCGGAGTTTAAGGGCTGGTTGGAGGAGCGGAATGCAAAGGTGACGGTTTTGTCGCCTAGGCGGCATGATGAGTTGATGTCATTGGTTTTAGGTTTTCCCCATTTTGTTGGTTTGGTTGCCGGCGACACGCTGATGAATAATTCGGACTTTGTTGAAGCAAAACAGGTGGGTGGAGCCAGCTATAAGATCTTGTTGACATTGGCTGGGGCTGTTGCTGCCGAGGAGCCTGTTTTCTATTCTAATCTTCACATGAGCTTGCCCGAGATGGAACAGATTGAGGGCTTGTTCTTGGAGAAAGTTGAAGAGTGGCTTAGGCTGGTTAAGGCGAAGGATTGTGGTGGTTTTGGTCGTAAAATGGGGCAGGTTAAGAAACGGTTACAGGAACTGGACCCTGACTATGAGCGGTATTATAGGCTTATGTATCGGCTTTTGGATGATTCCTAAAGGCTGAAGTTGGATTTTTTGGCTGCTTTGTAGGAGCCAAGGATTTTCACGAATACAGTTTTGTCTTTGATGCTGTTTAGGGCTTGTTGGCATTTTGTTTCGGTTCTGTGTCCCTCAAAGTCTAGGTAGAAGTGGTATTCCCATGGGGTGCTTTTGGTGGGTCTGGATTCTATCTTGGTTAGGTTTATGTTTCTGTCAGCAAATTCCTTCAGAACATGGTATAATGCTCCGGGCACGGATTTAGCTGCGAAGATTATGGAAGTTTTGTCCTCTCCAGAGTAGGGTGAGTCTTTTTTGTCTAGAACGAAGAATCGGGTGGAGTTGTTTTTGATGTCCTCTATCTCCTTTTCTAGTATGGTCATGTCGTAGATTTGTGCGGCTCTTTCGCTGGCTATGGCTGCTGCATCCATCAGTTTTTCTTCTTTGATCATTTTTACGCTGCCTGCAGTGTCAAAGGTGGAAATTGCCTTGAGTTTATGTTGTTCAAGGAATTTTCTGCATTGAGCTAAGGCTTGGGGATGACTGTAGACCATTTTGATTTGGTTGATGCTGGTGCCTTTGTGGGCGATAAGGCAGTGACTGATTCTGATGATTATTTCGCCGCAGACTTTAAGGTCATATTCTAAGAACAGGTCGTAGGTGCGGTTTACGCTGCCTTCAATGGAGTTTTCGATGGGAACAACCCCATAGTTTACGTCTCCGGTTTTGACGCTTTCGAAGACTTCGTCGAAGTTTTTGCAGGGCTTCACGTCTACAGACTGACCGAAAAAACTGTAGACTGCGCTCTCACTATAAGCGCCAAGCTCTCCCTGAAAAGCAACCCTCAACACAAACTCACCACTATACCAATCCAATATCTGACATGAACCCCAAAATAAAACCCTTTACCATGAAAACTAGTGTGAAAACTTTAGCAAACTCCATCTTTTCAAAAAATAGCAATTAAATTTTAACTTTGTTTACCGTTTTCCTCGCTTTGCAGCTTCAGTAAACCCATTTTAAAATCCTTTATGCCGATTTATGGGTTGAAAATGCTTCTTTCAGGTTCTACCTGTTGATTTAAGCGTCTAGTTTTCTAACGCAAAAACAGTTGAGATCACGGAACTATATTAAATGGCATCATTAGGTAATGTTTTATATGAGAAATACGATGAAATAAAAGGCTTTTATGGTAGGGATAACCCTATCGCAAAATTCAACAGAAATGTTTGAAGGAGAAAACATGCATGGGGAAGAGTATAACTCAAAAGATACTGGAAGAGCACCTGGTAGATGGAAAATTTGAACCCGGCAAAGAAATCGCAATCAAAATAGATCAGACTTTGACACAGGACGCAACTGGAACCATGGCCTATCTTCAATTTGAGGCAATGGGAATGCCAAAAGTCAAAACCGCGCTTTCTGTGAGTTATATAGATCACAACACAATCCAGGTGGGTTTTGAGAATGCAGATGATCACCGCTATCTTCAGTCAATTGCAGCTAAATATGGCATCTTATTATCGAGGGCTGGAAACGGGATTTGCCATCAAGTTCACCTTGAGCGGTTTGGAAAACCCGGAAAGACATTGTTAGGGTCTGACAGTCATACGCCAACTGCAGGCGGATTAGGAATGACCGCTATTGGAGCTGGAGGATTGGATATTGCCGTTGCCATGGGAGGTGAGCCATTCTATCTTACGTGCCCAAAGGTAACCAAAATAAATTTGAAGGGAAAACTAAGACCATGGGTTTCTGCAAAAGATGTGGTTCTGAAGGTTTTGGAGGTTTTCACCACAAAAGGTAATGTTGGTACCGTGTTCGAGTATGGCGGCGAGGGAGCAAAAACGCTTTCGGTTCCTGAGAGAGCAACCATAACAAATATGGGCGCGGAATGTGGAGTCACCACTTCAGTGTTTCCATCTGACGAAATTACGAAACAGTTTCTGAAAGCTCAGGGCAGAGAAGAGGACTGGGTTGAAGTCAAGGCTGATGAAGATGCAACGTATGACCGAGTAGTTGACATTGATCTGAGCGAGATAGTTCCGCTAGTAGCTTATCCGCATAGCCCCGGGAACATCAAAACAGTGAAAGAGCTTAGCGGAATGACAGCAAATCAAGTATGTATTGGAAGCTGCACAAACTCTTCGTATAAAGATCTGATGACTGTTGCAAAAATACTGAAAGGAAAAAAGGTTCATCCGTCAGTCAGTTTTGTTATTTCTCCTGGCTCAAAACAAGTAATTGAGAACCTTGCTAGGGAAGGAGCACTAGCAGATCTATTGTCTACAGGAGCCAGAATTACGGAGCCCGTCTGCGGATTCTGCATTGGAAACAGCCAGTCGCCTCAAACAGATGCTGTGTCAATCCGTACATCCAACAGGAATTTCTTTGGTCGTTCTGGAACAAAAACTGCAAACCTGTATTTGACAAGCCCTGAAACAGCTGCTGCCTCACTCATTACAGGGAAAATGACAGACCCGAGAGACCTTGGAATGAATTATCCTCAAGTGGAGATGCCTGAAAAATTCTATATAGATGACAGCATGATTATTTCGCCTTCGGAAACACCAGAAAAGGTTCAGATATACCGGGGTCCAAACATTGGAAAACCACCATCTAATCCTCCGATGCCAGCTAACATCTCTGGAGTCGTCACCATCAAGGTGGGGGACAAAATCACTACAGATCACATCATTCCAGCTGGGAGTAGGATGAAATACCGGTCTAACGTGCCCAAGTACTCCGAGTTCGTGTTTGAAATAGTGGATGACACATTCTACAAAAGAGCTGTAGAATACAGGGATAAAGGAAAACACAACGTCATCGTAGGAGGGCTAAGCTATGGCCAAGGTTCTTCAAGGGAGCACGCAGCCTTATGCCCAATGTTTTTGGGAGTAAAAGTGGTCATCGCGAAATCTTTTGAGAGAATACATTCAGCAAATCTGATCAATTTCGGAATCATTCCCTTGATGTTCAAAAAAGAATCTGATTATGATGGAATAGATTCTGGAGATGAAATTCAGATTCCCAACATTAGGAAAGTGATATCAAAAAATGAGCCGCTGATCGTAAAAAATCTTACAAAAGGAAAAGATTTTGAGGTAAAATATAAACTATCAGAAAGACAGCGGAACATCCTTCTTGCAGGTGGAATGCTTTCCTATATAAAAAACAAATAGACCGATTGAAAGTTGATGGGAGGCAAAAAAATGGCTCAAAGAGGCATACGTGAATTTCATGGAAAAAAGATGATGGCGAAATACTGGTCTGAATATTTCAAAGGTCTTGAGAAATATGATGGAAAAATAGTGTTAATTGATCCGAAAACAACTATGGATGACCTTGCCAAACAAAATCCTTGGTTGAAAAAAGAAAAGTTGGTGGTCAAGCCGGATCAATTAATTGGAAAAAGAGGGAAACAGAATCTCATACTTCTTAATGCCACCTTTGATGAGGCAAAGAACTGGATAAATGAGCGAATGAACAAGGAAATTACAATAGGAAAAGTAACGGATAAGCTCTCCCATTTTCTAATCGAACCGTTTGTTCCCCATGATAAGAATAAGGAATATTATGTCGCCATAACCTCCAACAGGGAAGGCGATGCCATCCATTTCTCGGCTCATGGAGGAGTAGACATCGAGGAAGTTTGGGATACTGTTGTGACCATACAGGTTCCAATCCTATCCAACATTGATGACATTAAGATAAAGGAAAAACTACCCAGAAACCTTCCTGAAGAAGAAAAGAACATGGTTACAGAGTTCATCAAAGGGTTGTTCAAGTTTTACGCTGACCTTGGTTACGCCTATCTCGAAATAAACCCCATGACAGTAACCAAAGGAGGCTTCATACCGTTAGATACGGTTGCACGCCTTGATGACACAGCCCAATTCGTGTGTGGAAATAAGTGGGGAGACATAGAATTCCCAGCGCCGTTTGGAAGAGGGCTTACCGAGGAAGAAAAATTAATTAAGGAACTGGATGGAAAAAGCGGTGCTTCTTTGAAGCTAACCGTGCTGAATCCAAAAGGCAGAGTATGGACGATAGTTGCCGGCGGTGGCGCCAGCGTTGTTTACACAGACACTGTTTTTGACTTAGGTTTTAAAGATGAATTAGCCAATTATGGAGAATACAGCGGGAATCCATCCACAGACGAGACTTACCAATATGCCAAGACAATCATTGATCTCATGACAAGAGAAAAAGATCCGAGAGGAAAAATTCTGCTCATTGGAGGCGGTATCGCAAACTTCACTGATGTTGCTAAGACTTTCACAGGCATAATAAAAGCTTTGAAGGAATACAGGCAAAAACTCATTGACAACAAGATTAAGATTTATGTTCGCAGGGGTGGACCAAACTATCAAGAAGGATTAAAAAACATGAAAGAACTTGGCAAGACCCTTGGCGTTCCCATTGAAGTATTTGGACCTGAGGCACATATGACATCAATAGTTCCAAAGGGACTTACGGAAAAAGCGGGCACGTGATAATAATGGATAATTATAAACTATTTGATAAAAACACGCAGGCTATTATTTTTGGATGCCAGCAAAGAGCTATTCAAAGGATGCTTGACTTCGACTATGCATGTGAGAGGGAGACTCCTAGCATTGCAGCGATTGTTAATCCAACAGGAGGCGGATATCACAAATGTTTCTGGGGACCTGAAGAAATTATTCTACCAATGTATACAACCATCGAAGAAGCAGCCAAGAACCATCCCCAAGCTGATGTGATGATTAATTTCGCATCGTTTAGATCGGCTTATCCTAGGACAAAAGAAGCCTTTGAAATGGATAGCATACGCACGGTTGCGATCATTGCCGAAGGAATTCCTGAAAGATACACAAAAGAGCTTGTTGCAATTGCGAAGAAGAAAGGAAAGTGGATAATTGGTCCTGCAACAGTTGGTGCAATCAAGGGAGGAGCTTTCAAAATAGGAAATACCGGCGGCATGATTGACAATATCATAGCATCTCGTTTGCACCGGCCAGGAAGCGTTGCGTTTGTTTCAAAATCAGGGGGATTACTAAACGAATTAAATAACATCATTTCCCGAAACAGCGACGGCGTCTATGAAGGCATAGCTATTGGCGGAGACCTTTACCCAGGCAGCACTTTCAAAGATCACGTAATGAGGTATGAAAAGGATCCGGATGTAGCTATGATTGTTCTCCTTGGCGAGGTTGGAGGTAAAGATGAGTATGATGTTGCAGATGCGCTAAAAAAGAGAAAAATCACAAAGCCGCTGGTGGCATGGTGTATAGGGACATGCTCCAAAATGTTTCCAACTGGTGTACAGTTTGGTCATGCGGGGGCAAAAGCAAGAACTGATTTAGAAACGGCTGATGCAAAAAATAAGGCTTTGAAAGAAGCGGGTGCCATCATCCCAGATTCCTTTGATGATCTTGGTGAAAAAATAAAACAAACTTTTGATAAACTAGTGAAAGAGGGAAAAGTTAAGCCAAGACCTGATAGGGAGCCACGGGAAATACCTATGGATTTCAACAAAGCTCTAGCCGAGGGAAAAATAAGGGTGCCAACCCACTTCATTAGCACAATCACCGACGAGAGAGGGGATCAACCCATGTATGCGGGTATACCGTTAACTGAGGTTATCGAAAATGGCTATGGAATTGGCGGAGTCATTGGCCTTCTCTGGTTCAAGAAAGAATTTCCGAATTGGGCTGCAGGTTTTATTGAACTGGTTTTGCAGATAGTGGCTGATCATGGTCCTGCAGTATCAGGTGCTCACAATGCCATTGTAGCTGCAAGAGCGGGAAAGGATCTTATATCCTCCTTAGTAAGCGGTCTTTTAACAATTGGCCCACGATTCGGAGGGGCCATTGATGGAGCAGCATATTGGTTCAAAAAGTTTCATGATGAGGAAAAGGAGCCGCATGAGATGGTTAGTGAGATGAAGGCAATGGACATGCTGATTCCCGGAATTGGCCATCGTGTTAAGTCGGTGATAAACCCCGATAAAAGAGTGGAGATTCTTAAAAAGTATGCACGAAAGAATTTTCCGAAAACCGAGTACTTGGACTACGCTCTGAAGATTGAGAAAATAACCACCGCAAAGAGAGACAATCTCATTCTGAACGTGGATGGATGCGTGGGAATTCTTTTCCTTGACCTACTTAACAGCTTAGGTTTCTCCAAGAAGGAAATCAGCGGCATCATTGAAACTGGAGCATTAAATGGGCTATTTGTACTCGGGCGCAGTATTGGATTCATGGGTCATATCCTAGATCAAAAACGCCTCAAAACAAACCTGTACCGACATCCATGGAATGACATACTTTATGCTCCTCCTAAAAAAGAAGAAATAAAATAAGAAACAAAAAGATGGCGAGATTAAAAATGAGTAAAGAAATTGAAGAAGCAAAGGAACATTTTGGAAAGATACTGGAAGAACAGCTTGAAAGAGTCGAACGTATGAAAAAAGCAGAGGAATGGATAGACTATACCACACTAAAACCAATAATAATAGGAATCATTGGCGGAGATGGAATTGGCCCATATATCGCTAAGGAAGCAAAGCGTGTTCTAGAGTTTCTGCTGAAAAAAGAGATTGAAAATGGGAAGATTGAATTTAAAGTCATCAAGGGATTGACTATTGAGAACCGCGTGAAGGTTATGAAGGCAATACCTGATGATATTTTGGAAGAGATCAAAAAATGCCATGTTATACTCAAGGGTCCACTGTACACTCCTAAGAAGGGGGATAAATGGCCAAATATTGAGAGCGCGAACATTGCAATGCGACGAAAGCTTGATTTGTTTGCAAACGTAAGACCAGTGAAAGTCCCCAAGGAAGGGATAGATTGGATATTCTTCAGGGAGAATACAGAGGGAGCATACATACTTGGGGGGAAGGGCATAAACGTCACTGATGATCTTGGAATTGACTTTAAAGTAATAACCAGTCAGGGTTCTGAAAGAATAATTCGGATGGCATTTGATTATGCTAAAAGAAACAAAATCAACAAGGTAACAGTCGTGACAAAGGCAAATGTGGTAAAAACAACTGATGGAAAATTCCTCAGCGTGGCGGAACAGGTAGCTAAGGATTATCCTGAAGTGGAGTGGGATGACTGGTTTATTGACATTATGACTGCCAAGCTTGTGGATCCAAAAAGGAGGACACAGTTCAGAGTAGTGGTGCTGCCAAATCTTTATGGAGACATTCTCACTGACGAAGCAGCTGAATTTCAGGGAGGCGTTGGCACAGCTGGAAGCGCAAATATTGGCAAGAGATACGCAATGTTTGAGGCAATACATGGCACAGCTCCAAGAATGGTTGAAGACGGAAGAGCCGATTATGCTGACCCATCCAGCATCCTGAGAGCCACTGTTATGCTCTTAAACCACATTGGTTTCGCTGCTAAAGCTAGGAAATTCGAGATGACCCTTGACATCTGTGGCCAGTATGAGAAAAAAGTGGTTATAACCGGAAGATCAGATGGCGTTACTGGAGCAGAATTTGCCGACTATGTAATGAAGACAATCCAAGATCCAGAACTGGAAAGTAAGTGGCAAAGCTACCAATAGCTCAAAACTCTTGACAAGTTGCACGGTAAAACCTGACTTCAAAGAAGGCGGTCCGCGCGCTTACATTTCATTGAATGTCTTATTATTGGACAACCATTAGCGTTAGGGTAGATGAGACATTGTTTTGGCTTCTGATTTTCTGGACTATTCCTTTGAGTTTTTGGGGACTTTCGGTTTTAACCTTTGCGCAGATGTCGTAGACTCCGTAAACCATGTAAGCCTCTTCTACGCCATCGATTTCTTTTACTTCTTCTAGAACGCTTTCCATTTGACTCGGTTCGGTGTTTAGCAAAACGTAAACCAAAGACATCAGATCAGCTCAAACATGATCTTGGGGGAAGTTATATAAAAAAGTGATATGTGCTATGCGCCCGCAGACCAGAAGGTCTTTTCTTACTGATGTGCACGGTATACTCGATTTCGATAACATCTATATCTAATCGATTCTGACACTATCCTATTCCAGTAATATCTAACCTGTACCTTAAGTGTATGCTGAACCGGATATACAGTTTTTTCCGTCAATTAGAAAGCCATGTTGGTTTACCATTAACCGTTGGTTGCCCCGTCGTCCGTCGTTTGTTGGGTTAAATTTTAACATTTTTCCCCCAAATTCTTCCTCACTAACTCCTCCCCCCTTCCCCTCAAGAGAGACACACAGACAGATTCCCCCTCTATAAAGGAACAAACTCACACACTAAATGTTAAGCTTGGTCAATTTTTCTTGACTGGACAAGCATTCTATTAGCAACTTTTTGGTCAAGGTTTCTTGACAAAAATCCTTTGTTAACGCATGCTGCTGGAGTAGTGGTATCATGCTGCAGAAAAGTTTCTAGTGGGCACATGCAAAATCAGAGTCACTCTTGATTTTGTAGATGTGTTTAAACCTGAGAACCGTCTCTCGATTAATTGTCGTGTAATTTATAGCGTCTTTATTATTGCATCTGTGACTTGCTGGGTGGTTGAAGTCCCTCCGAGATCAGGAGTCAAACATTCGCCTTAGTAACAATAGTCACCTTTCTACGTCGTTTCATTGCCAACTCCAAGCCTTGGAATAACAGCTATTTTATACGTTGTCATATCCGTCGCTTCGGAGAAAGTTTACTAATCCGCCCTTCTCCACAATCCTCTGCATGAACTCTGGCAAGGGCTTCGCCTTAAGAACTAATCCCTTAGTTTTGTCGTGAACCTCTCCAGTTTTGATGCTTAATTCAATCGTGTCGCCGTCATCGATTTTGTCAGCGTCTTCGCAAACAAAGAGGGGAAGCCCAATGTTTATGGAGTTTCTGAAGAATATACGAGCAAATGTTTTGGCTATAACCACACTGACTCCAGCAGCCTTTATTGCAACCGGAGAATGTTCTCTGGATGAACCGCACCCAAAATTGTTTCCCGCAACTATCACGTCTCCCTCTTGGACCTCTTTAGCAAATTCAGGTCGATACTCTATGAAAGCTATCTCTCCCAACCTTTTCCTGTCAACTGTAACAGTGTATCTTCCGGGCGTGATAACATCCGTGTTTATGTCATCTCCAAATTTCCATGCTCTCATACGTAATCCCTCGGATCAACAATCTTTCCGGCTAAAGCGGACGCCGCAACTGTTGCCGGAGAAGCTAAAATGATTTCTGCTTTCGGGTGCCCCATTCTTCCGGTGAAGTTTCGGTTCTGGCTTGAAATACACGTTTCTCCTTCGCAGAGTACTCCCTCGTGTCTACCGATGCAAGGACCACAGCTTGGATTGCATATGGTTGCACCCGCCTTAACCAAGTCCTGCAGGTATCCCTTCTCAAAGGCTGCCAAGTATATGTCTTGGGAAGCAGGGGACACAATGAACCGGACGTTTCTGGCAATTTTCTTTCCTTTCAAAATTCTTGCAGCGACTTCTATGTCCTCTAATCGCCCGTTCGTGCACGTTCCCAAGAAGGCTTGGTCTATGGGTTTTCCTTCGACAGCGGAGACCGGTTCCACATTGTCTACTACTGGGGGAAGCGCAACTTGAGGCTCTATATTTTCAACCTCTATCTCATATTCATTCTCGTAGACTGCATTCTTGTCGCTTCTGAATATCTTCCCGTCTCTTCCCAGAAAATCAATGGTCTTTTGGTCTGCCTCAATTATGCCGTTTTTGCCGCCCATCTCAATAGCCATGTTACATAACGTCAACCGAGAAGAGACACTAGCGTTCTTCACGTAGTCGCCAGTGAACTCGCAAGCTTTGTAGAGGGCTCCAGCCGCTCCAACATCCCCAACAATACTGAGAATAACGTCCTTAGCGTAGACACCCTTTTTTGTTGAACCAGTTAAATTGAATTTCAGGCTTTCAGGAACCTTGAACCAGCATTTTCCAGTAGCCATGGCTCCCCCAATGTCGGTTGATCCCAAACCAGTAGTAAATGCTCCCAAAGCTCCTTCAGTGCAGGTGTGAGAGTCAGCTCCAACTAGAACATCTCCGGGAGACACATATTTTTCAACCAAAAGTTGATGACAGACTCCGTTGGTGAAGAAACCGGAAAGTTTCTGATCTACCACAAATTTTTTTGATTTCTGATGCAGGGTTGCTCCTGCCACGGTTGGCGCAGGAAAGAAGTGATCGAATACGATTATGACTCGGTCTTTGTCGAAGACTTTGTCTGTGATTTTGTAGAAGCTTTCGATGGCTAAGGGGGCTGTGGAATCGTGAGCCATTGCATAACTTACGTCAGCGACTACAAAATCTCCGGGAACCACTTCTTTTTTGTGCGAAGCGTTGGCTAAGATTTTTTCAGTTATTGTAGACCCCATAGATCTCAACGCTTTTCAATTTCCATTATCATTTCTTTAATTTCATCGGGCGTGTAGGAACTTCGCCTTCCCTCACGGGAAAAGGATGCCTTTACTTTTAAGAGAACCTTTCTCGCCGTCTCTTCAGAGATGTCAAGTCCAAGCTCTTTTGCCACATACATGATTCCGTGTCTTCCGCTCAGTTCATCTATGTACACTTTTCGTTTCTGACCCATCAGTCTGGGCGGATAAAACTCGTATGTTGAGGGGTTAACGAGGACGCCATGCTGATGTATCCCTGAACTGTGGGCAGTTACGTTTTCTCCAGTTAACGGTTTGTGAGGGGGCATTTTTACTCCTGAAATTTCCTCGACGAGTTTTGAGAGGGCAGTTAGTTGGCTCATCTCAAAGGGGCTCGTCCCGAAGATTATGTGTAGTGCGAGAATTATTTCCTCTGTAACTGTTATTCCGGCTCTTTCGCCGATACCATTTACAGTTGTTGACACTGTTGACGCACCGGCTTCTACTGATGCCAAAGAGTTTGCCAAAGCTAATCCAAGGTCGTTGTGGCAGTGAACCTCGATTGGAATGTCTATAACGTTTCCGATTTCTTTCACTAGAAATGCCATCCCATTGGGGCTTGCACACCCCAAGGTATCGACGACTCTTGCTCTGTCTGCTCCTGCTTCTTCTGCTGTTTTGTAGGCTTTTTTCAGGAAATTCAGGTCGTTTTCTCTGGTTGTGTCTTCTGCGCTGTATATGATGAAGAGTCCATAACTTTCTGCGTAACTAATCATGTCAGCCAGCTGTTCCAGATACGTTTCTTTGCTCATGCCATGGAACTTGTATTTTCGGTGGTACGGAGATATGGAGAGGGATACTACGATGCCGTCGGCTCCCACATCCGCTACCGCGTCAATATCTTCCTTTTTTGCTCGGGCGAAGGCGGAAAGCTGAGCATCTAGGTTCAGGTCAACTAGGGATTCGATGCATTTTCTCTGTTTTTCTGAGGCAGCTGGGAATCCGGCTTCTATCTGCTGTATTCCCACTTCGTCCAGTTTCTTAGCGATCTTCAGTTTGTCTTCTATGCTGAAGATTACGCCTGGGGTCTGTTCTCCCTCTCTTAATGTGCTGTCGTGAACAATGTATTCGTCTAATGAGGGAGCGTTGAAGTTGGCGAAGTTGTAGGGGCTTGGGAGAATTCCTTCTCTTCCTAATCTCTTTAGCAGTTTTTGCCCCTTTTCATCAAGATATTCTTCTTCCAATATGGTGAACCGTCCTTTTCACACTGTTTTGTTGAGTTAGTTTCGGAAGAATACAAAACGCACAAATATATATACTTTATGTAAAATTGCCTTGATTAAAATACGAAAAGATTACCCCAATTTCTGAAACCGTAATTGGACATCACACTGGAAAGTTTACCAGCTACGTAAGATGATCATAGTGTTTGTGTTGGCGACACCCTTAAGACGTCGTATCTTCTCGAGGCACTCATTAACCTCTGTTATGTTCAAGCCTGATATGATAACGGCGATATCGTATTGGCCAGTAATCTCGTAGACTGTTTCAACGTTAGAGAGTTTCTTCAGCGCTTTGGAAACGTCAGAGGTCGGCAAAGATGGGTCTACTGAAAGCAAAGCTATTGCCTCTGCTCCTTCTGTAAGTCCGACCTTGACAGTGAATCGCTTTATTGCTCCAGAATCAACAAGGGCTTTGATTCTCTTCCGAACAGCCCCCTCAGACAAGCCAATTCTTTTTCCGATATTACTGTATGTGGCTCGACCATCATGCTTCAGAATTTCGATTATCGCCTTGTCAGTGTCATCCATTTTCTCCACTTCTGATATAATATCTATACGGAAAAATTTAACGGTTTCTGAACGATTCGCAGCAAATTTGTAACGTTTTCCGCATCACGGTTCCCATTTTCTCACCAGAACTCAAAACACTTGTTGTCTGTAATTTTAGGCGTTACAATACCAATCCTACGGATTTCGTATAATAAGTTGGAAAACGTGCAAAACTGCCAGTTATAAATCCGAAATTCTTATAAATAGCAACATTTTCTATAATGGCTCATCTAAACCAAAGAGGTGTAAGTTGTGAAGAAAGCCAACTGTCCCGATTGCGACGCGGAAATCGAGGTTCCAGACGATGTCATGAAAGGGGAGATTCTCAGCTGTCCCAGCTGCGGTCTTGAACTGGAAGTAACTGAGAACAAGGGAGATTCCGTGGAGCTCAAAGAACTGGGGATTGAAGGGGAAGACTGGGGAGAATAAATTTTCCCCTCATCATTTCTTTAATGTTCACGTGCGAAACAGAAAAGAAGCAGACCGAGAAACACCTATGGACCATAAAACGTTTGAAACAAGGATGAAAGAACAGATATGAGCATCGGAATTTTGTTTGAGAGCTCCGAAACCGACGAAAAAGGCATCAAAATGACTGCGGAACAGATGGGAATAGACTTGGTCTACATTCCCTTTCGCAAAGTTGCTGTTCGTCTAGACGGAAACGGTTACAACATCCGAACCAAAGCGAAGGACTACACCAGAATTCTCAAAGACATTGAAGTAGTGCTAAACAGGGCACAAAGCAAGAACCGCAGACTCTTCGCAGCCAACGTTCTGGAGGCGTTCGGCAAACACTTGATAAACCCCCAATGCGTAGAATATGCCTGCTTCAGCAAGCTGAGGACGCTACTCCATTTCTGGCAGGCAGGACTCCCGACTCCCGAAACAGTTTATGTTCCAGTCGATTCCAACGAAAAAACCCTAGATGGAAGGGAGATTCATAACGAGGGAGACATAGCCGACCTGCTGCAGCTGGAACTGGACCACGAGAATATTGTAATAAAACCAGATGCTGGGACTCATGGAAAGGATGTTCAGTTAGCCAAAGAACGGGATGACCTGTTAGCGATTCTCAGGGGAATTCAGCCGTCGATAATTAATCCTGTGGGAGTTCTCGCTCAAAAACTCGTCCAGAAATGGTTCTACGACCTGAGAATAATAGTCACCAAAGAGGATGGGAAGCCGCCATACTGCTATCCTACAGCACTGGCACGGGCTGGATTCAAAGACTTTAGGACAAACACGTTCTTGGGCAACATGGTATTCGGCGTAAACTTGCCATCTTACATCAGAGAGGTTTCAGCTAAATGCGGCAAAGCCATGGGAGGCGACAGCAAAGCATACCTCCTAGCATTCGACGCCATGATTGATGTGGGCGAAAACAGAGCCGTTGACGACGAGTATCTCAAGGGAGAGTTCGACAAACTTGAACCCCCTTTCGGTGCTGTAAAAAAAGTAAAGCGGGACAAGACCAAAAGAACATCCTTCCCAGAATGGAACAAGAAACTGGAAGCGGCTTTTGAATACTACAAGAGCCAAGAAGCCTACTTGAACATCAAGGACATTATTGAAGACAGCATGGAAAAGAACAAGCACAACGTAATGTTCCATGAGGCTAATGCCTGCCCTGAATTCTGGGAACAAACTAGGTTAGCTGCTGGGATAAACTTGGCAGAGCCCCTGCTGAAAGGAGCCCAGAGCATAATAGATTCTGAATAGAGGAGAATAAAAAGTTGAGAGTTGGAGTAATTGGCGGATCAGGATACGTAGGCGGAGAACTACTAAGACTGTTACTGCCCCATCCAGAAGTAGAATTAACCACAGTAACATCCCGCAAAAACGCCGGCGAATATGTTTTTACAGTTCACCCAAACCTCAGAGGAGCCACCCAACTAAAATTCACGCCCCCAGACATTTCTAACGTCACAGAAAATTGTGACTTAGTGTTTGCTGCGATGCCCCACGGCAAGTCAGTGAACCTCGTTCCACAGCTCCTAGAAACAGGAGTGAAAGTCATTGACATGAGCGCAGATTATCGCCTGAAAAACCCGGATGATTACGACAGGTGGTATGGGTGGAAGCATACTCATCCAGAACTGCTGAAGGAAGCCGTTTACGGTTGTCCTGAGCTTCACCGCCAAGAAATCAAGGATGCCCAGTTAATTGCATGTCCGGGATGCATGTCCACAGCTACGATTCTGGGATTGGCGCCTCTCGTAAAGGCGGGCGTAATCGAAAAGAACAGGATAGTGGCTGACGTGAAGATTGGTTCGTCTGGTGCAGGGCAAAAACCCACTGTTACTTCTCATCATCCTGAAAGAGCTGGAGGCGTGAGACCCTACAAGGTGGCGGATCACAGGCACGTAGCAGAGGTCGAACAGGAACTAAATCTGCTAACAGACGAAAAGGTAACAGTCTCTTTCACGCCCCACGCAGTAAACATGATCCGTGGCATACTCTCAACAATTCACGCTTTCCTCAAAAAACCAGTAACAACAAGGGACATCTGGAAACTTTACCGTAGCCAGTATCAAAACGAGCATTTCATACGTTTTGTTAAGTTCAAGAAGGGACCTTACCAGCTGCCAAACCCCAAAGTTACGCTGGGAACAAACTATGTTGACATCGGCTTTGAGTTAGACCCGCGCACACGAAGAATCATCGTGTTTTCTGCTATTGACAACCTCATGAGGGGTGCGTCTGGTCAAGGAATCCAGTGCATGAACCTTATGCTTGGTGTAGACGAAAAAACTGGGATAGAATGTCAAGGTTTTCATCCGATGTGATAAAAGATGCTGATTGTAGTGAAGGTTGGCGGAAGCATCCTCGAAGAGGTTCCACCTGAACTGGTTTCCGACATAAAGAATGTTCTTTCTGACCACCAGTTGGTTCTGGTTCATGGTGGAGGAAAGGGCGTCACAGAAATTGCTTCCAAGCTGGGCAAAGAACAGGAGTTTGTGTTTTCGCCAACAGGCTTCCGCAGCAGATACACAGACAAGGAGACCATGGAAATCTTCACGATGGTCATGGCTGGACGAATCAACAAGAAGCTTGTTTCGGCTCTCCAGAAGCAGAAAATACCGGTTGTTGGTCTCTCAGGGTTGGATGGTTTTCTTGTGCGAGCGAAACGGAAGAAACGTCTGGTTATAGTTGATGAGCGGGGAAGGAAGCGGGTGATTAACGGAGGCTACACAGGAAAGGTTAGTCAAATCAATGCTTCTTTGCTGCAGCTCTTATTGGAGAATGGTTATGTACCATTAGTGTCACCAGTTGCAGTGAGCGAGGAGTTTGAGCCGCTTAACGTGGATGCTGATCGGACTGCAGCATATATTGCTGGGGCATTAAAGGCGGATAAGCTGGTTCTGTTGACGGATGTGGAAGGATTAACCTTGGATGACAAGCTGGTGCCGAAACTGTCTGTTTCTGAGGTTGAGAAAGCTCTTCCAAAGATTGGGGGCGGCATGATAACTAAGGTGTATGCTGCTCAGGAAGCATTGAATCAGGGTGTTGGTGAAGTGGTGATCTGTTCTGGTGTCCGGGAGAATCCGATTTCTTCCGGTTTGAAGCATAAAAATGGTACGGTGATAAGCCGTGAATGAAAAGGAAATAGTTGATGTTGAAGAGAAAATTATGGCGAACACCTTTTCCAAGAGAAACCGTGTATTAACAAGGGGCAAAGGAGCCCTAGTTTGGGACATAAACGGCAACGAATACATAGACTGCACAGGCAGCTATGGCGTCTGTATTGTTGGTCACTGTCATCCAAGAGTTGTGGAGGCGGTTCAGAGGCAGGTGGAAACGCTTATCGCCTGTCACGCATCCTTCTACAATGATGCCAGATCAGAGCTTCTGGAGAAGATTATTGGGATAGCGCCTAAGGGATTGGATAAGGTTTTTCTTTCTAACAGCGGCGCCGAGTCGGTTGAGTGCGCCATCAAGTTGGCTAGAAAATATTCGGGTAAACCAGAAATAATTGCCATGGTGGGGGCGTTTCACGGTAAGACTATGGGTGCTCTTTCTGCAACTTGGAAAAAGAAGTATCGTGTGCCTTTCATGCCTTTGGTTCCGGGGTTCAAGCATGTTCCTCCGAACAATCTTGAGAAGGTGAGGGATGCTATCACAGAGAAGACCGCTGCGGTTCTAGTGGAGCCTGTTCGGGGAGAGGGGGGCGTCATGGTTCCTTCGGATGATTTTCTTCCTGGACTGCGGGAAATCTGTGACGAAAAGGATGTATTACTAATCTTTGATGAGGTGCAGACTGGTTTCGGTCGCACCGGAAAGGTTTTCGCCTGTGAACATTGGAATGTGGTTCCTGATGTTCTGTGTCTTGCTAAGTCGGTGGCTGGCGGTATTCCTATGGGGGCGACGTTTGCGAGGCATGATGTTATGGCGGCTTTCCAGCGGGGAGAGCATTCAAGCACGTTTAGCGGTAATCCTCTGGTTTGTGCTGCGGCGAGTGCTGCCATAGATGTGCTGGTTGAGGAGCGGTTGCCGGAGCGGGCGGCGACGTTGGGGCGATACTTTAAGGATAAGCTGGAGGGTTTGCAGGAGAAGCATAGGATTGTGCGGGAGGTTCGCGGGTTAGGTCTTATGTTGGGGATGGAGTTGCGGTTTGACGTTTACAATATACTGCTCGGTTGCATGGATCGGGGCGTCCTTGTTCTGGATGCGGGAAGGAATGTGTTGCGGTTTCTGCCACCCTTGGTTATCGAGAAGAAGCAAATCGACAGGGTGATTGAGGTTCTGGATGTGGTTATGGCGGGGGAGAACCGATGAGTGATTATGCGGTTGATCTGCTGACGCGCATGGTGAATATTTACAGTCCGTCGGGCAAGGAGGAGGAGATTTCCCGTTTCTTGGCTGACGAGATGAAAAAGCTGGGTTTCCGTGTTCACAGGGACGAGGTTGGAAACGTGATTGGGGAGATTGGTGAAGGTTCTCCGGTTATTCTTTTGTGTGGGCACATGGACACTGTTGAGGGTGAGATTCCAGTTCGGGTTGAGGATGGGCAATTGTATGGTAGGGGTTCTGTGGATGCGAAGGGTCCTTTGGCTGCTATGATTGTTGCGGCTTCCAAGTTTGTCGAAGACGGTTTTCCGGGTAAGATTCTTGTTGTTGGCGTGGTGGATGAGGAGAAGGGAGGCACTGGAATCAAGCATTTTGTTGAAGAGGGGATTCAGCCTGATTATGCTGTTTTTGGGGAGCCAAGTGGCTTGGAGAAGATTGTTTTTGGGTATAAGGGCATCGTAACTGTGAAGGTTACTGTTGATACGCCTTCGGGTCATTCTGCTGCGCCTTGGCTGTTTGATAATGCGATTGAGAAGGCTATGGAGTTTTGGAGGCAGATTCATAAGCTTCATTTGCGGGAGGAGAAGCTGAAGAGCCGCTTCTACTCGATTACTTCATGTTTGACTGGCATTAAGGGAGGCAACAATTCTGCTTCTTTTATTCCTGCACATTGCGAGATTTATGTTCAGTTGCGTATTCCGCCTCAGCTTACTCCCGAGGTTGTGTTTGAGGAGGTTAAACGGAAGATTGACAGGTACAAGGCGACTAACCCGAAGGTTACGGTGTCGGTGGAGATGGTGGATGTTGCTAAAGCTTTTGAGGCTGACCGCAGGTCGGTTATTGTCAGGGCTTTGGCTTGGGGCATAAGGAAGACTACGTTGAATTATGCTTCTTTTTCACGGAAAACTGGTACAGGGGACATGAATGTTCTCGGTAATGCCTTGAAGATTCCGGTGGTTACGTATGGACCCGGAGACTCACGACTAGATCATACACCCAACGAACACATAGACATCCAAGAATACCTAAACAGCATAGAAGTACTAAAAAAAGCAGTAAAAAAGCTACCTGACTTCATAAAAAAACAACAAACTACCAAACAACAAGCCTAGACGATTAAGAAACTTTGATTAACGAAGAGGCTCTCTTGTTAGCCAAGTTTCTAAGGAATGAACGCAAAGAGTGGAATCCTAGAATAGCCAATATTAACTAGCAAACTTTTCTTCTCAGTCTATTTCTGCAAATTATGACTGCAAGAGTTGCTATCACGAATAATGGCAGAATGATCCATGAGGGAAACTCTGGAATGCCATTTGTGTCGGTTTTAACCAACCAGAAATCGTAGCCTCCAGCACCAAAAGAATCTGTATACCCTGCTATGGCAAATCCTCCATCAGACGTCTCAATCAACGAATAAGCTGCGTCGCTTCTTGTTCCTCCATAAGTTTGGCTCCACATCTCCGAGGATGCTCCAACCGAACCGATTAAAGGGAATGTAACTAACACAATAAGTACTGTGCTTGCGAGAAACAGCTTTTTAGACAGCATCTATTCTCCCTAAATTATGTTGTACCTATACCGTAAAAGTGTTTTTGTCAAGGTTTCTTGACAAGCTTACCACTAAACACAAAACCAGAAAGCTCAACATCGTAACCACAGTAACATCACTACGTGGTCAACTCTTAAGGATTCACGATTTCTTCGAGAAGAAACAGAGAAAAACCTAGAAGCTTTCTTGTTGGCTATGCTACTGTCTGCAGTTTAACCATGGGTTTTGGCTCGAAATAAGGACAGTAAACTACGTCATCTACGTATTCTCCAAGCCGCTCACAATAGATTCTTGATGAAATGATGGCTTCTTTACAAACCATACATCGATTAGACGAGGACTTTCGCCTCACTATTCCCAAATTTTAGCACACCCCAACCTAAACTCGTTAGATCGATGGTATGAACCAGAATTTCTGATAAGTGTTATGAAGCACAAATCAATATTTGGCATTGCACCAATCTCAATTTCTCAAACAACACACTGAACGACAATCAGGTTGGGTTCAAACTTTGGGGATGTGATCTGCAGCACAATCTGCACAGCATAGACACAACAAACACAGTTGATGGAAAAACAGTCTATTTCCTCGTCAACCAGTCTGACTTCCAAGTGCCAACTAATGCCAGTTGGATAGTTGCAGTAAACTGTGTAAATATAACAGTTGAAAACTGGGTGTCAACACCCAACTGGGACTCCATACTCTTCATTGAAACAACCGACTCGAAGATACTCAACTAAGCTAACAGGAAACTTCAACGCAATCAGGTTTGTTTCTGTTTCCAACTGCATCATTTCTGGTAACCAGATAGACAATAACGGGTATGCTGCGTTCTATTTTGATGGCGCTGTTAACTGCACAATAACAGAAAATAATGTAGTTGACAACAGTTGTTTCTGCAACATACGGCACGGTTCAGAAAACAACACGTTCTTCCACAACAACTTCATCGGAAACTGGACGGGTTCTCCCGGTGATCGGGGCACCCAAAACTTTTGGGACAACGGCTTGGAAGGCAATTACTGAGAAGAATACAATGGCACAGACGCCAACGGAGACGGAATAGGCGATACCCCATACCTCATTGACAACTACTCTAGCAGTGTAGACAGGTATCCGCTTATGAATCCTGTTGAAATCGCCGACCCGAAGATAGCAGACATATTACCGGAGTTCCCAAGATGGACTCCAATGCTACTTGCTCTTGCAGTGTTTACAGTTGCCGTAACCATCTACAAACGAAGACTAAGAAAACTAAGGAACAAAAAACATATGAGCTGTAAACATGAACTGTTAGAGATGAATTAATTGAAAATTCGAGGAAAACTGGTATGCAAGCACGTTTGTTTTCAACAGTTTTCATGTGTCTTCTGTTAGCGATTGCTGGATCACAGTTTGTCCGATTTGCAGCGGCGAATCCCATTCCAGTTTATTCGCTTGAAATGCCTGAAGAATACATTAACTACACGATTTCTCTGGTTAACGGAAGCTTATGGTCAAAAGTGGACGGAACATACCCCTTAACTAAATTTGGTATTGAATGTCAGGATCAAGCCCTTTCGATCGACAACACATGGTTTACGTTTACTGGCGACACCCTGCCAATTGTTTATCCTACGCCTCCAGGCACAACCAACATCTCCGTGAAAATGGATGAAACAGAACTCGAATGGAGCAACTACACCCAAAGCTTTCCTGATGCGACACATTATACTGCTATTGGCGATTGGCCCATGATTTCCTGCACAATCTACCCTGTTCTAGACCAGTTCATACTGAAGATTCATTATGAGCACCCCATTATGCTGATGAATGGAAGCTACACGTTCCTGTATGACCTGAACATAAGTCCATATCTGTCGCCGTGGAGCAACAAATCCACCGCCCACTTTAACATAAAGTTTGAAACAGGCTACACCGACATTCAAGCTAACACCATAGCAACAGATGGAACATTGAATCCGGTGGAGTATACAGTCACAAAAGATGATGCAGCAGAAACAGCTTCGCTGCAAGTTGTATCCGATTACTCAGAACCACTTCCCGGAGACCTGCTGATATCCTTCAATGAGGGCAACGAGTCGGAACAAACTAACTCCGGTTTCTTAGGTTCAAGTTTACGAACAGAACATGGTTATGCCCTTGTAGCCGTGATACTGATAGCAGTAGTTGCGATGGCTGGCTATCTGTCCCTGAAACACAAAAAGCGGGGAGACAGAGACTGAAAAAGAATAAAACAGACTCCACTGAATAACAGAGGTGTCGGTGAGTCTATTGAAAGAGTGGCAGGTCACGCTTGGTGGAGCGCTTGTTATGTTCGCGGCTGGAATATGCATGTTTCTTTGGGCAAACAGCCTAGAGATTCCAATAACATTTCTTGAAGTAAACGATTACGTTCTAGTATCTAACCAATATTTTGTAACATCCAAAACAGGTGCACTCTTCACAGGATTCGGCGGCGGATTCCTAATCTGCACCCTCCTGATTTACCAGCTAGAAAAGAAGCTAGAATCCAAATAACCAAACAAATAAACAGAGAAAGTTTAAACAGTTCATGGGCAATATGCCCGTTAGGTGACCTGTTTGGAAGCTTCAGAAGCCGCCAAAAACGCGCTAGAAAACGTTCTTGAAGCCAGCAGCGGCGAAAGAATACTCATAGTCTGCGATGACGAGAAAACCGAGGTTGGTGAAGCTTTCGCAACCGGAGCTTTAGCCCTAGACTTGTGGACAAGACTTGCAATTCTCGAAACATCGAAGGAACCGCGAACAGAAATTCCGGAACGGCTTCAGGAGATTCTAACCCAGAAACCAGACATTTATACTAACCTGTTGCGGGGTAACCGCGAAGAGACGCCGTTCCGAATAAAACTCATAAAAACTGAAACACACGACCACAAAGCACGTCTGGGGCACTGCCCCGGAGTAACATTAACTATGCTCACTGAAGGCGCCTTAGCCCTTACACCAGAAGAGCATAAGCGCATGCAAGGTCACGCGGAGAGGCTCATCCATGCCCTAGAAGATACAGTAACAGTGGAGATCCGCAATCCAGCGGGAACCAACTTGACGTTACGTACACAGAACCGGAAATTCTTTACTGACACGAAGCTGGACTGGAAATCAATGAAATGGATGAATCTTCCCACGGGAGAAGTCATCGTTGCGCCTGTCGAAGATTCGTTGAATGGGAAACTTGTGTGCGACATGGCGATTGGCGGAATCGGAAAACTAAGAAAACCCGTGGAAGTGACAGCAAAAAATGGCAGCGCGGAAAACGTGTTTTCGCAGGACAAAGATCATCTGCGCAGAGTCGAAGAAACGTTTGCGACTGACGACTGGTCTGATGTTGTGGGCGAATTCGCCTTCGGAATCAATCCCAAAGCGAGGTTTGTACAGGAGTTTCTTGAGGCAGAAAAAATCTTGGGAACAGTTCATGTGGCTTTTGGGGCGAATACGGACATGCCCGGAGGCAAAAACCCGTCAAAGAATCACATGGACCTGCTTATCTCCGATCCCACAGTAAAGGTAACCAAAGAAGACGGTGAAACCGTTACGATACTGGAAAAAGGACGTTTCCAAGTCTAACTGGTATATGGCTGTTATGCGGGCTCTGGTTGGGAACATGTTTCCTCGGGTTCATTGAAGGAGTCTTCCAGCAGTTTTCTTAACCGTTCACAGGAGTCTTCATCAATTATTTTATCACGAACCAAGCCTTGAAGCGCCGCGGAGAAGTTTTCCTTGTCGACTGCTCCCGTGCGCATTAACTCGTTCAGTGTTTCCACCTCTTTGTGCCGCACATTGTCTTCTTTTATTGCCAAGTAAAACACCACAACTATAAGAATAGCCACCAGAGCGGCTAGAGGCAGAATTAGGAAAAGGAATTCATTAGGATCCATGGTCAGTACGGAAGCAACAACTGGTAAAACATTTATGGATTCTAACTAATAATTTCCTGACTATATTTTGTATGTTCATCCCTTTTGTAAAAATTCGTTTGCTCGCCATAGAAAGAGAAATTAGCACCTGAAAACGAAAGAGAAATACAGGAAGACATTACAAAACAATTGTAACCGAACTGAACTATGAAGCGGCATGAGAAGGCTTGGATGAACAAATGAAGTACTTACTTATTGTTGGAGATGGAATGGCTGATTATCCAGTTCCTGAATTAGATAATAAGACTCCTCTCCAAGCGGCAAACAAACCAAACATGGACATGATCGCAGCTAAAGGATGCAGTGGGCTCCTCAGAACAGTGCCAGAGGGGTTAACTCCGGGTTCAGGCACCGCAATCCTTTCAGTTCTCGGTTATGATCCCCGAAGATTTTACACTGGAAGAGGTCCATTCGAAGCTGCTGCTAGAAACATTAAGCTAGACGAAAATGATGTAGCGTATAGATGCAACCTCATCACAGAAAAGGATGGAATCCTAGTAGATTATTCTGCCGATCACATAACAAACAGCGAATCCGCGGAACTAATAGAAGCTCTAAAAAGGAACTTGGAAAATCTGGGCGAAGTTGAGTTCTTTGCTGGTTTAAGCTACCGGCATTTCTTGATCCTAAGAAACTATCTGCACAAAGAAATTGTTGAGTGTACGCCACCCCACGATGCTATACGAACTGAAATCTCAAAGGTTTTACCAAAAGCCAAAACTGAAGAAGAGAAAAGCACTGTTGACTTGTTTAATAGGCTGATTCTTGATTCTAAGAAGGTTCTGGAACATCACCCAGTCAATGTTGCTAGAAAAAGTTCGGGCAAAAGACCTGGGAATATGATTTGGCCTTGGGGTGGCGGCAGAAAACCAGTCATGCCCACATTCAAAGAAAAGTATGGTGTGGATGCAGCGGTTATTTCTGCCGTTGATTTGGTTAAAGGAATTGGAGTTTACGCTGGAATGAAAATTGTCGAAGTTCCGGGTGCCACTGGCTTGTATGATACGAACTATGAAGGCAAGGCAGAGTTTGCTTTAGAAGCGCTTGAAGATCATGACATGGTTTTTGTTCACGTTGAGGCGCCGGATGAGGCAGGGCATTCCCAAGATTACGAGCTTAAGGTGAAAACAATAGAGGACTTGGATAAGCGACTGCTTGGAAGGTTACTGGATGGACTGAAGGAAGAGTGTGTTATTGCTGTTTTGCCTGATCATCCGACACCCATCAAGATTGGCACACACACGAGAGACCCTGTGCCCTTCGCAATTTACTCTCCAATTGTTAAAGCTGATGGAGTGAAACAGTTTGATGAAGAGTCTGCCAAGAAGGGCGGTTTTGGCTTGATAGAGGGTGAAGCGTTTATGTCGCTTTTTCTCGGAAAAGCAGCTGCCAAGTAACCTGTTGAGCTAGAGGATAGAGCAGCTAACAGAATATGGCTGTCTCGTTTATTCGATGTACCTTGATAGCACCTTAGAGACGGACTTCACGATTGCCTGCAAACCCTTAACTATGATGATCATCTCGTTTTTTGTTTTCGCAGACACCTTCTTCTGCTTCAGCAACTCCACAATTTTGGCTGTTTCCACAAAAATTTGATACTGATGATAATCTATTTGCTCAGCCCAATGTTTATAGGCGTCCCTGAATTCCATGTCCTCTGAATCACTCATTAGCTTAGCACCGTTCTGGACTTATAGCTTACACAACTTTTTAACATTTCAGGACACCATAAACAAAGAAATCCCAGCCGGAACACCAATTTTCATCTTTCTTGGTTTTCAGGAAAAAAGCTGTTTTTCAACAATGAAGTATTATTAGGATCCTAATATGAATGCTGGGTTGCCTGTTTTGGATAGTTTCCTTCTGAAAATTGCGACCACTAGAGTCACTGTTAGAAACAATGGCAGAATGATCCATGATGGAAACTCTGGAATAATGCCGTATTGGTCAGTTTTAATCAACCAGAAATCATAGCTTCCAGCGCCAAAAGAAGTTGTGTAGCCGGCTATGGCGAATCCTCCATCAGACGTAACAACCAACGAAAAAGCACCTTCCTCGCTTGTTCCTTCGTATGTCTGATTCCATTCTTCATTCCCATAACCGTCAGTCTTAACCAACCAAAAATCAGTACTTCCCATGACAATAGTGGATATTTCGCCTGCTAGGGCGTATCCTCCGTCAGACGCCTCAACCAACGAATAAGCTGATCCTCCAATTGTTTTGTTCCACTCCATATTTCCATACTCGTCAGTTTTAACCAACCGACTGCCGCCAGCTATTGCATATCCTCTATCAGACGTCTCAACCAACGAATATGCACGATCAGGCTCTGCTCCTCCGTACGTTCTATTCCACTCCATATTCCCATTCGAATCAATCTTGACCAACCAAAAATCATGGCTTCCCACTCCATAGGAAGTTGTGTGACCAGCTATGGCATACCCCCCATCGGAGGTCTCAACCAATGATCGGCCAACATCCATATTCTTTCCTCCATAAGTTTGGCTCCACATCATCGAAGATGCCCCAACAGAACCGATTAAGGGCAAACTAACTAAAACAAAAAGAACTATACTTGAAAGAAACAGCTTTTTAGACAGCATACATTCTCCCCTAAATATAGTTTAGAATTTTCAGTTAAGAGGTTTTTTGTAAAGGTTTCTTGACTAAACAAAGAGTAGTCTTAGTCAATATTTCTTGACAAGACCCTGCCCCGATCTTTACTATAACCTGGCTGATCTTGCTACAGCTACTGCCCGCTCTTCTGTCAAACCTAAGAAACGGATAGGCACGCCTTCACTTCAACAATGAACCAAAATGTCAAGAGGCGTTGCGGTTCTGCAGAAAATCTAGGATCACCATCAAAATATTTTGTGTCACTTCACCTTTTCTTTTGTCGCCGTCAACAGGCACAAGTTTTCCGTTTTTCACATACTTCATGTAAACCTCTCTAACTTTTCGTTGAGTCTCCAGCCTCTCCATAACCGACTTCTTCCGCCTTATTCTCTCTACCACAACCTCCGGCGGGACATCAATGTATAATGCCAAATCCGGAGGAAGAGCCATCCTGTTAATTTCTTCGATCCATTCAAGGTCGAGTCCCGCCGCCCCCTGATAAGCAAGGGATGAGTACACGCACCTATCCGAAATCACAAGTTTTCCTTCCTCCAACGCTGGTTTCACCATCTTTTCTAGGTGCTCAACACGGTCAACTGCAAAGAGAAGAGCCTCCACGACACTTGGCATCCGCTTCTTCCCCTGCAGAACAGATTCCCGTATAAATTTTCCATATTCTCCTCGGCTCGGTTCAGTGGTGTATACGGCGTCGAATCCTTTCTTTTGTAGGTTTCGCACAATCCGATGGGCATGAGTGGTTTTTCCGCTTCCATCAAGACCTTCGATGCAGATGAAAATTCCTTTCTTCTTCACTGTATGGTTCAGCCTCTATCCACTAGATGATCGATTACCTTAAATAATGATGCTCAAGATTGACAAAGCTGAGGAGAAACTTTCCTATGCGGCGATACTGGGGGGAAATCAAAGATCCGGTTCACGGGTATGTCTATATTACCGAAGCAGAGAAGCAACTCATTGACTCTTATCCGGTTCAGAGACTTCATCGGCTAAGGCAGTTGGCTGGATCGGAGTTTGTATATTCAGGAGCAAACCACACTCGCTTCGAGCACTCGATTGGAGTAATGTACCTAGCCGGTAAAGTAACGGAAAACCAGAATCTTTCTCAGCTTCTTTCGGAAGAGGAGATTCAAATCGTCAGAATGGCTGCTCTTCTTCACGATGTGGGTCACGGTCCATTCTCCCACGTTTTTGAGCATCTCCTTGTGAAGTTTTTGAACAAAACCCATGAAGATATGACCCGGTGGATTATCCAAAAATCTGAGTTGCGGGATATCATCAGCGGATTAGGATATGATGCAGATGCGATAGGAAAACTTGCTGTTGGAGAACTGCGGAGACGAGGGAAGGCTTTCTTGGATCAAATCATTCAAAGCGCTGTGGATGTTGATAAGCTTGATTTTGTGGTGAGAGATACCTATCACACCGGGGCAGAATATGGGTATGTAGATATCTTCCGTCTCATCCACATGCTGGATGTTCTTGGCGAAAATCTTGCTGTTGACGTGGGAGCCCTCTCAGCCCTTGAATCTTTTGTGCTGGCGAGGCTAGAATCCTTCAGAAGCATCTACTTCCACAGAGTTGGAAGAGCCGCTCAGATAATGCTTGCCACAGCCATGGAGGAAGCAAAGGATGAACTGGGCTTGGTAGACTTTGATTCTCCCGAGGATTACCTAGCCTTAAATGACTACACTGTTTGGACCATGCTGAAACAATGCGAAAAGTCAAGAGGAATCATTGAGGACTTGGAGAGGCGTAAGCTTCTCAAGTGCGCCTATGACAGAACCTTCCATGTGCGAGATAAGATGGTGCCCAGCATCTTCAGCGTCGACGAGGTTCGAGATCAGATGAGAAACAAAATCGCTTCAGAGGCAGGAGTTGAGCCTCAAGCTATTGTGATCGATGTGCCGACAGTGCCTTCGGTGCCCTATCATCACTCTGATTTGCTTGAGCCGATGGAAATCCCTGTTTTCCAGAAGACCCGAACTGGAGAAAAGATTCCTTTACGGCTAAGCGACATATCCTCGGTATTCGATGTTCTCAGGGGATTCATTAACATCCTCCGAGTTTACACAGATGAAAAGCATCTCGAAAAGGTGGCTGCTGCTTCGGCGAAAGTTATAGGTGGAACTCCTTCTTCGGCGAAGATATCATTCTAGGTGGAGAAAAGTTAAAACGTATGTATGTTTTATGTGGTTGATGCTCTGGTTTAGGCTCCGATAGTATAGTCCGGTTAAGTATTTCGGCCTTTCGAGCCGAAGACCCGGGTTCGAATCCCGGCCGGAGCACCATTTTACCAGTAAATCTTATAACCTTACCCACACATCTTATTCTTGGTGTGTTGTGTGGGGAAAACGGAGACCATCAAGGAGAGAGCGATTTGGGTTTATCTTCCCAGTATTGAGCAGAAGGAACGGTGGCAGAAGTTGGCTGAGCAGAGTGGCGTGTCGCTCTCCAAGTGGGTCATAGAAACTGTTGAAGAAGCCATTCGCCCCTCAGAAGAGCTTGACTGGAAGCCTCGTGAAGATCTTGAGGAGGAAATTGAAGGCTTAAAGAATGAGGTCGCTGGTCTTCGTGGGGGGCTTCGACAACAAAAGATTATCCGGGAGAAGCTGGAGCGGGAGCTGAGAAGGTATCGAGCCGAACCATTTTTAGTGCCCAAGTTTGAGGGCATTAGGCGTTATGATAAAGAGCTCATTGAATTGCTGCGTTCCAGCCAAAGCTTGAATGGGAAACCAAAGGCGCTGACCGACACCGAAATTCTTCAGTATTTGGGCATCGACCCAACCGAAGAAGAGGCCATTAAGGCCGTTTCTGCCCAGCTGGCGAACCTCGAAGCCTATGGGATTATGAAGTCGACCCCGAAGGGCTGGAGGTGGGTTGAATGAAAAGCGTGGGCGCAAAAACTAGGCTTCTTGTGAAAGCTCAGTCCCTAAACAACAGCGACCTAATTGAAATGTTTCTTGAGGACTGCCACATTCGAGGCTTGACACAGAGAACCATAGACACGTATGCATCCGACCTCAAAATATTTTTCAACCATGTCCCGCGTTCAGCCTTAGAAGTGGATTTGTCTGAGCTCAGAAGATTTCTTATATGGCTTAGGGACGAGCGACATTTGGCGGACAGCACAATAAGCACGTATTACGCCGCCTTGCACTCCTTCTATGAATACTTGGAGTTTGAAGGCTATGTTGAAAACAATCCTGTTCCAAGGTTCAGGAGGCGGTACCTCGCTTTCTTGAGGAAGAATAGCCGAGGATCATCCGGGAGTAGTGAGCGGCAGCTCATTTCAGTTGATGAGATGCGTAGGCTCGTAAACTCTATCATGGGTCCGAGGGACAAAGCTGTTGTCACTTTGCTCGCCAAAACCGGGATAAGACGCCAAGAGCTCGTTAACATAGACATCAATGACATTGACTGGATCGAGCAATCTATTCTCCTGAAGCCCACCGCCAAACGGACCAACCAAGCCGTCTTCTTTGATGATGAGTGCACCCGCATCCTACGGAGGTGGCTTCAGACTCGCGACAACTGGCATGTTAACGATAACGTGAAGGCTCTATTTGTCAACGAGCAAGGCGAGCGCCTCAACAGAAACGGAGTCTACAACCTTGTAACCAAGTATGCTGAAAGGCTAGGCCTTCACGATCCAAAAAGTAAGGATTTGAGGAAGAAATTTTCTCCTCATTGCTGCAGGCACTGGTTCACTACCCACCTCCGTAGAGCTGGAATGCCGCGGGAGCACATCAAAGAGTTGAGAGGCGACTCCAGATCGGAAACCATGGACATATACTATCACATCGACAGAAAGGAACTTAGAGATTCATATCTGGCCCATATACCACAGCTTGGAATCTAACTTTCATCCGCATTGATCTTCAATTAGCCACTGCAATCTTGGATTGGAGATATCTCCCGCAACTCCCCCTTTTTTCAAGATTTTTCATTGAGGTTTACTCTCAAAAAAATAAGGCATCCTTCGCAGATACCCCTTTATGAATCTCGGAAATTGATAGTAATAAAAAAGCTTAAAACAATTTTCAATTACAGTAAGGTAATAGTGGGGGATTAAATGCGATTGTGGTATTGGTTTTTTTTGGCGATTACTATTTTGGGTTTGGCTTTGGTGATAATAGGCTACCAGTATTCATCAAGCGGGGACGACTATCAACAGGGATTCACTCTTATGATTTATGGTAGCTTTGCTTTAGCCTTTGCATTAGCTGTCTCTGTTATCTATTTTGGCAGGTGGAGAGACAGATGGATGAATAGGTAATCACACAAAACGTTTAGGAAATGGTTGTTCACTCCAAAAATGGAGATGTCTCCCGCAAAATCCCCCTTTTTTATTTTTGGATTTTAAGTAACAAGAAGGAGCCCCATTATTTATGGGAAGATAGTTTGGTTTACAAAAGGCTTTAATTCATAGACAGACTCAATTGTTTGTGGGTGAAAGTTTTGTCTGTTTTTGTAGTGCTTGGAAACTGGACTGAACAGGGCATACGAAATACAAAGGAAGTTCCTGAGAGAGCCAAGGCAGCCAACGACATAGTGAAGAATGCTGGAGGGAAAATGCAAACGTTCTACACGCTTGGAAAATATGATTTTGTAGCCATCATAGAGGTTCCAAAAGATGACGACATAATGGCTATTCTTTTGTGCCTCGGCAACATGGGAAATGTGCGCACAACAACAATGAAAGCATGGACAGAGGCAGAAGCAGCCAAGATAATAACAGCTCCACATCCATAAGCTCCCAGAGGAAATCCAATACTGTAACCGTCAAAAGACTATGGTTGTCTCCCGTAACCCCCCTCTTTTTTCTGTTTAAAGGGGTTCTTGGCACGCCCACGCCTGCGTCGCCCTCGAATCGAAAATGCTAGAGTTTGTGGGTGGCTATTTTTTGTTTCTTGCGGAAATACCACATTAACCATGTGATGATGAAAATAGGGAGAACATCTGCGCCTGGCACTAACTCCACCAAGGATACCAATCCAATCCAGCGGAAAATGACAAGGCAAACCAAAATTCCAGCAACATCAAACACATCGCCTACCACGGGCATCATCAACACTGCTGCCGCATACTCGATTACATCCAGTATCACACAAAATACAAGCGAGAAAAGTTCAATTTCGGTGAAGACAAAATATTGGGGAATACGAGTGCCCCTCGTCGTTTTTCTAGGTTGACCAAAACCCATGTCTTTTCCTGAAAATATAGACTTCATGCTCAAATTCTATCTGATAAGAAGTATAAAGCATAATTGTGAGGACGCGAACGCAACTTAGCTTCTATATAGATGTGCCTCTTCCTCGAGTGTCATACAACACCAAGCCCTTCTCCACGGCAGGAACCAGATGAACAGGCAACCCCTCAGCTGATTTGAACAAATCTATTAATTCTTCTCAGGAGGTCCGGCAAACAACCTCTTCGCCGCGCCTGTCCCTGAAAACGTTTTGGTAAATGTGCTGTTCATTTCTCTATTGGAGATGTCTCCCACAAAATCCCCCTTTTTTAATCAAAATCTTTTAACTTTTTTTGGTATCTCATCAATCCCTTTTTGAATTTCTTCTTCAATCTTAATCTTAGTCTTATTCTCAAAAATTTTCAAGGTATTATGAATACTCATTAAGTAATCGGCTAATTCAATCCATTCCTCTTTTTGGTTCTCTAAAGCTTCGTTGTTTATTTCTTTGAATTGTTCTAATGTTAATTCTTTTTTGGAATCCGAATATTGTTTCAATAATTTGTTCCATGACTTTAATAGAATCATCATCTTTTTGAAGTATTTCTCTAAAGATTTTTCAAGTTCATCTTTCTGGATAATGTTCAAACCTTTACATGTGTCAGTTATTGATTTCAATGAAACCATAATAATATCGAAATCTTTTGAGAATTTACTAAAATCAAGATCTAAAACTCCACGAGATAAAATTTGTTTTCTAACTTTATTTAAAGAGACCTTAACTTTTTTCAACAATCTTATTTCTCTTAACCATATATTTTGAATGTTTTTTTCCAGGTGTTCTCTGTAACAATTTTCATGCCAAATATTTGATCTGCCAAACTGGATAGTTGAATCATTCTTTTGTAACCTTTTATGACAATATGTGCAGTTGGGTTTGAACATAGTAAAAATGCACCTTTCAATTAATTCTAGATAATTTCTTTTATTTACCTTTTTTCAAGGGCTAAATTTTAACCCCAAACCAAAAGCATGGCGTTAGAGATATATTATAAATTGAAGACGTTCAGCTAGTTCTTTGTAGCGGTTTCTTATGGTTACTTCTGTTACTTGAGCAATCTCTGCGATTTTTCTTTGTGTTTTTCTTTCTCCAGTCAATATGCAGGCAATATAGCTAACTGCTGCAGCAATACCTGTAGGTCCTCTTCCTGAAGTAAGTTTTAATTCTATGGCTGCAAAAAGAATTTTATGTGCAATCTCTTCAACCTTACCTTGCATTGTTAGCTGATTACAGAATTTAGTAATATATTGACCAGGTTTTACTGGTTTAATGAAATAGTCAAGTTGTTTTAATAGGAAACGATAGCTTCGTGCAACCTCTTTTTTGCTCACGGGTGAAGCCTGAGAAATGTCTTCTAAAGTTCTTGCTACTCCACATTGTCGGCAAGCCACATAAATAGCGGCTGCTGTGACTCCTTGAATAGACCTTCCACGTATGAGACGTGCCTTGACTGCTTTTCTATAAATAACGGAAGCGGTTTCTAGAACGTTTTTAGGTAAATTGAGATTATTTGCAATCTTTGATATTTCAGAAAGTGCAAATGCCATGTTTCTTTCCGTAGCATCCGAAACCCTAATGCGTCTTTGCCACTTCCTTAACCTATAAATTTGAGCCTTTTGACCTTGAGGGATTCTTTTACCAAAGACATCTCGATCATGCCAGTCTATCGTAGTGGAAAGCCCTTTATCGTGAATTGTAAATGTGGATGGCGTACCAGCTCGTGCACGTTTTGCATGTTGCTCGGCATCAAAGGCTCTCCATTCTGGTCCTTGATCTGTCATTTTTGCGGCCACTACGTAACCACAGCCTATGCACACTATTTCAGCAGATTCATAGTCTTTCATTAGACGACTACTTCCACATTCTGGGCATCTTCGAGTGATCTTAGATTGTGGGATGTTTTCTTCTGTCACCTTTTTATTCCTTCAATATGTTCTGTTGGTGTTCTTCTACAACTCTGTCCTTACTTTTTCTGGCCATCAAGCCCCTTAAACCTTCGGCATCCTTCTCGTCTTCTACTGCATAGTCAATAATATATATCACCCGACCATTTATCCCGCAACTCCCACTTTTTTCAAAAGATTAAGAGTTAAATTTTAGCCCCAAACCCTATTTTGAGTAGCAATTTGATAATCTGTATCACTAATCAATATTTTTGATTCATAAGCTAATTAAATATTGGAAATAATGAGTCCATCATAAGATTTGGAGAGAAAAAAATGAAGAATACTCCCTTGATGGAAAAACGCGAAAGACTCCAAAAAGTCATGATGAAAACATTACAAAAAGAGGTGCAAACATTAAACCATGAACTGCAGTCAATATTAATTGACGACATGATAACAGCTTTTTATAATCGATTAAATGTTATGAAAAAAATCCAGCATAAACAATAGAAGGAGATTTTTAAGAATATGCGAAGATCAAAAATGGAAATCTATTTAGATATACTCAAGACTTTAGCCCAAAAAGGTCCACTTAAACTTACACATATAATGTATAAATCCAACGTTAACTGCAGCGTACTCAAGGAATACTTGGATTTTCTCATACAGCAAGAGCTGGTTGAAGAGAAGACCGCAGGCAAGAAAAGGATAGTTTACGCCGTTTCGGAAAAAGGGTTGAAGGTTCTCAAGTACTTCAGAGAGTTAAAGATTATGCTACCATTGGTTGAAGATAAAGCAAATATTCCACCCATGCTATATTAACCAAAAATTTTCGACCAATTTAAATCGCACGCAAATTATACCCAAAAAATGGGGGCACATCTCCCACAACTCTCCTTTTTTAAATTATTCGAGAATGATTATTCTTGGTGCGGGGGACGGGATTCGCACCCAAATTTACCAGTAAAATATAGTTATCTAAGAAGTTAATCGAGGCGAGGTAGCCTCGGTTCAAGTGTTTATGCCAACAAGAAACTCCCCATTTTTCGGTTATTTATTTTCCCAAAGTATTCTAAATATTTGAATTAATCATCAATCGATCTTTATCATACTTGTTGATTAATTGTACTATCTCTTGCATCTTTTCTTCGTTTTTTTGTTCACGTATATATTTTAGCATAGCAGCTCCTGGAGGGGTTTTAAGCCAAGCTAGAAGTCTTTTCATATCGATAGAGATAATGTTTAAAACTTCTACGTCTAGAAACATTTCTTTCCATAATTTGTCTAAAGCGTCATTGGATATTTCTTTATTTCCTGCAAGATGCTCATGACTAATTAGGCCTTCTCTTTCAGCAGTTTTTAGGATGTTCCATAGACAATAGCTTAAACTCAACAGGCTTGCCTTTAGCGGATCAGTTCTAAGTACGTTGACTAGAGGATTACTTCCACGCCGAACGCGCGCGCGCCTAGCAAAGCTCCACTTGTAACGTATTGGAGACTTGCTAAACCAAGGGGTAAAGCCAACAGCTATCTTCGATTCTCTAATATCGTTGATCACAGGTTGTTTCTCTCTCTCTGTGGCTCCATTTGTAGTCAATATTAATTTCTTTGTGACGGGATCTTGTTCCAAGTACCCATTACGCTTCAACTCGTTTATACATGCATAAAGTGTAGAAAAACTCCCAGCGCGACATTTTTCCGGTAAAGCTCTATGCAACTCTCTAACACCATATGGCTTTTTTGAAAGTAAATTCAACATCTCAATCATTACAGCTTTCTTTTTTGATTCAGGACCGGGTTTTACCATAATGGTCACCAATAACACTGTTACACCAATCAGTAACACTTAAAGAAGTTCTCACCTTAATATGTCTTGCGAGGGAGCATCACCAAAAAGTGTTGATTCTGGAGGTAAAACTATGAGTTACCAAGTAAAGCTGGAACTTGGCCAGTCTAGAACAATATATTTGAAATGTTGGACTGAAATTGTTGGGATATTTCGTGGTATCTCATCCGACGACTCTTATACATACATCAAGATTAATGATAAAGTGCTTTTCTTTTCAAAAGAATCGCGGGAATCAAAGCTTGTTCAACATAAATTGAGCAGCAAGTCAATAGGTCAAAAGCTTGGGATTCTTTATTGCGATGAACCAACAAGGCCTATCTTAATAAGAACTTTTAACGAGGGAGTCGCACAGCCCGTTAAATCTGCATCTAAATTAATCACTACTACTTGATGGAACGCGCGCCCGCATTACATTTTAGGTCGTACCAAACTTTGTCTGAATTCGTGGCAGCTGAAAACATTATTCGGAGCACCTATAAAGTACGCGGTATTAACAATATTTTGCTGGTAAATAGGATCCTAAAGATATGCAAGGGATACAAAAGGTTGACAGTTAGGCAGCTCTACTATATTTTAAGTTCGCGTTTTCCAAAAGATTATCCAGCAACACGCGCCTTTTATAAAAGAATGAACAGGTATCTTTCAAAAATTAGGCGAGTAAATTCAACTGTTCATCAGAAGTTCATTGACCCAACCCGAACATTTGCAACACCTCCTTTGCCTTATCCCACAATTGAGTGTTGGTGCGAAAAGGAAAGCATCAAAAATTTTATCGGTCCACTTCTCATGAAGTATCATTTGGGAGTTCAGGTTCTTCGCGGTTTTCCAAGTCTCTCAATGTATCGCAAGGCTCTAGCTAGGGCTAGGAAACGCAATGTTTCAATGATTTTATATCTGGGGGACTTCGGACCTTCCGGGCTGTTGATACAGAAAGTTGCTGCAGATGAAATGGATCATAAATTAGCAATCAGGTTTCACAGAGTTGCCCTCACCCAGGCACAGATCAAAAGGCTTCGACCTCCAAGCAGGTCCGTCAACCTCAAGGACACCAGAGCCAAGGCGTATATTGCGAAATTTGGTGGTCGAAAATGGGATGTTGAATCAGTTAGACCACGCACGTTATATAAACTCATTGAAGCGGGTTTCAGAAAAGTTGTGCCACCAGAATTTTTGCTGGAAGCCGAAGAAAGAGAACGAGCTGCAAAGGTTGTTCGCCGGATTACTGAGCGACTGAGAAAGGAAATGGAAAGCGAAGCTCTACGCTTACTCAGAGAAGGCGTTCCTGAAGCAGAAATCCGCAAGCGCATAGCAGAAAAATATGGAAGATAAAGGAGGGATAAATTTGACAACAAAAGATTGTCTTGCAGAACTCATACGCTATATGTCAGAAGAAACCAATCTACTGCCTAAGACCAGAAAAAACGAACTCCTAAACACTCTACAGGAAAGGTAGCAGAATTCGAAAAATACACAGGAGACAAGAGGACATAACCAATGCCAGAAACAACTTTGCACTCTAAAGTGGTTCATATAGGTGAAATTATGGATTTTCCAAAAGACGCAAAAATATTTTTTATCCAATACATCAACCGAACTACATTACAAATTTTTTACACAACATCAAAGCCTACAATAGATGAGTTAGTGAAAACGCCTTACCCCTATGGGAGAGGGTAATTACATTATGAAAGATGACGAAGATCAAGAGCTAGAACAGTACGTTTCACAGCATAAGGACGAGTCATTAAGACAGATTAAGGAAGGAATGGAGAAAAAGTTTGGATGCACCAGAAGCACCAAATGGATCACGCCGAGAAGAGCCGCTGCTCTCCTGGTCGAAGATGTCATAGACGAAGAGGCTGAGCTCCCATCAGAAGAGGAAATAGAGGGACAGGATGAAACCGCGAAGGAAGAGGAAGACCCAGAAATCATCAAAATAAACAGGGAAATCAAGAAGATTAATTTAGAGACAAGGCGTAAGGAAGCTAAAGAAAAACGGCAAGATGCAATGAATAGACTTGCACTAAAGGAACAGGAGGCAGAAAACATCAAGAATCTTAGTAGCGCTCTTTCATTATCTAGAGTGCTTCGTAAGACGGATCGAAAATTTATTAACCTTCTCAAGGAAAGGCTGGAAGTAGCATTAGAAAAAGCAATTCCCACTTGGGTTAATAACGCAAAATGTCCTGAATGCGACGGATGGTTTCTTTGGAGATACACAGGGGAATTATCTGACAAGTATGTGAGATGTTTTGTTTGCCAAGAGGAATATACATTAGAAGACTAATTAGATCTAAACTGTTTCCTTGTTTCCATCCACGTTTGCTATGTTTCTTTTTGGAGGAAACACCTGTTTCCTTGGAATAGGCTTCTTTCACCATAACAGCCCCATTTTAAGGTTTGTTTCCTTGTTTCCTCACGTTTCCTTGTTTCCTCAAAAAATTATATAAATAAATGCGATAACTACGTGAAACACCAACAAAATCAACATACTCTGCACGACTATCCCCACGGCAACGCCCTAGAAACAACACTGCCTAATATCTTAAAAGGAAACAGAAACGTTTCCCAGAAACATCAAAACAAAAACTAAAATTTTTCTAGTTTGGTCTAGACCAAACTAGTTTACGCGCCAGTTTTTTGGCGTTTTACGGTTTAAAGGGGAAAAAGGGCTTTATTTTTTTGTGGGGGCGGGCTATAAAATTAATGTGTGCCCTGTGTGCCCCCTGTGGGCTTAGAAAAAAGAGAGCGTTGCCTAAGAAAGGTTGAATCCGTAAAGGAAGTATGGACAGGTCAAGTTAAGTTCTTTCAGTATTTTTCGGCGTTCCATGCACACTTTGAGGGCTGAGGGTTCTTCCTTTTTTTTGGTGTATTGTCGTTGTCTGATTCGTTTTAACGCTTCGTCTTTCCATGCTTTAGTTAAGGGACACTTAGAGCATAGTTTCGGCTGTTTACGTTGTAACATGAAAGAACCACCCTCAAAAAAAGAGAGGAAAGTTTTGCGAAGCCGACCTGATAGCCTCGTAAGGGTCAACATGATTCCCCAAAATCACTAAACTGCAACTCAAATGAAAAACAACTTTATTCTAGTACCAATTTACAATTAGGAGGTGGAAAAATGCCAATTGTTCATGTAAACGTCTGGAAAGGTTTCGGAGAGGAAAAAATCAAAACCGTGATACAAAATATAACAAAAGTCTTTGTTGATTTGGGAGTCCCTCCCCACGCTGTGGAAGTAATCGTGCATGAAATCCCAAAATCGCACTGGGGAATTGGTGGAGAACCAGCTTCAGAAAAGTTCAGAGATTCACCTTCCAAATAAATGCGCATGCATAATTTAGGGCTCTGTTAAGTCTTAGGGTGATGAAAAAACCTGTTAACAGTCGGGTGATAGAACTTCTACGAAGAGTCTATGATGGCTTTGAGGATTTCAAGGATTTCTTTGCCTGAGAGATACCTCTTCTTAGGATTCTTTTTTAGGTTCAAAAATTAGTTTCTCCTATAGGAATTCTGTTTCTATGTCGTATTTGTTGGACACTTCGCCGACTCTTTCACAAAAAGCGTTAATCTCCTCAAGTGCGCCCTTCATTTTTATAACAAGGGTTCTTTCTGCCATACTCTTCACCTCTAATAAAAAAGGGGGAAGTTTTGCGGATTTATCTTTCGCTGGGTAGTAGTAAAACCCCGTTCTCGTAGTAGAGTTTTAGTTCCTTCTTTGCGTCCGTCCATTCATACCGTTGAGTATAAAGTATGTTGTCGTTGCCGTCTGTTATGACTGTCTTGGCGGTGCCGTCCCCATTTAGCTTCAGTTCAACCGTTAGGAATGGCTCCCGTCTAAGTCTCGGCTTCATCATAATAACTATCTGGGCGTCAGTAACGAATCACGCGTACCCGTTCTCCATGATGTACTTTACGCCGTCGGTGTATTTGCCCCACATATTTTTCCAGTGCTGTTCCGTACAGTTGTAGTAACCAAGTTCTTTAAGCTCTAGGTCTGGCTGTTGTGCGCTCTGCATCCTCTCACCTCACCCTATAGGGCGGGGGTTTTGCCGTTTACCAAGTCAGTTATTTGGCTGTTCAGCGTGTGAAAGTTCGCATCCTCAAGGGCTGACTGAAACGCCTTTATAATTGGCTGTCCTGTCCATTCAAAGAACCCTGCAACCATAACGCCTAAAACCTCTGCGTCCTCTATCCCTGCCCTGTATTCTTCAGTGTAGAAGGTAGATCGCCCAAGCTCTATCAGTTGCTTAAGCCTTCCCCTTATGTAGGCTCTACGCCTATCTATCTTCTTAAAATCCATATTCATTCCTCGCCCTTAGAGGTCTCCTTTTTGCGTAATGTGGCTTGTTTGGTGCCTGTCTGGAGGATCACCTTAAGATCATCGTCTAGCCGTCTGAAGGGCTTTACAGCTTTCCGCTTCATTCGGGATCCTCCTCCTTGAAGGCTTCTCCCATATTCCAGAGGCATTGAGACGGCTTACACTTTCCGCAGTAGGTATCAGACTCTTCGCAACGGATTTCGGTAAACCTGTCCTCGTCACCTTCAAAACGCCGTTTGTAGCTCAATGGTCTAGTCCTCCACAAGAAAGGGCGTGATCTTTGCGATTTTCTTGAGCTCTCCTTTCTTCATGTGTAGCTTTCGGCGTTGCACCCTGATCTTCCGTCGCTGTACAAATTCGGGCGTGTGCTTCAAGTAAACATAGAGAACGTGAAAAGGATCAACGGGGATCACGGCTTTAACTACGCCAACGAAGGAGCCGAATTTCTTCCGCTTACGTTTATTGTAGGTGCTCAGAAGATCAGACACAGAACCGAATACGACGGCTCTCTCAAAAACCCATGCGTAACCTATGGCGACCTTCATAACTCATCAAAAATAAGTGGGTGGAGTTTTGCCGTCTCTAGGTTGGGCTTTTTATCGTCTAGGCTATGAGGATAATTAACCTTTACCGGTTGCTATTCTGCTCGCTGTCCCCAAACGAGAGCGCGCTACTCAGCCCACTTACCCGACGGCTCTAGTCCAGATCATCCAAGTATGCGTCTATGGTGTCCCATGAGATTCCAAGAGAAGCGTCCTGTCGGCGGTCTATCCGTTCAATGATCTCCTCTGCTTGTTTCCTTGTGATCTTGATTCCCGTCTCTTTAGCCTGTCCTAGCACATCGTCAACCTGCCAAATAGCCACAGCCACAATGTCTTCAGGCTTGTAGCTGTTCTTCATGTGCTCGATATGGTCTTTAACCGTAGTCAAGTATGCTCACCTCAAAAAAAGAGTGGAATGTTTTGCTAAACTAGGTCTTCTCCACATCCGTCGCACAGGATCATCTTGACACAGCAGGTTCCCGAATAGTAAACCACAGTCGCAGACAAGCATCCACATTCGGGGCACGGCTTCTTCAACACTTCATGCTTAGAATCAGTCACTCATCAAGCCCCCACGTCAGCAGTCCCTTATTTTCAGCCCACACCTTATGCTCCGCACACAAGTATTTCCTATCGTCGTCCTTTTCTATGTCAGGACAGCAGTACGCAACCGCTTCCTTCCCACACCAACACACTGGATCAGGCATCTTCGATCACCAAATCAACCATATCCTCTGCCACGGCTTCCTTAAACGCCTTCTTTGCCCCTTCCTTATCCCCTGCCTCAACCGTGTAGCTAGTCCAAACAAAATACTCCATCATCTCATCCTCAAAAAAAGAATGGGGAGTTTTGCATAGTTTAGTTTTTGTCTCTTGCGCTGTCGCAGTCGGCGCACACGTACTCGCCTTCGGGGAAAGGACGTCCACCTTCCTTCTTGGTTTCCAGATCATCAAACACTGGAACCCTGTTAACGAAGCCTCCAGACCCAAGCTTTACAGATCGCCCACATTCTACACACATTTCGGGTCCATAACTGTCCTGCTCCAACTCTACGCCAGTGTACCATAATAGCTCATTGTCGGGCATCCCCTCGTCAACCGCCTTCTTGTAGTCCTCATAATCATTGTAGCCGTGCTGACTGCACCAAATCTGCACAACCTTCTCAGCCTTCATTGGAGACATAAGCCTTGTTTCCTCGATCACACCCTGAAACAGTTCCACAAGCAAATCAAAACCTTTCCGTCCCTTCTCCGCTTCCTCTTTCTTATTAACAACCTGCATAATTCAACCCTCAAAAAAAGAGGGGGGATTTTTGCGAAGCGTGCTTAAGTGGGACTGTGACGAGTCGCCCCGATTTGAACGCTGAGTTTAGCCATGTAGATTTGGTTTTCAATCTGTTTCAAAACGCTGATTTCCTCATCACTTTCTGGGATCAGCACGATTTTGATTTCCATAGAACTCCCTTATAACTACACGTCTGAGTTTTGCGCGCAAAGTCGTTTTAGGTGTTTTATGTTTCTTACATTGTTGCACAAAAAAAGCTTACACCTAAAAAAGCGGTGGGTTCAGTTAAGTGTGTCTGGCGCGCGCTGGCTTGTCCCTAAATTAATTAATGTAATTGGGGTCTCGTACTTATTGAGTAACGTCCAAGCTTAGGAGGTGAATCCTAGCGGGACAAGATGAACACGAGACCCTTGAAACCCTGTTCAG
>Ga0315538_1000176_pt1 | contig 41254 bp, 35 predicted proteins | sample SalMarSW160230MG_2_FD_203834 | JGI IMG/M metagenome (GOLD analysis project Ga0315538, IMG submission 203834) | Salt marsh sediment microbial communities from the Plum Island Ecosystem LTER, Massachusetts, United States - Salt Marsh Sediment SW1601-230 ...
GGCACGCTTCCAGTCACTTACACCGATGGCCAATGGAAGATTGAGACCACCGCGGTTACCGATGCCGATGGTATCCACGACCTTTTCCTAGTCTTCAAAGGCGATTCCGTCAGCGACCTTTTCAAGGTCGACCACTGGCAGTTTGCGAAAAAGACCGCCATGCCGCAACTAGTCGCTCTTGATGCCACGGTCGATCGCTATAAGATCGACTCCACTCCTGGTACGGCAAACCGGGTTCAACTGAAGGTTTTTGCGATCTATTCCGACGGTACGAGCAGGGATGTCACTGCCCGTGCCGGGATTACGGTGCAGAAACCTGGTGTCGCGTCCGTGAGCAAGGGTGTAATCTCCGGCATGACTCCCGGCCAGACAGTGATCGATGCTGTTTTTGAAGGCAAGTCGGATGTCCTCCTCGTCATCGTGAAGGATTTAAAGAGTGAATTCATCCCCCGGAAGGTGATCGTCAGTGTACCGAACGCGAAGCTCATCGCAGGGAACGCGCAGGCCTTTACCGCAACGGCGGAGTTCTTCGACGGCCACACCGAAGACGTTACGGACAAAGCCGTCTACACAGTGGAAAACCCAAAGGTTGTTTCCGTTAAGGACGGTCTGATGACCGCACTGGAAAAGGGTGGCACCACCATCCGTGTGGCGTTCAAGGGCGAGTTTGGAAATCCGGTCACTGCCCTGATCAACATTGCGGTTTCCTACCGCGACCCCTTCGTTCAAAACAGAGCCGAGGAGTTCAACGAACAGCGCGGGATATTAACCGAGAACTGCTCCGAAGGCGGTAAAAACATCTGCAACATAGAAAGCGGCGACTGGGTGCGTTTCAATACACTCGATTTCGGCGTTGGTGCAGGCGTTGTGGAACTCCGCGTTGCGTCCGCGACCAACGGCGGGACAATAGAAATCCGCCTGGACCGTGTGGACGGACCGCTCGTCGGTACCTGTGAGGTGGGCAACACCGGCGGTTGGCAATCCTGGATCACCCAAACCTGCGAACTCCGCGAAGTGAAGGGCCGGCACGATGTCGTCTTCAGGTTCGTGGGCGGCTCCGGCTACCTCCTTAATATGAATGAGTGGAAATTTAATCAGTAGAAAAGAAATAAGGTTGATTATGATGAAAGATAAAATATTACTGGTCGTAGTTTTATTGCTTCAGAACTGTCTGATTGCTCAAGAGAACGATCAGGTCAGTACAGGATCAATGGATCAAAAATCCACTCAGACGCAAAAGCAAGATTTTCAGCCAAGCTTTGCATCGTTGGAGAAGGCAAATCCTGCCCCCGAATGGTTCAAAGACGCCAAATTCGGCATCTATTTCCACTGGGGAGTTTATTCTGTTCCGGCATTTTCCAATGAGTGGTATCCTCGCAACATGTATATCAAAGGGTCTGCAGAAAACAAGCACCATACAGAGATTTATGGCGACGTGTCTGAGTGGCCGTATCACAACTTCATCACCGGAGCAAGGGACAAGCAGGGCCGTTTCGTGCAGTTTGCGCCCAAACTCAAGTCGGAAGGCGGTCAATTTGATCCTGAAGAATGGGCGCAGTTGTTTGCTGATGCGGGCGCTAAATTTGCCGGGCCGGTGGCTGAGCACCACGACGGCTTTTCGATGTGGGCCAGCAAGGTCAATCCCTGGAACGCAAAAGATACGGGGCCGAAACTGGATTTGGTCGGTTTGTTAACGGATGCCATCCGCAAAAGGAATATGAAAATCATTCTTTCCATGCATCACGCCTACAACATCACCGGGTATTATGACGCTGTGCCTCGAACAAATGATCCAAAACTTCAAATGCTTTACGGGCAGCAGGGAAAAGAGAAGAACGAAGCATTATGGTTGAGTAAGCATCAAGAAATCATTGATATGTATCAACCCGATATCATTTGGCAGGATTTCAATCTGCATGTGATCTCTGAGTCTGTTCTTCTTGAGTTTCTGTCCTACTACTACAACCAAGCAGCCGGATGGGGCAAGGAGGTAGTTGCCACCTATAAAGATGGCCTGAATGCCAAATGCGCGGTTCTCGATTATGAACGTGGAGGACCCGTCGACATTACTGAGAATTACTGGCTTACTGATGATGCCATCAGTTCCTCGAGTTGGTGCTACACAGAGGGAATCGGATATTATTCCAAGAAACAGATCCTTCATGGCTTTTTCGACAGAATAAGCAAAAACGGCAACCTCTTGCTCAACATATCACCCAAGGCAGACGGCACCATCCCTCAGGAACAGAAGGACGTTTTGCTCACCATGGGTGCATGGCTCAAAAAATATGGTGAGGCAGTGTACGCCACACGTGCATGGGAAAAATACGGAGAAGGTCCTACCAAGATGGGAGCCGCTCACGGCATATTTACAGCTCCGGCCGAAGGAACAGCCAAGGACGTTCGTTATACTCGGTCGAAAGATAACACGGCGCTTTTCGCAATTTTGCTCGGTTGGGAACAAGGACAGAAAGAAGTCATTCTCAGATCATTGTCTTCTGACAGAATCGACTGTAAAAACCTGAAATCTGTTGAATTGATCAATGGCGAAGCCGGAAACTACCTTCCATTAGCTTTCAAGCAGGACGCAGAAGGATTGATGGTGCGTATGCCCGAACGCTCTTTCGAAGAACTGGCATACGTACTTAAACTAAGTTTTGATGGAAACATTCCGACACTCGATAAATATGCAGACCTCAATTGCACTCCATATTATTACCTCGTTCCGGGAAATAGCAGGGGTAGTTGGGTACTCGGTTCAGATTTGACACTGACCGGTAAAAGAAAAGAGGCTGCGAACCAGTGGAAATTAGAACATGTCGGCAAAGGCATTTATAAAATACTGAACCGCGAAGACAATAACAAGTCATTCGAGTACAGCACATCTGGTCACGACCTTATTCTTTCGGAGTTTACCGGAAAGGACAGCCAATTCTGGAAAATTGAAGACGCCTACAACGGATTATTAACTATATCAAATAAACAAAATCCGGATATCAAATTATCTTTCAGTGCTGCCGTTGCAGAAGGAAGTCAAGCGGGCATATCAAATACCGGAACCGATTCATTTTCCCAATGGAAACTCGTGGAAGTCTGTGAGTTGAAACAGGAAGCTTTCAAAGCGAATATGATTCCGGGAACTATTGAAGCCGAAGACTTCGATACCGGATGCCCGGGCGATGCTTTCCATGACAGAGACGATATAAATGAAGGCGGGCAGTATCGTCTCAACGAAGGTGTGGATATTGAAAAATGTACTGCAGGTGGTTACAATGTGGGTTGGACCCATACCGGCGAATGGATGGTATATACGGTGACTGTCAGTAAGTCCGCCACATACCGGGTTTCATTCTATATTGCCTCAGCTTACGATGGTCCAAAGCTGCATCTCGAATGCGATGGCGTAGACAAAACGGGGATCATTTCAATCCCCAATACTGCAGGATTTCAAAACTGGGAAGTCATTGAAAAGACGGTAAACCTTGATGCCGGTCAGCATTTACTGAAGCTGGTTATTGACGGTGATTACGTTAACCTCGATAAAATGGTTTTTAAAGAAATAAAATGATGATGTCTAAATCGTGGACCAGGACGGTCGCGTGTGCCCCAACGCCGACAATTTTTTGAAATTTGATATTAAAGGCAAGGGCGTTATTGCCGGAGTGGACAACGGCAACCCCATTAGCCATGAATATTTCGAAGCCAATGAGCGAAAAGCCTTTCATGGTTTGTGTCTGGTTGTGATACAATCGAAACGTGAACCAGGCACAATCCGTCTTACTGCGGAATCTGAAGGACTCCGGGCGGCAGAACTTTTAATATTCCACCGCAATTCTATGGGTTTCAACCCGTAGATGAAGTTATCCGCCAAAGGCGGACAGGCAAAGCCTGTTGCGGCAAATGCCACGGGTTTTAACCCGTGGAAATTTACTTAAAGTAAAATAAGGAATGATCATAAAACTTGATATGGATTTAAACTAGATCAATAATTGGTAGTGAGGGCCCCATGAAAAAAATCCTTTCGAATGTCGTTACAAGGTCGAGTGTCGTGTTCTGTATATTAGGATGTTGTTTGACGGATGGATACGCACAGCGATCCGATACCGCCACTCTACAACGTGGCCGTCCGGTTCTCAATGCGGAGGGCACGACCTTCGTGGCCGATAACGGACAGCTTCTGCGCGGCCCCTTCACCTCCTCGGAATGGGGCTCCCCGGCACCCTACGACGAGATTGCCAATATGAAGAACCTTGGCTTCAACGCCGTGCATCTCTATGGGGAATGCTTCGACAAGAATTATCCCAATGCGGGAAGCACCGCGCCGGGCTACGCGGTTTCCCGGATTGACAGCGTAGTGCAGGCCACGCGGGACTTGGGCATGTATCTGGTGATTACCATTGGCAATGGCGCGAACAATGGAAATTACAATTACGATTATGTCGTGGATTTCTGGGATTTCTACTCGGAGCGCTACGCCGAAGAGACACATGTGCTCTTTGAAATCCAGAATGAGCCGGTGGCGTGGGGACCGCCTTATTCGGATTCGGGTGCCAATCCACCCGGGGCGATTGACATGGAAGCGGCGGCCTACAATGCCATCCGTTCGCATGCCCTGAATACGCCGGTGCTGCTGTTTAGCTATGCCGTCTTCGGAGGTTCCGGCGGAGCATCCGCCGCTCTGGAGGACATTGATGCCTTTAACCGTGCTGTCGGGGGCGATCCGAGCGCGATCTGGAGTAAAACCGCCGTAGGTTTCCACGGTTACGCCGGCTGGCAGGGAACCGCGGAAGCCGTTGCAGCTCTTTTAGCCGCGGGCTACCCCTGCTTCATGACCGAGTTTGGCTCCGGCAGTTGGGGTGTCAATGGGGGAGGTTTTGATGTTCATCTTGCATCGGAACTGGAACGAATGCAGGTGTCCTGGACGACCTTCCAGTATATTCCGCCCTGGGGTGTTTCCGATGATGTTACCGTACCGGAAAGTTATAAAGATCGCGTTGACAGGGCCGGCATGTCCTGGACACCAGATTACGGGACCTGGCCAGTCGCCCGCGGTGCGTACAGCGATGACGGACTTCCCTGGGCTACGACCGATACTTGGATTGACAACCATTTGGTGGGAACCCTGCGCATCGAGGCGGAGGATTTTGATTGGGGCGGCCAGGACGTCGCCTACAGCGATGATGACAGTGATAACTGGGGCGGGGAGTATCGCCCGGACGAAGGGGTGGATATCACGGCCTCTAGTGACACCGACCGTGGTTACGCCGTTGGCTGGACCGTCGATGGCGAATGGTTGGAATACTCTATTTATGTCCCTGAACCCGGCTTTTACGATCTCAGCTTACGCGTGGCCTCTGCGCATACCGGGTGTACGGCAAGGATTATCTGTTACGACCTAGATAAGACGGGAACGTGGGCCATACCGAACACCGGCGGCGCGCAAACATGGACGACAATAACCAGGCAGATATTTCTCGAATTCGGCAGGCAGAAACTGCGTTTTGAGATTCTGACCGGCGGATTCAAACTAAACTGGATCGAACTTTCGCCGTCCATGGTTGCTCCGGTTGCCAACGGGACCTATAAACTGGCTAACCAAAACAGCGGCCTAGTGATGGAGAACAATACGGCAAATCACCACGTAGTGCAGAAGGCCTATTCGGGCGCGAACATTCAGAAGTGGAATCTCCTGCATCTGGGCGCAGGCCAGTACCGTGTCCAGTCCGTGCATGACAACTGGTACTGGAACACCTGGTACGAGACCATGACCTGGTGGTGGGGTATCGGGAGCCAGGGCCAGCGTTTCATCGTCCGGCCGGTTGGGGATGGTTATTACCGCATTTTGCCCGTTAATTCAGGCAAGAGCTATGAGGTTGAGAACGCATCCATGTCCCCCGGGGCAGCGATCGTACAGAATGAATATACCGGTCTGGCCAGTCAGACGTGGGCTATTCTGGCTCCGGCCGCCCCGGCATTCCCCACGGGTTTGAATGCCGTATGGATTTCCGCCAATCAAATCGACCTGTCATGGACGGCCTCTGCCGGCGCGACCAGCTACAACATCAAACGCTCCACCACCAGCGGCGGGCCCTATACAACTGTCGCCACGAATGTCACAACGGCCGGTTACAGTGATATCGGCGTGACCATGGACATCACGTATTATTATGTCGTCAGCGCGAATACGGCAAGGGGCGAAAGTCTCCTTTCTGCCGAACTCCCCGTTTCTACACCAGTGACAAAGATCACAGGCACCATTATCGGCACTAACGGATCATGGAGCAATGATCCGACCAGGACGAAAGAAGCGGCGATGGATGGGGATATCAGCACGTTCTACGATGCGACGACCGGAACGGGCCACTGGGTCGGCCTCGACTTCGGCAATGGCGTGGCATACGTAATCACAGAGATTCGCTATGTACCACGTACAGGTTATAGCGGCCGTATGGTCGGCGCCAAAATCCAGGGTTCCAACACCGCAAACTTCAGCAGCGGCGTTACCGACCTGTTTACCATTAGCGCCCGGCCGGCCGAAGGGGTTTACACTGTGCAGGCAATCAGTGATCCAACCGCCTATCGCTACGTGCGCTACCTCTCTGCACCCAATGGTTATTGTAATGTGGCGGAGATCGAATTCTATCGCGAAGGTCTCTCCACCGATATAGTGCCGCCGGTACGCCGAAGGAACTGATCGTGCCGCCGATACCTTGAGTGCCTTTGCAATGAAGACTTAGACTTAAATGATGGAATGATAGTAGACACAAGGAAAGAAGATCCACATGAACCGATTTGTACAATCTATCGCAATCGTTACGTTGACGGCAGTGGCCGGTCAGGGCTTTGGAGCCAATCCTGGAGGCAATCCCATCTTTCGCGACGTGTTCACGGCTGACCCGGCAGCTATGGTGGTTGGCGATACGGTCTATGTCTACGTAGGCCATGACAACGCCAAAGAAGGGCAGTTCTTCACCATGCCGGAGTGGCTGTGCTATTCCTCGAAGGACATGAAAAACTGGACCGCGCACGGCCCCGTCATGCGTCCGGAGGAATTTAAATTCGCTCGGCGCAATGTGGCCTGGGCTGCCCATACGATCGAAAAGGATGGTCGATACTTCAACGACGACGGCACCATCAAACCCATCACACAAACCAAAGAAGGCATTTACCGCAGCGCGGAGACGTCTGAGCCGTCCGCTCAACTTTTCCCGTTAAGAGACGTGCGCTTGCTCGAGAGTCCTTTTTCCGAGGCGGTCAAGGTCAATCGTCAATATCTTTTGGCCCACGATCCCAACCGATTGCTCGCACCGTTCCGTCGTGAAGCAGGGCTGGAGCCCAAGGCACGGCCTTACGGCAACTGGGAGAGCGATGGACTCGACGGACATACCGCCGGACACTACCTTTCGGCGATTTCACTGATGATGGCGTCGGGTGCCGATCCGGACGGTGAGTTCCATCGTCGCCTCGACTACATGATCGACGAACTCACGCAAATCCAAAAGGCCAACGGCAACGGTTACCTCGGGGGTATCCCGGGGAGCAGAGACTATTGGAGGCGTGTTGCAGAGGGCCATGTCGAACTCATGCGGAATAAGTGGGCCCCCTGGTATAACCTCCACAAGATGTATGCCGGGCTTCGGGACGCCTACCTCCACGGAGGCAACGAAACGGCTCTTGATCTGCTTGTTCGCTATGGAGACTGGTGCGAAAAGGTCACGTCCGGCCTGACCGACGCACAGATGCAGCGGATGCTCGGTACGGAATACGGCGGCATGAACGAGGTGCTGGCCGATATCTATGCGATTACCGGAAACAAAAAATACGTCGAACTGGCCAAACGCTTCAACCACCGGGCCGTTTTCGAGCCCCTGGAGAATCACCAAGACCGGCTTACCGGCCTGCACGCCAACACCCAGATTCCCAAGATTATCGGCATGGAGCGTATCGCGGCCCTGGTCCAGGATGAAACATTGCACACCGGTGCCGAGTTTTTCTGGGAAACTGTGACACAGCACCGCAGCCTGGCCTTTGGCGGCAACAGTGTCAGCGAGCATTTCAATAATCCCGATGATTTCAGCGGCATGATCGAGCACCGGGAGGGACCCGAGTCCTGCAATACCTACAACATGCTCAGGCTTACGGAGGCACTTTTTACGGCGGAACCGAAGGCCGCCTATGCCGACTATTACGAGCGTGCCCTTTACAATCATATCCTAGCCTCCATCCATCCAAATAAGCCTGGGTATGTCTATTTCACCCCGATCCGTCCGGATCACTACCGGGTGTATTCTCAGCCTGAGCAGGCCTTCTGGTGCTGCGTAGGTACGGGCATGGAGAATCCCGGACGATACGGTGAGTTCATTTATGCCCAGGCAAAGGACGAGTTGTATGTGAATCTCTTTATCCCCTCGGAACTCTCCGTATCTGATAGCGGAATGGTTCTGAAACAGGAGACAAAATTCCCGGATGAGGCGAGCACGCAGCTTAGTCTTCAACTCGAGAAACCGACCACCTTCACGCTGAATATCCGCCATCCTGCTTGGGTCGATGCGGGCGATTTCGCGGTCAAGGTCAACGGCCAATCCGTTGATGTCGAGTCGACTCCGTCTTCCTACGCCGCGATTCAACGGGAATGGAAGAACGGCGATACGGTTGATGTGGACCTTCCCATGCACACGCGAGTAGAGCGTCTGCCCGATGGCTCCGATTGGGTGGCCTTCCTGTATGGCCCCATCGTGCTGGCAAAGCCTGACGGCACTGACAATATGGACGGTTTGTTTGCTAATGACGGTCGCATGGCGCACGTGGCACATGGTCCCATGATTCCGCTCGACAAGATCCCGGCCCTGCTCGCAACGGAAGGGGAGTTGCTCACACATGTGGTTCCCGATCGTTCCGCCGGACCTCTGCACTTCCGTATTATGGATGTGATCGAGCCGGCCGAGCCTAAGGGCTTGTCGCTGGTACCGTTCTTCAGACTGCACGAACGACGCTATCAGATGTACTGGGAACTCACAAACGCTGAACAGATTGCGGCGCGAAAGGAAAAACTCGCCGCCGAGGAGCGTGCCCACGCAGCACGTGAGGCCGCAACCCTCGACTCGATCGCTGTGGGCGAGCAACAACCCGAAGTGGAGCATGACCTCAAAGGCGAAGGCATGGAATCGGGCATTCACAACGGTCGACGCTGGCGCCACGGTGCCTGGATTCAATACACGCTTGACCCGAGAGGTGCTAGGGAAGTCATTCTGGCTGTCACATATTCCGGTGACGATCGTGGCCGGGAATTCGACATCCTGGTTAACGGGACGGTGATCGCCACACAGAGGCTGATCGGCGAAAAACCGAACCACTTTATTGAGAAACGCTATCCGATTCCCTCCGAGATCCTTCAAAGCGCTGGCAACGGTCGACTCACGGTCCGGTTCACCGTAAAACGGCAGCTTGCCGGAGGACTCTATGACGTGCGTCTGCTCAAGCCGGATGCTCCGGCGATTCTTCCCTTTAATTAGCCTTGTTTTGAATCAATTGGTTTTACGGCCTAACTTTGGCATAGGGAAGTTAAAAGGAAAAAACGTATACAATACAGGAGTATGCTATGAAGAAATGTGAAATTAAGAAACTCATCACAAGTATCGTATTATTTATGACAACAAGCTGGGGAGCATTTCGAGCATACGACCTTCTGGAACAGCGGTGATTGGAGGAAAAACTGTTGGTACAGATGGAAAGGTGTAGAAAGCACACCAATCCTGAACGTCTCAGCGGCCATTCTAATGATGTAGTTAGCCTGAAGACCATAAAATGGCAGCCCCGCATGAAGAAATCTGGAAACACACGTTAGCGAAGCCTGCAGATGAACTTCTGAGTGGCTAACCTACCTCAGACGCATGTCATGGCGTAGGGCAGCGGTGATGAACCTTACATCTGTTTTGGAATCGGCAGTTTCCTCCATCAGGACCATCCTTACGCGTGAATTTCCATCCTTTCGCCTTAAGCACCATGAACCTGCCTGCCTCTCTAACGTAGTGGCATGTTCTTGGGCGGATGACCATCCCTTGATTCGGCTGGACTATGACATCATTAAACTCGTCAAAGTGAGGGGTACCTGCAATTACTTCGCACGGAGCCACTCTAACTGCAATTGGTGCCCCAAATGGGATAAAGATCTCATAAGCATTGATCGAAGGATCGTCTGGGTAGTCTTCATAGTGTAGCTCTTCTCTTGTGTGGTCTGTTCCTTCGGAGAATCGCAATACACTTTGAAGGTAGAATTCTTTTTTCTCTATTGTGTAGTCTTTCAGATTGACCTTCCTGCGATTCTTAGGAAATAGGGGAAATAGGGTATACTGCATTTTCGAGTCTCCTTTTGTATATCACTTCGCTTTTCCTCCATTCTGGCCTACAGTTCTCCCAAAGCAATTAGCAAACATTTAGCTTCTCCTTGACGCTGTCCATAGCGTTTTAGGTCTTGACATGCGGAAGTGCTTATCTTCTATCTCGCAATGTCGAAACAAATTTCACACAATTTTGCACAGTGCAGTCAACCTATGGAACGCTTACTTAACGGAGAAGGTACATAGGATATCAAAGAAATCGGCGACTTTGTCTAGGCGGACGAGGTGAAACTCTGCGCCACTAAACTCGAAAAATCTTTCAGGATAGATTTCCTTGCTGCTGGAGTAGTCGTAATTCACTCTTGCGACCTCCAGCAATTTCTCTCTTATTAATAGTCTGCAGGCTGGATTGGGAATCAAGTATCGCACCAAGCTTATACTACGGCCCTTTAATCCCTTTAGTTCCTTTACATGAGCTATTTTTTGAAGTTGAATAATGAACTCTTCCACCTCAGACGATATCGGTCGAACCTCACAATTAATCCCACTTGATCCAATAGAAAGCTCAGTCACCTCAAGCCGAAAATCCTTTCCTGATATCTTCGAAATGTATTGACGGGTTTCATGAACGATCTCGTTCAAGGGTATTTTGAGGCTGTTGGCTGGCCCAATATCTGCATAGGTCAGATGTAGGGATTCACTTTTTTGAACATAGAATAACTCGGCATCGCAGCCGTTAACACAATCGAGCGCATCCAGGATTAGTTTTTCCTTGAGTGGTGATGGTATTCTCACGACGAATGAGATATAAGTTGGCCGCCTGCTACGTGGGACTTTCAGCAGATTGCATAGACCTTCTTGTTCATAGAGCTTTTTGAATGTCTCGTTTTCACCTTTTCGAAGCTTCATGGCCATAACCTCTCAACAAAGTCGTTTTTCAAGATTTCTTATAGTTCGAAGTCTACTGCATATCCGCCAGATTAGGATAGTTCTAGCAGAAACGGAAGCGGGTTAAAGCGGTACTTGCGGAAGCTTTCTACTCCAAAACTCGCGTTCGTCAGCAATAACAAATTCGATGCGCAATCGTTGATAAGCATGGCGGTAGTCACACCATGAGGTCGACGGCTCACTGAGTTCCGCAACAAACTGTTCAGCTATTTTGAATATCTTATTTCCTACATGAGTCCGCATAGCAGCACAAATCAATAACTGAACCGTACCTGCCCAAGGTTTCATTATTTTTCTATCGTTAATAAATTGTTCGTATAATCGTTTGCTTAAGCTGAAGAATCCAGTCCGGGGCTTGGGCTTGAGTCGAGGATCATTTCGCTGCTGATGAAACCATGACATACAGTTCGGAAAACTCCTCTCTAGTTCCAGGATAGTAAGATCCTCAAGAAAATTCTTCGGTATATCTTTGCGTTTTCCCTTACCTGCTAGAGCCTTGTCAATTAGAAAGTTGTTGACATCTGCGTCACCTACATCAGTTGAACATTCATAGCTACCCAATAGCAAATCAATGTCGTCCTTATTTGCCCTATCGATAAAGCTTTGTAATCTCCTATCTGGCTTGCCTGGAACAGCTTTGGGCTCCATAAATGTAATATCGTAAGGGAGATAAATGACTCTCTGAACTTTAGGGTCTTGAAAAGCGGTCACAATATTCTTAAACCATATGTGACAAGGTCCTTGTGGTAAACCACCTACGTCGCAAGATATTTCAACTTCGAACTTCAGCCCTAGATTCTTTCTCCAATCGTTAATGTCTAAATTAAATTTATGTTCTCTCACCTGTTGTTCCTCAAGCGGTTCACCGTGGACCGGCCAGAACCGAATTATAAGCTTATCAAATCCTTTCAATAGAATGATCATCGGCTCCAAAATATTTTCAATGACTCTATTGAGGTTCTGGTTCTTATAATCAACAAGTAATACTGTAGCCATTTTGACATCTCCTTAGTTATTTGGTAATCAGATTCTTTCGTCATGCATTTCATGATCGTTAGCCTATGCCACAAATTGACGCTAAGGTTACATAAGTCTTAAAATCGACCTCAATCAAGCTAATGCAAAACCATATATGGCAAAAATTGCCTTACCAATGTGGTTTTACAAAAGATTTTTCTCGACTTTATAATCTACTCAGACAATTCATTGTTTGTAAGCCCGGATTAGACAATTTGAATCAACAAGAGAAATTTACTCGTTCGATGACCTTGAAGCCAGGCCTCTTCTCTTCCACAAATCTTTGGGTCAGGGAGTCCCAAAATCGTACACTCACCATGTGTTCTGCATCTTCACCCATAATGGCGAGGCACTTAGGCTTGAATCCACACAACATGTGTCTTACTTCCGGCCATAGCTTTTGCTCAAACAATTCGAGCCGATGACGTTCAGGTTCCAAACCGCTGGCAATAGTTGTGTGAAGTGAGCTAGGTTTTCGATACCATGGTGGTTCGCCAAACTTGAGAAAATGTTCGAGAGCCTTCTTGGTACGAGCTAAGGTTGCTAAATCAGGTGCCTCATTCAATTTTCTCGAATAGCTAACCAAGAAATTCATTCTAAAATGGCGAGAACTCGGCAGTGGTGCCAGCTGACTCATATATTTCACGAGCGGTTTTTAGTACCTCCAGATTCTTCGCCACTTCCCCGTCTTTCTCTCGAATCCACCACGCAGCTCGCTGCCATTCCTCGTCAGCTATCGGATAGCGTACAATGTACGGATGTGTAGCTTCCTGAACTTTAACCTTTATTTCCTCAAGAGCAGGACTCTGAATCCTAACAACAAGAGCGATCCCCTTGAAGATTTTCAAATCACGCGGTTCAATCTTGGGAGCTTGCAAGGCACCACAACACACTCTAATCACTTCGTCGAATCTCTCAGGATTTGAGCTTGTTAGAGCATCGCAGATAGTGATGTGAGGCCCCGCCCCCCATCCTTTTACTTCACCGAGCTCATCAGCATTAAGCAACTGCCTAAGGGGATCCTGGTCTGACAATCGGTCATTCCAAAAATCTAATATCTATGTGTCATACTTTGTCCCTTCGAGAAGGACATACACCATTCTATACGTTTCCATTTTGTAATCTCCAAATTTCCTGAACTTATTACTTTTATGTTGGACATCTTACTCTAAATGCCTTGTTCTCAGATCCTCTGTTGCTATTTCTGGGCGATTGCTCACACCTATAGATCCTGACAAAACGTTTTATGGCTTACAGGAGTAAAGAGCAAGATGTACCTTGTGCCTAAAATGGCGTACTTGGTACGCAGACTAAAGAGGGAAACTTGTTTTTATGAAAAATTCAGTATATCATAGTAGCTTAAAAGAATGTAGCGTATTTATGTCTTTGAAATGAGGAATAGCTATGGAATTTCGGGAAATAGAGGAACACAATATTGCCTATCGGGAGCCTGCATCGGGATCTTGCCAACATCCGAGTTACGAGCTATGGGAGAAGTGGAAGAAATTGGACAAGGGGTGGTTTCGTGAACACGGCGTTACGGATCCGATACTAGCAGTTAATAAATGGCAGCAATTCAAAGCCAGAAATCCTTTAGACAGCCAAAAAGATGAGTTGAGATACTACAAGGAGATTTTACAATTAGCTACTGGCCTTGGGGATGCTGCGATAAGACATTATTTGGCAGGCCGGTTACACCACATTAGCCTACGAAGCTACAGAGCTATGGCCCATAGATCAAAGATACTTGGCTACAATCCACCAACAATGTCGCATGCTCGAGAAGATGTAGAAGCCGGGTTGTATAGTCGAAGGATCGCGCTCTTGAGCATGCTGGAGGTGTCCAATATCCCCAATCCTCCATATCACATGGAAGTTATCAGAGGTATTGTGAACTATGCCTCTCGACATAACTTTCTCTGTTCTTTACATGAAGTGTCTCAAAAAAAACATAGTATTAGTGATTGAGAAGATCCTGCGGATTTATTATCCTGATGCGGTTGTCATGATAAGGCTAACACCTTCCCGCGATGCTATTGGAATGTTGAAGGACTATCATACTCCTACCATTCTTGTTCATGCCGATATCTGCGAATATCACTCACCTCCGGTTCTCGCCAATATCGTGCCTGACCAGGAATCCATCCGACGATATCTGACCGACGAGGAGTGCATTAAACAGCTAGTAGGTTCCCCTTGTTGGCCACGAAGAAATGTTGTGGTTGTGACGATGAGGCAGGAGAAGAAAAAGAAAGGAACTAGGGGAACGATACGGAATCAGCGAATCTCTCTCATTCTTGAAGCACTCCGGCCTGCCCATCCAAGGGTTGTAGAGGTCGATGACTACGGCTTTCGGCATGCTATGCCAGTGTTTGAGAAGTATCCGGATGCCTTCTATGTCTGCTTATCCGATCAAATAGCAGTAGGAATCAAACACATTCTCAAAGCCGCTGGTGAAGCTGACTACGAACAGAGGGTTCTCGGCTTTGACAACAGTGCACTCGCTCAGCAAGAACACGTTCCCAGTTTCGACCAGGGACTTACTGAAATAGGAAGCAAAGTATCAGATCTGCTAAGTGGATTTTTCGGGCAAGATTTGCAACAGCCACGACGATGGCCCAAATTTCAAGCTGCGAATGTGAAAGTGCGTCTGAAGTACAATAAGCCACCTCGAAAATCATTGCAGAAAGCTGCAGCAATGAGGACAATGTCCTCTCCAAATTCTCAAAGGAAGAGGAGCCGACACCATCGCACAAAAGTTGGCAAACAGTGTCGCGCACAAACATAAGGCAACCAGCGGGAAGCTAAGTTAAGTCGGAGGTTAAGGTTATCCTTGAGATCCTGGTACGATCAGAAGTTGCGTTTGGCGGATTATATTCCATCATCTGATCGTAATTGTTTTCGTATGACCAGTTCAGCGAGATAGTGGGTATATTTTTGATGTTATGCCATATGCAGAGGTTCGAGCAGATCACGAACGACATTCAAAGCGCGGCGGAGAAGGTTTATAATTCGTAAGATCTCTGAATCTTTTATAGCCTAATTATATATGTCACACAAAACCGATATATAGCACTCCAAAGTTTATACTTTTTAATCATTAGTTTAAACATTTATCCGCACAAACCGCACTTCCTCCACAAGGTTTATAAAATTTGTGACCGTTATGTTATGACTATGCACTGGCACAATGAGCGGATTATCCTGCTTGATCCAGACATCCTTCTCGAAACCCATCTACCGCAGGAGATTAACGCGAGAGTAGATCATATAAAGGAGATCGAGGACTGCCTCAGGCCAATCACCGAGGGCAGGAAGCCTGTGAACTGCTGGCTGCACGGCAGACCGGGTGCGGGCAAGACTGCGACCGCAAGGTCTATCTTACGTAAGTTCGAGAAAGAAGCTGGCGTCAGAGGCGTCTATGTCAACTGTTGGGAAAACCCCACTATTTTCTCGGTGTTAGAATATGTTGCCAGAGAGTTGCGTATGCTCGGAGCCGAAAAGCTCAGCACATCCTTCAAGCTCGAAAGGTTGAAGAAGCACATTTCAAAGGAACGAATTGTCATTGTGCTCGACGAGATTGACCAGTCGCCCCCGAAGGAGCGGAACGCTATCCTCTACAATCTTTGCCATATGCCAACTGTGGGACTGGTTTGTGACTGCAATTCGCAATACGTGTACTTTGGTCTGGAGGAACGGGTTAAGTCCAGGCTAAATCCCGCCCGAATATTTTTCGAAGAGTACACGTTCGAAGAGTTATTCACCATTCTCGCTCACAGGGCACAATATGGTCTGATTCCTGACGCGTACAGCAAGCAACTGTTGCGGACAGTGGCCGTTCTTGCCGGTGGCGATGCCAGGATAGCTATCCAGACTCTCAAGAATGCAGCATACCTAGCTGAAAGGGACAACCATGAGAAAATCAGGTCATCCCATGTGAAAAGGGCCTGGAATTCAGCGAACGACATGAAGAAGAGTTACCTCCTCCGCAAGCTAACGGACCATCACCGACTCCTGTACGAGTTGATTGCGAAGAACGATGGAATACTTTCTGGTGACCTGTGGCGGCTGTACCAGAAGATGTGCCGCACAACAGGCACTAAGCCTATCGCCGTGCGGACCTATTCGGATTACTGCAACAAACTCGTGGAAGTCGGCCTTGTGCAGGCGAAAAGGGCAGCGATACAGGGAAAGGTCAGGGAGTTCAGCATTCCTAAGTAGGTTAAAAGCAGCGATGGCAAAGCCTCGAAATAAGCGGTATAAATACGAGAGCGATACTTCCGTGATGGAAAATAAACCCCCACAGTGGTTCCCCTTGTTAACCGAACTGCTTGTCCTGGCAACAATGACCATTCGCAAGGACGGTAACCGCACCAGCGTGATGGGCAATCCTGCGAGCAGAACAGAAACTCAGTTGTGACAGCCGGTAGAGGCCTGAAACATCGTTCGTTTCTCCCGCATATCAATCCCGATTTCACCAATGGCCTTAAGAAGGGCCGGAGACTGCTTTGACTTGTCAACAAGAGCTGCCATGAACCGCTCCATTATTTCGTCTTGAGCACGCCTGATATCCAGGAACTCGTTAATCTTCTTCTCAACTCGTGATTCTATTTCCGATACCAGATCTGAATGTCCGCCCTGAACATGTCTCATTTCCGTGGGCAAACCGCACTCGCAGATCTCGACATACAACGGATTCTTCCTGCCGCACGCAGCACATCTAATCCCGCTGTGCAGTACCGGCTTTTGCTCAACGGGCAGTCCGTTCATCTCCTTCTGGATATCCTCAAGGTTGCTGTATGAAAGGTGAGAGTAGTGCTTCATCACCTTGGAATCCTTGCAAAGCCCGTGGAAAAGCTTGACGTACGGGTCAGGCCAGCGTATCACCTGCTTGTTGGTGATTGAGCAGGCCCTGAACAGGTGCGGATACACGCGCTTGCTTACCCCGGCATCCTCCGCCGCGGACTTGAGTATTTTCGACACAGTCTGCCCCACCAAAGGCTGTTTGCCGGTGCCTTTCAGGTTGCTCCACAGCGGTGCTTCGGGATCATCTTTCAGAGGATGGTAGTTTATCCAGTTCGCCAGGTGACTTTTGCAGGTGACCAGTGGCACTGTCCTTGCCATGGTCTTGCTCTGCGGAAGCGTTGCCCTTACGAGCTCGGACTTGAATTCCAGGTGCCTTACTTTCATAGACAGCATCTCCCCGATCCTCGCGCCCGTCTCATGAAGAAATGATATTATGGCCTTGTCCCTCGGACTGCGGGCGTGCCTTATCATCTCCAGAACCTCTTCGTCCGTCAGTAACTGCTCTGGCTCGTGAATCCGGGTCTTGTCCCCGTTTGACTTTATCCACTTGACTTTCCGGGGATACTCCTCGTCGTCACCCTCCAGCCAGCGGTAAAATCTCTTGAGTGTTATCTTGTAGCCGTGAAGGGTTCCCGGAGAGAAATTGCTCCCGTCCTGCCGTGCCGGTCCCTTGGAGAGAAACGTCACGAGGGAACGAATGTCCTGCTCGGTTACTTCATCGAAGTCCTTTCCAAGCCACGTTGCCAGCCGCCGGAGCTTGTGGGTGTAGAACGCAAGTCTTAACTTCGACACATCAGGCGATATGTGATTGAGGAACCTGAATATCAGGCCCTTGTTTCCTGGCGAAAGCTCATCAGAACGTACAATCCTGTCGAGCCCTGCTATTCTCAGATCCGCCAAGGTATCCGGCAGACCCAGCTTGCGGATAAAGGAAAGGACAACCTGCCGTTTCTCCGCCCTTGCGGAATCCGATATCCCTGTCATAACAACCACTTCCTTATTGGATTTTTAAGGAGAGTGTTGACAGGGTTCGCGCCTTGTGCCGATTAGCCCCGCCAGAACTAATCGGTTGAAGGTTCAAACCCCGCGGGTTCTTGAGGCCCAAAACGCTCTCCTGAGGATAATTTGGAAGGGGTCTTAATAAAACTTACTGTTCTCAATGCCATAAAAGCACAAATCGCACGCTCTTTTTCCAATACCCTAAAATGGCGACAGATAAAACCTCCTGTAATGTCAGGCAGCTACAAACCGGAAGGTTCTTTTCCGGCTAAGTGCATGGAGTGCATCTGCGGGATTGAAAACGACAGAGGTATCTGGTGCGCTGTGCTCAAGAAAATCCCATCTTCCAGGGAGGTAAAGCAGTGCCGTCGGTTCTGTCCGAAAGTAATACTTGAAGATCCGGCAGGCATTGAGTAGCTGCCCTGAATATGCGTGGAGGTGTAACATGAGAGGTACAATCGAACAGGTCTGGGAGAACGAAAGCAGAAACGGCCAGAGGTACCTGACCGTGCAGGTCAACGGTGAGAGGTACAGTATCTGGGACAGTAAGTACTTTGACGCAATCGGGGAAGGAGCCACCATCGACTACGAATTCAAGCAGAGCGGTAACTTCAGGCACATGACTGACATTGAACCAGTTGATGGCAACGGCAATGGATTTCCACCGTACCAGCCGAACCACAAGGACAGACAGATCGCCAGAATGAGCTGCTTAAAATCGGCCTCGGAGATACTTTCTCCGGTCCAGCTTGACCCCGATACCAAAAAGGAACTGACCATTGAGACAGCAAGATTTTTCGAGCGATACGTCTTTGAAGGCGACGTCGGCACCCAGTCCGAACACAACAGCGGAGGCAATCATGGCCGGAGAAGGGAGTGAGACAGCGACAGACCGGCAGGCGGGGATTACGAAACCTGCTAGACCCCACCTGTCGGTAACCCAGCTTAAGATGTATCTTCGCTGTCCCTTGCAATACTTTTTCAGATATACCTGTGACCTGAAAACCCCGCCAACTGGGAGCCTTACCCTCGGCCGGGCCATCCACGAGACTTTGCACGACAACTACCGCCAGAAAATCCAGAGCCACCGGGACCTGCCTATCTCGGACGTCACGGACATTTACAGCGACCACTGGGAACAGGAAGCCCGTGAAGCCTTATTCGGCAATGGCGAGAAGCCCGGAAAGCTAAAGGACCAGGGAGTGCAGATGCTCACGACATACTTTGACAGCGTAGCTCCGCACATTCAGCCGGTTGACGTGGAAAGGGAGTTTCTGGTGAAAGCTGACGGTATCGGGCTTCCCCTCAAAGGTTATATTGACCTCATTGACGACCAGCGATACATCATAGACCACAAGACAAGCAAGCGGAACTTCCCGGAAGATACGGCTGGCAAAGATATCCAGTTAACAGCATATGCCCTGGCCTATAGGGCACTCACCGGTCAGAACGAAAAAGGCGTGCGGCTCGATGTGATTGTGAAGACAAAAGAGCCGAAGATACAGCAGTTGCAGGCAACCCGAACGCAGGCGGACATCGACCGCTTCGTGCGGCTTGCTCAGCAGGTCGAGAGGGGCATCAACGCCGAAACCTTCTACCCGAACGAGAATTATACATGCGGGATTTGCGGGTACAAAGATATGTGCGAGAAGTGGTAGAAGTCACTACTTTGGCTTTACAATCTTGGCGCTTTGGACTCTTTGCCAAATATAATCAATGGTGACAAGCTGACTAATACATTCGTATGGACTCATCTTCACTAAATCGTGGTCTTCTGGTTTGTGTCCCTTTGGATTTCTAAAACCGCTGAATATACCTTTTGCAATTGAATATAGCCCATCCTGTTCATTCATGCCGGACTCTTCGTCTAAATGATCATTGAACTGGATTATTGGTAATCTCGTTTTCTCCGGTCTCATTGTCGCTTGAACAAGTTGACTTTCGCCTTTGTTTATGCTTGTCACACCTTGGATCATTTCGTTCAACTTCTTTGTTGCTTCAAAAACCGCACTCGCGTACTTTTTCTGCTTGAATTGATCCTTCACAATCTTTTTAATGTCAGGGGCCAATGGCATAAGGTCAAACATCATATTATGGTTCGGATCCCTCACTTCCGTTGAAACTGCGTCTGCCAGAAGTGCCAAAGTTCTACTTGATATGCGACACTCATCAGGACCGGATCCTATCATTAACAGCGGCAATAGTTTTTCAAGCTTGGCCCACAATTCGAACGCTTCACCCTCGGTATAATTCTTTCCAAACCATAGAAGTGATACGATGTCCTCAACGTCATCTCCATTTTCAAGAGCCGGAACATGAGAAATAGATTCTCCCAAGTTCGCTGTAGCCGCTAAATAGAATACCTTGCGAGAAAGTTTCCCAGTTGCGTTATCTCTTGATATTTCTTTCAGGATTTGCTTGTGATTACTTTCCAATTCATCGCTGACGAGGGAAGCGCAGAACACCTGCTCCGGATCATTCAAGACATGAAATTTTTTTCCTCTTGTATTCGTTGATCTATCCAAGATTTGTTTGGCTTTATTGATTCCTGTCTTTTTTACTTCCGCATCCTTTGAAACAGTGATGCAAATGCAGATAGGGCCCAGGTCTCTATCTTTGCCCCCAGCACTATTCATCACCCAGGCCTCCAGATTTCGCGTTACTGCTTGGAACAGCGTCTCCCCAGAGGACCCTATAGTTGAGAGTCCAAACAAAAGCCAACCGCTATCGACAGGCTGGATGCCTGCATCGATGGCTTCAAGTCTGCGCACTGCTTCTCGATGTATCGAGTCTATAAGCCTGTAAAAGTCAAGGTTCAAAGAAACCATGCCTTTTCCCTCAATCGTCCTTGTGAAATGGCGGCATTCCAAGTATCAACTCCCAGATCGCAAACCATTCTGGAGATCAGTTTAGAGTAATTGAGAGTTATGGGAATAGCCGCCGCATTGAAACCTCGCCAGTTAATGCTAGCAAAATCATATATTTGTCGGACAAGAGCCGGGAACTTGTCCAATTCTAATGATGATCGCTTATCCATCCTTACATCTAGGACCCGAGGCATGCCAGTCTTGTTTCGCTTTCCATCAATGCTTCCATCAAGCATCAGAAGAGCCTCGTGTTCACTTAGAGTTACCTTGAGCCCCTTTGGTGGAAGGTAAGTAGTTTGCGAAGCATCAAACAGGCGATAATTCGAATATTCGTTCAGATGTATGATTGCAAAAGGGATGTCTTTGCCTGCGCCTTTTATTCCCTTCTCTATTGCTTCCAGTTCCTTATAACCTGGCTGCTTATAAAAGTGAACAACAATAGAAGTCGGCTTGCCCTTGAGTTGTTGGAATTCTTGTTCGAATTCCGTCAATGCATCAGTCACCAACTTAGACAAACCATCGACATAGGCGTCCCATTCGATGACGGGAGCGCCAGAATTCATGAATAGGAAGTCTCCGTCCTTGGTATAAAGGCTAACATAGCCTATTAGATACTTGCCTGATGAGTCTTTCGCACGACTAAGGCCGAGTATCAGGTCGTTTTCTACATCTTGTGTTGAGACTGTCCAAGGGCTACCGCCTATCTTGGCATAAGTAGCAAGGGCGATGTTTTCTATTGTAAATTGGCGGCCATATGGGCGGCTCAGTTTTTCAACTGTTGCCATTTGGCTCGGAATACCATTGGTCAGAAGGATTGATTTAACTTTGGCATAGAGACCTGATCGGCTCTCTATAACCAAATACACAATATCAGGCTCTTTCGCTGCAATTTGATTAACGAAGTTGTCAATAGAAACACTGGTATCAATCTGCAACACTTCTGCAAATTCTATCGGAATCTTAAAGTAACTCTGAAAACCCTGGAAATTACCCTCCCCTTTGCTCAGACCAGCTATGAGAGCATCCTTTTCAGTAGATGTCCCATTCGGGAAGAGAACTATAGCTGTTATCTTATCCTTCTTGATGAGGTTTGAATCGTATGGACCATATGTAGACAAACCACGCCTCGAACGGCTATCCACAGCTGACTCTGATGAATAGTCAAATCTTAATTGAGGCTGGTTTATCAACTCGCCATATAGATTCATAATTCTGCACCAACAATAATCCTTACAGGTGTCAATGAAATGCTCGCCTTCACACCACATGGAAGCGTAATCTCCCCAATCTTCCCGATAAAAGGGAGTACCTGTTCTATCATTCTTTGGCGTGACACCTCGGTATTAATTCCCGTCGGAATCAGATCCCTTTGTATTTGTCTCACATTCTTTAAGGTTAGGCCTCCAAACCTCGTGACGATATCATGGAAATTGACAGGATTGTCTGAGGAGTATTTAAGTTTATAGCGTACATCAACTATTATATCGAAGCTGAGTTTATTGCTAGGCTCATCTGAAAGGAATACCACCCTCGTATCAAAACCCAAGAACACTTTCACATTACCGTCAGAAGTAGGCCTGAACCCATTCCAATTATAAAGTCTGCATCTTCCAATCTCAAAAGGATAAACAGGTGAATAACCTAGCTCCTTCGCCCTGTTAATGAACGCATCGTGTATCATTCTCCCTGTAAGTTGGGGTACTTCATGCAAAGACACATTATCATCGGTGAAGTCTTTATCACGCAGCCATTCCTTGTCTTTTCCATACCCGTAAATGACATTGGAATGACCAGGCGCATAAACAAAGACGTCTTTCCCCGCTTTCGTGATTTCATCTCTCAAGTCCTTGAGTTTGGTGTATTTACTTCTGTCACATATAACGACAGGTGCTTCGTCCCCCTGCAACGAGACTTCAAACATGTTTGCATAGTAACCAGGCTGCAATGTCATATTTCTCCCAACATAATCAGTCATTTTCTTCTAATTTGAACTTTGTCCCCAGTTGTTGTAACGTCTCTTTAACCTTCATTTTCAGGGTGTGTTCACTTATCTCACCTTTAGCCTCGATGCTGACTTCCACCTTCACATCCGCACCTTCATCCTTCAGGGGCTTGATAACACCACGGCTTATATCGGCCAGTCTCCCGTCCGGGGCTTCGATAGAAATCGTGACACGGCGTCGCCTGGGTTTCCCTTCTTCCCCCTCCGCTACTTCTTCTCCTGCCTCTTTTCCCTCTTCTGGCTTACCCTTCTCAACCTCAGGTTTTTCTGGTATTTCCGCTTTTATCATTTTATCAGCAATCTCGGATTTGCCTTGTGTCCTTGTTAAATTGAATAGATTTGGCTAATTTTATCGGCATTCAGAACAAGTGGATAAGTCTTTTTCTTATAAGTAGTTAACATTGAAGAAGCGAGGCAATCAAAGCTCTTTTCAAATTCTATTGTCAGAATAAAAACTGTCCTGATCGCGGCAAACACAGAGAAAAAATCTTTCAGTTTGCTGCGGGTACTGGAAAAATCAGCATCTGTTGACCATGACTCAATGTTTAACCTTGCGGACTGTTCAATCGTCATAGGACACCAGGCGGATTTGACCAGCCACGCTTTTTCGCTCAACTCAACCTCGCCTTCGGACAGTGGCTTTTTGAACTTTACGGTATCCAACTTCTCCGGATATTCCGCAAGACCGTATCCAAAGACCCCAGTGCTGACCCCCTTGGCAACGGCACGCCGAATCACACCTTTCCCCGTAATCAGTTCCACACCGGTATACTTGAGGAAAGCTTCGTATACATCCGATGTGCTGACGTAATTTGCTTGTTTTGGCCAGGCTCTAGACACAAGAATCGACGGCTCTATGTCCTTTACCAGAATCTCGTTGTCGACCAGAAACTGCTCAACGTATCCCTTAGTGTCACCTCGTCCTCTCAGCACATTCAGTCCTAAAGAATAGATATCAAAACCATCCTCTGACGGGACCAGAATGTGGTTGTAAGCAATTTGCAGTTCGTTGCCAAACCTTGCCCGCACATCCTTCAGTTTGGCTCCAAGGTCCCGTGTCTGGCTAGTTGAAAGGGTCTCCTTGATTTCGGCACTGCTCTCTACTTCCTCCAGAGCCAGCAGTTCACGGCCCAGGGAGAGTATCTTTCCAATTTTCTTGGAGGCGGGAAGCACGAACACCAGTGTGTTCTTTCTCCGCCTTGGGCTGGTGGGAAGGTACTCGTTCAGGAGTTTCGCACAGAATCTTTTGGCTTCTTCCTCGTCTCCCTTGCCGTAGGGATGTGTTGGCGAGAGGAACACAAACTTGAGTGCCTCGCTGTCCGGAATCCTGGACGGATCCTCAACAGCCACGAATACGCTTCCGTCACCTGTAATCATCGCCATCTGCTCGTGAATGAAGTTGAGAACCTCGTCCTCGGACAGTGCGTCCATTTTCTCGGTAATGATTTTGCTGATACCCGGCTCCTTGCGGAACAGCCAGTTTTCCCGCTTCTCGTCAGCGTACAAAAACCATAGATTTCCCATACGCTCCACTGATGACTGGAGACCCAAGGTCGGGCAAAACGGTTGCTGCTCTGATGCGCTTGGTGGAAATCCCACGGCTACCATTGGTTCGCACGGAGTGGAGAAATATCAGCGTGACAACCCGCGTTGCTATCTTGAAGGGTTCGAATTCGCTTGGAAGCTCGCTGTCGATGCTCGCACACTTGGACCCCGGCCCAGCAATATCGGAGTCAACCACACCTGAATAGCCTTCGTCCAGATAAGCCAGCAACTCGTCCTTGATAATGCGGTTGCCCAGACCCACCGAGCCCGGCATGATAAGGCAGCTTGGATCGTTTTTCTTGTACAGGTCGCTCACGACCAGTGCCAGCAGCCGCAGGACGCCGCGTGTCCTCTGAAACTTGACGAGAGCGCCCCATTTTTCGTAAAGAACGTCTATCAATTCCGGGTGGAACGGGTAAGCCCTTTCGAGCTTCTCCCTATACCTTTCGCTCCGGAACTCTTTCGGTACCGAACTGCCCAGCTTTTCCAGAACATCGTGAACGTCTCCGGCGACCTTTTTGAGTTCGCCCTCGTCTTTTATCTGGTCAAACAACCTGCGCCGGACGATCTCGTAAATCTCCATTCCCTCCACCGGCGAGTGGCGTAGCTCCAGCCGCTTGGTAATGTGACTCAGGGTCTGGAAGTCCTTCTCGGCGGTGTCGTCGTAGCGCTCTGTGTGGCTGGATGGTAACGTCACCACCAGTACTGCACTATGCTCCTTATCCTCAGCAAGTGAAGCAACAACCCTGGTCAGTTCGTGCATGAAAGCCATGGTCTGGCCGCGTAGGTTTTTACCTTCTTTTTCCTCAACGCCTTGGGCCCTTACTACGTATTCCAGTGTTTCGTCGAGAATCAACAAGCACGGTGAGGCCTTCTCCAGTACTTCCCGTAAACGCTTCTTGCCCGGCGCAACGAGCTTCTCGTCGTGCTCCTTCACAATCTCGTATAGCTTTGGTCCGCCGAGCTGATAGGCCATTTCACCCCACAGTGTCCTAACGGATATACCCTCTTTCTTTTTGTCTCCAAGCAATGGGTCGAGGTGCGTACCGTCGATACACGCCACGTTAATCTTCGCAACAGACTCCAGACCGGCCTCCTTCACAACGTCCTTTATCTGTTCCAGAGACCTGACCTTCTCGTAGTGCCGCGTGAGGTGGTAAAGAGCCAACAGAGAATGTGTCTTGCCTCCACCCAAAGGCGTAACTAACTGCACCACAGGTGCCATTCGCTGTGGACCGCTTTTCGTATCTTCTTTGTAGAGTGTCACCAACACCCTTATCAATAACTCTCTCAATCCATTTGTCATGTAGGTCCGCGTGAAGAATCGTTCGGGATCTCGGTATTCGCGAGATGCTCCTCCCATAGTCACATCGCCCAAGTCAATGGCAAATACAGAAGGGTCTAAGCGTCCTTTCTGAATATCTTCGTGCGGTATTGCAACCTTCCACCATGGCTTCATGATAACCACTCCTTGCTGAGAGTTAATTGCTTTCCGGCCTCTCTGGCCATTGTTGGTGCCTTCATCAAAAGTCCCTGAATCATCTGCTTTTCTCTGTCGCCATCAGGAAGCAAATCTGACAGGTCCTGAGCAGTTTCCCAGAAGGCCGCGTCGTCCATAAAACCCGCTTCGTCGAGGAACTTTTCCAGCTCTTTTCGTTTATCCGCTTTCCAAAGCAAACAGGATTTATGCAGTGCATCAACCAGACTGACCGGCTGTCTTTTCGCAATCTCTTCGAGTTTCCTTTCATCCGGCTTGGCAACCTTAATCTTATCTTTTCCGCTTACTAGACTGTCCTTGCCCCGGATGTCGTCCAGTTCAATGCCGACTGCCTGGGCGAGTTTGCGGGCGTCGTCGTAAGGAACAGTTTCCCCATTATACGTCCAACGCCACAGGATGTAGAATCGGCTGAGTGGGTCGATCTTTTCCAGCTTGACTCCACGAAGAATCCTGCCTAGCGCATACTGTGTGACCAGCTTTCGTACCTCTTCGAGCAGTTCGAATGCACTGACCTCTTCCCCGCTGAGCTTCTTGACCTTTTCGTACCGGCCGAAGACCTCAACCGCAGGGCCAATCGCGGAAATAAAGAAATCCGCACCACGTACACCCTGCTCCCAGAAGTGATCCAGTCTCTCCATAATCCTTTTATTGAGTTCCTGCTTAATATCTTTAAAGTACGCCGCCTCGTTACCTTCACGTTTTCGGCAAGCTAAAAAGAAAGACGATGCCAGGGCTGCGCTGTCTTGAGCCCTTAACCGACCAGTGCGCTCTGTATGCACTGGCCAAGAAGAGGTAGGCACCAGCCCTGTTCGCACTAACGCGTTCACTAAAGTCTCCCAAGCCTCGGTAGTCTTGTGCGCGAACACTATAGTAGTCACACCCGAATCTTCAGTTTTTCGGCTCATTTCACAGAATGCCTTCGCCATCATTTGCTCATAAAATTCCTTTGCTTTAGAATTATTGCTCTTGTGCCGCGTGGGTTCTTGTATTATTTCTTCAGATTTCGGTGTTAACGGTGTCGAGAAAAGGTCACTGTGTGTATCACCTAAGGTCCGCTTAAGCCAAACATAAAAGAAGTCTGACAGGTCGGCATAGGGCACACTGTCATAGTATGGCGGGTCAGTGATTACCGCACTTACGACAGGTGTTTTCTTTGGGAGTACCGTTGCAGAACACTGCACTGTATATCCCTGTGGAAGATGGCTTAAATCCCTGGCTATCCTCGCGCTTTTCTCGACAGACTTCTCCCAACTTGGGCCTTCTCTGTAGAACGGGTTAGATTCAGCATAATCCCAGACCATCGGTAGAGCCTGTCGTCCAAAGGTATGCACAACTCCTCGGCCTCCAGTAGGATTCAGCATACACAGTGTCGATCCAAAATCGGCCAGCATGTCTGCACCGAGAGATAGATACGACAATACCGCAGCAATTTTGTCTGAGGACATCCCTTCGCTTTGCATTTTGCTACCTGCAGCACGGATTTCCTCTACAAATGTGATTAACGATAGAAGTTGACGCCCGTTGAAGAGCTGGCCCCATCTACTAAACCCATACTTGTTCACTCGAAATCCAAGCGTACCGTCCTTAGGAAGTGGCTCATCAGGAATTGCTGAATACTCGCTTTCTCCATCCTTGGTCTTGTCACTTAGAGCTTCAACAGCTTTCTCATAAGCTGCCATATTCTTATTGGTGGCTATCCTATATTTCTTACCTTTGATACCTCTCATGGACAGTATTACACAGATCATACGGTGGCCAAAGCCCACGCTCTTTCCATACTTTCTCAAATCATTCGATTTGTATGTGACTCCGCATATGGGACATGTAAAGCTCCCCGTGGCGCTCACAGTAGATCTCGTTCCTTTACCAGGCTCGAACCCTTCGATACGTCTGCGTTCCACGACCTCAAAATCCACTTGTCTTTTGTCTTTGTCAACAATCGGACGCAAGTAGATAGAATCGCTCCAATCAGTCTTCCCGTCTGCCGTTTCTTTCCGCCTCAACCAGAACTGTTTCATCAGCGGTATTTCTGCTCCACACGAGGGGTTCACACAACGTATTGTTCTTGCCCAGATGTATCCCACAGGTACCCAGCCGCTATTCATCATGCCTTTGACGAGACTTTCTTGAGCCGGGTCAACTTCTTCGGGATAAAACTCACCTATTTCCTTCTTGGCTTCGTCGAGTATCCATTTGCCCCATTTCTCAACATCCCTTACCAGCTTTTCACCGTATTTTTGTGGATACTCCAGTGTGGCCTTGAGTATCAGAACAGCCACGGGGTTGTACTCAACGGCGTGCGCCTCACAACCAAGACGAAGGACCTCCAAAGGTATTGAGCCACCGCCTGCAAAGGGGTCTAGTACCTTTGGCATTTCCACCTTGCGTTTGCCTTCGATAACGCCGGTGAGGTCTTTCTTCCGTAGTCCTTTGATGACAGCGGTGCCTACTTCAATAATCTTACGGGCTTTATTCAGAAGTCGCTGATTGTTTGACGCTTCCCAGGGAGAAATGTCAGCGGTAAATTTCACCAGCCTTTTTCTGGCACGCATCCTTGGCCCTTCACTTTCCTTTTCCTTAGGTGCCGATGGAAGTGTATCGAGTAGAAAATCAATATATTCCGGGATTTGTTCTGTCAACGTAGATGGGTCCGGTACCAGCGAAGCAAAAATAGCAGCGCGACATGCAGCCAGTGGTCTGCGAGCCCACCAGATGTGAAGAGTAGATATGTGCCCGTGCCGGATACTCTTTTCCCTGGCGGATTCTTTACTTACTTCAAATATCGGAAAATCTTCTTCAATCAATCTCTTCACGATGCCACCTTCTTCCAGTCGTCACGTTCCACAACGTACCGCACGATTTTTACCTCACGGGCGGGCTTTAGTTTGCTTGCCGGGTTTTGAATTGGATAAAGCTCTGCCTTATCTCTGGCGTTTGCAACAACGTACAGCCAGGCTTTGTCCCCGAGCTGCCGTGCTGTCATCCACTCGTTGGGCGTCAGGTAAATCTGGCCTTCGCTGGCCCTTGCCTTTACCTCTATGTACCGTATTTCAATATCGGCTTCCGAAACGACGTCATACCCCAGCTTTCGGGCCGAAACATCAACAGGTTTTCTGCCTTGTTTCCTCTCGTATTCCATAGCGACTTTCATGCCGATGGCTTCTATCTCAGGATTACGCGAAATTCGCCCCGCACCGGAAGCCGGCACAACCGCAGCTACACCGATAATCCTCGGAGATGTCAGTGTGAGATTGCCTTCGTGTTTTAGCCGTTGCTCCATCTTCTGCTTTTCGTGCTTCAGTCGTTCTATGTCGCGGTCCCAATTCTGGTATGCAAGGTCATCCTCGCTACCCCCTTTCTCAAGGTATTCTGTCATTCTCGTATCCAGGTCGAATATCCTTGTGTCCAAAGCTGCGAGGCTGTACTTCCTCTTTATAACCAATTCGCGGTTCCGCTCCTCAACGAGCGATTTTCGGTAATCCTGAAATTCGTTTGAAACAATGTGGGTGATCACTTCAGACCTTCGTGACGAAAGATTTGCAACTTCGTCAGCAACCTTTGCCCCGCCAGGCTTCAGGTCCCACAGAACCGATGGTCTTATTTGTCTTATCTCTCCTCCTTGAGGAGCGTACACGGCAAATATTCTCTTGCCTATTAACTCGCCGGTACCGTCACCTACTGAACCTTCCAAAAACCATATCAGACCGTTCAGTTCCCCATCGGGGTCCTCGAAAACCGTCCCGCGTCTCAGTTGGGGACCGTACTTCTGAAGGACTTTCTCAACCACTGCCTCCATCAACGGGTGCCCAGGTGACACGAAGTCTGCTGTCTCCTCCTCCTTGAGCAGGTCCTTGTTGAAGGTAAACTTCGGATAGCGGTCGTCAACGAGGCCGTACCGCATCCGGAAATCGTAAGGCACATCTTTGACTTCCGTTGGTACCCACTTGATGCTCAGAAAAGCGTCTGCTCGGCGGTGCACCTTTTCCTTAACCGCAATTGCCCCGAATGCCCGTACAAAGAAATTCTCCAGATACTCAGGGATGAGCTTGTTCTCCTCTGACAGACGTGCTTTCTCCCTGCTCCATTTTTCATCAACCCTGATTGCAAGGGCCTCGCCCATCAACCTGGATATCTCTTTCTTTGTCTGTTCCACGGAAATGGCGTCTATTTCTTCCTCGGCTTCAGCTACTTCCTGTTCTCCAAGTGCAACCCGCCTGAGCAGGTCCTCTGCCTTGGCATTTGCCAGGATATCCCCGATAACGTCGTAAACTTTTTCAGGCCCCAGATGCTCCTTCATCATCTCAATCTTGTCGAACAGCTTCTTTAGCACCCTGCCTTCCCGCGTGTTGACAGCCACCATGTTGAAAATAAACACGATCGGATGTTTCTGTCCGTATCGATGAATGCGACCCATGCGTTGTTCCAGTCAGTTTGGATTCCACGGTATGTCGTAGTTAACCATCATCCAGCAGAACTGCAGGTTGACACCTTCGCCGGCTGCCTCGGTTGCGACCAGTACCTGGGCCGTGTGTCTGAATTTTTCCTCTGCCCTGATCCTTGATTCGAGGTTCATGTTTCCGTGGATCGTGCAGACCGTGTAACCCCACGACCTTATCTTCTCAGACAGGTAATCCAGGGTGGCTCTGGCTTCCGTGAAAACAAGCAACTTTTCTTCCTCCTTGCCTTTGGTAACGCGTTGATCCAACAGGCCCTTCAGGCTCACCAGCTTCTTTTCCACTTCGGCTCGCTCGACTTTCTTCGCTTCGTCTATGAGCTTCTTCAGTTCGTCGATTTCCTCCTGCAATTCTTCAAAACTCTGTGCAGTGGTGAGAGACTCGAGCGCGCTTTCGACCTTCCACCAGTCCTCTTCCGGCATCTCTTCCAGCCTCTCTTCGATGTCTCCGTAAATTGCCTGCATGTCCTGAATGAGGCGGTGGTTGTCCAACATATCCTGCAGCCGCTTTCTCCTGTTTACGAGCGAGGTCCTGATTGCACGAGTACTCGATGCTGCTCGCCGTTGCAGCACTACGAGTGCAAGCGTAATGTTCCTGCGCCTGCGGTCGTCCGCCACCTTCTGGACCCTCTTGTAGTACTTCTTCACGTATCTCGTCAAATCGTCGTAGAGGTTCATTTCAGGCTTCGACAGCTCGTAGCCCACTGTGAGGACTTCCCGCGGGGGAAACAATGGTTTGCCGTCAAATCCCTTCAGTTCTTCTTTCATTCGTCGCAATACGTACTGTTCCCTGTCCTCACGGAGAACCCTTTCCATACCGTCCCGAGTCCCAAAGACATTCGCGTCCAGCAGTGAGAGAAGAAGCCTGAAGTTGTCAGGGTCTCCTCGGTGCGGGGTGGCGGTTAGACATAGCAGATTGGCGGTGTTCTGTGCAAGGACTTCTCCTACTTGATACCGCTTTGTCTTGTGCGTTTTCTCTCCATACAGGTAAGCGGACATCTTGTGCGCTTCGTCGATGAGAACAAGGTCCCAACGTGCGTTCTGCAGCGTCTCCTTGATCTCGTCCTGACGTACGAAGTCGAGGGAAGTGATACACCACTGCCTGTCCTTCCACACGTTCGTCCCGTAGGAGCTGTCTATTGTACCTCTGTCAACAATAGTAAATCTTTCACCGAATTTCTCCTTCATTTCACGCAGCCACTGATACTTCAGGTGGCCTGGAACCACGATTAAACAGCTATTGACCAGACCTCGCATCTTGAGTTCTTTCAGTACCAGGCCAGCCATGATCGTCTTTCCCGCACCGGGGTCGTCAGCGAGGAGATAGCGAATGCTCATGTGATGTGGAAGGATATGTCTGTACACAGCCTCAAGTTGGTGTGGCACCGCATCAACTCGAGAAGCGTTCAGCGCAAAAAGGGGATCAAACTCAAAGGCCAGCCTCACTCGGTTAGCTTCGATACCCAGGAAAAACTCTTCAGCTTTGGTTCGAAAATCGAGATCAGCAGCAGATGCGGACACTTGGAGTTCTTCCACCTGTTGCTGGTTCAATATCTTCTCGTAGATACGTCCAGATTCGAGCCCTCTGGAAAGAACTGTGCAGTTTGTGCCCGCCTCCTCGACCGCGATAACTTCCACTTTTTCAGGAAAGATGCCGCTGCTGACGATCGTCCCCTTTTTCAATTTCTCAATCGATTCTGTCGGCACTTCTACACACCTTTCATCGTTAAGAGTTCGTTTACTTCCGCGCACCATTCCTGCCCATTAACAACATTTTTGAGGCGAGGTTTTTAAAGTTCGCAATTTCCAATGTTTTTGTCGTCTCCATCAACATTAAACGTCGAGTCTAACTTAGCTTGCTTCAAAAGCTAAGGTAATGTTCTTCATATGTCAACTTTCGTTTTCAGGGTCTGAATGCGTGTGTTTAGTGGCGGTGGAGTGCAGGGTGTAGTTTTAGAGCCTATCCGAATAACCCGCAACAGCGGAACGTAATTATGGCGCAAACAAAATGAAGCAGGCCCAAATAATTCTCAGGTTTCTTCTCCCACCGCGTCAAAATGCGGCGAAAACGGTTCATCCAACTATGCGTCCGTTCCGCAACCCAGCGGCGAGCTTTGAAACCGGCTTCTCGTTTAATCGCTTGTGCTTCTTCACCACGCGAACGAATATGAGCGGTATAACCAAACTCTTTTACCAAATCTCGCACCTCACCAGAATCATAACCCTTATCCAAACACATACCTTGAGGCTCTTGCTCCGTAGGCTCAGGACGCTCTACGGGGATACTTTCTATCGTAGTCTCGACCATCTTGCAATCATGCCGATTTGCTCCGTCAATCGCCAGGCCAATCGGCACACCAGATGCTTCGGTCAACAAACTCCGTTTAACGCCTTTTTTGGCGCGGTCTGTAGGGTTTGGGCCCGTTTTTTCCCCCGCCCAGCGGGGCCTTGTTCATGGCGCCGTCCATCGACTGCCAAGACCAATCTATCCCTTTCAGCTCGTCATAGTCTTGCAGAGCCAACGCCCAGAGTTTCTGAAAAACATCGGCTTTGGTCAATTCCTGAAACCTTGAATGAGCGGTGCTGCTCGAACAAATACCAGTTTCGTTCAATGCGTTCCACTGACAGCCAGTTCTCAATACAAAAAACACTCCATCCATGGCTTTGCGATCCGGCACCCGCGGCCTGCCGCCACCGAAACGATGTGTATTCGAATGTTTTGGCAGCAATGGCTCAATTTTTTCCCATAACTCGTCTGAAATCCTATATCTGTTCCTTCGACTTCGCTCAGGACAAGTTTTTGTCTTTGTTTTTTTCATCCCTGAACCCTTTCAAAGGCACCATTGCCTTTGAATATATCGGCCATTCAGGGGTTATTCGGATAGGCTCTAAGTATTGAAACGGAGTAAAATCTCGGCAGAATTGCTCAACCAAAGTGGACTGTTTGTGTAGATTACGGCGGGATTTCGGGGTAAGGGTATGTTTTAATGGATTTGTATGAAATCCAATAAAATCTGTTGAAGTACGCGGCTTATTGAGCTGAATGAGGGATTTCCATTTTCAGACCTTTACTATCAATTGGCGGATTCGGTGGCAGAGTCTTTACTTTTTTAATACAAGCCTGATACGCCGTCTAGACTGTAACCAGCGCATCGAGAGGCCCAAGCACTGCCAAGAAGTTCGCAGGCAAAATTACGGATGCAAAGACCATTGTCTGGAACGGCCCCATGGGTATCTTTGAAATGCCCCCGTTCGATGAAGGCACAAAGACCGTAGCTTTGGCGGTGGCCGAAGCCACAGACAATGGTGCACGCAGTATAATCGGCGGCGGCGTTTTACAGGCTTACGACATACATGGCAACGAGGTCGATACTCAAGTCTTCAATACATCAGGAGGAACATTCGTGGTGCAATATGGTGGTGGAATCCACAGGATATATATTGGGGCCTGTAAGGATAATCTTGATAACCTGACTTTCGGTGATATTACTGTCATCCCTATTCCCGGTGCTTTCGTGCTTGGTGGGATCGGCGTAGGTTTTGTCGGCTGGCTGCGCAGACGCAGAACGCTGTAATTCGTCATGCGTGATGCGTCGTGCGTATTGCGTTACTATACGCATAACGCAGAACGATATACGCAATACGAAAATGTCGGCTGGCTGCGCAGACGAAGAATGCTATAATTTGTCGTACGTGATGCGTCGTGCGTAGTGCGTGACTATACGCGTAACGCAGAATGATAAACACAATACGAAAACGTCAGGTTGCTGCGCAGATGAAGAATACTTTAAATAGGAAATAGTGAATATGCTTTGTTGAAAAGCCTCACCGTCATTTCGACCGATTCATCCTTCGCAGCAGCGCTGCTGCGGAGAATGGAAGCTCCTAAGGGGCGAAGTGGAGAAATCTATTCAAAGGCAGATTTCTCGACTCGCCCCCGTTTCTGTCTTCGACAGAAGACACGGGGGGCTCGCTCTCCACAGGACGCCTGTCGGCGGAAATGACATTCTGAATTCTTTTCAATAGTGAATAGAAATAATTTAGGTGTAAATTAGACGGGGCTGTGAGTTCAATACTTGCAGCCCTTTTTGTTTGACTGTACGTGGTTTAATCTTTAGTATTTTAACTGGTGGCTTAACCGTAGGTTAGTAATATAGTAAAAACGATGAAGCGAATTAAAGGCAATAAGGGTTTGCTCGATAAGAAAAGGTTTGAAAAGTCAGAGCAAGAAAAAAAGCAATGGCTGAAGAATCTGTCCTGGAAAAAGGCACTAAGACTACAGGAGAGCCTGATTTCCTCGGAACTTATATGGGAATGGCGCGATAATTTCCCCGAAGATAATCCTATTTGCTTAAAAAAAGGCCTGCTCAAGAAACAAAAGACATGAGAATTTTGTTAGAACAAGTCTATAAAAAGGTTGTGATCTTTCTAAACAGGGCAAATTATGAATATCTGATAATTGGAGGTATTGCTGCTGGAACTCTGGGCGAGCCGAGGATTACAGGTGATGTTGATGTCGATATAATGCTGGACCAAAAGGATATCCCTGATTTTTTGGATAAGGCAAAAAAAACCGGATTCAAGGTTTCAAAAAAAAAGTGCCTTAGAACAGCAGAGCAAACCGGCACCTTTCAGGTAAACTACGGAGATTTTCATATCGACTTTATTATCGCTTCAACTGATTTGGAAACGCAAGCGTTTAAGAGAAGAAAGACAATTGCCTTATATGGTATAAAAGCTTTTTTCCCTACTCCTGAGGATCTAATCTTATTCAAAATCATCCCTGGGCGCAAGCAGGATTTATTAGACGTCGAAAGAGTTATCCTGCGGCATAAAGAGAAACTCGATATAGGGTATTTGAAAACCTGGGCCCAAAAGCTATCTGACCAGGCCGAGGATATGAGGATATGGAATGAACTTAAGAGATTACTAAAAGCTTAAAAACAGGGTTTTTTAGCAGATTCATGGTCGATACACCAGCAAAATTGGTTTGCTGCAATTAAGAAAATAATCAGTTAAAAAATGCGATTACCCAGGCCGGGGACAATTGAGATTGTGCCGTCTATATTGAGCGCCGATTTTGCCAGGTTGGCCGACGAAATAGCTGTGGTCGAGTTAGCCGGACTAAAAATGGTCCACCTGGACGTCATGGATGGGCACTTTGTCCCAAACATCACGATTGGGCCGCCTGTAATAGCAAAGCTTCGCAAGTATACCAAACTCGTTTTCGACAGTCACTTAATGATCAGCGAGCCGGACGAATATGCCGAACGTTTTATCGAAGCTGGTGTCGATCATATTACGTTTCATATCGAAGTTGCCAAGGAGCCGGAAAAACTCATCGATAAACTACACAAGCTCGATTGCAGCGCCGGTATATGTCTGAATCCGGAAACGCCTGTTAAGGCAATTGAGAAAGTTGCGCCTCTTTGCGATATGGTCCTTGTGATGACAGTGCACCCGGGCTTCGGCGGTCAGGAATTTATGCCGGATGCTGCAAAAAAAGTTGCCACTATTAGACAAATTGTCGGACCCGATATCCGCATCGAAGTCGACGGCGGCATAGATCCTCAAACAACGCCAATTGTGGTCTCATATGGGGCGGATACCCTTGTAGCCGGCAATGCAATCTTCTCCGAAACCGACCGTATCGCTGCTATCCAGGCCCTTCGAAAAGCCTGCGGCTGACTTTTTATGCCTAAGGCTGCCCATTTTTGGTACAATATCGACTCTGTTAAATTTGAACTGGTATCTATAAAACTGCCAACAAACAGAAAAGAACAAAACGTTCGTATGGCACAAGAATCTAAATCAAAATGGAACGGTTTTTCATTAAGGCCACGCAAAGAAATGCCGGAAGGCCTTTGGATGCGATGCCCGGGCTGTGAGCACATGCTATACAAAAGCAGCGTAGAGAAAAATCTCAACGTCTGTCCGGAGTGTAACTATCACTTTCGTATCGGAGCAGAAACCCGAATCAAGTACCTGGCCGACGAGGATTCCTTCCAGCAAGTTCTCAACAATATGAAAACCAGCGATCCACTTGGCTTTAAGTTCAGAGGAACAACGTACAAACAGCGTGTAAAGGCCGACGAAAAGAAGAGCGGTTCAAAAGAAGCTATGCTGATAGGCAAGGCCTTTATCAAGGCAAGGGGTGTTGTCCTGGCCGTGATGGAGCCAAATTTCCTCATGGGCTCTATGGGTTATGTTGTGGGCGAGAAATTCTGTACAGCGGTCGATATGGCTATCGAAGAGTCGCTGCCGCTGGTGGTGGTTAGCTGTTCGGGCGGAGCAAGAATGCACGAGGGAGTTGTATCATTAGGCCAAATGGCCAAAACCTCCGCGGCTCTAGCACAATTTGATGAAGCCGAGGGCCTTTTCATTTCCGTTTTAACCGACCCTACAACCGGTGGTGTCACGGCGAGCTTTGCGATGCTCGGCGATGTTATAATGGCTGAACCGGGTGCGCTCATCGGCTTTGCTGGTCCTCGAACCATCGCTGAAACGATAAAGATGGAGCTGCCGGAAGGTTTTCAAACAGCGGAGTTTATGCTCGAACATGGCTTTGTTGATATGATTGTGCAAAGAAAGGACCTGCGAAGCGAAATCGCGCGTATTATCGACTACTGTCAAAAATGATTCTTACGCCTCCGGCGTATAAATTAGCACGTTCATGTCTCACTGTTTGAGAATACTGGCAAAATCTTCTCTTTCACTCCTAGCCAAATATCCGTATAATCTTTAACCATAACCTGAGCATGAAATCTGTTGTACGCAATACGCATCAATATATAAAGTACGGACAAATAATGGGCTATTTTCGAGCTAACATTGAAAAAGCAAAGGGCTATGAGCCAGGCTTTCAGCCGAAAGATATGGATGTGGTCAAGCTAAACACCAACGAGCATCCTTATCCGCCTTCACCTGCGGTTATGAAAGCCTTAGCCGAGATAAGGCCCGAGCAGCTTCGCCGATACCCTGATCCACTGGCAAATGCGTTCCGACAGGCAGCAGCCGAAGTCAACGGCGTCGAGTCTGAGTGTATTATGGCCTGTAATGGCGGAGATGAGCTGCTGCGAATCGCTTTTGAGGCGTTCTGCGATGAAAATCGGCCGGTGGCCTATCCTGTTCCAACCTATTCACTCTATCCAGTGCTGGCTAATCTGCAGAATTGCAAAGCGATTGAAGTTCCGTTTGATGGTGAGTTCAACCTGCCAGCTAAATTAGCAGGTACAAATGCAGCACTGACTATCGTCTGTAATCCAAATGCTCCGACCGGCAGCTTTGTGAGCGTCGAGGAGCTGGCATCGCTGGCTGATGAATTGTCCAGCATTTTACTGATAGATGAGGCGTATGTAGATTTTGCAGAAAAGAATTGTACGGAGCTGGTTAAGGACTTCGACAACATGATTCTCCTTCGCTCGATGAGCAAGGGTTACTCACTTGCAGGACTGCGATTTGGCTATGCAATCGCGCAGCCGGATATCATCGCCGGCCTTATGAAGGTCAAGGATTCATACAATGTAGACACTATTTCAATTGCACTGGCAACCACAGCGATAAAAGATCAGCAGTATTTCAGAGAAAATGTCGAAAAGATAAAGTTAGGCCGCCAGGAGCTGACCGAGCAATTGCGGGCATTGAAATTCGATGTGCGGGAGAGTCACACAAATTTTGTACTTGCTGAAAGTAAAAACCGCTCGGCGGCTCAGATATACGACGAATTGGTCCAGCGAAATATCTACGTCAGATGCTTCAATCTGCCAGGTCTTGATGATAAGCTCAGGATAACTATCGGCACAAGAGAGCAAAACCAGAAGCTCATCGCTGCCTTACAGGACATCGTCGGAGTTGGTTAAATGGTAATTGGTAACTGGTAATTGGTAACTATTTAACAAAATTACCATTTACAAATATAAGGAATTTTGCGATGGAACAAAGGACAGCGAATATATAGAAGGGGCAAAGGCACATAGGCACAAAGTGACTCAGAAAATTTAATAAGCCTGAGGCTTATTAAGGCTAAGCCTTTTATGCCCGAGAGATTCAAGCACTTTGTGCCTAAGTTCCTCTGACACTTTGTGCCTAAATAAGGAATTTTGCGATGGAACAAAGGACAGCAAAAGTACACAGACAAACGAAAGAAACAGACGTCCTATGCGAACTCAACCTCGACGGCCTCGGCAAGTATGAGATTGATACCGGCATAGGTTTTTTGGACCACATGCTTACCCATTTAAGTAAACACAGCAAGATCGATCTAATCATCAAAGCAAAGGGCGATCTGCAAGTTGACGCCCATCATACTACCGAGGATATTGCGATAAGTCTGGGCGAGTGTTTGCTAGAAGCGCTCGGCGATAAAAAAGGAATCGCAAGGTATGGACATAGCTCTGTGCCTATGGAGGATGCCTTGGCTAATGTCTCTGTGGACCTATCCGGCAGAGCCAGTTGTGTGTATAATGTCGAGTATCGAACAGATAAAATCGGCGATTTTGATGTCGAATGTCTTGACGAGATGCTTCGCAGTTTTGCCAACAATGGCAAGTTTAACTTGCATATAAACGTGCCTTATGGCACAAACAGTCATCACATAGCTGAGGCAATTTTCAAAGGCCTCGGTCAGGCGCTCGGAGCCGCTGTCAGAATCGTCCGAACCGATGTTCCCAGTACCAAAGGACAACTATGATCGAGCATCCAAAACCTGAATATCGAAGTGGAATAGGCACCGACATCCATCGAACGGTTCCTGGCCGAAAACTTATGTTGGGTGGAATCTATGTGCCCTATTCGGTTGGACTGGATGGCCACAGCGATGGGGACGTAGCTCTGCACGCCATCATCGACGCCCTGCTTGGAGCAAGTGGGTTGGGTGACATTGGAACACTATTTCCCGATACAGACCTGCAATGGAAAGACATGGATAGTAAAGAGCTTCTCATTATCGCCAAGGAGCAACTTCAAGAGAAAAAATGGGAAGTTGTCAACGTCGATCTTATCATTCATGCTGAAGAGCCAAGGCTGGAACAGGCCAAAGGCCAGATAAAAAGATGCATTGCAGGACTTCTGGATATCGACTTTACTTCGGTCAACGTCAAGGCCAAAACCAACGAAGGTCTCGGCGATATTGGAGCAGGCCAGGCTATCGGCGCGACCGCAATAGTACTTCTGCGGAAGAAACCAAGGAGGACACTATAAATAACATGCAACATTGAGAAAAAGGTAAAATCTATGGCACTGAAACTTCACAACAGTCTCACAAGAAGAAAAGAAGAATTCGAACCTATTAAGAAAGGCAAAGTCGGCATGTACGTCTGCGGACCGACCGTATACGGTCACGCACACTTAGGACATGCTAAAAGTTATGTCAGCTTTGATGTGCTTGTGCGCTATCTTCGCTATCTTGGATACGATGTCACTTATGTACAAAATATTACTGACGTCGGTCACCTGCTTGGTGAGACCAACGAAGGTGAAGATCGAATCCTTGTGGCTGCGGAAAGAGAGAAAAAGCACCCTATGGCGATAGCAGAATTCTATGCCAGAAATTTCTTTGACGATATGGACAAGCTCAATTGCCTTCGTCCAGATATTTCACCTCGAGCCACAGGACACATCGTTGAACAGATAGAGCTGGTCAAGCTGCTTTTAGAAAAAGGTTATGCCTATGAAGCCAACGGCTCTGTCTATTTCGATGTCTCCAAGTTCAAAGATTATGGCAAACTCTCCGGCAGAAATACAGAGGAGATGTTAGCTGGCGCCCGCGTGGAGGTCTCGCCCGACAAAAAAAATCCCGTCGATTTTGCCTTATGGAAGAAAGCTGAGCCGAATCACATTATGCAGTGGCCCAGCCCGTGGGGAATGGGTTTTCCAGGCTGGCATGTGGAATGCTCAGTAATGGCTATGAAATACCTTGGCAAGACCATCGACATCCACGGAGGAGGACTGGACAACAAATTCCCGCATCACGAATGCGAAATAGCTCAATCGGAAGCTGCAAATGACGTTCAGTTCGTCCGGTATTGGTTGCATAATAACATGGTTACTGTTGACGGGCAGAAAATGAGCCGAAGTCTGAATAATTTTATCAATCTAAAACAGGCCTTTTCCGGTGCCCACGAGAGGCTGACCAGAAGCTACGACCCGATGGCAATTAGACAATTAGTTCTAAACAGCCACTACAGAAGCCCGTTGGACTTCTCTGACGCAGCTCTTTTCGCAGCTCAGAGCGGCTTTGAAAAAATAAGCCGGGCCGTTGTTGACATCAGAAGAAAACTAAGCGCCGCCCCGAGCGGTCAGATCGACGAACAGGTGACAACCCAGCTTGAGCAGTTAAAAGAAAAATTTGTAACGGCGATGGACGACGATCTGAATACGTCCATTTCTCTATCTGTCATTTTTGAGTTAGTGCGACTTGCAAATGAACTTATCGAGAGAGCCGATGTCTCGGCAGAAACACTAAAAGCAGTTGATGATCTCTTGGAAACCTTAGCAGGAGATGTGCTCGGCCTTGTAAAGGACAGCTACGGCCAAACTGACGAAGACGCATATTATAAGCTATGCAACGCAATTGAAATGCTGCTTGAGCAGCGAAACGAAGCCCGCAGCAAAAAGGATTTTGAAACAGCCGACGCTATACGCGACAAGCTCAGCGAAATGGGTGTGGCAATAGAGGACAAGCCAGATCAGACTATCTGGAGATGGAAATGAGAATCCTCGGGATAGACCCGGGCCTACAGGTCTGTGGATATGCGTGTCTCGATATCAATGCTGATGAGCACG
>Ga0315538_1000186_pt1 | contig 40719 bp, 42 predicted proteins | sample SalMarSW160230MG_2_FD_203834 | JGI IMG/M metagenome (GOLD analysis project Ga0315538, IMG submission 203834) | Salt marsh sediment microbial communities from the Plum Island Ecosystem LTER, Massachusetts, United States - Salt Marsh Sediment SW1601-230 ...
TAAGCTCTGCCCCTTGCTCTTCCAGCAGTTGAGCTGCCTCTACTGGATTCTCATAGTAGACCTTGCTTTTCCTAGGGTCCCCTCGGACTAGTCGAACACATTTTCCGTCTAGAATGTCTACGGCGGGGATGACTATCATCTTGGTTACCTCTTCACGATCCTTACAAAGTTCTTTAGGATGGTTAATCCTGTTTTGCTGCTTTTTTCAGGGTGAAACTGTGTTGCAAACAGATTCTTTTTTGCGACCATTGAAGGAAACCTGACTCCATATTCTGTGGTTGCTACGATTACCTCTGGGTCTGAGGGTTGCGGATAGTAGGAGTGGACAAAATAGACGTAAGAGCTGTCTTTAACTCCCTCAAGCAGCAGATGAGACTGCACTATGTTAAGGGTGTTCCATCCCATCTGAGGAATCTTTACATTCTCAGGCAACTTGACAATGTCTCCGGAGATGAAGTCCAGTCCAGGAATTGATCCGCCTTCGCTGCTCCGTGTGAAGAGAAGCTGAAGACCCAAACATACCCCAAAGATAGGCTTTCCATTCTCCATTGCCTCAGCTACAACATCAGCTATTGGCGCCATGTTTTTGACTGCGGGGGCAAAGGCGCCGACACCAGGAAGAACTATGGCATCTGAGTTACGCAAATCCTCGGGGCTGTGGGTTATCTCTACGGTGGCTCCCGATTTTTCGAGCCCTCTCTTGATGCTTCTCAGGTTTCCCACACCATAGTTCACGACTGCCACTTCTGGTGCCGTTACAGAACCCCCTTTGCGCTTGGAACCTGATCTCCGATTCTTGGCTCAACTGCTAGAGCCTGCCTTAAAGCAAGAGCTAAGGCTTTTACAGCCGCCTCTACTTTGTGGTGTTCGTTGCTGCCGTAGATGACAGTTATGTGCATGTTGGCTTTCGAAGCTTGGGCTAGCGAGTCGAAGAAGTGTTCTATGTCCGCGGTTTTCATGTCTTCGATCTGAGGCTGCATCAGTCTGAGGTTTCGAATCGAGTAGGCTCTTCCGCCCAAGTCTACTGTGGCTCTTGCTAGGGAGTCGTCCATGGGAACGTAGGCTGACCCGAACCGTTTGATGCCCTTTCCTTTAGCCACTACTTTACGTAGTGCCTCGCCTAGAACCAAGGCTACATCCTCGCTGACGTGATGCTTCAGGTCTCCAGTGGCTTTGACTTTCAGGTCGAAGAGACCGTGCTTCGCTAGAGTGACTAGAATGTGGTCCAGAAACTTGATGCCCGTTTCCACTTCACCGTTTCCTGTTCCGTCGACATCTAGCTCCACGGTTATGTCCACTTCTTTGGTTTTTCGTTCAACCTTCACTTTTCTCATTTCAAACACTTCCTCCCAAACTTGTGAGTATGTATGGAATGTCATTTACCTCAGTCATGATTACATCAGCCCCATGTTTGCCGTATTCAGTAAAAAGCTTATTTGAATCCTCCGATGAGGACAAGACCCCTAGAAACGATAAATTCTCAAGACCCTCCGACCTTGCATTTTCAACCAGCAAAGCGTCGGCGATGCCGTCTCCCACATACGCCACTCCAGTTCCTCGGTCAACAAGTTTCTCTATCAACTCGATGAAGAGTGTGGGGTCTGGTTTTCCAAGCTTTTCCATTTCAACCTCGGATTTCAGTAGGTCTCCAAGGAACACAGACCTTTTTTCGTCAAAATATCCCGTGTAATCGTATTTTTCTAAGATGTACATGCCTTGGGTTCTGGGTCTTCCTGAATAGATTCCAAATTTGCCAAACTGTCGACGAAGCATGTCCATGGTCTCCTTGGTGGGAATGAACGTCTCTTTGTCCAGAAAGCTTTCGTCAAATTTGAAGAACGATGGTACACCATAAAATTTGGTGAACAATTCTTTGCCCAGATAGGTTTCCTCAAACAGGCGCTTCAGCAGGTCAGGATTCTCAAGGTCATAGGGCACCAACTTTCTGACAAGACTCTGTTCATCCTCTACAACTTCAGGGTCGATACCCACAAGTGACGTCTTGATTGGTTTCGGTTTTTTAAGGTTGGCTTGTGCCAAGAACAAATCCAAAGTTATGATGCCGTTGTCTTTTAGGTTGGCAAGGTCAGTTCCGCTAATTCCATAACGCCTAAGGAAGTTACTGACTTCGATGAGCGATTGAATGAAACTTTTGATGTCAGAGAACTGGAGATTGTAGAATCGTTTTGTGAAGTCTTTGAGGGCGCTTTTTTGTTCAAGCTCTCTCATTATGAGGGTTAGGTAGTAGCTGATGAAGGCGTAGGACAGGTTCCAATCGTTGTTGTACAGTCCCGTGTCCTTAAACTTCTGAATGTCCCGTAAGGTAGCTAACTTTCCTTCTTCTCCTTCAAGACCCAAAATTTCTAGGAAATAATAGTCAACAACCTTCCTTACGGTCTGGCGGTAAGACTGGCTAGTTTGAACAAGCACCCCATCGAAGTCAAAGATTATCTTTTCTATCCCACGAAGAGGCTCTTCAGCATCTTTTCTAATGTATATCCGCCTTTCTTTGTTCAATAGTCGGTAAGCCATTCTGCCTATTCCTCCAGACTCGCCTTTAGGGCTGAAAGGAATGTTTCGTTCATGTTTCGGGTTCCAACTGTGACGCGTATACAATTCTCTAGGAGCGGCAGGTGTCCCCTGTCTTTCACAAGGACGTTTCTGTTTTCCATTCTCTCAGTTACGATTGCAGAGGTGAGATTTTCTTTGGTTACTTTGAATAGAATGAAGTTTGCGTCTGAAGGATACGGGTTTACTCCATCGAGCTGCCTCAGATTCTTCATCAGCCATTCTCGTTCATCGACTACGAACTTTATTTGCTGTTCAAAGTAACTCCATTTCTCTAGAGCCAATGCTATGGTTCGTTGAGTTACTGAATTCACATTGAATGGTCCCACAACTCTCTGAACATACTTTACGATGGACCTGTTTGAAACGAGATAGCCGAGGCGGAGTCCAGCCAAACCGAACGCCTTCGAAAAGCTTCGCAAGACAGCAATATTGTCATAATCTTTTATCCAGTTGAGGACCGAATATGGAGCGAAGTCAGCGTAGGCTTCATCCACAACCACAACACCCTTGAATTCCTGCAAGAGCCGTTTGATGTCCGATTCTCGGAACTGGTTGCCTGTTGGGTTGTTTGGTGAACAAACGAAAAGCAGCCGGGTATCCTTGTCTGCTTTCTTCAATATAGCGTCAACATTCAACCTGAAGTCTGGTTCAAGCATAACCGTGACTTTGCTGCCTCCATACAACTCCGTGAAGAAAGTATACATTGGAAACGAAGGCTCAACAACCATGACCTTCGAACCCTTTCGAACAAACACTTTCATGAGCAGATCCATGATCTCATCTGCACCGTTCGCCACAGAGATTTCAGATTCGCTGAAGCCGAGGAAGCTGGAGATAGCTTTGATTGCTAGGCTACCGCGAGGAGGCGGATACGCACGAGGGTCAATGCTTCGGCAGGCATCAAGCAACAGTTTTTTTATAGTTTCGTTTGGCATGGCGAAATTTTCGTTCAGGTTCATCTTCACGATCTTTTCTTTAGTTTTTTGTCCAAGGATGGTTTTAACTTCGTAGCAGGAAAGGTCTCTGACTTCCTTTTGAACTAGTTCTTCAATCTTCATTGTTTTTCCTCCTCTCTGACGGTGACAGACTTTGCGTGCGCGTCGAAACCCTCCATTTCAGCGATGGTAACGGTTGTTTCTTTCAGGTTCCGGTAGCCTTCTTTACTGCACTGGAGAAAGTTCATTGTCTTAACAAAATCTAGGCTTGAGAGACCGGAGTAAATTTTTGCGTAGCCTGCCGTGGGAAGAACATGATTCAATCCTGACGAGTAATCGCCGAATGCTACTGGCGAGTAGTCGCCTAGGAAGATTGCTCCGGCGTTTCGAATCTTGCTGAGGACTTCGGTGGGATTCTTGGTTTGGATTTGCAGGTGTTCAGGAGCTATCATGTTCGCGTAATCAATCGCCTCTTCGATGTTCCTAACAATCACTATTAGCCCTCTCTTTTGTATGGAAGACTTGATGATCTCTGTTCTGGAGAGGGACGCCATCTGCCTGTAAACTTGCTCCTTAACCGCTGATGCCAAAGCTTCGGATGAAGTTAGAAGAATCGCCCAGGCTTGAGGGTCGTGTTCCGCTTGGGCAAGAAGGTCAGATGCAATAAATGAAGCGTTGCCGGTCTCGTCTGCGATTATCAGAACCTCGCTTGGTCCAGCTGGAACGTCTATAGCCACGTCCTTGCTTACTTCCAGTTTTGCGGCTGTCACAAAAACGTTTCCTGGTCCCACGATTTTATCTACCTTTGGTACCGTACCTGTACCGTACGCCATGGCAGCTATGGCCTGCGCTCCTCCAACACGATAAACCTCACTTACTCCCGCAATATCAGCAGCAACCAAAAGAGCCGCATTAACGTCTCCACCCTTTCCGGGCGGCGAACACACAATGATCTTTTCGACTCCAGCCACCTTGGCGGGCATGGCGCACATAAGCACCGAAGATGGGTAGGCTGCTTTTCCTCCAGGAACGTAGACGCCAACAGACGCTAGGGGTCGAGTGACCTGTCCAAGTGTTACTCCCTCCGCAATTTCCAGGGTCCACTTGGCTCTGAGCTGTTTCTTGTGGAAATTTGCAATGTTATCTGCGGCTTTCCGTAAGGCGCTGATCTGGCTTTTTTCAAGCTTTTTGTATGCTTCTTTGATCTCTTTCTCGTCAACCTTCAGCTTGGATGCGGTGAGGCATACTTTGTCGAATTTCTCTGTATACTGCAGAAGGGCTTTGTCGCCCTGTTCTTTGACATCATTTATTATCGTTTTAACCGAGGATTCGATCGAGGATATGTCAGATTTTCCTCTATTCAGCACTTGGTTAAGCGTTTTTTCCTTGAATTCTTTGGATGCCAAAATTCTCATTCTTTTTCTGACCCTCCTCGCATTCTGGCTAGAAGCTCAGTGATTTGCTTCTCGAATGTTCTGTAGGCGATCTTGTTGCAGGCTAGTCTGCTGGTTGATTCAAGGATGCTGCCGATTATCCTGAGTTTGTTTTGCCTCAGAGTTTCGCCAGTTGATGTGATGTCTACGATTATCTGAGCCAAACCCAGTTTAGGTGCAAGTTCCGCTGTTCCGCTAACCTCCAAAACTTCCACCTGCTTTCCAGTTTTTTCGAAATATTTTCTGGTAATGTTCGGGAATCCAGTTGCTACCCTTGCCAGAGCAGGAACCTCACCTACAAAGTTGATTGTTGAATCTTCTGGAACTGCAACAACGAGAGTGCACTTTCCGAATTCTAGATCCAGTAATTCGAGGACGTCTGCGCCTCTTTCAAGAATCAGGTCGTGACCAGTGATGCCTAGGTCTACGGCGCCGTAGTGTACATAAACGGGTATGTCATTGGCTCTGGCGAAGATTGCCTCGAATCTTGGGTCAGAGGTCTTGGAAACATAAGTTCTTTCCTCTTCCAGTATTTCTATTCCTGCTCGCCCTAGCGCCTCAATCGCCGGTTTCTTTAGGCGCCCCTTGTTCGGTATTGCGATGCGAATCTTCTTATTCATTTCAAGCTTGACCTCCAACTTCTCCCAAGAAAGTTTCGAACATTACGTTTCTTGAAACGTTTGACTTTACGTCGAAAACGGTTACGGGAGACTTGAGGGATGAACCAATGGAAACCACGTAATCTGCCTCCGTAAGCTTTCCATATTCCATTGTTTTCTCAAGGCTTCTCCTTGTTACTTCCAGTGAAGCGATGACTCCGGATTCACGAAGAATCTTAACTGCCGCTACTGCAGTGTTCCTGAATTTGGATGCCACAATAACCTTGGTTTTTGAGGATTTTGGAATTTCGAAACCCTGTGCTGTGAGGGCTTGGAGGAGTTTTCCGATTTCCAGAGCGAAGCCTGTTGCGGGTAGCCTCAGTTTTCCAAATTTTTCGATGAAGTTGTCGTATCTGCCTCCGCTGCCGAGGGGAAGACCCAAGTTTGGAACAGAAGCCTCAAACACAATTCCGGTGTAATATTCAATCTTTTTTGTCAAAGAAAAATCGAAGAAAACCAAGTCTTCTAGCTCATAGTCCGCCAATGTTTCCTGAAGTTCCATGAGGCTCTCTAACTGCTTATTTGCCTTATCATATTTTGAGCCATTGAGAGAAATTGATGAAACTTCATCTAATCTTCTGCAGCGAGAAAGCTGAAGGAAAGCATCTCTTAGATTTGAGGGAAAATCGTTCTGTTCCATAAACTTCTTTAGCCCCACCGAGTCTCGGCACGCTAGGAGAGCCTGAACAGAAACTTTTTGCTGCTCATCCAATCCTGCCGCATTCAACAGGTCTTTAAGTAGGCTGGCGTGACCTAGGTCAATTCGCACCTCCTGCAAGCCAACCTGTTTTAGGGAAGAGATAAGCAGAGCAAGTATTTCTCCGTCAGCCTCAGAGGTGTTGCAGCCGACAAGTTCAACTCCCGCCTGACAGAACTCCCGTTCTCTCTTGAGGTAAGATTGGCTGTACCTGAAAACGTTGTTGACATAAAATAGGCGAATCGGCTCGGGCGCTGACTGCATTCTGGTTGTCACGATTCTGGCGACTGGCGCCGTCATTTCCGCTCTTAATGCCAAAAGCTTTCCGTCGAAGTCCTGGAACTTGAACATGGCATCTACCAGTTCTGATCCTACGCCTGTGGATAGGGTTTCGACGAATTCGATGCTGGGCGAACGGACCTCACTGTAGCTCCATAATTCAAAAATTGTTCTTAACTGGTTTTCGATGTAGCGGTATTGTTTAACTTCGTTAGGCAGATAGTCTCTTGTTCCCTTTGGGGTGTGTAGGCGTGTGAACGTTATTCCTCCTTGTCATCATTTGTCCTCCATGGGTAATTTGTGGGTTGAAACCCATATTCCGCACATCTTATATAAAGGTTTCTGCAAGGAATAAGGGAGGCAAAGAAGATGCGAATGACCGAAATAGTTCGAATCGACTCCAGAGGAAGAGTCACCATGCCCTCCTCACTTCGTGAAGCCGTGAAACTCTCCGAGGGAATGTATGTCATGCTGGTAGCTGATTTAGACGAGAAAGAGGTTCGAATAGTTCCCTTCGCTGACCCGGAAGCAAAACTGATTGAATTCCGCATCGCCTTCTCGGATATGCCCGGTGCCCTCGCAAAAGCGGCAAACATTCTGGCAAAGCAGGGGGTCGATCTGCTTTCCAGTGAATCAAGGACTCTTCGTAGAGGAAAATCGGCTGAATGGGTTGTGGTTGCTGACGTTTCAAGATGTAAATGTAAACTGGAAGAACTTGAGCGGCAAATAATCGAGGGGGGCGCTGCGAAGGAAGTGAAGTTCAGAAGTTACACCTAAAGGAATTCTGTTATAAGTATCTAACCAAGAAAGTTAGTTCTCACTGGAGTCATGGATTATGGAGGAACGGGTCTATGCGTTGTTCGGCGTTTTTGGACCCTTACTAGTCTACGTTTCCATCGCGTTATCGTTAGTTCTTTCGCCATGGTTCAATTGGGAAAGTAACGCCTTAAGTGACCTTGGACATGCAGTCACCAGCGATGTTGCCTCCATATTCAACCTCGGATTGCTGCTGGCAGGTTTTCTTATGATGATCTACGCATTAACGGTTTTCAAAAAACACGCCAAATACAGTAGCTTCTGCCTTTTGGTTTCAACTTTTTTGGTTCAGTTGCTGGCAGCGTTTAATGAGGCGTACGGTTCTCTCCATTATGCCGTGGCAGTGCCCCACTTTGTAATGCTGAGCCTCACTTCCATCGTGTATACTGTAGAAAGAAGGTCAGCCGTGGCACTCATCACCTTTATGATAGTCATGTTCTCATGGTTACTTTACGGATTGAACATATTCAACATTGGCATTGCCGTTCCAGAAACAGTGTCAAAACTTGTCGTCTCATGGATCATGTACTCCGCCATCAAAATCTACATCAACAAACCAGCTTAGAGCAACTACAATTGAATCAGCTAATACACCGTGATGCTTCTGGTTCCGGGCAGTCTTCTTATCTCGCCGATCAATTCTGAGGGAATATCGCCCGCAAGAATCAGGGTTAATTTGGGGTGTTCACTTGTGCTGGGGTCTTCTGCCAGAGCCTGCCTTATACTGAGCCCATTCTCTGACACAATCCTCGTAACATCGGCTATGATGCCTGTCTGGCTAGCGTTTTCAGGAACAAAAACAATCACGCTCAGGTTAAACTCACGAGCAACCTCCTGCAGCGAGCACACTTGCCTAAGATTCAGGTAAATCCTCTTCAGTTCAGTCTTCGAGAGTATCGTTTGAACGGCGCTGTCGACGGCTCGGCGTTCAACACCCACTTCCTTTGCAATCTGCGTGTGAGGCAGCTCTATTCCACCGCTGACTACTTTGCCGTCTTCACGGACTTGGAAGCCCCGCTCAAACAAGAGCTGCGCAACACGTTGTTGTGCAGGCAAATCTTTGAAGTATTCTTTGATTTGGCTCCACATATCTGCCACCCCTTAAACTATGCTTTTGTCCGGTAAAGCTTATATAAATGCTTCAGGGTAAAAAAGGTTAATTCTTCAAATCAGGAAAAGAGAGTGAAAACTCATGATACGCAAAAAAATAGTGTTAGATGAAGAAGAAATACCTAAACAATGGTACTGCATACTGCCGGACCTGCCTAAACCGATGCCACCCTTTATAGAACCTGAAACGAGGGCACCTGGAGCTGGAATCGTTCCCCAAATATTTCCCAAAGAAATCATCGCCCAAGAGATGAGTAAGGAAAGATGGATAGACATCCCTGACGAAGTGCGAGAAATCTACAGTCTGTGGAGACCCACCCCACTTTTCAGAGCTACTCGACTAGAAAAGGCGCTTAAGACCCCAGCCAAAATCTATTACAAGTATGAGGGAGTCAGCCCCTCAGGAAGCCACAAACCCAACACTGCCGTTCCACAAGCCTACTACAACATGAAAGCAGGCAAAGAACGCATTGCTACTGAAACCGGAGCCGGCCAGTGGGGCTCAGCTATCGCCTTTGGCTGCATGACTTTCGACCTCGCATGCACAGTATACATGGTGAGAATCAGCTACGACCAAAAGCCTTACCGAAGAGTCCTGATGGAAACTTACAACGCCGAGGTTCACGCCAGTCCAAGCGACAAAACAGAGGCTGGCAGAAAAGCTTTGGCGGAAGACCCTGACAGTTCTGGAAGCCTAGGACTTGCCATCAGCGAAGCTGTAGAAGATGCGTTGACTCATCCAGAAACGAACTATGGTATAGGCAGCGTCTTTAATCATGTGCTTTTGCATCAAACAGTGGTAGGACAGGAAACCCAGAAACAGCTTGAATCGGTAGACGATTACCCAGACGTAATCTACGGATGCATAGGTGGAGGCAGCAGCTTCTCAGGTCTATTCTGGCCCTTCTACCACGACAAAGTTTCAGGAAAAGCCCCAAAAGATACCAAGTTCGTAGCTACTGAAGCAACAGCTTGTCCCTCGATTACCAAAGGAGAATACATGTACGATCACGGCGACACAGCGAGGCTTACACCCCTAGTCAAAATGCATACCTTAGGCCATAATTTCATACCACCACCAATCCATGCTGGAGGTCTACGCTACCACGGTATAGCCCCCACATTAAGCGTCTTGAAGGAGGCGAACATGTTAGAAACCAAAGCCTATAACCAGACTGAGGTTTTCGACGCCGCAAAACGCTTCATAGAAAGCGAGGTTATAATACCTGCTCCCGAGCCAGCTCATGCCATTAAGGGTGTCATTGATGAAGCGTTAAGATGCAAGGAGACTGGAGAGGAGAAGACTATACTGTTCCTGCTGTGCGGTCACGGCTACTTTGACATGCAAGCCTACGACGACTACAACCACGGCAAACTACTACCATACGATTACCCACAGGAAAAGGTGCAAAAGGCAGTAGCGAAGATAAGGGAGCTTTACCCTTGGTTGGAAACCCTTCCTTACTAATCACGACTGGATGGCGAACCTGAGAATCATCATGGCACTGAAACCCTGAAAATCTCCCACCTTCCCTTTTTTGATTTTTAAAAAAAAATGTCGTTGCAGATTAACTCATCGCATTTTTTCGCTAATTAACTTGAGTTTCTGGCTGTAGCAGAAAACCTGTTTTTGGCTTTAATGAATTAAAGATTTCAGTTCGTGTCAGCCGTCATTCTCAAATTGAGAGTTACACCTTAAAGTAACTGTGAACATTAGTATTTTGGGGGACCGAAGTTGGTTAGAGTTTCTAAGATCACAAAAAGGGACGGAAGGACAGTCGGTTTTGATGAAACCAAGATAGCTGGCGCCATTCTTAAGGCATTGAAGGCTGTCCAGAGGGAAGACGGAGCCCTTGCAGGAGAGCTTTCAGAAGACGTTGTGCGGCTCCTTAACGAACGCTTTGAAGATCAAATTCCCAGTGTCGAGAACGTTCAGGACCTCGTTGAGGAGATTCTCATCAGAAACGGTTACGCTGATGTGGCTAAGGCATACATTCTGTACCGCCAAAAACGCACAGAAATCAGAGAGCACAAAAAGTTCTTCGGCGTCATTGACGATTTAAAGCTGGGAGTCAACGCCATAAAAGTGCTGAAAAACAGGTACCTCATGAAAGACTATGAGGGCAAAGTCACCGAGACCCCTAGCCAAATGTTTCGCAGAGTTGCCAAAGCAGTGGCTAAGGCTGACCTTCTCTACGATAAAAAATCTGACGTTGCAAGGACCGAGGAAATGTTTTATCAAGTTATGGCAGACCGCGAGTTTCTGCCTAATTCTCCGACTCTCATGAATGCGGGCACCAGACTTGGTCAGCTCTCCGCCTGTTTCGTTTTGCCCGTGGAAGATTCGATAGATGGAATATTCACCACCTTAAAGCATATGGCATTGATCCATCAGTCCGGCGGGGGAACAGGATTCTCTTTCTCGAAACTGAGGCCAGCAGGAGACATAGTGGGCTCCACGAAGGGCGTAGCCTCTGGACCAGTTTCTTTTATGACAATCTATGACGCCGCCACTAACGTGATTAAGCAGGGAGGACGAAGAAGAGGAGCCAACATGGCAATACTGGATGTGACCCATCCTGACATTCTGAAGTTCATTGAAGCGAAGTCCAGAGAGGGAATTTTGACGAACTTCAACATTTCAGTGGCAGTTACGGACCAGTTTATGAAGGCAGTAAAGAAAGATGCTGAATATGATCTGATAAATCCTAGAAACGGAAAGACCGAAAAAAGGCTGCGGGCTCGCCACGTTTTTGACCTGATAGTCTCCAACGCTTGGAGAACAGGAGACCCGGGTCTAATTTTCATTGATGAAATAAATCGGCATAATCCAACTCCGCAGGTGGGAGAGATTCGGAGCACAAACCCGTGTGGAGAACAGCCGTTGCTGCCTTTCGAATCATGTAATCTGGGTTCCATCAACTTGGTTAAGATGGTTAAGGACAGAGAAGTGGATTGGAAAAAACTGAAAAGCGTCGTCAGAACAGCCGTTCACTTTTTGGATAACGTGATTGACGTGAACAGGTTTCCTGTGCCGGAAATCGGCGAAGTCACTCGGGCTAACAGAAAAATTGGGTTGGGAGTCATGGGCTTCGCGGACATGCTCATTATGTTAGGTGTTCCCTATGATTCGGAAGAAGCCTTAGCCCTAGCAGAAAAGGTAATGAAATTTGTCAGTGATGAGGCTACGAAGAAATCTGTTGAGATAGGGGAGAAAAGAGGCGCTTTCCCCAACTTCAGGGGTAGCATCTGGGAAAAGAATGGCTACAAGACAATACGTAATTCTACGGTCACCACAGTTGCGCCCACGGGAACCATAAGCATAATTGCCGGTTGCTCAGGGGGAATAGAGCCGATCTTTGCCGTGGCTTTTGTTCGAAACGTTATGGAGGGCACAAGGTTGCTGGAGATACAGCCTACATTTGAAGAACTGGCAAAGGAGAGAGGCTTTTACAGCAGGGACTTGATGCTGGAGATTGCGAAAACCGGGTCCATACAGAACATGGAAGAGGTTCCGAATGATGTGCGGAGAATTTTTGTAACATCCTTGGATATCGACCCGGAGTGGCATGTGCGGATGCAGGCGGGTTTCCAGAAGTACGTTGACAATGCTGTGTCGAAGACTGTGAATCTTCCGCCCGATGCTACGGTGGAAGACGTTAGGATGGTGTATCTGCTGGCTTACAAGTTGAAGTGTAAAGGGATAACGGTTTATCGGTACGGAAGCAAGAGGGAGCAGGTTCTGTATGTGGGTCCGCTTTTAACCAAAGAACTTGCTACTGAAAAACATGTAAGCGCAGACTCCGAGTATTCAGGCGGCTGCCCAACAAGCGCGTGCCCATTCTAACGTTAGATATCTGATAGGAAAGAAATCGTCTCACAGTAATGTTAGAAGTAGCTAGAGAACCACCGCAAATGATTAATAAACCCAAAAGCGAGACGTTAGATTAAGGGTGGTGTTCAAGATTTTCTGCTCGAAGTGTGGAGAAAAACTGCCTGAGGGCACAAAGTTTTGTCCGAAATGTGGAACCGCTGTAAAGCTTGAGGCTACAGTAGAAACGGTTGTTGAACGTTTCGAAAAAGATCCGCATCTGCAGGAACACTGGATAAAAAGAGCTGTTGCCTATGTCATCGATTCCATCATAGTGGGCATCGCAACTACAATTATACTCGCTATCATCATGTTACCACTCTTTATAGCAAATCCCGCTGCATTCCTTAATATATTCAGTTTCCCCTTCGCCATGGGTTTACTCTATATCCTTTATTTCTCTATTGCGGAGACAATGTATGGTGCCACCCTCGGGAAGAGGTTACTGGGTCTCAAAGTTGTTACAAAAACAGGTGGAAAACTAAGCTTCGAAAAGGCATTCATACGAAACATAAGCAAAATCCATTGGGTCCTATTGCTCTTGGACTTAATTGGCGGCTTGATAACTTCAACAGACCTTCACCAAAAATACAGTGACCGAATAGCCAATACAACAGTTGCCTAAATCGCAGATTCTGTCAAAACCTAGTGGTCTGGAAGCCTAACATTTAGGCGAGACCGTTAGATTCGCGAAACGCCATAACGATAGCTCTTGCGATCATGGAAACGCCGATAATTATTATTATCGTGGACCAGAATACGAACCATTGCGTGGTTTCGATAAGGAAGGATTGAATGAGAAATCCGGCTCCAACCCAGAAGACCAAGCTACCAACGGTTTCTGATCTTTTTCCCCATGATGAAGGGATAACGAATCGTAGTGCCAAGATGACGATCTGGAATACGCCCAAAGCGATGCTGAATTGCCCAGCAGACTGATAGACTAGTGAATGTCTGTTCGGAAACTCTGGTGCAAAGAATGTTATGTCCGTGTTTGGGACGTTAACCGTATCAAAATCTTTGAAGAAATCCAGAATCTTGTCAAACAGGTTAGGGTTGATAACAAACAGGGTTCCCACAAGAAGAATGAAAAATCCGACAGAAATGGCGGTGAAGAGTCCCTCTTGATATTGGCGGGGTGTCTCCTTGCTTTCGTTCAAGTAATTCACCTCAATCAGTTCTTTTTTGCAGTAAGAGCTTATAATATTTCTCCATGGACAATCGGGGTGCATGTTTTAAATACTCATCATTGAAATAATAGAGGATTAGAATTGTGTAAAGGTGAAGTTTATGCCATATTGCCAGAAGTGTGGCTCTGAAGTCAGCGAAAATATGACTTTTTGTCCCAAATGCGGCGCCGCTCTAAAGGCTGGAGAACCTAGACCGCCTATGCATCCTGAACGTTACAGAAGCGAGAAAGCTGAGAAACAGGAGAAACATGAGAAACACGAAAAAGAGGAGAAGATGGAGAAAGGAGAGCAGCCAGAGAAATTTGAGAAGAAAGAGTACAGCATTTTAGGTCCATTAATCGGCGGTTCCATCCTAATATTATTGGGCGTTATGTTCTATCTTGCAGTAGCTGGCGTTCTTAATATGCGATCAATCTTTCCCTTCTTCTTAATCATAATTGGCGCAATTGTGATACTGGGAGTAGCAATAGGCGCAGTGAGGGCTAGAAAAAAGAATCCAATGCCATAATATCCATACAACTAGTCTATTAACAGAACCGCAGTTATCCCTTGTTGGTCGATTGGACAGCAATGATTGGCGTAGACATCCTGAAACACATCGTATATCCTTGGCATGAAGCCTTAAAGAATCCCGCCGAGGCACAGCAGCGAGTCCTAAAGAAACTGCTTGAAGGATACGCAAAAACAGATTACGGTAAAAACCACTCAGCTCACGAAATCAAAGACGGTTCTACGTTTCGGGCAAACTTTCCAAAGGTAAACTACGCTGGTCTTCGTCCATACCTTGAGGAAGTTAAAGCCGGCAACCACTCCGTCATCCTTTCTGAGCAACCCGTATGCTGGGTTATGACCAGAGGTTCTACAGGCAAGTCCAAGGTTCTTCCAGTTACAAAGACCCATATTGAACAGATTTTCCTGTGCGGAGCACGAGCCATAACAAACTATGCCCTCAGAAAGAACAGCATGGATGTTCTGGCGGGAAAGATACTGAACCTCAATTTTCCGTCAACAGTAACCACCATAGACGCTGGCGGACAAAAAATCACTTACGGATACAGCTCCGGAACCTACGCGAAACTCAATCCCATGCTGAATCAGGTCAGCCTTCTGCCCAGACAGGAAGAAATAGATGCGCTGGGTTCCGGCATCACCAGACCAGACTGGGAGAAAAGATTCGAACTGGTCTACCAGTCTGCCCTAGATCAGCCTGTGGTAGCTGCCATTGGCGTAACACCCGTAATCGTTTCTTTTGCCAGATACGTTAAGCGGAGACACGGAAAGAAACCGGAAGACTTGTGGAATTTTAAGGTACTTGTCTGCACCAGCGTAAGAAAGATTCAGTTCAAGTATGGTCCTGTTCTCAGGAAACATTTCGGTGAGGTTCCGATAGTTGAGATGTACAGCGCCACCGAGGGAGCTTTTGCGCAGCAACTCGACGAGCTGCCATATGTTTCCCCCAATTATGACACTTACTATTTTGAGGTTGAGACAGGCAAAGGTACTAAGATGCTTCATGAACTCAAGAGGGGCGAGTGGGGACGGCTCATAATCTCGTCCTGTCTATTCCCCAGATACGATATAGGAGACATGATTGAGGCTATGGGAAAAAACTATTTCCGCGTCTTCGGAAGAGCCAAAACCCTGACAATTCTGGAGCATAGGTTATACAGACTTTTCTTCGGCTGGCTAATCTAAACTTTAGATTGTAAGGAATAATAGCCTACGAAGGATGTATTTTTGGATACTAGTAGCTGTAGTTTTCTGAAAAAGTACTGTTTTCAACAATGCACTGTTATTAGTCTCCTAATATGAAAACAAAAAGAGAAACTGTTTTGTTATATGGTGGACGGGGCGGGATTTGAACCAGTGACCATTGGAGACATCACCCGTTTTTTATCCCGCAAACTCCCTCCTTTTTTAAAGAAATTCTAAATCAAGTAAAATATCAAAAGATTCTTCCATAATTTCTAAACTTTGACATTTGATAAATGTCGTAGAAAGAATTTCGTTAGTTAATCCCTTAATCTTTAGTACAGTCCTTATTTTTTCAATAAGTGTGGATGTATCTGCCTTATCTTTTAGTTTATCTAATTCTGAAATATATTCAAAAATTTGTTTTTCAATATTCTTCAAATATTTGTCCTGTGTGCACCATGAAAAATCTGGGAGTACATTCAAAAGGTGTAATTGTTCATTTAAGTAAATTTTTATGTTTGAAAACCCAATGCGTTTGAATATTTTTCCAGCAATCTCGATATTTTCAAGTTTCTCAAGGTCCGCTATTGTAGATTCGAGTTCTGGGATTACATGTGTCTTGAAGGTTAGTATAAGACCTGAAAGAAAGTTACTTACATGAATGTACCTATTGCGTTTTTCGAGCAAATCCACAATTTTCTTTCGAAGTTTTTCGTCCTTTATTATTCCAATTTGTTTTTCTTGAGCTAGGTTGAACATTGTCCCAAAAGTAAAGGACATGGGTTTACCATTTTTTGTATTAATTTTTTCATTTATTTCATTTTTCTTTTCTGAAGATAATTTCTCATCAAGTTTGATTAACAACGCTAACTCGACTGCAAAACATGCATGGTAGATTGCATCTCCAAAAAAACATAAAATATACCTCTGTAGAGAAGCATGGAATTCTTGCTTAGGTAAATCTTCCACTCGATTTATTCCTATGGATTGAGAACTAAGTTTTTCAAAGAATTTATCAAGGTCTCTACTTCGAATAAGGGCTTCTTTTTGTGCTTTCTTATTCAGAAACTTCATTGATTTTACAAATTTTTTTCTGTAATCTTCAAGATTTAAACCCATAACGTTATCCATACTTACAAAATCCCATATTCTACTATTATGTTTTCTTAAAATGCAGTCTTTGAATCAAGAAATCTCTATTATAAAAACACAAGTCGAGATGTCTCTAGTAAAAGCTAGAGACTTCACCCGTTAAAATCCCCCTCTTTTTAAGAGTTAAATTTTAACCCCCCCCGAAAAGAAATGACGACGGACGACGAGACTATATGATAAAATATAGACAAAAGGAAACAGACAAAAACAAAGACAGTTTTGCAGAAAAGTTATAGCTGAATTGAAATAGATTAATCAGAATTGTGGGAACTGGAAAGGGGGTGATAGTTAAGTTGAAAGAGTATGAATGTGTGGAAGTCAAACATCACAATGATGTCGGAAGGACAATTAAAGAATGGCAAAAAAATGGATGGCGTCTTCACACATACCAAGCAACGGGAACCGTAGGCATGGCGACAGCTTTCGTCAATCATTACTTGCTGTTTGAGAAAGGCGAATAAGATAGACTCTGCGCGCGCATATCAATGTTGTCTGGACTGAAGAAAGAAAAAGTCATTGCAATTATGAAACAGTATGGTCAACTTTCAAAAAGATATCCAAGTGTACGGGAGACCTGAAGACGAAACTTCAATTTTCCCGAACCCAGATTTTTTTACAAATTTTTTTATTTGGAGTTTGTTTCTTTTATTAAAAATTATTAGTTAAAGGTCGATGTACAAACCTTGGTAACATGGCTCACAGATGAAACCCCGTTTCCTGTGCACATATTTACTTTGACTGAATTTGGAGTAAAAAACTTCCCCCATCTCAATTTCCTTTTCACATTTGTAGCATTTCACCGTTTGACTTGCACTAGTTATTCCTTGGTCTTTTCTCCCTTTTTTATGCTTAATGAAGACCATATCCTTTCCCAAAATAATTTAAATAAAGTCCAGTTTAACTGACACGGTATAGCTAAAATCTGTGGATAATTGTCAAAAAATATTTACAAAAAGATAGGTAATCACTTAAGGTTAGTCTCCTAATATGAAAACAAAAAGAGAAACTGTTTTGTTATATGGTGGACGGGGCGGGATTTGATCCCGTGACCTTCATCTGTATGTTATGTGCATTCTTCGTTCAGGCGGGTTTCACGGCTGTCTTATTCTTCTCTCCAGCTTGTTTTAGCAACTGACTGGTTCTCTGAAGTTAAACAATAAATAGCAGAGTATTCGAGGAAATTTGTAGAAATTCTTTTGTACTCATTCAACCCATAGTTAATATGGGGGAAATATTTTGAAAGCAAAATATGAAGTATACAAAGACACAGCAGGCAAATTTAGATTCAGACTTCGCGCTGTAAACAACAAAATTGTAGCTGTTAGTGAAGCGTACGAGAGAAAGGCAGGTTGCATAAACGGAGTAAAATCTGTGCAAAAGAATTGTGACTCCAAAATAGAAGACAAGACAATTGGAGCAGAGACGCTGCCGCATCCTAAATACGAAGTTTTCACAGATGCTGCTTCAAAGTTCAGATTTAATTTGAGTGCTCCTAACGGGGAGATAATTGCAGCCAGTGAAGCATACGAAACCAAACAGAACTGCATGAGGGGAATAGAAGCAGTGCAAAAAAGTTGCGACGCGGAGATAGAAGACTTAACTGTGGATCAGGTTATGGAGGAAGTGACTGAAGCTCCGATGCAACCAGCCGCTGGTGCAGGCAATACTACTCTGAAGATGTCCTGTCCTCCCACTAGCGTAGATTTGAATTCAATAGTAACTTTTGAAGGAAACTTGATGACCAGTGACACAGGTAAAGGGGTAGGAAACGCTGAAATCGACATTTACGAGAGGGACAGGTCTTTCATGAGTGACGACGTGCTTGTCTCTGGCATGACAAACAAAAATGGAAACTTCAAGATAGACTGGAAAGCGAAACAACAGGACTGGTGGGATGACTCCGTAGAGGTTTATGCCCGATTCGAAGGAGACGAAAAACATAACCCATCACAAACCGACACTTACAGAATCAGAGTTCTCTTCTACCTAAAAAAGAAAAGTTAACAGCCGATAATTTCAACTATCCAGCATCACCCCTATATCCCTCCTTTTTTTCGCCCAAACATGGTAAAAGGAGCTGTCAGCTTGGCGTGGATTTCGGTGCAGAAGTAGAATAAAAGCTGTATAGCCTTTCTGGAATTGAACCTGTTTTTTCTACTGTTTTGACTGGGGCTTCACGCGTGTTTTAGTCTTCTCTCCAGTTTGTTATCAGGGAGCCTATGATTATGAAGATTATGCCGACCACCAAGAGTATTGCTGTGTTGTATAGTGCGCTTGATGCGTTGCCGTAGACCATGGAGTCTCTTAATCCGTTGTTTAGGTAGGTTAAGGGCAGAACTTTCGCGATCTCTCGAAGGAACGGGGGCATCATCTCTAAGGGGAAGAAGCTGCCTGACAGAAACATCATCGGAAACGATACTGCGTTTGCAGCCGCATCAGCTGAATCGGTTTCTTTCACGAATCTTGCGATTACCATGCCTATTCCCGGGAAGGTTATTGCGCCTGCAGCAATCAGTATTATCGAGTAAATGTTCGGTAGAACCCTTAAATTGAAAACCAAAACTCCAACGGTTAAAATAACTACTGTTGAGACTGCACACATCACCAGTTCGAAGAGGACCACTCCGATAATCCATTCGAACTTTGAGAGAGGAGTTGTGGCTAATTTCTTGAGTATCCCAAGCTCTCTGTTCCGGGTGTTCCATCCGATAGCTCCGAATATGCCAGTGGTCATCAGAGTCATTCCGATTAAGCCTGGAACGAAAAAGTCAATGAACCTGTAATTTTCTGAAACCAAGCTTTCTTGTTGAACTGTGACTACTTGTGGCGGGTTCTCTCCCGTTGTAACTGTATTGAATACTTCTACTATCTGTTCAACCACTCCTCTCACTGTTGCCGCCGAAGTGTCAACCTCCGGTGGAACCGTCTTCAGAACAACGGTTGCATTCTGTGTAATGCACGACTGGTGGAACCCGTCTGGTATCAAAAGCATCATTTCAACGCCCTTCTCGTCAATGTATTCTGCTGTGTTCTCAGCGGGGTCAACCATCTTGATGTTCAGAACACCACTTCCATTCAGCATATCAACAAACGTGGCAGAAAAGGGAGAGGATTCACCACCGATGATGTCTTGGTTCTGTACATACAAATCAAATCTTGGATCGTCGCTAACGCTGAAGATTGCGCCGAAGAGCAACATAAGAAGAATTGGAAAGGCAAAAGTCCAAAACAGGGTGTGTTTGCTCCTGAACCAGACTCTAAGGGCGCCGCCCATAATCGCTAAGATTCTCTTCAACTCAACTCGCCATCCACAATCTTTTTACCTGTAAGATTAAGGAAAACATCCTCCAAACTGGGTCTTCGCACAATCAATTCTGCAAATTTGGTTTTGTTGCCATTCAATGTCATTACTGCTTCGGGCAGATCAGACTTGCCGTTGAGTGGCACTAAAACATCGCCGTTCTCTAATTTTGAGTCTGGAAACTTTTTTCTAAGAATATCATGAGCTTCTGTTCCCCCTTCTTCAACGATCAAAGTGGTTTTTCCGCCATGCTGCAGGATAAGCTCACTTGGGGTTCCATCAGCAATTATTTTTCCATAGCTGATTATAACCACCCTGTCAGAAAGCACCTCAGCTTCATCCATGTAATGTGTCGTCAAAAAGATGGTTTTTTCTTGCTCCTGCAGTCCTTCAATAAGATCCCAAACGTCTCTTCTTGCTTTTGGATCTAACCCTGTGGTTGGCTCGTCAAGGAAAATAACTTCTGGGTCATTAACTAAAGCTATTGCGATAGCCAACCTTTTCTTTAATCCGCCAGACAGGTTCTTATACAAAGTTTTGGCTTTATCCTCTAAGTCAACAAGCCTGATCAGCTCGTCAATGTCCATTCCGCCATCATACATTTTCTTGTAATAACTAAGATTCTCTTTAACAGTTAGAAGGTCAAAGGTGTTAAAATCCTGAGGCAAAACCCCAACTCTTTTTCTGATTTGCTGTTGCCCCTTTCTGTCAGAAACATCAAAACCTAAAACCTTTGCATTACCCGATGTCAAATCGCGTAAACAGACAAGTATCTCAACGGTCGTGGTTTTGCCTGCGCCGTTTGGGCCTACAAAAGAGAAGACTTCTCCTCGGTTAACCGTGAAGGAGACGCCGTTAACGGCTGCTAAGTCCCCATACTTTTTCACTAGGGAATCAACCTGTATTACAGCTTCTTTGCTCATTATGAGTCACATCTGTTATCGAAAGTCAAGAGATAAAGTTTGTCTATAGAGACTAAGCATTGCTTTTTATGAGAGAAAAAATTTCAGTTATTGGATTGGGATATTCTTCAGCAATTTCTTGTGCGATTTTTGGTGGGATTCCTTGAAGAATCAAAGTTTTTTTGAAGGTCGATTTTGCTTTTCTTCTCTTCACTACGGTCTGCGTAACCAAGCCTAATGATTGGAGTGCTAGTCTGGAACAGTATAGAACGTCAACGAAGAGGGCTTTTGCACCCATGGCTTAGCCCTCGTGGTGGCCAAACTTCATTCCTTTCATGCTTTCGCTCCACTTTGTCAGGGTTCCTAGGTAATCTTTGGTCATGGATAGAGCTTGATCTTCTGGAATGCCTCCTTCTTTGAGGGTCGTGTAGAAGGTTGCAACGGCTTTGCCCATGTCTGCTGCGGCTTGGGGACTGAAGAAAGCATCCAAGATTCCTTTCACTAGTCCGGGAAGCTCCTTTGATACTGCGGCTAGGATACCTGAAATTTCTTCTGGTTTCGGAATATCATGTTTTTCACTCATTACTCTTCACCTCAAATATACTATACTCTGGATAGCATGTTTAGACTTGTTGGATAATTCTGTCCAGTTAGATGGTCAAGGTAGACGGTAACGGTTTCCTTCTTTCACTAAAGCTTTTGATTCAACAAGCTGTTTCACTCTGTTTCTGATTGTTGTGCGGGACGCTTTTCCGCGTTGGCGTCCAATTTCTCTGGTGAGTTCGCTGATGTTTTTGGGTCCTTTCAATGCGATGTAGTTGAGGATTATTTTGTTTATTTCGTCTTTTTCTGATATGGATTCTATGAGCTTGCGTGCGGATACGATGCGGTTGAGGGTTTTTAGTGGTTCTCCGTATAGGGCTGTTCCCAGTTTTAGGCTTTGAAGAAAATTGACTACTTCGGGATACTGTTGGCTCTCTGTGAGGACGGTTTCTAGATAGTTGAGGCGGTTGATTATCCAGTCCAGTTTCTCGTTGAGAGATTTGAGCGAGCCGTTAATATCCGACAAAGCTAATCGAATGTATATTTGATGAAATAGAAAATATGACTTTTGCCCATAAACAATCAATGTTAATGGCTATGCGTGCGTATTCTGGAATCTTTTTGTTTTAGTTTGGCGCATGTCACGATGCATTGTGGGATAGAAAGCTTGTATTGTTATGAGAGGGGTTTGCGTAAAATCTATCAGCGTTAAGCGTTTATGTACAGGGTGGGGGCTTAGTGTTGACGAATTATTGTTGTCCAGAATGTAGTGGAACTGAGGTTACTTGGGACAGAAGTCTTGGGAAGGCGGTGTGTGCGAAGGATGGAACTCCAGTCAGCGAATTTAGGTTGCTTGTTAATGGCTAAGGGGTCTAGTGTTCACTAAAAGATGGGAAATTGTTCCTCAAAGGCTACGGTTAGCGGTTAGGCTGCAAACAATCTCGGATAAGCCAGGTTATCATGCACTCTTCTGACGTTTTGCTCAGTCACTCCCAAGTTTCTGAGAAGCCTCAGTAAATCATCAAGGTTAATGATTCTTTTGCAATCCTGACAAACCCTCAATTCAGCGTAGTATCTGGATATTTTTCCATTACAATCAGGGCACTCAAACAACATTCCAACTCCCCCAGCTAATATAACGGTGAAGCAGCTAAATATGAGTTTCTGAGTTTTTCTTTAGCAATGCCAACTTTTCTTCCAGAGCCCTGATTTCTTCGGTCATAACCCGTTTCTGCTCTCCATGTTCTTTCCTAAGTTTTTTTAGTTCCTTCTGAAGATTTGCCTTCTCACGTTTCAGCTGCGCAATCTGCTCCTGAAAATGGTTAAACGTTTGCACAACCGTGTTCACGCACGACGCGCACACATGCACCTGATGTTCTTTTTGCTCTTTCGAAACTTCGATGCCAGACATCGCCAGACCACAAGCCATACCTTTCTAGGTTATAGAGTAAAATGATTTTCCATAAGAATGAATGGTGGGCCGGACCGGATTTGAACCGGCGACCTTCTGCACGTCAAGCAGATGTCCTACCAGACTAGACGACCAGCCCTACAGCCATTTTAGGATGGTTTTCTCTTATTTAAGTTTCAGTTCGTCACCACACCCAAAACATAAAGCGGTAATACCCAGAAATGCCTGATTCTCTTCTTGCCCATAACGCTTAATAGCTTTCTTGTCAGGTTTAGAATGTCATGGGCGGGTAGATCAGCCTGGAACGATCGCAGCGTTGGCATCGCTGAAGCCGCGGGTTCAAATCCCGCCCCGTCCACCACAACCGAACCCCGAACATTTCTGAGAAGATTTTTAACGTATTATGGCAACTGAAGAAAGACGGCTACGCAGAAGAGACCATTAAAGGCTACTCCAAGAGACTGAGACACTTAGAGCAAAACACCAACTTAGACAAACCCGAACTCGTTAAAGGTTTCATCTCACAGAAAGACGTAAGCAACGCCTACAAAGAGGCTTTTGTAAACGCCTATATTCATTATGTCGAGTATTACGGTCTAAAATGGAAAAAACCAATCTACCAAAGAAATGAACGACTCCCAAACGTCCCCACAACCGAACAAGTAAACATGATAATCGCCAACTCAGGCGCAAAATACTCCATGGTATTTTCGATTCTACGAGACACAGGATTAAGACCAATAGAACTGCACAGACTAACCCTGAGAAACATTGGCTTAGAACACGGAATAATCTACCCCGAAACAGCTAAAGGCGGTTCAGCAAGAAGGTTAAAACTTAAACCCGCTACCTTAGCTATGCTCAAAAAATATGTAACCGAAAAAGACCTAAAAACCAACGAAAAATTATTCCCCACCACTAAAGCAATGTCTCATGTTTGGTGCCGAGTAAGAAACAGAACAGCCAAAAAACTTCATCAGCCCGAATTAAAGAAATACCGACTTTATGATTTGCGTCATTATTTCGCAACCATGCTATACCACAAAACAAAGCTCATACTACTAGTGAAAGCAAAGTTAGGGCACAAAAACATTCAAAACACGTTAATTTATACACACCTTGTAAACTTCACAGAAGACGAATACGAAACAGCTACTGCATCAACAGTTGAAGAAGCATGTAAACTAATCAACGTTGGCTACGAATACGTTACAGAAATGGAAGGAATTAAAATTTTCAGAAAACGCAAATAACGCGCGCGCATGAAGTAGAATTAGATGTGCGCTCTTAATTTGGATTTAGTAAAGAATTCACCAAAAAACATGTTGTGTGTGCTGCGGCTAAAGGGTCAGTGTCTACTTTTTGGTTTTCACGTCAGCGTATACATAAAAACGTTCATGTACAAGCAGAAGAGGAGGCAAATCGTCCATAGTCACATTTTTAATTGTTTCATATAATGCCTGATCATCGGTTCTTCTTTTTATAATCACTCGCAACAAGCCATCATCGGATGGATCTGTTTTTGAGATATCAACGGATATTGAATATAAATTATTGAATTCGTACTCTTTTTGTGAAGTAAACGGTAAACCTTCCTCAATAATTTCAATGGGATTCATTCTCCACTCATCAAAGCCTTTTTCGCTGGCTGGTCTAATTACTCCCTTCCATCCTGTAGAATACTCCACAACAACAATGAAATCGGCTTTTGATGGTGAAGAAAGCTCCGCTGATACATACCACACTATTACTGAAGAGCTAATTATTAGTAATAACATGGTTACATGTAGCTTGTTGTACTTTGGTTTTTCAGATTCAGACAATCATTATCCCACATAATTATTGCTGTTTCTTGTTTACCCTATTTAACTTCTGTCTTAAAATGAAAGAATGCGCGCAATGTTGTTAAGAATAAGGGAAAGCTGGATTTTGTAGCCTTTATGGCAATACTTGTTTCTGATGCTTCGTTTGAAATGGATGTGGACACAATGAAGAACATCGTTTCTGTTTTGAAAGAATATCCTGAGGAATACGAAAATGCAAAAATTCTTATTCAGCACATGATAGACAAACTTAGCCAACTAATCACTGAATAATAATAGCGGTAAGAAGATACCGCTCGCTCGGGAAGAGTATCGCCTTGTCACGTGGCTTCGGGCAGACCCAAAAACTAGAGCTTTAATGTAAGCTTGTCACGGTTAATGTGTTTTTGGCTCTGCGGACAGCCGAAGCCCCTAAACAGCCTCGCCAATTCGCTCGGCACGGCTCACCACTCGCTCGCTAATTCAAACAAAGTAAGAAAGGTTCCAAGAACGTTAATGATAAACGAACATGCATAAGAACCATAAACGGACATTTAACTAACCAAACGGTCATTGCTCAACAGGTCAAATTTTCTTAACTAACTCCTGTTTCAACTGGTCAAGGTTTCTTGACAAAAACGCTTTAATTGTGTTGGCGGTCTCATTAATTATTGGTGCTGATGAAGGTAAGTAAAGGACACACATTATTCTTTCTTCTCTTAATGCCATTAGTTATGGGTGTTACAAACTCAACGCTATTAGTTCAAGCAACGACATACAACATTATTATTGAGGTTTCTTCACCAATCCAGAACAAAACCTACTTCACAAATGATATTCCCTTAAGCTTCAATTATAGTACTAACATGGACAACTTACCAAATATAGCTAAATATAGTGTTGTTTTCGTCTACAATTTAGATGGAGAACCAAACTTTGATATGTTTGGGAACCCAATATTTTGGGGAAAAACTACAAGGATAGGTCAATTTTATCAGCCTATTCCTTTAGATTATAATTCGTCTATTCATGTACCTAATGGTAACCATTCTTTGTTTGTATCTCTCACCTTTTGGATTACACCTGAAGGCGAACACACGAATATTTTTGATGTCACAAAGGTTTCTCAAGTAGTAAATTTCACAGTATCTTCACCAACTCCACCAATTCCAGAGTTTCCATCAATTTATATTAGAGCTGATGGAAGTGTTGAGGGAACGGATAGAATACAAAGAGACGGAGATGTCTACACTCTAACCTCTGATATTAATGGCTCAATTATTGTGGAAAGAGATAATGTTGTTTTGAATGGAGCAGGATACAGACTAAAAGGAAATGGAAACGAAAACGGAATAACATTCAAGGTTAATAATATAACCGTTAGGAATTTGAAGTTATCCAGTTTCAATATTGGGATTGTGGTTATGGGTTCAGATAACAATAAAATCTTAGAAAACACCATAACAGATAACTTTCGTGGTTTAGACTTAACCGCTTCAGAGAACAACACCGTTTCTAGAAATTACATCAAAAACAATACTTATGGTATCGCCCTTGAAAACATCAATATACCATCAATGAAAACACAATAACCAACAATAGCGACATTGGCATCTTTCTCAATGGTGCTGGATACAACAACATTATTGGAAATAACATAACAGATAACAAGCGAGGCATCGTGGTTTCCATATGCTATGATAACGTTATTTATCACAACAACTTCGTCAACAATACCAATCATGTAGAAAAAGATGATTCAAATGGCATTTGGGACAATGGTGAAGAAGGTAACTATTGGGACAAATACACTGGACTTGACAGCGATGGTGATGTGATAGGAAACACACCATACGTTATTGACCACAACAACCAAGACAACTATCCACTATTGAATCCTTGGATTCCACCTAATCAAAAATCAGAGCCTTTCCCAATAACATGGATATTAGTTATCATTGGAATCATAGCCATTGTTGGAGTAGCCATTCTAGTTTTTTTCATAAAAACCAAGAAGGCAAGGGGTGAGGTCAAATAATTCCAGAGTTTCCTTCATGGATCATCCTGCCCTTATTTTTAATGGTGACTTTATCGGCGATAATCGTCAAAAAGAGACTATCCCATCAACGATTAAAAAAACTGTAAATAGGTATTTTTAACTAACCTTAGAATAAACTATTACAGTAGAGAAGTAAGGTGGATAAAAAACTATGAGAGAAAAAATTACTAAGGACAAAGGCGGGTTCAAATCCCGCCCCGTCCACCAGTCTAACAACTCAGCAATCATATTAGGAGACTAATAATACTTCATTGTTGAAAACTAGCTTTTTTCTGAAATTCGCAGCACAATGTTTTACATTTTGACAATACTTATAGGAGAAATCGTCTTTAAAGGAAAGAAGAGTGGTCATGTCTTCGAAACTGATTGTGGTGAAGGTTGGAACCGGAAGCCTAACCAAAAAAGGTGGAATTCTCAACATAGAACTAATGCAAAGACTGGTTGACCAAATAGCAACGGCAATCAAGCAGGGCAACAAAATCGTTTTCGTAACCTCCGGTGCCATAGCCGCAGGCATAGCCGAACTCGGAATACCCCCAAAACCAAACGACATAGTTTTCCAGCAAGTCTCAGCGGCAACCGGACAAAGCATAATCATGTCCACATACCGTGAACTCTTCAAGAAACATGACCTAAAGGTTGCCCAAATCCTGTTAACCGCAGAAGACCTCTCCAACAGAGCCGCCTACCTGCACGTATGCAACGTCCTAGAACTGACCCTGCAACTAGGCATCGTCCCAATCATCAACGAAAACGACGTAACATCCACAGAAGAACTGATACCCATAACAAAAGGCTACAAAGTAAACTTCAGCGACAACGACATACTATCAGTCCTCGTAGCCAACGCCCTAGAAGCAAACCTGATCATCATCCTATCCAACGTAGACGGATTATACACCATGAACCCAAAAAAACCCGGAGCAAAACTGATCAAAACAGTCGAAACAATCACACCCGAAATCAAATGCGAAATAGAAGGAAAAAGCCGACTGGGCAGAGGCGGCATGAAAACAAAACTCAAAGCCGCAGAAATCGCCACATCCAGCGGCGTACCCCTAATAATAGCCAACAGCCAACACGAAAACGTGATACTTGACATACTCGCAGGAAAACAGATAGGAACCCACTTCAAACCACAAGAACGGCTGCCGCAAATAAAAAGATGGATCGCCTACGGCGCCTCAATAAAAGGACAGATCTTCGTAAACGAGGGCGCAAAAAAGGCGATACTGAAAGGCGCCAGCCTTCTCCCTGTAGGCGTAGTCAAACTCACCGGAACCTTCAACGAGGGAGACGTAATCAGCCTAGTGGACCAAAACAACGTCGAGTTCGCAAAAGGCAATCCAAACTATAATAGCGGCGAAATAAACATCATTAAAGGGCTAAAAACAAACCAAATAAAAAAAGCCCTCGGATACATAAGACACAAAGAAATTATCGCCCGAAAAAACATACATATCATAAAGGGAGAAAAAAATGATAAATGAAATCTGCAAAAAAGCAAAAACCGCCTCAACACAACTAGCAAAAGCTTCCACTGAACAAAAAAACAAGGCACTACGCAACATGGCTGACGCCATCGAAAAATACTGCACAGAAATTTTGCAGGCAAACCAAAAGGACGTGGAAGCCGCCAGAGCCAAAGGCGTAAAAGAAGCATTAATTGACCGGCTTGTTTTGGATAAACGTCGAGTAGAAAGCATGGCAAACAACCTAAGAGGATTAACCAAACTTTCTGACCCCGTAAACGAAATCGTGAAGACATGGACCCGACCAAACGGATTAATCATCGGTCAGCTCCGAGTGCCCCTGGGCGTAATCGGAATCATCTACGAGTCCAGACCCGACGTCACATCAGAAGCGTCTGGGCTGTGCGTAAAATCTGGAAATGCGATAATCTTGAGGGGAGGCTCAGATGCCATAAACTCGAACATGGCAATAGGAAACGCGCTACGAACCGCACTGGAAGAAACAGGATTAACGAAGGATATTATTCAGGTTGTTCCAGTGACAGACAGAAGTTACGCTGAGCAACTCATGAAAATGAGAGAATACATAGACGTGCTAATTCCACGAGGCGGAGCCAACCTCATCAAAACGGTGGTGGAAAAAGCAACGGTTCCCGTCATAGAAACAGGAACTGGAAACTGCCACATCTATGTTGAAGAAGACGCTGACCTAGACAAAGCCGTGGACATTGTAATAAACGCTAAATGTCAGAGACCTGGGACTTGTAACGCTGAAGAGAAACTTCTAGTTCACAAGCACGTTGCAAAACAGTTTCTGCCAACCATGGTTGATGCCCTCATCAAGAATGGAGTTGAAGTCAGAGGATGCAAAAAAACAGTTAAGATAGTTCCGAAGGTGAAACCAGCCACTGAAGAGGACTGGGGAACAGAATATCTGGACCTGATTATAGGCATAAAAATAGTGGAAAATCTAGATGAAGCTATAAGCCACATAAACAAATACGGCACCAAACACTCCGAGTCAATCTTAACAGCAGACTTTAACAAGGCACTAAAGTTTATCCGCGAAATAGACGCAGCAGCCGTTTACTGGAATGCTTCCACACGCTTCACAGACGGCAACCAATTCGGATTAGGAGCAGAAATCGGAATCAGCACCCAGAAACTGCACGCAAGAGGACCAATGAGCATCCAGCAACTAACAACAACAAAATTCTTCATACTAGGCAGAGGACACATCAGAAAATAGAGTTGAACCATTTCGCAAGCAAATCAAGTCTTCTCAGTGCTGTTATAGCTCATTCATGCATACTCAGGAATTTGGCAAAAACCGTATGATAAATATCTGGTGGGGATAGCTCCCAAACGTTCTCTCCAGAGTAAAGCTCCCAGAATTAAGCATCTTATCTAACACATCATAGGATTTCAAATCTGACTGAAAATACGTTGCATCTCCGTGTTCATACAGCAACAGAAACTTCACATTCAAAGTTTCGCAGTGCTCGATCAACACAGTCTCATTAAAGACGGGTTTGTAAACATCAACAGGATCTTCAGGATACTCCCATAGCTCTCTTTCACGGGGGTCATATGTCTGCAAGTAAAATTTCATTGCATCTGGACCAAAGTAATTCACCGGGAACAAAACTACTGCAGTTTCATTTGACGCTGAATTCTCACTTACATATTGACTTGCCTCTTTAACAGGGACCTGAACCTGCTCTTTTCCAACCCAATAGTAGGCGTTCTCTAAACTGTAGATGACAGAAGTCGCCATCAATAACACAAAAACAGCAGCAACAATCTTAGGTAATGAAATTCTATGCAATTTTGTTTTATGTGCTCTCATAGCATCCTCCAAGTTGCTCCAGATGAACAAAATGAAATCCGAAGCGGAGACTGCCAAGATAGGAAAAAGGGGTATAACGTAACGCCAATTTCTGTTAGCGATAAAAATGGTGTAGACCACGTAAACCACAAAGAACCAGATTAAAGAAAATTTGTCCTCTGGTCTTCTTCGCCATAACCAGAAACCTAAACCAAGAAAAGCGAGGATGTAGATGGGCAACGAAATCGGATGGATATCCCAGTAGGGACAAGTCATCTCTATGAGGTAGAATATTGGAAGAGGAAATCGCCTACCATACGCAAGTCTTTCCTCACTGCCTGCCTGAATCGTATATACCCACGTTCCAAGCTCTTCTGGATTGTACTGCTGATACGCAAGAAAGAGCCACGGCAGAACAACAGCTGCCGCAATTATGGTCAGAAGCAAAATTTTACCCATTTTTTTTAGGAATCCGTTCTTTCCACATTAGGAGCCCGGTAACCAACATGACTATGCCGCCAACTATGGCCTGATACTTAACGATGAATCCTAAACCTAATGTTACTCCGCTTAGAAGCAACATTTTTTCATTCTTTGTGCGCATCCAAGAGAAGAACAGGAGTAGTGTGATGGAAAAACAGAATAGTAGCATGGTTTCGATTAACGCCATTCTGCAGAGAATGATGAAGCCGGGCATTGATGCCAGTAAAATACTTGAAAGGATAGCATGTTTTGGTCCATATAGTCGATAGGCATACTCGAAAACAGCCCATACTGAAAGGATGCCGAATGTGAGGGCAACAAGTCTGGCTGCGAACAAGCTTGGACCCATGATCTTAAAGGTTAATGCTGTAGTGAGGTCGAATAATGGTGGATAATAAGAAAATTGCATGTACTCTTGAAACTGTCCACGGCTTAACAGCAATCCACCAACTAGATGTTGTGTTTCATCCCATTGAATTAGCGCATAATCCAAGTACAATGATAAAAAGGCTGCATAAACTAGAAGAAACAGTGCAAGAGCTAAACGCCATCGGTTGAAGCGTCGCGCAATACCAGAGAGAACAGAAGTCAATCTGCAGACCATTGCATACCCCAACCAATTCTGTATACTCTGAGGTTACTTAAAGTGCCTAACACATTATATAACAAGGCGGCAATAGCATGGGTCATTTTCCACACTTCTAAACTTGACGGAACTAATGCGCGCGCAATTGGCAGATAATAAGTCGTTATCGCACCTTGCTAGTTGTTCCAATTCTCGTGTGTGTTTGGGGTTTGGGTTTGGGGCTAAAATTTTATAACTTGTGGAATGGGCGTGCAAGAGAGCACGCATTTGTAAACCTAATTCAGCCAATAAAAGGTAACGGCTGGTTTACTTATCAGAGAATAATCGCTAATTGTATGCGTGTGCACCGACCTACGTCAATATTGATTACTTGTAGCCAGTTTTTATAACGTGATCAACCGCTACGGTTAACAATCGCAGGGTTTTCTCAATTTTTCCTTTCTGCATAGAAGGAACAACAGGACTGAGATTCTTTTTAATGTACATACCATAAATGAGGATTTCTCTGGGATCAGGTTCAGAGAGGGCTTCAAGTAGAAGATCTAAGATTTGCTTTTTTGTTTCACTCTTCTCAATATTTTTTAAAATAACAAGTTCATTTCCATTTCTCTCTTTCTCCGCACCATACTTTTTACGGGGTTTGTAACCTAACGCTTCAAGTTTTTCAAGAGCCATATCTTAGTCATCTCCAAGTTTCTGGAATTAATTTGTTTACTGTAGTCTTTCTTGCTTTTTCATCCAACATTTTTTGCGTCATCAAATTCAGGGCGCCTTCTGGACACCATTCTACACATTGAGGTTGCCCATCGCACAGGTCACACATCATCACGGTCTTCCTGTCCGCATTCAAAAATATAGCACCATATTTGCAGCTTTCAATACACCATCCACAACCGTCACACTTCACGTCGTCTACCATAATCAAACCTGTTTCTTCAGACTGCTTCAGAGCATCTCGACTGCATGAACGAACACACGGAGCATCTTCGCAGAATCTACAAACTACGGGCATATTAACGAGTTGATATAAACGTAGAACTTTAATTCTGGAAAATTTGGGGTCAAAAACGTTTTCTCTTTCCAACGCACAAACAAGCTCACAGATACCGCAACCAGTGCACTTATCAAAGTCCGCACCAACAAATTTTCGTTCATTTGCCACCTGCTCGGACATCGCTACCTCATCAACCTCTAAGGCAATCACTAAAAAGTTGTGAGATGCTTATAACTTTTCATTCTTTTATTGAATAATCAATTATTGTCTGTGCCTTAAAACTGAAACGAGGGCTTGAAGGAGCGGCGAAGCTAGTCCCGTCCACTCTGTCAAATTGGTTGTGTTCTACCGCATGTATTTCAGTTTTAGGTAGATTAACTACCGAATAAAATTTCTATCATGCTTTAAAGTACGCTTCAGTAGGGTTTTCTATTTTTTCTCGGGATAGTTCAAATTCATACATATCGTTCTCGCACATATTTCTGATTACTATGAATGCACGAAAAACTGAATTTTATTCTATTTTTTACTAAATATAACTAGAGACTAGCTGACTAAGTTGGAAGCCTATTTTCATTTCAACTTAACGGATGTTGTTTTATCCAATTTTGTTGCCTTCTTTTTGCGGTTTGGGTTTGGCTGTTGCGCCTTGATAACATTAGATTATTTCATTGATCGCTGCTGTTACGTATTCTGTGAATGTTAGGTCCTTTGGTCTCGGATAGTTTTTGAAGGTGTAGCCAACTTTCTTGAAGAGGCATTTCATTATTTGGATCTCAAGTATTTTGGCTCCGGCTCCAAAGATTCCCTCGATGGCGTCGGTGAACTCTTCAATTCTATAGGGAATGTCCAGCCTGTTCATTTTGAAGGTTTTTCCTAAATGGCAATAGATTGCCTGTTTAGCCGATTCTCCGAGCACAGAGAGCCCTTCATCGATTGCTTCCAGCAAAACTTCTTCAAAATTCATTGTTCTCTTTTCAGCCTCGATTTTCGGGCTGGCGTGGAGGTGTGTTTTGTATAGGTACCAATTTGTTGTGAATGCTCTTATGTTTTTTGCCCCTTTTGTATTTCTGTTCAATTGTTCCATTGTTCCACGCCGAAACACATTATATCTTATCTCTTAATATATCCGTTATTTCGCTCTGAAGCATATTACAAAAATCGATATATGTCTGCTCAGCTACACATGATGAACTGCTTAAACACAACCATTAAAACAGCGCCAATATTCCGAAAATTACTATACTTGATGTGAAAGACGGTTTGAGCGTTCAACATTAGAAAAAACGCTAGAAGCCTCTATCCTTTCAAGGGGTAGGGGGTCGCAATGTTACCTGTGAATTTTTTATTTGCTTTAGTCAAAATGTTATAGAGTTTTTTTAACATTCCCATTAACTAAATCTATTTCGATTTTTAGCATTAACAACTTATAGCATATACCTTTCTCTTTGTCATAATACTTTTCTACTAAATTGGCATCAACTAGCTTTTCTAATGCCCTATAGATAGATTCTCTAAAATTGATATTGACTTTTTGATTTCTCTTAATTTCTTGAAATATATCGCCTACAGTACTTGGTTCTTTTCCTAAGATTTTGATAATTTCCAATCGAGTGTCACAATTTAGTGCTGAGATTATTTTGCTGGCTTCATTTGCTATAGCAATTATTTCTTCAGGTGTTAGTGTTTCTGAAGGGGTTATTTGTTCAAGTTCGATTTTGTAGTATTTTAGATGACTAATGGCATCTGGTGAGTTAAGGAAGTTGTAGAATTGTTTGAATACGTAAATATAGACATTTAATGTGTGCTTATTACCATATTGAGATAGGAATAAGTCCATATCTATACTCTTTGTATTTTCAAACCTGGTTATTCCTCTTTTAGCTAAGAATACACCTAGAATTTTGGTTTTAGATATATAGAATGACTTCGTGGTATCTTTGATGCCATGTAACGATAACAGGTATTTTATCATCGTTTCCTTCATTTCTTCGGTTAAATCTCTGCATTCTTGGAACTGATCGAAAATCCAATTGTTAGGGAGTCCCCTAATTTCTGTTTTCATTTTCAAAAATCACCTCTTTTATATTTTAATAGACATTAATACATTTATTAGAGGTTATATAAGTAATTTTATGTGGTAGTTATCTCAGATATTTCAGTTTTATCCTGAAATCCTGCAGTGTTGACCGAAAGTCGTTTCTTATGAAGCCCTTGTTAACAAGTTCGAAATCTCTTACCCGCCTCTTGGACTGAAACAGAAGTCTCTTCTTCCATATTTTCTGGAAATCTTTAATCGGACTTACTAGTCCCTTCATGGTTGCCTTAGCCTCATCATTTTTCTTCAAAGCAAGAAAACCAATAGAAACCATAAACGTGAAAAAAGTCAAAACCGAAAATCTCCACCACACGTTCCTGAGCTCATAATTTTTGAGCACTGTACGCACCCGATTTTTGGAAGAATGATAAAGTGTCATTCCGCTTACGCCTCTTAGGACACCACCACGATGAATCACCAAGGCGGATGGAACAAAGAGTATCCGGTATCCCAGCAACCTTGCTCGGAGGGAAAGGTCGGTATCATCATCATATATGAAGTAATCGGCGTCAAAGCCTCCAGCTTGATTGAAAACCTCCCGTCGAACAATGCAACAACCTGAAGACGCTGCCAAAATCTCCAAATTCTCTTTAAGCCTCTCCTCTTTTGACCCGTAGGTTGCAGCCCACGTTCCTAAAGCGTCAACAGCCACACAAACACAGTCTAAACACCTTTTGTCCTCTGCCAACACCAGTTTAGCCTGCGCTAACCCAACGGAACCATCGTTCTCCATGACTTTAACCAGTTCCCAGAGCCAATTCTCAGCCTTGAATTCTGTGTCGCTATCCAAAAAAACAAGGTAACGTCCTTTAGTCATTCTTGCGCCGATGTTGCAGCCTTCAGAATGCCCCACATTCTCACTGTTTTCAACAAGTTTTATGTGAGGATCCGAACCGAAAGACTTCTTTATTTCCGTGAGACTCCCGTCTGTCGAGGCGTTATCAACAACAACAATTTCATAGTTAGAGTAATCTGTTTTCGAAAGAGTGAGTAAGCACTGCTTCAACAGTTCTCTCCCGTTAAAGTTTACGACTACAACCGAAACAGAAGGACAGCCCTCACTCTTTTCAGACACATATACCACCATTACGGAACCAAGATTTAACTTAGGTTTCCGCACTTTTTCTCGTTTCATAAAGATGATTAGGCTAACTTAAAGCCTTTTTTGGCGCAAGAAATAAATTGTTTAGAGTAGATTTTACAGACGTGTAAGAGAAGCGATTTTGATGGAAGACTACAAATCACCCCGTTCAGTCACTGTGGTAGTTCCTGTGCGAAATCGAGAACTAACCATCCAGCCGTTACTAGACTCTCTTCAAAAGCTGGACTACGACACAAACAAAGTAGAGGTGATTGTAGTTGACGGAAACTCCACAGACAAAACTCAGGAAATAGTCAAAAAATATCCCGTGAAGTTAGTTGTTGAAAAGAGGAAAGGACTAAACCTCGCAAGGAACACAGGAATAAAGTGCGCCAAAGGCGAAATCGTAGCCTTCACCGACTCCGACTGCATAGTGCCTCCCAACTGGATAACAAAAATTGTCGAGAACTTCAAAGACCCCCAAATCAGCTGCGTAGGCGGAAGCGCAAAAGCTCTTGACAACGACTTCATTTCCCAATATGCCGACAACAGCATCGTACGGTTGATGCCCTTCTTCACAAAACGGGAAGAACTCAAAAAGGTGAAACCGTTCTTCCGCCATCCAGCAGGATGCAACATGGCTTTCAGACGAAAAGTAGCTGAAGAAGTTGGATACTTTGACGAACACATTCAGTACGGCTTCGATGAAGTTGAGTTTGCCGACAGAATATGCAGGGCGGGTTACAAGATGGTTCTTGACCCCGACGTTTTGGTCTGGCACAAACACAGATCAACCTTTAGAGAATTTTTGAAACAAAACTTTCAGTACGGCAAAGGAAGCGGATTAGTTCTCAAAAATAACAAGCTGAAGGACGCAGTGTCTAAATGGTCATTTTTGGGCTTAATGGGGTTCATAAGTTGGCTGTTGATAGTTGGATCGCTGACGTTTCTAACTTTTACTTCAAGCTCCAGCATTTTCTTCTGGATGCTATTCGGGTTCACTGGATTGCCCTTACTTATATTGGCGACAGTCTACGCGTACAGGGCATTACAAAACAAAAAACTAACTAGAGTTGTCATATACCCCTTTATTGACCTCTTCAGAACACTTTCTTTCTGTTTTGGGCAAGTTTATCAAGTCTTCAAGAAAACTCGAAAACGAACAACATAAACGACAATTTATTAGCCCAAAACATCGGCACTGTATCCGTGGCACAAATATTCTGGATTCGTAAACATATCTGATCTCGCAATTTTTCTTAAATCACTTGCATCCCTTTTTTCCGTTGTTCAAGGGAGAGGGAAGCCTAATTTGGATCTCGAGTCTGGTGAGGGTTATATTTACGACATGTTCGAAGCCGTAGTTGACGTTGTACATGGAAAGAAACGCGAGAAACTCAAGTTCGCCAAATGCATGAAATGTGGTCGTTTAAACCCTTTCAGACCGAAATCCAAGGGCATGCAGTTCACGGCGTTCCGCTGCAGTAATTGCGGTAGCATCATTTCTTTTGGCACAAGAGGAAAAGATCCTCACATCAGCGAACTCGCCGAAATATTTTGTGAAAACTGTGAAGACGACTGCAGAAAATGCCCAATCAACAAATTAGCCAACGAGCAGAGTCGTGTAAAACACGTTAAATGGGTAAAAGAGCGCTTTAAACACTAGATAACGAAGGAGCGAAATCGGGTTAGGTCCCGCAAAGTTATTGTCTTTTGAACAGAAATCCTAATTGTACATACCGAAACGGTAACTGAAAAAAGAAAATGGAAAAAAGAAGTGTTTTTAGTATCTTCTTCGCTGATATCCGCCGCCGCTTCTTCCGCCGCCTCTATCGCCGTATCCGCCGCCGCCTCTGCCACCGTATCCGCCTCTGCCGCCGCCTCTGTCGAAACGTCTCTCTTGCTCGTATCGTTTGTCGGAAAGGTTGTTCTCTGTGTTGACTTCAGTGATTGGTGAATCTTCTACTAGCTCGTAACTGCCGTATTTTCCTATGTTTAGGCGCATGTTTCCCCTGAAGAGGTTAATGTAACCGTTAGTGATGCTCATTATGGCTTCTTCGTTTATTGCATCTATTTTTTCATCCCAAAGGGTCATGTATATACATCCAGTCTCGTCGCCAACCAAAGCATCTGCAACTCTACGTACAGAATAATCTCGTCCCGTGACGCTTCTGACTTCACCTTTAGAAACTACTTTCACAATTGTGTTGACGCCTCTCGAATTTGGGGTCAACGTTTCTACTTTTACCAACTCTTCACTTTCAGATGGTTCTTCACCTGACATTTTATCTACATCCGATTTACATGGTCATTGACTAGAAGCGGTTCTTAAAGATTGCGGTTTATATATTTAGGGGGTAACGCCTCAAAACACAAAAATCTGACACCCAAAAAGTTGGAAATAAGAAGGAAATATAACACACAACATGCCACTCACAATTTATAAGTTCCCCACTGCAACTCTTTACTCAATGGTGGTTTCATGAGTAGGCAAAGAAAATTCCGAGAACGGGCACCATCGGTTCCCATCGAAAAGATCGATGATTATAGCTGGCGCATACCCACAAGCTACAAGTCAGGCATGCGTGTTCCTGGAATGGTCTTTGCCGACGAGCAGCTTATTGAAAAAATTAAAACAGACCGAACACTCGATCAGTGCGCCAATGTTGCCCACCTGCCAGGCATTTACAAGTATGCGATCACATTACCTGACGGTCATGAAGGATACGGTTTTCCCATAGGAGGCGTCGCTGCCACAGACTATGAGGAAGGAGTATTAAGCCCAGGGGGAGTGGGCTACGACATCAACTGTGGAGTCCGTCTTCTAACCACAAACCTTTCTGAAAGTGATGTTAGACCATACCTTGCCGCCCTAACCAACAGCATATTCAGAAACGTTCCCAGCGGACTAGGCAGCAGCCGCAAAGACTTCCGACTGAACATACATGAACTGGAACAGTTGATCACGGAAGGCGTACCTTGGGCAGTAAAAAAAGGGATGGCGCGACCCGAGGACGCCACGCACTGCGAAGAGGGGGGACATATGGAAGGTGCCAACCCGGACAAGGTTTCGTCCAGAGCCAAACAAAGAGGACTTCCTCAAAGCGGAACCCTAGGCTCAGGAAACCACTTCCTAGAAATCGGAAAGGTTGACAAAATCTACGACAAAAAAGTAGCTAAAACCTTCGGCGTCACTCATGAGGGACAAGTTACAGTTATGATTCACTGCGGTTCCCGCGGATTCGGACATCAAACATGCTCGGACTATCTCCGCATAATGGAACGAGCCGTCCAAAAATACAACATTTCGTTACCCGATCGAGAACTCGCCTGCGCACCAGGCACAAGCGACGAGGCACAAGACTACTACCAAGCAATGGCATGCGCCGTCAACTACGCCTTCGTCAATCGTCAAGTCATCACTCATTGGGTTCGCCAGAGCTTCAAAGAGGTTCTCAAGAGGCCAGCAGAAGATTTTGGCTTGGATCTGGTCTACGATGTTGCCCACAACATCGCAAAAATCGAAGAACACACAATAAATGGAAAACGAACCAAAGTTTGGATTCACAGAAAAGGAGCAACACGATGCTTTCCGCCTGGACACAAGGACATCCCAGCAGACTACCGATCTGTGGGGCAACCAGTGATTATACCTGGAAGCATGGGTACAAGCTCATGGTTGTTGGTGGGAAAGCCCAAGGCTATGGAGGTTTCTTTTGGGTCCACGGCTCATGGAGCTGGTCGCATGTTGAGTCGATCGGCTGCGAAACGGAGGTTCTGGGGAGGAGACGTGAAAAGGGCTTTGGAGGGTCGAGGAATCGTTGTCAGAGCAGCCAGTTCTGTTGTTCTAGCCGAAGAGGCTGATCCAGCATACAAGAATGTGGACAGGGTGGTGGAGGTAAGCGATAAGGTTGGAATTGCAACCCGTGTTGTCCGATTGGTTCCAATGGGAGTCGTAAAAGGATAGGGTTTGTGAGAATTCAGTTAGTGCTTATGCTGCTTTCTTAGCAGATGGAAAAGGTATTCTTGTGCATATCCGGCGTATCTTCCAAAGTATTCTCTTCCGAAGGAGCTGATGGTTCCGTATTCCTTTGGGGTGACCGAGCTTTTGCTGGAAACTCTTTTAATGAACGAAGAGTCGAAGTGGCTTGCATAGAGGTTTGTGGCGGCTCGTTTCATCCACACATCTATAGGAAAAGCCTCAAGTTTCTCTAAGGAGAAAAGAAGAACACAGTCAGCAACCTTCGGTCCCACCCCAGGCAAAACCAAAAGTTCTCGCCTAGCCGCCCCATAATCCATGCTCTTTAAGGATGCTAGAGAGAATTCTCCGCGGTCAACTATTTTTGTGGTTTCTAAAACTCGTTCAGCCCTGAAGCCTAACCCGCAGCTTCGCAGGTGTTTGGGGCTGGTTTGGGCTAGGTCAGTTGGCTTCGGAAACGTGTAGAAATCGTAGCCGTCAAAGGTTAACTTTTTTCCGAATCGTCTGGAGATGTTAAAGATCATTTTTTTGATGGCTGGGATGCTCTTGTATGTTGCACAGATGTAGGAGATGAGGCACTCCCACGGTTCTTGCCTGCTTATCCTCAATCCACAGAAAAGCCTGATCGCCTCTCTCATGTGCTCGTCTTTGCTTATCTCAGATAGAATAGACGGCAGGTTGTCGTCCAATCGTAGGTAGTTCTCGATAAACCCTTGATTCGGGGTTTCTGGAAAAAATTGAAAAATCAGCCGTTCGCCGCTCTGTTTTATCTTAATCACTCTGTCTGCAGCGACGCCATACCACCAATCATCCAGTTTTTCCCATCGAAAAAGCTGACCGCAATTTAAGGTGTGCTCTAAACTGAAAGGAACCGTTGACCTGTCCAGCTTAATCTCCATGGAATGTTCCTCGGCACGTTGGTTACGTCTGCAGGAAAGGATTATGTTTCTTTTCTTCACCTATGGTAGTGGAGGACTCGTGCCCGGGATACACTTTGAAACTGTCTGGTAAACACAAAAGTTTGGTTTTAATAGACCGCATTAGCTCCTCATAAGATCCGCCAATAAAGTCAGTTCTGCCTACTGAACCTGCGAAGAGGGTGTCTCCAGTGAAAACAACCTTGTCCCCCAAGAGAGATATGCCATCTTTTGTGTGCCCCGGGGTGTGGAGAACCACCAGTTTGAAGGTGCCCACCTGAAGGACGTCTCCGTCATGAAGTTTCCTGTCGGCTTGCACACGTTCAGCGTCGTTTTCGTGGATTAGGATGGGGGCGCCCGTTGCCTTTTTCATGACTGCGTTTCCGGATATGTGATCAGGGTGACCATGAGTGTTGATGATGTATTTGATGCGGAAACTGTTTTGTTTTATGAACTTTAGAATCTCTTCAGTTTCCCTTTCGTTTTCTACTCCCGGGTCAATCACAACTGCCTCTCTGGTTTCTTCGCAGCCTACAACATAACAGTTAGTGGATAACCACCCAACAGTGAAACGTTTTATGATCATCAATACACCTCATGGGAAAGACAGTAACAACGCCTATTCAAAAGAGAAACAGATTATAAAAACTATCTAAAACTAAAGCTAATTTAGCTTCTCTAAAAATTCGGTAGCATTCTAAGCCCTAAATCTTAAGGCACACGCTTTCCCATATTATATTGTGGTGAAAGATGGAGAAACAGGCTTGGGAAGGATTAATTCAAAAACTGATTAGAAGCGGTCTTCTTCGGTCGCCCAGCGTTATCAGAGCGTTGCGTCAAGTTCCACGGGAACCG
>Ga0315538_1000191_pt1 | contig 40265 bp, 27 predicted proteins | sample SalMarSW160230MG_2_FD_203834 | JGI IMG/M metagenome (GOLD analysis project Ga0315538, IMG submission 203834) | Salt marsh sediment microbial communities from the Plum Island Ecosystem LTER, Massachusetts, United States - Salt Marsh Sediment SW1601-230 ...
ACACTATGACACCTTAAAATTATCTCTTGACAGAATATATTAAACATATTATTAAATATCATAGAACAAATGATTGTTCAAGACGTTTTTTCAAAAAATTTAAATTTTGTTAAAAAATGAGTATAAGAGGAATGTAAAATCAATGGGTTATTCCTATTCGACAATTTCTAGGGTTCCAACCGGTAAGGCCAAAGAATTCAGATCGGAGTGGGGGCCGTGATCTCATCATCCGGATGTACTGGGACAGAAGCAAACATCCCAGTGCGGAAGCTCCCATCGGAGATTTTTTTGGTGTGGCCATGGGTATCAATGCTCCGCTGAATAGCTTGCCTATTCAGGCCTCTTCGAAAGGACGATCGCGGAACTGCTGGTGGTACATGCCGTTTAATAAATCGGCAAACATCACGGTCAGCGCGACGCGTTCGGAAGAAAATCTCAGCCGTGAAACCGTATCGATGAATTTCTACTCCGGACGAAACAATATTTGGCTAAGGCATACTATTTTTATTCAGATTTGAGGAAAAAAGGAGGAAAAATGATCAGAACAATTAAAAAAACTTTTATCGTGCTTCTATTAATATCGCTCTCTGTGCATCCGTTTGTTGCCCATAGTAAAGAGTTTCCTGTGGTGATGAGCATCAAGGACAGAGCAGCCACGGTGGATAAAATCACGAAAATGAAGCTTGACCGGCTGCTGCCTCATTTCATGAAGGAGACCGGGTTTGACATGTGGATTATCGTCTGTAATGAGGATAATTATGATCCGGTTTTCTTGACCATGGTTCCTTATGACGCGTGGTGCCCCATCACTCAGATACTCGTTTTCTACGATCCAGGATCTGGTAAAAAATTGGAAAGACTGAATATTTCCAGGACAAAGATGAAAGGATTGCATCAAACCATCTGGACACCACCCCATACCAAGAAACACGGAGAAGAAGGTCAATGGGAGTGCTTGGCTAGAGTGGTTAAGGAGAAGGATCCTAAAAAGATTGGCATCAACGAATCTGATGTGATCTGGGCTGCAGATGGCTTGACAGTCTCGCTTAAAGATAAACTGATTCAGGCGATAGGGCCCAAATACGCTGAACGTCTGCATTCGGCTGAAAAACTCGCCACGCTGTGGCTTGAAACGCTTCTGGATGAAGAGCTGGATTTGTATCATGCTGCCGTATCCATCTCTCATGCCCTTATCGCTGAGACGTTTTCGAACAAAGTCATAACTCCTGGTGTGACGACTACAGACGATCTGGTCTGGCATTACAGACAGAGGATAGCAGATCTCGGGCTTGAGAAGGCCTTCAGGCCTTTTTTCAGTATAAGGGGACGGAACCCGGATCTACTCGATAAATATCCTGTGGACGACAAGATCATCCGGAGGGGCGATGTTCTTCATTGTGATGTAGGTATTAAATATCTGCGGTATCATACAGATACCCAGGAGATGGCTTACGTCGTCAACCGAGGAGAAACTGATGTCCCCGACGGCATAAAAGCCGGCATGGCGGAAGGAAACAAGCTCCAGGACATTTTCTGCGGCGAATTCAAAGAAGGCCTGACGGGAAACCAAATGCTGGCAAACATCCTGCAGAAAGCCAAGTCCTCGGGGATAAAAAAGCCCCGCGTGTATTCGCACTCGGTTGGGCTCTGTTTGCATGAGCCCGGTCCACTGATTGGATTGCCCTGGGAACAGGAAAACACAGGACCTCGTGGAGAGGTTAAGGTTGTCCCTAACAGCTGTTTTACGGTCGAGTTGAGCGTGGACCGTCCTGTTCCGGAATGGGGCGCCCAAGAACTGCGTTTCAAGCTTGAACAGGATATCGTTTTCACCAAAAAAGGCGTTTTTTATCTGGACGGCCGCCAAACTAAGTATCATATCATAAAATAAAAGGTGACGCTGGTCATTTTGGCCCTAGTTCTTCATCTTTGTTGGATTATAAAAGTTACTATACTTTGAAGAAGCACCAATGATTTATCTCTTAGGGAGCAAGGCTTCCTAAATGATTTGAGGTGAAAAAATGAACAGGCGATTCAAAATTTCAATAACTATCCTTTATAGGAGGACATAGCAAGAGGGCTTAATATGGGTGCTTTAATAGATGCAATTGTAAGCGGTGATTTTGATAAGATAAAGAATATGTCCTGAAGTTATTCTGGTCAAATGCAGGATAAAGTTTAAAATGAATACATCAGATTGGAAAAATATCAATTTAGAATACGGTAAAGACATTTTAGAGATAAGAGTTCCTTCCTGGTGTGATATTTTAAAAATGGGATCAGTTTTTTAGAAAAGTTGGAGCTTTTGATAGATTGATTTACTGCACAATAAATATAAATCCTCAGGATTTAAGAAAACTACCAGGTAAAAGTGGTTATGATTTTGTAGATAGGAAAAACATGAAAATAGATGGGATGGTGCAAAAAGCAATATTTTACGCTGTAGATAAGATAAAGCAAAAAGAGCCCAAAATAGCCTTTCTGAAAGAAGGTCCTTATGCAGTGCCTGTAATTAAATAAAAGCCCTTCCTGTAATTCCTCTCATTTTTCCTATGATACGTTCATTTAGATATGTCAGAAGTGTATATTGGACATAACTGTGAGATATTTGATGCGAACACAAAAAAGAATTTCCTATAAAAAACGATATATTCATGGTAAAATTTTATATCATCAAATAGCCCAAGCATAGGAAACGGCAAAATAATGAAAAATCGAATAATGAAAAGGCTGAGTTTGTTAGGCTGGACAATATGTTTCCTTTTTATCTGGACAAGCTTTGTTCCGGCTAAAATTAAACCTAAAGACCTTCCTGAGAATTACCGGCGCTGGATAGAAGAAGAGGTCTTTTACATCATCACACCTAAAGAAAAAGATGTTTTTCTGCAGCTCAACACCGCTAACGAAAGAGACCTCTTCATCAAGGCCTTCTGGAAGCACCGAGACCCCACTGCAGGAACAGATAAAAATGAATTTCGCGATGAACATTATCGCCGTTTGAATTACGTCAACCGACGGTATAAATACGCCGGAAAACCCGGATGGAAAACTGATAGGGGAAAAGCCTATATCATCCTTGGAGAGCCGAATGATATCCGGATATTCCAAAGCAGTGATGCTTATTATCCAGCAGAACTCTGGGCTTATCAGGGTGTTAAGATGAACGGACTTCCCTCAGCTTTCAATTTATTGTTTTACCAGAGGGGGCGGATCGGAGACTATATCATATATATCCCTGGGATGATGGGACCTCAAAGCCTCCTGGCGAATTACATGGAAGATCCGACGGATGTTATGGCAGCATATTATGAACTCGAACAAATCCAGCCATTGCTAGCACAGGCAACGATCTCCTTGATTCCTGGCGAATCCGTGATACACCATCCCTCAATGGCATCATTGGCTCTTGTCCAAAATCTGGATGGCGCTGTAATACGGAGCATTGAGGACAGGTATGCACAAAAATTCATCGATTACAAGGACATCGTCGAAGTCGAATATTCGGCAAATTACATGGATAGCGACGCAGAACTTCAAATCATCAAGGATCCGTCAGGAATCCCTTTTGTTCATTTTTCCCTTGAGCCGAAGAACATATCCATGGGAAGCTACCAGGACAGCATCTACACGACCTTGGAATTCAACGGGATCCTCACAGACAATCAAGGACAGACCATATATCAATTTGAAAGAACGGTTCCGTTAAACTTCACCAAAGAGCAGTTCGAGAATATGCGTCAGAGACCGTTTAGATTCACCAACAAATTTCCAGTCATTCCAGGAGAATTCCACTTTTCTTATGTGGTGAAAAATAAGGTTTCCAAAGAGTTCACTTCCTCTGAAGCCAACATTGCCATTGCCTCGGACCCGAAGACATTTACCATGACATCTCTTTTGCTGGGATTCAATGCGACTAAGATAACAACTCCTAAACAATTGAACAAACCTTTCGTAATCCAAAACCTCCAGTTTTACAGCCAGGCCAAAAAATCCTTCGTTGCCAAAGATAACCTGTATGTATTCTTCCAGGTCTGGTCCCTGCCGGAAAATCTCCGAAAAAATGGCTCGATACGTTACACCATCTTCAGGGAAGATGTCGAAAAACTCACCATCACCTATCTCGTCAGCAAATACCAGAACCCAATCGATTTTCTGGAGATTTTTCCTCTGGAAAATTTTGTCCCAGGTTACTACGAAATCAGAGTTGCCCTTCTCGATGAATCCGGGAAGGAAATCTTGAGTCAGCAGGAAATCTTCGAAATATCACCGGCGTCATATATCCTGCGTCCATGGATACTGGCTCAATCCCAGGACAGACCTGACAGCCCCAAGACTTTCCATATCCTCGGGAAGCAATTGTTCAATAAGAAAGACTATGAGGGGGCCTATGGACTTCTGAAAAACGCCTACAGTGCCGCGCCGGAAAACTTCGAATACAGCATTTCTTTTGCACAGCTAAACTTTCAGCTGAAAATGTACAAAGATACTCTGGAAATACTAAATCCATTTGCAGATCAAATCAAAAATAACTATGATCTCACTTTTCTGCTCGGCCAATCCCATCAGGCCCTGAGCGAATTCGACAGGGCCGTTCGATATTACAACGAAGCCGTGGATACTTTCGGTGTTAACGTCAACCTCTTGAATGCCCTTGGGAAATGTTACTTCAGTCTGGGAGAAAAGGAAGAAGCTCTGGTTGCCTTCGAAAAGTCGCTGGAAATCGATCCTAATCAGGAAAAAATTAAAGAAATTGTTCAGTCATTGAAAAAATAGCTATTTTTTCTTTGATTCCATTTTTAAAATATCCTCGATCCATTGGTCCATCTTTTCGAACGGAATCTTCCGAATGGAAAGCACATCCGCTGACAGATTGTACCCCCGCTTCCCTGTCTCCGGGTTCACCGACAGGGGATTGGCCCCGATGCAGACCAGCTTGATACTGTGCTCGCCAGGCTTAAACTCAAACAATCCGATTTTTCTTTCTCTCCGTTGTCCGTAGATATAATCCTCATGCTCGTTCTTGCGATAGATGTTGTAAAAATCGAGAGTCTTGTTGATCTTCTCCGGGGGCAATTGATTCACCAAGCTCACCCGGTAGCCTCCGGCAATGTGAGACTCTCCTGCTTCGTAGAGCTCTTTATTGTCGATATAGACCTTCCAGATCCCGTTGTCCTCCCGCAAGTGCTGAAAAAGCGAAATCGAATAACGCCCTTTTTCCTTGATCTTAAATGGAATTTCGATCCAGGATCCGATCGTGTCGTTTTTGACCCTAAACCAAGGCTTTGTCCAGGTGGCCCGGTTGTAGGGATTGACCTCCAGCTCAACTCCATCTGAGTGACGTATTGTCTCGATGACCTGGGGCAGGTGAAGCACGATTTCGGGATTGACACGCTCCCTATAAGGCGGAAACTCACACCACGGCTCGGCAACCGTATCCTGATACCAGAAGGATACAGAAGACCAGTAGTCTGGGCGAGGCTTGAAATGATCGATCAATTCTCCCTTGGAATTCATCAAAAATCCACGTCTCTCAATCTCGAATCTTAATGATTTGGAGAAGATGATCGGATCGGGGATGTGCCATCTGTAAGCCGTTATCCGGGCATCTGGCGCGCGCGGCTCGAACACGGTGCAACCAGTGAACAGGCTGGAGTGAACCCGCATGTTCCAGGCCTCGTTGAAGTAATCCTCTGTGCCAGTTCCGAGAATCGAGGGCTTTTTCTCTCCATCAATATAGAAAAAATCATCGCCTTCACCAAACCAGTGTCCGATGCCATTCTGGGAGGAAAGCACGGTACCCACGTAGTGCCCTCTTCCCTTTCCGATAAAAGCTGTGTAAGGCTTTCCCATCTCAGGGGGGTATTCCTGATGGTATCGGGCGTGGAAATACATAACTGTCTCTGGTTCCTGATCATACTTGACCCAATCAACCTGAAAATAGCAGGAAGCCGACTTTTTATCCGACTCATTGGAGATGGTGATCTTGACTTGCTTCTGGAAAGGCATCTGCCAGTAGCAGTTGTATCCCCTTCCATAAGAGCTCACCTTGACCGGCAGGGAGTTGACAACAGCCCTCATGCCGTTTCCGACCGCAAAAAAATCCCCAAAGGGCGCTTCCACAGAGGGGATGTCTGATCCATCCCAATAGATCCGCAGCACGAGCGCTCTGGGGTAGCGGATATCCATCGAAGAAGGTACAAGCCATATATGAGTGACTTTCCCTGGTCCTTCGAGAAGGGCGATGGTTTTGGTCTCACCGATTTCAAATTTCATGGAGTCACTGTTGTTGTATGGATTCCCGCTCGTTGCTCTCATCGATCTCCCTTTCTGAGGCTGGGTGATCGACTCAAGCGTCTGGGCTGAAAGCATTTGAATGCTTAAAGCTCCACACAAAATGAATACGAACAAAACAAAATAACATTTCTTCATTGTCGTCTATCTCCTTTTTTTTAAGTATACTATATATACTATCTTAAAATTGTTATTGATTCATCTTAAATATTTTTAACTTTGCTCATAAGGGGACAATCTAAACTTAACAGTTCACAAGAATATCTGTTTCAACTTTCCATCATAAATCTGCGTACACTTTAACGCCATGGGATTGTCTCTCTCTCCTCCTTTGTCATGGGCGGCAGCAGAGCATTTCCAGTCTCAGTGCGGTGTCCTTTAGCGTCGTGAACGCTGAAACCTCGCCCGATAACCTTTCCGGACTCTTTGTCAATCCTACCTCTGATTGAACAGCAGCCACAATCTCCTGCTTTGTTCAATGCCACGATCTTTAAGCCGAACATAGGCTTTCCGTTGTGGCGGTCGATCACCCGTTGACAGACAAACCGACAGGCCTGTTGAGGCGTCATCCCTTCGCGCATTTTTTCTACGGCTAGGAAACTGGCACAAACTTTTATCGATTCAGCTCCGTGCCCGGTGGCCCCTGCGGCCCCGATATCATTATCAACATAGAGCCCAGCTCCGATGATAGGAGAATCACCAACACGACCGACAATCTTGAAGTGGTGCCCGACCGTACTGGTGACGCCTGCAATATCGCCGTTGGCGTCCAGGACAAGGACGTTGATCGTATCTCCCTCTTCGTGTTTGTCCTCCTTCTTGTGCGGATGATAATAATCCCTCTTGCTCAGGTTTTCTTTCCATTCCACCCAATGCTGACGGGCCTCTTCTGTCAGGAGATTTTCCTCATTAAATCCGTGCATTTTAGCAAATTTCAAGGCCCCTTTTCCCACAAGCATCAGATGGTCTGTCCGTTCCATCACCAGCCTGGCGACTGAACAGGGGGTTTTGATGCTCTCCAATGCAGCCACAGCACCGGCATTGTTCCCATCTGGTCCGCTCATCACCGAAGCATCGAGCTGATGAAACCCCTCCTCGTTGGGATCTCCCCCATAGCCTACCGTCGGGTCTCGGGGATCAAGCTCAGAAACATTTACTGCTTTTTCTGCAGCATCCAGGGGACTTCCACCTTTCTTCAGTACATCCCAGGCTGTAGTCGTGACCTTCTCCTTCACATAGGGATTTGTTTTGCTTGTCACGATCAAAGGACGATTGAGATTGCCTTTTTTTGTAGGTTGTCCCTGTACGTATCGGCCGATTAAAGGAAGACCGATTCCCACACTCGCTAAACTCGCAAAAAAGTTCCTGCGTGTAATCTTTTTGACAATCATGCCTCCTCCTTATTGAATGTTTATTAAATTATTTTTGTGGCTATTTTACCTCCTTCTCCAGAACGATGCAATCGATCCCGCATCTGTAGCCCTCGGACTCAGTATTTTTGGAATCGATAGAAAACGTAAACGTGTTCAAGCCAGTTTTGAGCATAACATCGGAAAACACAAACTCCTTGGGCGGCCAAACCGGCCTGGGGAACATCTCGACAAAAGCCCGATAAAGGTCGACAGGCTTACCAATGGCCTCCCCGTTCACATAGAGCTGGACCATGCCGTAGTCGGGAGCCCGCAAGTAATGAATTCCAACCCGGTAAGTTCCCTCTTTTTGGGCAGGAACAGCCAGAGAGAATTCTCCCCGCCCACCTGAATCAAAGGCCACCATGTAGTCCCCACTCTGGTTGGGCATAAGAAGCTGGGATTCTGGTCGCATCCCTTCACCTCCTTTACTCTTGAATGAGAGGATTCCTAGGGCTTCTGCTTCCAGAGCGTCCTTGATATACCAACGTCCCTTAGTCGGATCCCATGGCTCATCGGAGACCAGCTTCTCCAGCCTGGGCCATGGCTTATGGAGGCCTTTCTGGTACCAGAAACCGAGGCTGGAATAATACCCTCGGCCGGTGTTTGGCCATTCGCTGATCCAGGGCCAATGCTCGATTTCAAACTTAAAGGATTTTCGGAACGGAATAGGATCAGTGATATGAAACCTGTAGATGCTCAGACTATCTCCGATTTTCCTTCCCTCATAGGCAGGAGCGCCGAAAAAGGACTCATCATGAATCCTGAATCCCCAGGCATCACAAAAATAATCCTCGGTCCCTGTTCCGACAAATGACAGTTGGCCATCAACGGTGATGATGTCATCCCCTTCCCCAAACCAGCCTGGTGTTCTAGTGCGGTGGCCCAACACCACGCCGATATAATGGCCTTGGCCTTCGACCTCCACAAGGTTAACTGGTTTTCCGCGTTGGGTAGGATCCGTTTCCTTGAAGCGGGCGTGAAAATACAGGATGTCTTTAATCGGCTGACTGTAAGCTTGATAATCGATGTAATAATAAATCCTGTTGCGATGACGGATAGGCACATCTGTTCTATCAAAATAATCAGGAGGGCGAAGATTGCTCAAGGTAACTTTGGCCGATTTATTAAATGGCATGTACCACCAGCAGTTTCGCGAGCGGCCCATAGATGTACACTGGATCGGATAGCTCGACATGGGGGCAACAAATCCCATGGCCACTCCAAAAAAGTCCCCAATCGGTGCCTCCACACTTGGATGTTCACTTCCATCCCAGTAAAAACGGATGACCAGGTCCCTGCCTCCGCCTTTATAAGTCGTCCAGATATGGGTGATAGCACCCGGACCTTTTATGTCGGCAATGCTGACTTCCTCTCCCCCTAGAGGAATCGGCACTGTGTCGAGATTGAGGCCGTTTCTGGCAAAAGAACTGACTCTCGCAGCAGAGAAATTCTTAGGCCTTGCCAGCTGCATCATCGGACTATCCGCAGCCAAAGCCCCAGCCGGGGGAGGAGCCGGTACTGGCTCGGGGAAAAGTTTCCCGCCGGTATGAAAGGGAGGAGCTTTCTGAACGTTCATTTGCCCTACAAGGACCCACGATGAAAAAAGTAAGATTCCCACGGAGATAACAAAAAGGAACAGATAAAGTGTCTTTACCCTTTTATTCATTTTTCACTCCTCCTTTCTTTTTAAACGTTTTTCCTACTTTGGGCAGAAATTCGATTTATTTCTTCTCTTCCTTGGGCTTTTCCCAGTTGCCGATCCAGAGGTCAGGATTCCGGCTGTGGCCGTGGACCGACCAGACGTCAAAGGAATCCGGGTTGTAGCGGCCGGGAACCATGTACCTGTATCTCTGCCCCCAGGGATCCAAAGGAATCCTATCCCCTTTGAAGTATGGCCATCGGACTGCTCTTTTTGCCCTGACTCTGTTCATTTCGGCTGGCCGTTCAATGAGAACATCGAGGAATACCGGATAGCGGAGAAAATCTTCTTTAAACGTCTGGATGGCCTTGGCAAGTTCGGCCACCGTTTTTCTAGCTTCAGCCTTTCTCTTGGCAAAGAGCGCAGTTTCTTTTTTTAAATAATCCTTGTACCAGATGCTCATATCTCCCCAAGGTAACATTCTCACCGAAAGCGCGTCCAGTCGGATGCTGTAGCCGCTTTTCCCAGTTTTTTCGTCACAGGATAGCGGATTGGTGCCAACACATTCGAACCGGAAGACGTATTTTCCCTGTTTCAAGTCGAAGATACCCAGCTTTTTCTCGACGTTCGTCCCAAACTGCTCGTTTTCCGGATAATTCTCCTTCCAGCAGAGAAATGGGTCCCAGAGGTCCATTCTCTTGGAGAGAACCTTGTTGATATCGGGTCCGCTCAGGGAGATTTTCCAGATCCCGTTCTCCCTGAACAGGATGGGAAACACAGAAAGAGAATAGCGGCCTTTCTCCTTGACTTCAAAAGGCAGTTCAAACCAGGCACCCGGCTTGTCATTGTACATGTAAAACATTCTCTTTCTCCAACCCGTCCTGTTGTAGGCAGCTTCTGGTTCCAGCTCTGGCGAGGTGCTAATGGGGCATTTTTCATGCGGCAACTCGGCCATCTCCCTGGGTTCGATCCAAATCTCAGGCATTAAACGTTCATTTACCGGTGGAAAGGGCTTCCAGGATGTTGCCACGGTTCTCTGGTACCAAAAGGCCACGGATGAACAAAAATCTGCTCTGTATTTAAAGTCGCCACGTTCCACCTCTCCGGTCTTGGGATTTTCTACAGCCACATAGCTCCGCCGTTCAACTTCCACCTTTAAGGATTTCTTGAACATAATCGGGTCCTGAATATGCCATTTAAAACCTGTGATGCGGGCATCCTCGCTGTTCCATTCGCGGATAGTGATACCGGCGTTAAGGTTGGAATACAGACGGAGATTCCAAGCATCAGAAAAGTAATCCTCGAAACCTGTCCCGACCAGACTGGGTTCTTCTTCTCCGTCTATGTAGAAGTGGTCATCCGATTCTCCAAACCAGCTTCCAACCGAGCTGTGGAGGTTGATCACGCTTCCCACATACTGGCCATCCCCTTCCACATCTAGGAGAGTGTAGTAGGCGAATGGCTTGACAGGCCACTCCTGGTTGTACCGGGCATGAAAGTACATTGAATCCGGAGGCAGCTTGTCCAGCTTGATCCAATCCATGTAAAAATAATTGGATGTGATCGGCCTTGGCCCTTCGTTCGTCATGGTTAAACGTGCCTTTTTACGAAAGGGCATCTTCCAATAGCAGTTCAGGGCGCGGCCGTACGATGTCACTTCGATCGGGAGAGTACTGACATTGGCCCTCATGCCGTGGCCGGCGGCGAAGAAATCGCCTAGCGGCGTCTCCACAGAAGGAATCCTGGCGTCATCCCAATAGATCCGGAAAACCATGGTCCTCGGGTAGCGCCTATCAAAGGCGCCTATGGTGAACCAGATGTGCTGGATTTCACCCGGACCCTCCAGCTTAGCCAGCACAACGGTCTCTCCCGGCTGGATCCGGAAAGAATCGGCATTGGACTCAGGGTCGAAGAGCCCGCTGGAATTTCTCATGCGGCGGCCTTCCTGTTTGCGTGTGATCACGCTGAGCTGGTCCTGGGCGTAAGCTGAGAACGATCCTAAAAGTAAAAGAACAGTAAAGATGAGTAAAGTCAAAGTATGGATGCTTAATTTTTTTCTTTTCATGAATTCCCTCCGTTTTTAATATGGTGGCGCAGTTTAATACCGCTCAATTTCAGGTAAATTATTCTCGCTGCCATCATGCGTATTCGGCCTAGAATGAAAAGCCAGACCTCCTCCCTCTGAAATATCTCTTTTATGAAAAAAACTTTATTTCTAAACAGTTTTATTAGTTCACGATTCCACATCCCACCAGGAAATCATCTGAGACTTTAACAGGAAGCTTGCCTTTGGCTGAGATCTCTCCTTTGAGAAGCTTGATTAAGGAATCGGCATAGATGGTCTGGTTGCCATAAAATCCTCCTTCTCCATAGCCGACTATGAACGCGGTCGCCTTTTTAAGGCTTTCAACCAGGTATGGATTTCCGTAGGACATGACCACAGTGGATTTGGGTTTTATCTCGAAAATTTTATTCAAGAATTTGAGAACATTTTCTGGAAGAGGGCCATTATTCCTGTAAACATTCCGCTGGTTGAAAACCGAAATCATGACAATATCCACCTCTGTTGCGGCCTTTAAGGCCTCTTTGTAAACCTTGTCCGATGTGTCTCTTCTGAAATGATAACTTTTGATTTTACTAAAAGCCTGCTCCAATTTGGATGTGACGATTCGGGGAGCCGTATCTTTGTCTTTCTTTTGAAAGGAAAGGTTAACAATCTTATTCAGTCGCGACGAGTCAATCGGAAAAAATCCGTCATTTTTGAGGACGGTGATAGATAGATCAGCGATTTTCTGGGCCAGTTGGAGATGATCCTGGACTCCAACCACAGAGGCAATCCGGGTCTCATCCACAAATCTGTTCCGGTGGAGATTGAGCCTGGCTTTCCAATAGAGAATTTTCCTCACGGACTGGTCGATTCTCTCTTCTGAGATTTCTCCGGCTTTGACAGCTTCGACCATTCCCTTTATGGTTTCCACAACACTGGCTGGCTTTAGAATCGCGTCATGCCCAGCCTGAACAGCCATGATGCAGGCCTTAACAGGTCCAAACCGATCAGTAACCTTCTTATACCACATATCATCTGTGGTGAGAACACCCTGGAACCCGAGCTTCTCGCGCAGCCAAAAGGTCGCCAATTTTTTTTCCACACTGGCCGGAAGATCCGAGCCATCGGTAACTGAGGGTATAGCGATGTGCTCACTCATGATGTAGGTGACTCCCGCTTCAATAACTTTCCTAAATGCTAAGAAATCCTCCGCCTCAACCTGCTCTTGTGGTTTTTTGTTGATGGTGAATTCTGTTCCAGGAATTAACTCCACATCCCCGCGCCCGGGATAATGTTTGGCCGTGGCCAGCATCCCGTTCTCCTGGTAGCCCCTGATATATGCGCCAGCCATCCGACCTAAAAGATCAAGGTCACGACCAAAAGAACGGACACTAAGCACCGGATTTTCCGGTCTCGTCTGGATATCCACGACTGGAGAATAAGTGATGTGAATTCCGATGGCACGCCCTTCCAAGGCGCCAACCTTCCCCAATTGATAAGCTATCTCTTCTGAACCGATGGCTGAAAGGGCCATGTTGGCCGGGAATTCTATCGCACCCTGGATTTGCTGTCCCGGTCCGCCCTCAAAGTCGGCTGAGATGAGAAGTGGAATCTCAGACGCTTTCTGGAGACGGTTCAGCAGTCGGGCCGTGTCGTGAGGTGTTCCTCCATAGAGAACAAAACTTCCGACACCATGCTCTTTTACGAGTTTCAACAAGTACTGGAATTTCGGATTATCCTCGGCCACATATTCCCCACGCATCTGCTCACAGATCATCTGCCCAATTTTCTTCTCCAGAGAAAGGGAAGAGAGCGTCTCCTCGGCCCACTTCTCTGCCTCTTTATGGGTAGCTGTCAGTTGAACTTCGCTCGATAAAGTTGTTTTCCTTTCTGTAGTGCAGAATCCCAAAACAATCAAAACATATAACAATATTGCCGCATTCTTAGATCTCATATTCTTTCCTCTCATTTTCAACCAAACATTTTTAGTACTGGAGGAAAATGTCCTTAAAACTGAAACTTTTAATACAATGATGCACAATCGTTTGCATAATGTTTATATTTTTATATATTCTTTTTTCTTTGTCAACCTTTTTGATGACTGTTGTCATTTAAGAATTAAAAGTGGACAGTTTTATAATGATTTAAATTTTAAAAGTGGACTCGCCATCTTTAAAGTTACTGCTATGATTTAACCTCACTTTGATAAAGGAGGTTTTAAATCATGGCTAAACATCTGCATAAGAAATTTCCTAAGCAGCAGGTTAAATCACTCTTACAAAGGTATATCTCTAAGGAAATCAAAATTCACTACATTTTAGAGCTCTTAGGGATAAAGCGCAGTCGGTTCTTTGAATTACTTAAAAGATATCGGGAGGATCCTGAAAAATTTTCCATCTCTTATCAGAGGAAGATCGCTCCCAGAAGGATAGATCAAGAGATCGAGCACAATATTATCAAAGAATTGCGGATAGAAAGGAGCCTCATTGAAAATAGAGACATGCCTATTAAATCCTACAACTACAGCTACATCAGGGATCAGCTTCGGATTAAATATCGACAGAAAGTCTCTTTACCTACCATCATAGATAGAGCAAAGAAACACAACTTTTACTTTCCTCGCCCTAAAAGAAAGGCTCACGATCGCGAGGTCCTGACCAATTATGTAGGCGAATTGATTCAACATGACTCTTCCTTTCATAAATGGTCGCCTTATGTGGAGGAGAAATGGCATTTAATCACCAGTCTCGATGATTACAGCCGTAACCTCCTTTATGCTGAATTCGTGGAGCCAGAGACCAGTTCAGACCATATTTTGGCTATAGAGACTCTCATCTTAAAACATGGATTGCCCTACGCCTATTATGTAGATAGTCATTCTATCTTTCGCTTTGTCCAGGGAAGAGACTCCTTCTGGCGGAAGCACTACAAGGTTACTGATGAAGTCGATCCGCAGTGGAAACAAGTGCTTCAAGAGTGTCAGGTGAAAATAACTTATGCTCTCTCACCCCAGGCCAAAGGCAAAGTTGAACGCCCCTATGGCTGGCTCCAGGATAGAATCGTAAGGACTTGTGCTCGCGAGACTGTAAGGACAATAGACCAGGCCAGAGAACTCCTCAAAGCGGAGGTCTTACGCTATAACAATCATCAAGTTCATAGTACAACTGGGGAAATTCCCTATTTAAGATTCAAAAGAGCGCTTGATGAGAAGAGATCTCTCTTCAGAGAGTTTCGAGTGCCCCCACCTTTCCTCTCAAGCAAAGATATCTTCTCTTTGAGAGCTGAGAGAGTAGTGAACCCATATCGAAAAATATCATTCAATAATCTCAAATTTAGGATTCCTGGAGTTCCTATAAGGGATACTGTTCAACTACGAATTATCCCCGACAAAGAATCAGGCTTGGCAGAAATCAGATTCTGGTGGGATAATAAGTTAGTAAGTATCCAAAAAGTTAAAAATGAAGACCTAAATTTAGTCCACTTTTAAAACTTAAATAATCCACTTTTAAATTTTAGCTAACACCTTTTTGATGATGGAATAGAATCCCTTAAACAAGTAGAGTGCGACAGGAAGAATTTTTTTATAAAACGCGTTTGGGATGATGAAGAAATTGGAATCCTTCTGCCCTTTTGACCTAAATGGGGTCTATTGATGAGAAAAAAGTAGCCGTCGTTGAATGGAATAGAGGATTTATGTCTTGAAAAAAGAAAAGAGGGCCATCATCCTTTTAAGAGCGATGGCCCTATCGAAAAAACTGCGATGTACGGTTCTTCTGCTTCGACTAGAATCTGAACTTCAGGCTGAGCTGTGCGGATCGTGGTGGTTGCGGACTAGTCTGTCTCTGGTAAATATTGACGGGGTTGTCCTCATCCACGATATCACGGCGAATATCATTGCTACTAAAAGAACTGTAGGCACACCAGTTGAATACGTTGAAGAAATCAATGGCCGCCTCTACGCGGAACCTGTCGATGTTAACGCTTTTGGCCAACCTGAAGTTGATACTCCAGAGCGGGTCGGTTCGCCTTCCTGAGGAACCCCACTGCTTGCCGACATAGTACTCGTTGTATGCTGACCAGATGATATCAGTGACCCTACGATTGTTGGAGCGAAGATATATCCGCGCTGAGCTAGCATCCCACTCATAATCACCGGTCTCGTCAGCGATAAAGCTGCCGTCGTTGCCGTTGATGTAGGTGGCGATCGTGATGTCAAAGGGAAGACGGTAAAAGGCCGAAAAATGGAACGACCAGCGCCGGCCGTAGTTTTCCATATCCAGTGAGCTCGGGCTGGGGTAGACGAACTGGTCCGGGTCTCCCGGATCCCATTCCACTTTCCTGTAAGTGCGCCACATCCAGGAGAAGTTGGTCAGGAATCCAAAGCGGCCGGTGAAGTTTCTCTTCAGGTTGAACATCAATCCCTTGTAGAAAAATTTCCAGCGGGGGGTATCATACCAGGTCCGCATCATGATTGTATCTTCATCGGGGAATACACGATCGACGAACTGTCCGTTTTCGAAGACTGCGTTCACATCCTCCATGTTGGACATATGGATACTCCTGTAGACGAAGGTGGTTTCAAAAGCCATGTTCCACCCGATTTCCCGCTCGAAAGAAAAGGTAAACTCGTCGTTGAACTCCATCTTCATGTCTTTGTTGTAATCGGCATTGTAGGGAAGCGAAGGGTCTGTGTAAAGCTTCATAGCCTCAGGTCCTTTCCCGATGTCGGCGCTGTCCATCCGGTACTCGAACTGGGCCATGGCACGGGAATAGTTGTTGTAGTCACCGGTGCCCACATACTCGAAGTAGCGGCCGAAGTGGAGCTTGAACACACCGACGTTTTTCAGATTATAGTTCAAGCCAAGCCGAGGGGCAAAACCGTTATCATCAAACTCGACGTTATCACGTATACCTTCATAAATGGCATCCATTTCAACGGGAAGCTCATCCCTGAAGTACATGTATTCACGCTGGTGCTCCCAGCGCAGCCCGAAGTGAAGGGTCAAGCTCTGGCTCACAAGCCAGGAATCCTGGATGTAGACGTTCTGGTTGGTTACCAACACTTCGTTATCGTAGCCGTCCTGGCGAAGTCCAGGATAACCATTCCATCCGTAACCTCTGTAAACATAAGGTTCTGTCAAGCCATAGTTCTCGTAGTCCAATTCGTATCTGTAGCGGAAAAATCCTAAATCATCTTCCCAGTACTGTCGTGTTCGGGTGACGTGCTGCCAGGGCCTGACCTCCACACCTATCTTGATCTCGTGGGATCCTGTGTTCCACAGGTCATCGACAAAATGGGTCAGGTCTCCGCTGAAGAGCAGGTTCTCCCGGACAGAGTAGTAGTCCTCCCCATAACCGCCTTCATATAAAAGCGTAGAGCCGCCTTGAAATCTTGCTGTATATCGGCGGCGCGGCACTCGGTTAACGGCCTCACTATCCTGGGGTTTGCTCATGTAGCCGACCATAAAGTTGAAAAAGGTGTTATCGGTCACGATCCACCGCCAAGTGAAATTAGCCATCGGGCCGCCTTTTGGTTGATCTTGTGCCGTTTCCAGCCTCGAATAGGTTGTGCTTGGAAAGCTTTGGTTGTGTCTCCTGTAAGAGTCGTCTTGGTAAACGGCGGTCAGAGTGTGGTTGGGATGGGCCTGGAATGTGAGCTTGAAAAAAGGCATATGGGAGCGTGTCTCTCAAACGATTTTAGGCTCTACTATTGTATTCGGAAAGACATGATCCAGGTTATCGTACTTATAGGATCCCATAAACCACAGCTTATCCTTGATGATCGGGCCACTCAGGGTGATAGCCGGGATTAGGTAGCTATCCATCGCAGCTTCCCCTTCCTCGACGTTCGTCGTGTTGAAGCTTTCGGGCTGGTACAGGAGCAGGAATGAACCTTCCAGTTCGTTTCCTCCAGATTTTGTGACCACGTTCATGAAGGCCGCCCTGGCATTCCCGTACTCGGCAGAGGCTCCGGCTGTCTTGACATCGACTTCCTGGATCGCTTCGTAGTTGAACTGGGCGTAGGAGGTTCCACTCATGGAGTCGTTGATCTCCACACCGTCGATCTTGATCTTGGTCTCGTAGGAGTCATCCTGGTTATGGTGGCCCTAAAAATAGCTCTCTCCCGGCTCCAGATCTCTGGTTATGTGCCCGGCGTTAACCAGAGGGGAGTCTCCCCATCCTCCTGAAACTCCTGGCAGGGTTTGCCAGACATCCGAGAAATTCATCCGCGGAGCGATCGGCACGGTTTCTAACATCTGGATGTTTATGTTGTAGGTTTTGCTTGCGCTTTCCGTATCGATGAGGGACGCCTCGGCAGTGACTTCAATGGTTTCCTCGAGCTCCCCGACATTCATCTCAATATCAGCTGTCGAAGTCTGTTGAACCTGAACCGGGACTCCTCTCAACCAGTAGGTCTCAAATCCTTCCAACTTGGCACAGATGATGTATCGACCAGTGGGAAGATACAGGAAGCGATAGAAACCTCTGGCATCTGTGAGGGTGGATCTTGGCGTCATCAGGTTAGCACTCTCGATCTCAATCGTCATTCCTGGCAGAGGGGCACCGGTGTCATCTGTAACAAAGCCGCGGAGTGTTCCTGTTGTCTTTTGTGCATGAAGCATGTGCGGGAGAACGAGAAGCATGAGTCTGAGCGTCGAATTTCTATAAACTTTCCCGTATCTTGGATGGGCTCGGGTATTCCTTCAACTTCTAATATCATGTTATATGTTCCTCTTACAACCGCAACGTCACCGTTCCCGATGACATGATGTATTTCCATGCCCGCTACCATCAGGAGTACCCTCCGGAGATGGGCCGGCCCTATACGGTCTTCATCGGGACGGGCCGGGGCCATTATGTCGGGACCGTCCTGTCGTCCCAGAACGCCATCGGCCACCGGTACGGAGAGGGCGACGACTTCTTCTATATCGACGGCGAGAGCGAACCGTCCATCCTCGGGACCGGGACGGAGGATTATTTCAACGACGCTTGGAACATGCTCGTCCATTCGACGCTGTTCACGGGCTGCACGATCTTCGAGCCTCGCGGCTTCGCCATGAATTCCATTAGCCAGGTCATCGACAGCTTCAAGCCCCGGCTCGACTACTGGTCATCGGTGTCCTACTGGTACCTGGACCGGATCGCCGAACCGTGGTGCCCCTTCCCTCCCTACAAGGACCGCGTCAATCCGGAGATCGTCCTCCACCTGCCCCAGGTCGTTAAAACCATGCGGCATTCGGCCGGGGTCGAGCTTCAGGTCCTTCCCTATAACCGGGCGACCTGGACCAAGCCCTGGTTCCGCGTCAAGAATGAGACGACCGGCTCCTGGGTCGAGATCTCCTTCGAGGTCGATGAAGAAGGCCGCTATTCCAAGTCCCTTTTCCAGACGCTCCGCGAGGAACAGGGGATCTGGAAAGTTTATATCGACGGCCGGGAGATCACCGAAGGGGGGGAATCGCAGATCGCGGGCGGCTACAGCATCGACGAGGTCCGCCAGCTTCTGCCGGAGAAGGTCAACAAGGTCCTCGATTTCTACAATATCTACAGGAAGAACGAACACGAGGACTTCATCTGGGACCAGGGCCGGGAGCGGAAGACCGGGCTATTCGAGTTCGGCCCGGGGACGCACACCTTGAAGCTCATCTGTATCGGGGCCAATCCGCTGTTCGTCGATCCGGAAACGGGAAAGCCAGGCTACAATTTGGCCGCGGACATTTTGTCGCTACGGAAGCTGCCCTTCGAGAACATGGACGCCTGGCAGGAGAGGATGCTCGAACTCGAAAAAAAGAAGAAGTGAGGCCGGCGGCCCATTATTTTCTAACGGTACAGCGTCGGATTCTTCCGCCAATCCTTGTCCTTGTCATGGCCGAACAGGGCTACCCGAGGACGCCGCTCGAGCAGGCGGACGGATTCGACCGCGCAGGTGTAGCCGCCGCTCCGCAGGTTCTTGCCGACGCATTCGAGACGGAGCGTATAGGCGCCGGACTCTGGCCAGAAGTCAAGGAGCTGGAACCCGTGCCGGTCGGCGGCGTCGGCATAGAAATCGAGCGGCCTGCCGATCTTCACCCCGTTCAAGAGAACCTGGTACAAACCCCCGTCGGCGGCGAGCGTTCCGCGCAGGATGAGGTGGAGCGGCTCCTTGAATTTGACATCGAAGGGAATCTCGATCCAGGCCCCCGCGGCCTGACGGGGTTCATAGACAAGAGCCTCGGCTCCGAAGGGATCGCTCGTCCGCTTGGACACAGCCCCATCGCCATGCCGTTTCGTCGCCGCAAAATCGCCCGCTTTGACCGTCACCCGGTCCAGGTCCGGAAGGCGCCGTTCGGTCGCACCCGGAGCGCGGGCGGCGAAGCTCGGCTCGCCTAGCTGATACCAAAAGGCCACGCTTGCATAGTCGTCCTCACGCTCGTTCCAGCTTGTCGACTTGTATTCGGGATTTTCGTCCGGAGACATCCAGCCCATGTGTTCGAAGGTCACCTTGATTTCCGAGTTGAAGACGATCGGGTCGGCGATGTGCCAGCGGTAGGAGCTGGTATGCCCGCCGATGCCCCGGAAGTCGAAGTGCGGAACCCCGAAATAGGGCGTTGACGCCGTCCGGAGCCCCCAGGCCGAGAGGAAGTAGTCCTCGGTTCCTGTCCCCCAGATCGACGGCTTTGCTTCGCCATCGATATAGATCTTCTCGTCGCCCTCGCCGAACCACGCCGGGCTGCGCATGCGCACGGCCAGCACGGTTCCGACGTAATGACCCTTGCCAGTCGTTTCTAGGAGGACGTAATCCTTGCCCTTTTCGACAGGGTATTCCTGCCGGTACTGGGCGTAGAAATAAGGTGTATTCTGGGGTAGGTTCTTAAGCTTGATCCAATCGATGTTGAAGTAGAGCAGGCTCAGGGGCTTGTCGCTCTGGTTCTCGATCTCGATGCGGGCCGATTTACGGAAGGGCATCCGCCAGAAGCTGTTGTAGGAGTCAGCGTCCTCGACTACGACCGGCAAACTGATGACCTCCCGCCGCTCGCCGAAGCAATTGGCGAAAAAATCCCCGAGAGGAGCCTCTACCGCAGGCCGCTCCCGGCCGTCCCAGAATATCCGGAGCATGAGTTCCTGGTGGTTGGCTGAGCCCTGTGGGGCCCAATTCTGCGGTTCCTGCCCAAGGAAGGTGATCCAGATATGCGTAATGACGCCCGGGCCGCCCTCATTAAACAGGACGTGGGTCGCTCCCGGGGGAACGTTGTAGTTGTCCCAGTTGCTCTGGACGTCGCCATCCCCTCGGAAGTCGGCCTGGGGATCGTATTTACGCGGGCCGGCGTTCCGGTCACCGTCGGGGCCGCGCCTCAGTTCGCCGACGCGCATGGCGGATGTCGCGCGCATTGAGCGGCCTTCGAAGGACCGGGTCAAGTCGCCGAGGAAACCGCCGCCGATATCCTCGCCTCGGTCGCTTCGGCAAGCCAATGTCGAGGACAATACGATCAGGGTCAAAACAGTCAGGGCACGGATGGACATGAACTTCGATGTATGGTTTTTAGTGCAGATCATGGCTCGATACTCCTTGAGAGCAGATGGATTCCACACTTCCTTGGTGTGTTCGTTCGGAAAGCGGTGCCGGAAGCTGTTTTTCCAGGACCAGGCAGTCCAGTCCTACCTTGAATCCTTCCGATTCCGGATTCTTTTCGTCGACGGAGAGCGTCAGTACGTTCGTGCCGGCCCGGAGCAGGACACCCGGGAACACGTATTCCTGGGGCGGCCAAACTTCGCGGGGGAACATCTCGACAAAGGCTCGATAAAGGTCGATGGGCTCCCCCACAGGCGTCTCGTTGACCGCCAAGCGGACGATACCATAATCAGGCGCTCGGAGGAAGTGGACCTTGACCGTATAGATGCCTTCCCTCTCAGCGGGAACGCCCAAGGAGACCTCGCCTGTACCGCCGGAGTCGAAAAGTAGCATATAGTCGCCGCTCTGGTTCGGCATCAGGAGCTGCCGTTCGGGCCAGCCGGTCTCTCCTTTTGCACTCTTGAATCCAAGGATGCCCAGATCCTCCGCTTCGAGAGCGCCTAGTACGTGCCACCGTCCTTTGGCCGGGTCCCAGGGCTCAGACTGGATGAGCTTCTCCAGGCGCGGCCAGGGCCTGTGGAATCCCTTCTGGTACCAGAAACCGAGACTGGAGAAATAATCGCGGCCGGTGTTGGGGAACTCGCTGATCCAGGGCCAGTGCTCGATATCAAACTTGAACGACTTGCGGAACGGGATGGGATCATTGATGTGGAAGCGGTAGAGGCTTGTCCGGTGGCCAATCTCCCGGCCTTCGAAGACCGGGCAGCCGAAATACATCTCGTTGAACACCCGAAGGCCCCAGGCGTCGCAGAAATAGTCCTCCGTTCCCGTCCCGACAACAGAGAGAACGCCATCCACGGTAATAATATCGTCGCCCTCGCCGAACCAGCCGGGCGTCCGGGAACGGTTGCCCATCACGACGCCGACGAAATGGCCCTCGCCTTCGACATCAAGGAGGGTGACAGCCTTCCCACGCTCGGGTGGGTCCGTTTCGAGGAACCGGGCGTGGAAATAGCGGAGATCGGCGACCGGCTGGCTGTAAGTCTGGTATTCGATGTGGTAATAGAACCGGTTCTGGTGGCGGAGAGGAACTCTCGTTCCGGCGAAATGGTCGGGCGGGCGGGAGTTGGTCAGGGTGACTCGGGCCGAAGACTTGTAGGGCATGTACCACCACGCGTTTTTCGACTGGCCGCGCGAAGTGCACTGGATCGGGAGACTCGAGATCTGTGCTGTGACGCCCATGGCCACGCCGAAGAAATCACTGAGAGGCGCCTCGACGCTCGGATTCGGATTTCGGTCCCAATAGATGCGGAGGACGAGATGTTCGCTCCCGCCGCGGTAAGTCATCCAGATGTGGGTGATGGCACCGGGACCCTTGAGGTCCGCAAGCGTCACTTCCTTCCCGTCGGGCGGGACCGGGATCGTGTCCAGATTGAGCCCGTTCCGGGCGAAGGAGCTGACCCGGGCGGCCGAGAAGTTCTTCGGTCGGGCCAGGAGCATCATCTGATTGTCGGCCTGGACTGGCCCTGCCGGGGAAGGTGCCGCAGCGGGCTCGGGGAAGAGGGCTCCTCCGGTGTGGAACGGCGGGGCTTGGCCGCGCCCGACCTGGCGGCCGGCGGCAAAGGAAAAAATCAGGGTGGCCACAGCTAGGATGACCGTGGCGATCAAAGATGTTTTCTTGGTCATGGTTGACCTCCTTTCACTTTTTGGGATTGATGGGCGTCCAATTTCAGATCCAGCCTGAAGGATCGCGGCTGTTGCCGTGGACGCACCAGACATCGGAAGAGCTGGGATTGTATCGCCCGGGCGCGAGATATCGGTACTTCTACCCCCAGGAATCGAGCGGGACGCATGATGAGTAGATCTTGGCTCTCGGGGTAGCGGCCCAAGTCGTCCCGGAATGCTTTAACGGCCTTGGCCAGCTCGGCCACTGTCGTCTTCGCCTGGGCGACCTTCCGGCTGAAGAGGGCTTCTTCCTTTTTAAGATAATCGCGATACCACTCGCCCATGTCTCCCCAGGGAAGGCGCCGGACCGAGATCCCGTCGAGGCGTAGGCTATAGCCTTTTTTGCCGGTTTTGGGATCCACGGAAAACGGATGGGCGCTGACGCACTCGAAACGGAAAGTAAAATCCCCCGGCTTCAGGTCGAAGATCCCCATCTTCTTCTTGACGTTCGTCCCGAAGACTTCGTTCTCAGGATAATTTTCCTTCCAGGTCAGGTAGGCGTCCCAGAGGTCGAGCTTCGGATCGAGGACTTTGTCGATCCCCGGTCCTTTGAGTTTGACCTTCCAGATGCCGTTCTCCTGGTAACCTCGGATATAGGCCCCGGCCATACGGCTGAAGAGATCCAGGTTGGCGTCGAAGGGCCGGACGCCGAGGACGGGATTATCCGGATTGGTTTGGATATCGACGACCGGAGAATACGTAAGAGGGATGCCGAGGGCCCTGCCTTCCGCGACGTCCGACTTTCCGATCTCATAGGCGAGAGCCTCGGAGTCGATGGCCGAGAGGGCCATGTTGGCAGGGAATTCCGTAGCTCCGATGATCTGTTGTCCCGGGCCGCACGCGGAGAGACCGAGAACGAGGGAGAGTGCCGCAGAAGCGAGGATCACGGGATTCCGACGTTTGAACATCTTCTCTCTCCTCTGAGGACGTACCCGATCTATGCGTCGGCGCGGAAGGCCACCGCCAAGAGCCGCGGAAAAAAGCGGGGGGCCGCCGCCGAGATCACTCTCCGCGGCGACCCGCCCAAGAATCGCTGTCTGTGGTCTCTCATCTGCTCAGAACGTGACCTTGAATGTCAGCTGTGCGGCCCTCGGGCTCTGCGGTGCGATCAAATTCGTGTAGCGGTTGATGCCCGCGGAATCCACATAGTCGCGGCGGAGGTCGAGCGATTGATAGCTCTGATATGTGGCCCAGTTGAAGATGTTGTAGAAATCGATGCTGATCTCAAACCGAAGCCTCCCAACCCGCACGCCTTTAGACAGCCGGGCATTGATGCTCCAGATATCATCGGTATAGCGGCCAGAACTGCCCCACTTCTTGCCGGCAAGATAGCTGTTCTTCGCCTGCCAGACGATGTCCGAGACTTTCCGTCCGTTGGACAGGGTAACTCTCGGTGCTGAGGCGTCCCAGGCGTAATCGCCCGTCAAATCGGCCATGAAGATCCCGGATGTGCCGTTGATGAAGGTCGAGACAAGGATGTCCCAGGGGAGCTGGTAGAAGGCCGAGAGATGGAATGCCCACCTGATGCCGTAGTTGTTCATGTCAAGATCTCCCGGCGAGGCGTAGACGAACTGATCGGGATCGCCCGGGTCGAAGGCCAGCTTGTGGTAGTCCCGCCACATCAGAGAGTAGTTGGCCATCAGGCCCCACCGGCCGGTGAAGTTTCTCTTCAGGTTGAAATGCAATCCTTTGTAGAAAAACTTCCAGCGGGGATCATCATACCAGGTCCGCATCCAGATCATATCGAAATCGGGGAAGTGGCGAGCGACGAACGCGCCGTCCTGGAAGACAGCGTTGACATCCTCCATGTTAGACATGTTGATGATCCGATAGATGAACGTCGTTTCGAAAGCCAGGTTCTTCAAAATCTCGCGCTCGAAGGAGATCGTGAACTCGTCATTGTACTCCGCCTGCATGTCTTTGTTGTAGTCCGGGTTGTAGGAGAGCGGGGGATCGCTGTAAACCGTCATAGCTTCCTGTCCCTTCCCGATGTTCTCCGGGCTCATCCGGTACTGGCCGAAGGCGATCGTCCGAGCGTAGTTGTTGTAGTCGCCCGTCCCCACGAATTCGAAATACCGGCCGAAATTGAACTTAAAGACGCCGACATTCTCCCAGTTGTAAGTCAGGCCGAGTCGCGGAGCGAAGCCGGCGTCATCGAACTCGATGTTGTTCCGCATGTCCGCATAAATCGCATCCATCCAAGCCGGGATCTCGTCGCGGTAGAACATGTTCTCGCGCTGGTGCTGCCACCGCAGGCCGATTGAAACGGCCAGGTTCTTGCTGACGATCCAAGTGTCCTGTAAGTAGATAGCCTGGCTTGAACAGAGAACCTCGTTGTCGTAGCGGTCCTGGGGAGTCCCGGGAGCGGCCTTGACGTTATTGCCCCGGTAGAGATACGGCTCGGACAGGCCGTAGTTCGCATAATCCAGCCCAAAGTAAAGCCGGTAGAAACCGTTTTGGTCCATCCAGTATTTGCGCGACCGAGTGACGTGGTTGTATGGCCGGATGTCGACGCCGAACTTGAGCTCATGGGCTCCCGAGTTGAAGAGGTTCTCGGCATAGTAGGTCAGGCTCCCAGTCAGGAGGACGTTTTCCCGGGTCGAGTAGTAGTCCTCGCCGTAGCCTTTATCCACGAGAAGCGTCGAACCCCCCACGTAGCGTTCCGTATAATTATAACGCGGGTTGGTCGTTGAGGACCAGTTATCGCGGGGCTTGTGGTTAAAGCCGCCGATGAAGTTGAAATACAGGGAATCTGAAATAAGCCACCGCCACGTCAGGGAGTACAAAGGGCCGCCCTGGCGGTTCTGTATGGCAGTATCTTTAGTGCCGTAAATCCTGCTCGCGTAGTTACCGCCGTCGACCGTCTGATAGTCGTTCTGGTAAACGGCGCTGATCGTGTGCTTGGCCGCCGGCTGCCAGGTCAGCTTGATGTAAGGCATGTGACCCTTCGTTTCCCTCAAAAGCTCTTTCTCGACTATCGTATCGGGGTACTGGTAGGACTCGTTGTTGTACTTGTATGAGGCGAGGAACCAGAGTTTGTCCTTGAGGATCGGCCCGCTCAGGGTGATGTTGGGGACGAAGTAGCTGACTTTGTTCGCCACTCCTCCAGGAACGTTCGTCCAGTTGAACGACTGCGGTTGGATCTGGGCGAACACGGACCCCTGGAACGTGTTGCCGCCCGACTTGGTGACGATGCTCATGAACGAGGATCGGGCGTTACCGAATTCCGCTCCGGCGCCGGCCGTCTTGACGTCGATCTCCTGGATGGCCTCGTAGTTGAAGATCGCGTACGATGTCCCGCTCATAGAATCGTTGATTTCCATGCCGTCCACGAGGATCTTGTTCTCGTAACCGTCGTCCTGGTTGTGATGGTCCCAAAAATAACCGCCGCCAGAAAAACTACCACCGCTGTCGGGAGTTAGGTTGTGGGTGACGCTTCCGGCGTTGACGAGCGGGGAGTTTAGCGACGCCCCAGCGACGCCTGGCAGGACGAAGAAGGCGTCGACGTAGTTCGCCCGCGGAGCGAGGGGGACGGTCTCGAGCATCACGACCTGGAGATTGTAGTTCTTCTGGCTTTTCTCCAGGTCTATGAGCGGCGCTTCGGCCGTGACCAGGATCTCGGTTTCAATCGTGCCGAGCTTCAGCGTGATGTCCGCCGTCGAGGTGCTCCCGACCTGAACCCGGACGCCCCGGAGCCAGCACGTCTCGAAGCCCTCGAGCTTAGCGTAGATCGTGTAGCTGCCCGGGGGCAGATACAGGAATCGGTAGATGCCGCGGGCGTCCGAGGCTGTCGAGCGTGGCGTCATCAACGCCGGGCTCGAAACCTCGATGGACACGCCGGGCAGGAACTCGCCCTTGTCATCGGTGACGAACCCGCGCAACGTTCCCGTCGTGCCCTGGGCCGAAAGGGCCACGGCGGTCACGAGGATAAAACAACATAAAATTCCAACGAAAAACAAATTCTTGCGACTCATTAAATCTCCTCCTTTATTAGATTTTTTTTGATTGGTTGATCTTTTCTTTGTATCCGTTTGATCACCTCCCTTCGACTCTAGATTGAATTTTTCTACTCAAGTGGACCGTCATGAGTCAATCTTTTGTCATCAATTTTTATAATTATCTCCCAGAATGATTAGGCAACATATTGACTCCCATATATTTAAGGATATCTAGAGTAACGCTCACGCAATCGTTTGGTACAAACGTTTGTTTCATTAACTTAATGTTTTCAGATTTGTTATTATTTGTCAAGAGAAAAATGAAAAAATTTAAAAATTGGTTACACACGGCGAGAAAATCCGTTATTTTGATTCAAAACTCGAAAATGCCAGCAAGATTTTACGCTGAAAAGGCATGAAAATTTAAGGAGAAACAACAATGAATAAAAACATCACTCACAGTCAACATCATGTATCAAGGCATATTTATGGAGTCTTGACGATAAAACTCCTTATTTTTATGGTTATCCTTTCTTATTTTGTTCCGTGTTCAGGAGCGACCCAGGGAAAAAGTTCTCATGAAGCGGTTGTCATTCTAAAGGACGGACTTCTGGGTAAGCCGGCCCAGTTCGGACTCCAACAATTTCTGTCCGCTTTAGATCAAAAAGGTTTCTCTTTTCTACAAAAGGAAGCTGCAGGTGACAAAACATCATCACTCCTGCTAGTAGGAACACTTTCCGGTTCAGAAAGGTGACCAACGTCAACCATTTTTTGGGTCCTTATTGCCTCACGAGTAAATATTACCATAAGTGTATTGTTGCCTCAACTAAGCTCTTACCTTGAAAACAAATCGGGATAGGGGAAAGTTTCACAGCTTTCGCCCTCCCACACCACCATGCATACGGGTCCGTACACGGCGGTTCATGTCATCTTAGATAAAGAGTTATAATGTCGGGAAAGGGAAAGGAGACCTCGTTCGGTAAAGAAACTGTTCGGCATCGCCACCTTGACGGGTTTCATATTCGATATAACCCAGGGGCCTTTACGGGAGAAAGCCACCGACAGAGCACTCTTATCACTAACGCCAAGATTCCTCAAGCCTTTATAACGTGCGCTGCATTTCTTAATCCACTGGTTCATGACAAAACATCGCATCCTGCGGCGAATCCAACAGTCGAGGTCTTCAAGCACATAAGAAGCTTCAATCAACCTGTAGTAACTGAGCCACCCTTTCAGGTAAGTACTCAATTCCTCGATGACTTGAGTCACGGGGATTCTCCGGGCTCGGCGTGTTATCCTCCTGATTCGGTACTTTACGTTCTTTAAAGATTCTTTTGAGAGCTTGATTTTCAACTCGTAGCTTGTAGGAGTGAAGCTGAATCCCAAGAACTTTCGTTCCTGGGGCTTAGCCACTGCGCTTTTCTGACGGTTGATTTTAAGCTTCAGCTTCTTTTCCAGGAAGTTTTCAACGGAATCCATCACCCGCTTGCCGGCACGTTCGGACCGGACGTAGATGTTGCAGTCATCAGCATAGCGGCAAAATTTATGACTCCGTCTTTCCAGTTCCTTGTCCAGTTCGTCCAGGAGGATGTTGCTGAGTAAAGGTGATAGAGGACCGCCTTGGGGCGTACCTTGATAGCGTTCCTGAACAACACCATTCACCATGATTCCAGCCTGCATGTAGAGACGTATCAACCGCAAGATCCGCTTGTCCGTTATCTTCCTGGCGATCCTTCCCATAAGGATATCATGATTGATCCGGTCGAAACATTTCTCCAGGTCTATGTCCACAACCCATTCGTATCCTTCTCCTATGTACTTCTTTGCCTGTCTCACTGCCTGATGTGCATTTCGACCAGGTCTAAAATCATAACTGTGATCTGAAAATGTGGGATTATATATCGGATTCAGAACTTGAAGGAGTGCTTGCTGGATGAATCGGTCCAACACGGTAGGAATCCCGAGCATACGGGTTCCTCCTCCCTTCTTCGGCAACAGTACCTGTTTTACCGGTTGTGGCTTGTACTCTCTCTGTAGGAGCTTCCCCCGGATATCCGGCCAGTGGTGTAAAAGGCAAGGAAATTTACCATAGTCCCTTCAGGACAATCCTGCAGACCTCCCCGGGTAAGGATAACGGCCTCCGCTCCACATCCGCCGCATTTACCAAAGTACCGATTGATGGCTATGGGCTTTGTTCTGTCACGTGAACTTACCCCAGTACCCCAGCTTCCTATGCGGTTTTTGTTCATCGAATCAGAGCTTTGCCTCCGGCTTCCTTCAGACCCCACCTCACGATGGACGCCCTTGCTTTCGGCTAGCAGTTTCTGCCATCAAGACCTGCAGGGGACTTTAACCCCTAAGCCGTTGTCCATGCCGGGCACACGTAAAGGAACCCCGCACTTACGTACGGGGCTTTAATCCAATGCAAGCTTCGCTTGTCCTAAGTCTTCTTTTTCCTGATACCGCACGTATCTCTCTATCAACTTCTCATCCATGCCCTGATTCTATCATATTGAAAGAAGACTTAGGAGCCATTTCCATCCCCGGACTCACGTCCGCGGAATTTAAACAGGTAGTATTAAAAGTGGACTGATTTTGATAGATTTAAAGTTTAAAAGTGGACTATTACAGGCTGCTATGATTTAAGCTTCTGTTTTAAAAGGAGGTTTTAACTCATGGTTAAGCAAAGAGATAGAGGAGAACATTCTAAAGGAATTAAGCATAGAAAGGGGTCTGATTGGCAATAGAGACATGCCTATCAGATCTTATAACTACAGCTATATAAGAGATCAGCTCTGGAGCAAATACGGCCAGAAAGTTTCTGTACCTATTCCAAATGGAACATCTCAGAACAACCCCCTGTCTCGGGATCACCGTCTTTGCGAATGATGATCTGGAAATTTTTCCCGCTGTAAGAAGACAGGTTGACTGTCACCGTTCCTGACTGCGGAGCAATCTCTTTGGCTAGGACAGCGATATCCTTTGTCTTCTTTTTCTTAAGGTCAATCTTCTGTAGGTAGAGGGAAACCTTGGCTCTCGGGTCCTTATCCCACTTGCCCTTCAGTTTCCAGGAAACTCGTGTTTCTTCCTTAGGGCCTTCCAAGTTTACTGCTACTATGAAACAGAGATTCTTAACGGTTATGTTTTGTCTGGCCAGCTCCCACAATTCTGGTTTATCGAACCGGCCCTGCAGGTTATACCTCTGATCCCCGCCGCAGTTGTTGTTCACAGCTAACTTTTCATCATATTCAAAATCTCGATAGAGAGGTTTGAATAAGGCAGATCCGACGTTGAACACGATCCGCTTGTCCTTGAGATGTCCTTTTGCAGCCCTATTCATGTATCGCCACTGGGATTGGATCGGAGGTGAAGGGTCGTAATCATTAAAATCCGGACGGGTAGGCGTGCCATCAAAACAAATCCAGCCGTAGTGACTTCCCAACCACACTTGTGTGTACCGATGGCCGCTGGAACATGTGGCGGTCTCGCCTTCATCCAGAAGTCCATTCCCGTTTGAATCCCATGTTTTCGGGCCATGTTCCGTACCTGTCCCCAACCATCGTGCCGGAATACCCAGGTAGCGCATGGCACCGGCAAGCATGACACTGGTCCCTGAACAGGCAATGATCTGGTTTTTGTCATAATCCCGGCCAGAGAGTTCGATTTTCAAATTCCCTGGATTGGCATCATAGTGGTTTCTATCATAATCTACGGCCGCTGGTTTCCGCTTGGACCGGCCAGGGTAGTAATAATGATCCTGGATGTACTCCAGAGTATTGCGCGCTGCCCAGTAAGGATTGTTCATGTCGGCCGGAACACCGTATTTCTCCTCGATATGAGCTTTGACCCTCTTGAAGAAGCTGTCATAGGTTTTTGTGTCAGTCAGGTTGAATAGTTCGGGATCATCAGCCAAGTAATCTGTCCCTTTTAAAGCCTCGGTGTTCTCATCAACCCGGTGGGGATAGACATATTTGCGGTAAGCATTGGTCCAGATATCTATTTCGTACTGCGAGGAATAGGTTCTAGATGGTGCATCGGCGTATTCGACAAGTTTCATGTACTGGCGGCTGGAGTTATCATCTGCAGGATCGTAGGTAAAATTTTTGATGGTAGCGTTGACAGCTCCGGATAAATCAGAAATCTTCTCCGTCTTAGGCCAGACGCCCTGATTATGGAATTGATCATAGGCGTATGGTCTTGAATAATAATGATATACTCTTCCTGGATTAGAGGAGGCATCTCTCTCAGGTTCCGTTTTTATAGTCATAATGAGGTGGCGTAAGATGTGGGATCCTTCATAAAAAGCATCCAGATTTTTGGTTACGTTCACCCGATGCACACGATCTGCCCCTGATACACTCTCCGAAACCCAAAGGGCCTCTTTGCCAAAGGCCAGACCCCAATAAGGATGATCCTCCTCGGCTGCCATCGGGCGATCAAAATGAAAAAGCCCCCGTCCGGTTCGGGCATCTGCACAATAGATGTAATTGCAGCCGACTGTACCCCAGAGATACCTCGCTCCTTCAAACTCCATTGAGGCCAATCCCCTTGACGGCAGGTGTCCTGAATCGGGCATTTGTCTGATGAACTCGAGCTTCCTATCATAAGCCTGGTTCCACTCCAGCTGGATGATCCCCCGCTGGACACGAAGATTGCGGTCTTTATATCCTGTGGCATCGAAACTGACGAATATGTTTCCGTTTTCATGGGTGACATCCAACAATTCTCTGTCGCCGATGCAGAATGTGTACAAAGACAAGTTCACCGTTGAAGCAGTACCATCAAAAACGTTATACCTCCAGAGCTGGGACTTAACTTCTTCTTCTGAATCATCCCAATTCAGAAAATAAAAAATGCTCTCATTGTTCTCAAGGGTATAAGCCAGTCCTCGCGGGTTTACGATAGGAGTTTCATCCACATCCTTGGGTAGATCATAGATCTTTAGGTATTCCAACTCGTCCTTTCCCGTTTTTGAGTCCTGATGCAATCGATAGACAAAAATCTTCCCGCAGCGGTCAAGCACAAAAAGTCGGGGAGTATCACCAGAAACATCATCAAAGGCCAAGCCTCTGATGTCCTGGTTTTCATCGGCTAAAGTGTAGACATTCTCGCTTTCTCCGATAAGCGGTGCTTTTTTTGGTGTGGAAGACAGCGCAAAGCCTACCACTGCGATGAACAATATACTTATGAAAATTCGAAGGATTTTCATGACTCCCTCCTTAAAAATTCATATTCATTTCACGATGTAAAACTTTGTCTGCCGGCCATCCAAGAAGTAGGTGCCTTTCGGGGTAAAGGCCACCACTTGCTCTAATGCCATGCGTAATTCCGCACCCCCCAGTTCAGGAACTGGACAGGTCACACTTAATTCTGCTGTGAACGTACTGTTAAAAACCAGCTTGACTTCTCCCCTGCTGCCTGTATTTTCCTGCTCCCAGGGAAGGCCGATCAGCGGACCGGGTTCATGAAGATAATACCCGATCGAGTGAGAGTAAATCTTGGGTTTACAGATACTCTTTTCCTGCGCGCTTTTTAATATATTGACTAAGATCTGGTTGCCAGTAAGTCCCTCCTTGAATTCTGCGCAGAAAATATCCTGGAGCTTGTTCCCTTCAGCCATCACTTTCTTGAAACCTTCAGGCACATCCGTCTCTCCAGGGCGGAGGACATAAGCCCATTCGGCATGATCCGTGTAATAGCGCAGATAGTAAATCCCAGCATCGCACTGAAGGAGATCGCCGCGTCTGATAACCGTATCGTCTTTCCCGTATTTTTTCAAGACTTGTGGATCGCGAGCCCTTATCCGGAACCAAGGCCAGGCATAGCGTTGAAGGCCAAGATCCGCTACTTGCTGCAGGTAGTAATAAAGAGTATCTTCGGTCGTCGTCACACCCGGTGTGATGACTTTTTCAGAGAAAGTCTCGGCCATCAAAGCATGGGTAACGCTCACCACCCTTTCGTAAAGCTCCAGATCTTCGGGAAGCATAGTCTCCAGCCAGAGAGTAGCCAGCTTCTCGGCTGATTGCATCCGCTCGGAATATTTAGGCCCGATGCTTTCCTCGACTTTCTTCTTCAGAAACGCCGTTAGCCCGTCAGCCGCCCAGATTACCCCTGCCACGTTGATTCCGATTTTCTTGGGGTCTCTTTCGTGGACGATTCGTGCTAGGCAATCCCACTGGCTCTCTTTTTTTTCGTTGTCCCAGGCCCGATAATCCCAGACATTCTGGTGCAGGTCTTGCATGTTTGTCCGCGAAATATTCAACCGTTCCACTTCACCAGCCGGCCGATGCTGGTAGAAGACAAGGATCTGGGTGATCGGGCACCAGACATCATAAGGAATCATAGTCTGGAAAACAGGATCCAGGTTGTCTTCGTTGCAGACGATTAGCCACATGTCAAAACCAGTTTTCTCCATCACTCTGGGCAGGATCTCATCCAGCCGCATTTTCGTAATTTTTTTGATGACCGCAGCCCTTTCCCGAATGCTCAATACACCGGGAATATTCTTGGTCTGGGAGAAAAGAAGAAAGGAACTTGACAGAAACAATGCACTTACAAAAAAAATGGTGATTTTACGCATGTTTCCTCCTTAAGAATAAATTGAGATTTTTTCTATCATGTTGTTTTGTTAACTTAGTTTTAATCTGATTATTTCCCTTGATATCTGGTTTCCCACTGCAAATGCCCATCGGGACCGTATTTCAAGGTCACAAAATCAAAATCGGTCTCGCCGCTATAGCTGTTGTAACCCGTCACATAAACACAACCTCTTGAATCCACAACCATTGCCGTGGCCGCATCTTCCTGGCTGGTAGAGCCGTCGTATTTCGCCTCCCAGAGCTGGCGGCCCTGGTGGTCGTATTTGGTGAGGAAATAATCACGCCCTGTTTCCAGGCCTCTGCTGTATCCCGCCAGGATAACATTCGATTCCGGATCTAGGGTTATGGCCTGAGGCACATCAGCCCCATTCCCTGTTCCGTTGTACCTGGCCGACCAAACCTGATTCCCCTCCTCGTCATAGCGAATTGTCAGACAATCCACAGCCGTTCTTTGACCAAAGCTAATCCCCGCGACACATACGCCGCCTGTGGGAATAACCGTTAACTCTAATCCGCGGTCGATACGGTGCGATGGCCCGTCATACTTGGCCACCCATCGCTCATGGCCTTCTGCATCATAGCAGACAGTGACAAAATCAAAATTGGTCTCCCGGCTATAGCTATAGCCTGTTACATATACATTGCCTTCAGGATCCACCCCTATAGCCTCGGCGGCATCAAAAACCTGTCCTGGCCCTGCATACCTGACCAGCCACTTCATTTGTCCGCCTGCATCATACTTGAGTGTGGCCATGTCATAAGAGGACTCTCTCGTACGATCGACTCCTGTGACTAGAACATTTCCCACCTTATCCGCAGCCAGCGTCTCACACACATCATCGCGGTTGAGGGGAGAATTGTAGCGGGCCTTCCACAAAAGCCTGCCGTCAGCTCTGAACTTCAGGACAAGATAATCATGCTCCGTTCCAGGGCCGAAACTGTATCCGGCCGCCGCTATTCCGCCGTCAGGGGCAAGTGTCACAGCATAGGCATAATCATCCCTCTTGGCAGGCCCATCATACCTGTTCACCCATAGCCTATGTCCGTCCTTGTCGTATTTGACGATTGTTGCGTCAAGTGAGGAGCCTATACCGTTGCTGTGTCCCGCAACATAGACATTACCTTCGCCATCAAGTTCCAAATCCTGGGCGTAATCTGTACTGTTCGCAGGACCGTTGTAGCGTTCAGCCCAGATGAGTTCTCCCTGTGCATCATACTTAAGGGTGATAAAATCAAAATCAGTCTCCCGGCTGTAGCTATAGCCGGTTACAAATACATTTCCCTTCTGGTCAACCGCAATATCCTGGGCCATATCCAAGTTGGCTCTATCTCCACCAGCCTGGATATCTTTACAATTCCAGACTCCAGCATCTTTTGACCAGAGAAATCCGATGATAAAAAACATAAGGGAACAAAACGAAATGAAAACACTTCTCCATATGACATTTGTCTTTTTTAAACTCATAGTATATTCATTGCTCCACAATCCAAACACTACAAATCAGGATCATGTGTCTCTCTTCGCAGTTCCTTCAATCGCCTCCTGAGCATCTCGACTTCGGCCCGATGACTGGGGTCATGGATCAGGTTGTTCATTTCCTGGGGATCATTTTGGAGATCATAAAGCTCAAACTCCTGCGGTTCTTCAAAATAATGGATGTACTTCCATCTTCCGGTCCTAACCCCTCGGTTCATCCGGCCGGAATGGGCGCCGGGGTATTCATAGTACTCATATAAAAAATCTTTACGCCAATCGGTCTTTTTTTCCTCCAGTACGGGCCTTAGGCTCCTGCCGTCAAAATCCTCGGGAACAGGGATTCCTGCCAAGTTGAGGATGGTGGGGGCGATGTCAACATTGAGGGCCATTTCAGATATGACCACACTCGACCTGATGATTTTCGGATACTTGATAAGCAGAGGCACGCGAATCGATTCCTCATACATGAACCGCTTGTCGAAGAAATGGTGCTCACCGATAAAAAAACCGTTATCTCCGGCGTAAAGAACGACGGTATTTTCTTCCAGGCAGCGTGCAGCGAGCGTATCGAGCACCCGGCCCACATTCTCATCCACTCCTGCCAGACAGCGGTAATAATCCTTGACAAATGTTTGATAATCAGGGGCGTCGGCAAAATCCCCGATCTTCATGTTGGCATTCTTCACCGCATCCGGCCGTCCCCGATAATCATCAAGGAAATTGTCCGGTTCGGGTATAACGTCATCAGCATAGAGGCTCTTGAACCGCTCAGCCGGCTGAAAGCTCCTGTGGGGCGCCTTGAACCACAAGAGAAGACAAAAGGGTTTGGAGTGTTCTTTTCTTATGAAATCAATCGCTTTATCAGTCAGGATATCGGTTACATGGCCTTTGTATTCCTTTCCAGGCCCATAATTTTCAGAAATGATTGGATCATAATACGACCCCTGTCCCTTAAACCCGAAGTGGTAGTCAAACCCCCGATTCCTGCTCAGGTCAATATTGTGCCATTTTCCGACAAAAGCGGTTTCATACCCCGCATCCTTCATAAGCTCGGGAAAAGTCTCATGTTCTATGGGCAGAGCCATTCCGTTTCGGCGAACACCATGGTTATGGGCGTATTTTCCGGTCAAATAGCTGGCTCTGCTGGGGCCGCAAAGGGAAGTCGTGACAAACATATTCGCAAAACGCACTCCCTCCCGTGCAATCCTGTCCGTGTTCGGTGTCTTCAGAATAGGGTTTCCCGCACAGCTCATACCATCCCAGCGCTGGTCGTCGGTTAAAAAAAAGACAATATTCGGTTTCCAGCTGGGCTGTGTGCGGCAGGAAAATAAGCTCGTAGTCAGAACAGTGCCGAGCAATCCCGCTGAGGAATATCTGAGAAATTCTCTCCTAGTCAAATCCCGCTTGAGTTTTAGAGTTATTTTTTTGAGACTTTCTCCAGTCAGAGCACAATCGTTTGGCACAATCATTTGTACTATTTATAATTTATATAAGGCTTAAGATCAATTGTCAAGAGAAAAAAATGGATTGAAAATTTAAATACCGAGCCTTTCAAAAAACATGAAATTTGGGAAATGAGATTACCGTCATGGATTTTCTGTCAACTGCTGCTTTTCTCTCCTTCATACTCGTCACAACAGGAAAATCGTCCTGGGCAAGGACAGGAAATGCGGCTGCGAGAAAAATCAAACATGCCAGAAAACTGAGTGCAAACTTTTTTGTCATCATTACTCTTTTCAATATGGGCCAATATATTATTTTTTACTCCCCATCTGCGATAAAAAATCCCGGCCGAAATGGTCGAGCATGCGGTTGTAGGCTTCGGCTGCAGCCCCGTTTCCCCAGTCGTAAATGGTGAATACTCCCATTCCTTCGCCTTCAGGGCTTGTTCTTCCTCCATGGCCGTAGTTTTCCATGGTAAATCCATAGTCTTCGGGTCCGAAGAAGGGATGTTTTTTCTCCCACTGGGCCTTTGTTTTGTCGTTCTCCGGACAGTACATCATGACAAAAGACGACCTCAAAGCAGCCAGGCCCCTCTGGATGTATTCCTCCATTCCGAGCTCCCGCCCGTATTTGACGATGATCTCGGCAAAAAGACTTTGGCGTGAGTCGAGCCATTCTCCGTCACAGTTCATGACCCCGAAGCCGCCAAGCACATCCACATACATGTAAGGAGGCTGCCAGGAAGCCTGGGTCATCAGCATCTCGTCCAGAACCCGCTGTCCGTACTCGAGATATCGCTCTTCTCCAGTGATTTGGTAAGCTTCGTACAAGGCTTCCGTGGTCCAAAACATGCAAAAATTACACTGCTTGTGCATGTTGTTGCGTACCACTTTTTTTCCGATAAGCTCATTGTTTCCGTAGCTTGAACTCGACCAGTAAGTCTCAAAATCCTCCCACTTCCCCACAGGAATGATCTCTCGGATCACGGCTTCAAGCGCTTTGAGTGCGGCATGTTTGTATCTTTCCTTCTTTGTCATCTCTCCCAGCTTCAAAAGGAAGGTTGCGGACATGGAGGTTTCGGGAGATTGATCCAGAATGCCCAGTGATTGCAGCGTGTCTTTGTTCAGCCAGCCTGGGAAAAAGCCCGCCTCATCTTGAAGCTCAAGAAGGCTTTCCGCATAGGTTTGGGCATAATCCAGAAGCCTCTTATCTTTTTCAAGCTCATCATACCAGCGAAGCATCAGCAGTGCTGTCCAACTCATGTCTAGGATGTGGTAGGGAGCGATACGCACATCCCTGATCCTCGGCTGGTCTGGAGGCCGGTTCACGGGATTCCGGTCGGAGTTTCCCCAGAAGGCTGTTTTCCATCCTTTAGACCGGTTGTATTTTTCTCCTTTAATCTTCACTATCTTCATTTCAGTGGCCACCACCGTGTCAAAAAAGCCGTTTTTCATCGGCGCGGAGAGTGCCAGTTCCTTGGTCAGGAGAGCCTTCTCGAGAAAGTTCCTGTTTCCAGTGTGGCGGGCGTATCGAAAAAGCCCAGAGGCTGATCGCAGGGAACTGAACCAGGCTTGATTCCAGATGGAACGGAACTCCCTTTCGTTGACTTCGCCGGGATAGTTGGGACTCTGTGTAACATTAACAATAAAAACCGGTGCTCCTACCTTTCTTCCCTTTAGATCAAATTCCTGCCAAACACTCTTTTTCCAGGTTTTGAACGCCCAGTCGTAGGTGTATTTCAAATAAGGTTCTAGATTCGGAGGAAGAGGCTGTCCAGACTCAAAAAGAGACTTTCCCCAATGTTTCCACAGAAACTTCAAGGGCCTCCGCCAGGGATTTTGAATATCCTTCTCGTCATCGGAAACAAATACATAGAATCCAATCTGATGTTCCCCTGCAGGATAGACAGCTCCCGGTTTCCTGGTAAAAAACAATCCTCTTTTGACCTCGTAGTCGCTCATTCCCAGGGTCAACAAATTGTTAGGGGCATCAAGGTCCATGTACCACCGAACCGGAGTCCCCCTGACCATAATCTCCAGATCAGGAACAAGAGTGAGAAGCATGTCTTGTGTAGAAACAATCAGTGCCGGCGACCGGAAGACATGCTGGTCGATAATGTTATCTTGTGCGGGTGTCAGATGGGGAGCCCAGTGGAAATCAGGATTGAAAGCGAGGTGAATGCGGGCCTGCCAGTCGTCCTGCTGCACAGCGCAATCGAGATCAAAATCCAACCGGATAAAGTATGTCCTGTCATCGACTTTTTTAAAATTTATTACAGGTTTTTTCTTGCCAAGGTTATCCCACTCCACTGCCTTCACGTAAGATTGAAGCGCATCAGGTACTTCAAGAGTATTCCCCTTAGAGATTGCTTCATGCCAGCAGCTCGCCAAGCATAGAATAAAAACAAACGAAAAGAAGAAGAGCCATTTTTTAACAATCCCCACCTTCATTTATTTAGCTTTTTCCAGGACCAGACAGTCAATGCCAATCTTGTATCCCTCTGCCACTATGTTTTTAGATTTGACCATAAACTCGAAAACATTATTCCCTCTCATCAAAGTGATTTCACCCAAATCAAAGGCCTTGGGCGGCCATATGGACCTGGTGAGGTCGTCAGTCTTCAAGTATGTATCGATAAGCTCGCCTGCTGGCTCTCCATTGACATAAAGCTGTACGATACCATAATCAGGAGCGCGAACAAAATAAACCTTAATTTTATATTTTCCCATGAGGTCTACAGAGACAGACAAGGAAAATTTCCCTTTCCCACCGGAATTAAAAAGAAGCATATGGTCACCGCTCAGGTTGGGCATGACTTTCTCCACAACAGGCCTAGCGTTTTTCCCAAGCTTGCTTTCAAACCCAAGAATCCCCAGATCTTCGGCCTCAATCGCTCCCTGGACATGCCAGCGGCCCTTGCTCGGATTCCATGGCTCATTGGCCATTATTTTCTCCAGTCTCGGCCAGGGCGAATGGATCTTTTTCTGGTACCAGAAGCCAACGCCGGAATAATATCCCCGTCCAGTATTGGGCAATGGGCTGATCCACGGCCAGTGCTCGATCTCGAACTTAAAGGACTTCCGGAAAGGTATCGGGTCCAAGATATGAAACCTGTAAGCACTTAGCTTCCGTCCGATACCGCGCTCCTCAAGGAAGGGCACACCATGATACAAATCGCTAAATGCCCTGAAACCCCAGGCATCGCAAAAATAATCCTCGGTTCCTGTTCCCAAGAAAGACACTTTGCCGTCCACGGTGATGATATCATCGCCTTCGCCGAACCAGCCAGGTGTCCGGGCCCGGTGCCCCATAACCACCCCCACAAAATGGCCTTCTCCTTCGGCTTTGGCCAGCAGGATGGGCTTTCCGCGCTCAGCAGGATCAGTTTCCAGGAATCGGGCGTGAAAATAATGTATATCTTTTATAGCCTTGGCATAAATTTGATAGTCGATATAGAAATAAAGCGAAACAGTTTCCCTTTTCACGTTTTCCTCAGATTGAGTAGCACTCACTGTAATTCGTGCAGACTTATTGAATGGCATGTACCACCAGCAGTTGCGTGAACGTCCTTCAGATGAAACCTGGACAGGGACGCTGTTCAGCGGGGCGTTTACGCCCATGGCGACACCGAAAAAATCTCCGATAGGTGCTTCTACGCTAGGATGATCGCTTTCTTCCCAGTACATCCGTACAATCAGATCATAGCCTCCGCCCCGGTGAGTTGTCCATATATGGGTGATGGCACCTGGACCTTTGATCTCTGCAAGAGTCATCTCTTTTCCCGTTGTGGGAATCCAAAAGTTGTCGCGTGGCCCGCCTTCTCTGTTGTAAGAGCTGATGCGGGAGGCAGAATACGCTTGGGATGTGGAGAGAAAAGCCATGGGATTCTGGACCGCCCCAAACTTCGAGGGCGGCGGAACAGGGCCAGGCTCCGGTTGAGGGAAAAATCTTTTCTGTGCCATGATGCCAAGAAAAGAAAGGGCAAAACACAGGACAAGAATTTCAAACAGATAGGCTCGCTTTTTTTTCATTTCTATCTCCTTTTCATTTTTAGGCTCCACCGGCCCTGTTTCTGAAGATCTATGGAGAACCGGCGATGACCTTTTCGATAGCCTCTGATCCGAGGCCTCTTTCTTCTATTTCTTTTTAG
>Ga0315538_1000192_pt1 | contig 40129 bp, 43 predicted proteins | sample SalMarSW160230MG_2_FD_203834 | JGI IMG/M metagenome (GOLD analysis project Ga0315538, IMG submission 203834) | Salt marsh sediment microbial communities from the Plum Island Ecosystem LTER, Massachusetts, United States - Salt Marsh Sediment SW1601-230 ...
GGTAGCGGCGTGCCCCTGTAGCTCAGGTGGATAGAGCAGCGGTTTCCTAAACCGCGTGCCCGGGTTCGAGTCCCGGCAGGGGTACCACACAGACCAACTCTCTTAAAGTCTTCATACCGTAAATGTGACAAAATGTGAAGTTGTTACTTTCAGACTTTGTGAAGTGTAACAATTTGCCCAATCTGGATCATTACTTGAGGTGCTTTAACCACTGCTGGCGGAACTTGTTAACCTTGGGAGAAATTACCGTCTGGCAGTATCCTTGCTCCGGATGTTGAGCAAAGTATCCCTGGTGGTAGTCTTCTGCAGGGTAGAACGTATGCAGGGGAACAACCTGCGTGACGATGGGTTTCTTCCACAGGTGAGCCGTATTGAGTCCTGCAAGAAGCTCCTCGGCAATGGCTTTTTGCTGCTCGCTGTGGTAGAAAATTGCCGAACGATACTGTGTGCCTACATCCGCACCCTGCCGGTTCAGTATCGTTGGGTCATGGATAGAGAAGAAAATCTCCAGGATTTCCCGATACGATATCTTTGAAGGGTTGAAACTTATCTGAACCACCTCAGCATGGCCAGTTTTACCACTGCAGACCTGCTCGTATGTTGGATTAACAGTGGCGCCACCGGTGTAGCCGGAAACAACATTCTCAACACCATCAACTTCCCTGAAAACCGCCTCGAGACACCAGAAACAACCACCGGCGAGGGTAGCGACTTCCAATGAGGCTGCCTGGTTCATAGTTGCTCCTTGGATACGAATTTTAGCGCAAGGCCGTTCATACAATAGCGTTTGCCGGCCGGTGGCGGGCCATCATCAAATACATGACCTAGGTGTGAGTCACAACGGGCACAGAGGACTTCCGTTCGCACCATTCCCAGACTCATATCGGGTTGTTCTACCACGTTCAACGGTGAGATTGGCTCATAATAACTAGGCCAGCCTGTCCCCGATTCGAACCTGGTGGAACTACGGAAAAGGTCAGTGCCACAGCGTACACACTGGAAGATACCCGGTTCGTGGACAGTACTGAATGTGCAGGTACCCGGAGCTTCCGTCCCTTTCTTGGTAGTGATTTCATACTGCTTTTCGGTCAGTAACTTCTTCCAGTCCGCATCCGACTTTTCGATTTTCTCTACCTTCACTATCTTGTTTTGTTTGGCATCATAAATCTGTACGGTTGTAATCTCTGCACCTCCTTCTAAGTATTATAAATTAAATATACCTCCTCAGCATGGGCAAACATTATATAGATAAGAAACGAGCCACATATTTTTAAACCGCGTGTCGGGCGTTCGAGTAGCACCAGGGGCATTTTTTGATATAATTACAATGATTCAGGGGTGTAGCTCAGTTGGCTAGAGCAGCGGTCTCCAAAACCGCAGGTCGCGGGTTCGAGTCCTGCCACCCCTGCCAGGCCGAGGTGGTGGAATAGGTAGACACGCCATCTTGAGGGGGTGGTGGGCGCAAGCCCGTGGGAGTTCAAATCTCCCCCTCGGCACCAGGATTATAACAGGTAAGTTGTTGCAAAATTACCCCTCTTAAGATTAAGAGGGGTAAGGGGAGTTATGAGTAAATACCTCTATAACGATCCAACTACAAAATTAGACCGACGACGCCTTAGGGAGAACGCAACCGATGCTGAGCGAAAATTATGGAGTATATTATGGAGTATATTGCGAAGTAGACAGCTGACTGGTCTTAAATTCTTCCGACAATATAGTGTAGGCCCATATATCCTCGATTTTTACTGTCCGGAACGAAGATTAGCCATTGAAGTTGATGGAGGACAACATGCGGATGTATATGGCCAACAACATGATGCTTATCGTGATAGGTACCTCAGGGAATTGAAAATTCGTGTGATAAGATTCTGGAATAACGATGCGTTGCAGAATATCGAGGGGGTACGGAAAAGAATTAAAGAGGAGGCTGAGAAACATTCATAACCCCCCTGTATCCCCCCTTATCTTAAGGGGGGATAGTCAAGGAAAGAGAAGTTTATCTTAAGGGGAGATGTTGAAGGAGAAAATCTTTATGCTAATGGGGATTGATGAAGGATAGGTCTCTAGTTTTAAGATGGAACTTGTGGAAAAACTAAACTATTACCCAGGATTAGCTTGCGGGAACTAAGAAAAGGCGGTAAAATTTATTCAGAGCGGAAGTAGTTCAGCGGTAGAATGCTTCCTTGCCAAGGAAGAGGTCGCGGGTTCGAATCCCGTCTTCCGCTCCAGTAAATCTGGTAGTTGCGGCGGTGTAGCCAAGAGGTTAAGGCAGGGGTCTGCAAAACCCCGATGCGGCGGTTCGAATCCGCCCGCCGCCTTCTTGAGTTATCAATTATCAGGCCGAGGTGGCGGAATGGTAGACGCGGCGGACTTAAAATCCGCTTCCTGCAAGGGAGTGTGGGTTCGAGTCCCTCCCTCGGCAGTAAATTAACCCCACAGAGATTTAAAAATCAAGGGGCAAACACGCCTCGTAAATCCCCAGCCCCAAATCCCAAACATTGCTCAAAACCAAAAAGAGAGAAGTGTAGTTGCCTCGATGAAATCGGGGCGATAGTTGGAACATTCATAACCCCCTTTAATCCCCCTTACTTTAAGGGGGAAACTTCAGTGTGAAGGATTCCTATGTTAATCAGAAGTAGAAATTTTGGCATTTAAGCGCTTGGAGTTCACCAAATTTTTCCGAACTTCCCCTCTTAAGATAAGAGGGGTAAGGAGAGTTATGGAGATAACCCCCTTTGTCCCCCTTACTTTAAGGGGGAAATCTAGAGGGAGAGGAAATTTTGGCATTTAAGCGCTTGGATTTGATTTGGCATTTGGATTTTAGTAAACGGGCTTTGACATTTGGATTTTAGTAAATGGGTTTTGACATTTGGGCTTCTTTGAGGCAATGACACCCCCACCTGTCTTTGCGAGGGGCGAGATTTCTCGCCTAGCTTCGGAACAGGCTCCGCAATCTCTGGCCCCACCTGTCTTTGCGAGGAGCCGCAGGCGACGAAGCAATCTCGGTGGGGTTCTCAAGCGCCGGGGATTGCCAAGCCCCGACAAGTCGGGGCTTGCAAAGGTAGTACCTTTCTCTCATTGACTTCTGAAATATTACGAATTATACTTTTCTAACTATGTGAACGGAGGCAAGGCATGGCAAAAGTCGATAAAGAGGTAGAAGCAACAGAAACTCCACAAGCCATAAGCGACATGGAGAAAGATGAGATAGCGATGAAATTGGTGGCGGCAATGCTGGAGTCGAAGATCGTTGATATTAAACCCCAGCTTGATTTCACCACTGAACTGGGCTTCATCTATCCAGTCGTTGAGCAAACAGCAAATGTCAAAGGCATGGAAGCAGTATCAATTGTGGAATCCCTGACTGATAAGGGTATATTGAAAAGGAATTTCTTTGATAGGCTTCTCCGTTGTCCCCGGTGCCAGTCAGTAAATTTAAGACCAAGCACCCACTGCCCTAAATGCGGTTCAGGAAATGTTGCCCGGGGCCGAATCTTCGAGCACCCGGCCTGCGGTTATGTCGGCGTTGAAGACGAATTTACGACCGGAGGTAGATATGTATGCCCCAAGTGTAAAATGGAGCTGCGAACTATGGGTGCCGACTACCAGAGCCGGGGAGTGCTGCGCAAGTGCCGTGACTGCGGCGAGGTATTTAACGTGCCGCTGATAAAGTGGCGCTGTCTGAAATGTTCCTCTCTTGTCGATGAGGATACGATTGGCGAGGTAAATGTCTACGCGTATAAACTTGATGAGACGAAGAGAAACTGGCTGGATTTTGAACTTCAGTCTAAAGGCCAGTTCCTTGAATTCTTGAGGCAGCACGGCTACGAAGTAACGGAAAATGCCAGAGTGAAGGGAAGGTCGGGGGCGGAACATTGCATAGATATTCTAGCTACCAGGGATGACGGCGTCATTACCCATAATATCGCCATCGGGGTTGAGATTGCCCGGGATAAGGTAGGACTGGATAAGATACTGGATTTTGATGTCAAAGCCTACGATAGCAGCATTCACGATAAAGTACTGATTATCATTCCCAAGTTAGGCGAAGAGGCGGAGAAATTTGCCATCTACCAGAGGATAAAAGTGCTTGAACCCAAGGACCTGGAGATAATGTTGGCTGGTGGTCCCCAGCCAGGCCCGGAAATAGTGAAGGAGCCATTTGAACTTAAGTCCAAATCACAGCTCATACAATACCTGAAGAAACAGGGCTACAGAGTAAAGGAAAATGCCGAAGTCAAAGGCCGGTCTGGCGCTGCCCATAACATAGACATACTGGCTATCAGGGATGAGAGCATCATTACTCATCGTGTTGCTATTGGCATCGCGGTGGATGAGAAGCCGATGGGACTGGATAAGGTATTTGACTTCGACGACAGGGCTTATGATGCCGGTATTCTGGACAAGGTCTTTATTGCTGTTCCTGGACTCACCAGGGAAGCCAGGCAGTTCGCTCAGCGTCAGGGAATAAGGGTCTTTGAGGTTGCGCAACTGGAGCCAGAGCCATCTGAAGAGGGAAGCCCTGAATCCTAATTTCTAAATCCTGAACAATCTCAAATAACAAAGCTCAAATGTCAAATCAAGCCCAAGATCCTAAACAATGACAAATGACAAAATCCAAAGGACTAAACGGTTTTTGCCACCTGAGCACCCTGATTCATCAATTTTTCCAAAAATCCCCCTCTTAAGATAAGAGGGGCAAGGGGAGTTATGGAAATTATGGAAATAACCCCCTTTATCCCCCTTACTTTAAGGGGGAGGTTTAGGGGAAGAGGCAGTTTTGGCATTTAAGCATTTGGATTTCAATTGTCATTTGGATTTTGACATTTGGGCTTCTTTGAGGCAATGACACCCCTTCTTTGTCGTTGCGAGGCTGATTAAGTCAGCCGAAGCAATCTCAGTGGGGGGCAATGAGATTGCCACGCCCCGACAAGTCGGGGCTCGCAATGACATTAGGGGTGTGGGCGGGGACAAGCCCCGCCCCTACGCATTGACCATAGTGGCGTAGTGGCGGAGTTCATCTCCGCCTCACCCAGGCGGTTTGGAGTTTGGAAATTTGAATTTGTTTGGCATTTGGTTTTTGGAATTTAGGATTTAGGGCGGGGCGACCTTAGGAGGGTGGGAGCCTGATACTATATTCCCATTACTAATGGGCGATTGACAGCTACGAGAACTGCGCTATACTATACTATATACAATGAATCACTGGAGCCGAATCCAGAAAAACCAGAAGGAGGTGAAAGAAGAGTACACGTAATATATCTATGAAAACAAAAGACCGGAGCTAAGCTCCAAAAAAATCTAAAGAAAGGAGGAAAAAATGCCAAAGACAAAATATCCTATATTTAAGTGCCTGCACAGTGGAGAGAAGGGCTTTACCCTGATTGAGCTGTTAATCGTGGTTGCCATTCTGGGCATTATCGCCGCCGTGATTATCCCCAACATCGCCGGCTTTATGGCCACAGGGTACCAGGCCGCAGCCAACTCCGAAGCGGAAACCGTGAAAACGGCGGCGCTGGGTTACTTTGCTGACAATCAGGATTGGCCCGCTACTTCAGCGGACCTGGTGGCCGGCAACTACACTGCTGGAACGCTTAAGGCGAGTTATCACTTTAGCGCCGACGGGTTCCTAGATGGTGTTGACAACCCGGGCGCTATTCCGGACGCTGAGGATGGCTCGACATCTACTGCATACGACGGTATCGAGTGGCTGAACCCGACCGCACCAGATGTGGGTCACGGTAAGTGGGTAAGGTCATAATAAAGAATAGATTAGACTCGTGCTCTAGAATAACTTACCGGCGGAGCTGGTTAATGCCAGCGCCGCCGGTAGGCGTTTTTATATCTAAGTAGGTAGTAGTCAGTAGTCAGTAGGCAGTAGTCAGTAGACAGTAGTCGGTAGTCAGTAGTCGGCAATCTAAAAGCTGCCGGTGAAAGCTAATAGTTTTAAAGGGAAAATCCCAAACAATGACAAATGACAAAGCCCAAGTCTAAAACAATGTCAAATTACAAAGCCCAAATGCCAAACCAATGACAAATAACAAAGCCCAAAACCCAAATGAGAAGAAGGAGTAGTTTTGGCATTTAAGCATTTGGATTTCACCAAATCTTTCCAAAATTCCCCCTCTTAGGATTTCCCCTCTTAAGATAAGAGGGGAAAGGGGAGTTATGAAAGTAACCCCCTTGGTCCCCCTTACTCTAAGGGGGAGATTTAAGGCAAGGGCCAGTTTTGACATTTAAGCATTTGGATTTCATTTGGGCATTTGGATTTTGGAATTTGGGTTTTAGTCTATGGGATTGCCGCGCACCTTTCAGGTGCTCGCAATGACATTAAGGTGTGGGCGGGGACAAGCCCCGCCCCTACGAATGAATGTAGTGGCGGAGTTCATCTCCGCCTTGTGGGTTTCAAATCCTGAACAAATTCAAAGCCCGAACCACCAATGACCATCCCTGCCTGGGCGGGGACAAGCCCCGCCCCTACAATAGTGAGTAACTGTAGTGGCGAGGTTTATCCTCGCCTTGTGGGTGGAGATGCCGCCTGATAAGTCAGGCAGCTTCGCTCGCAATGACACCCCCCTTTTGTCATTGCGAGGCACCTTCCTCCTTTGTCATTGCGAGGCACGATAGCGACGAAGCAATCTCCAGCAGGATTCCTCACTTACACTTGGAACAGCTTCCTTTGACAGTGCGCGCTGGCTTATTCTACAATTGGCACAGAGGGTAGTCATGCTAACAGAATATATCGAAGCAGCCATGAGGAAGGCCAAATATGAAATCCTTTGCGATGACAATACATTTTACGGATATATCCCTGGGTTTGATGGTGTTTATGCCAATGCTGAAGATTTGGAAACATGCCGCAGCGAACTGAAAGAGGTCCTGGAGGAATGGATTATGCTTGGCATATCTCGTCATCTACCGTTGCCAGTTGTTGACGGAATTAAATTGGTAGTAGAGGAAGCAGTTTAGTGCCCCGCCCTGGGCCTATAAAAAGAGCTGAGCTAATCAAATATTTACAAATCCTAGGTTTTGAAGGTCCCTATTCTGGTGGAAAACACTAATTTATGTTCAAAGGCATGATTCGCTTGCGCCTTCCTAATCCGCACCGGAGAGACGTCGGAAGAGAATTGCTCTCAAGGATTCTTAAGCAGGCAGGAATAGACGAGGATAGCTGGGAAAAACTATAGGTTGGCCATTTCATTGCGAGGCGTCTTCTTCCTTTGTCATCGCGAGGCACGATAGTGCCGAAGCAATCTCGGTGAGGCTGGTGAGAATGGAGATTGCCGCGCACCTTTCAGGTGCTCGCAATGACATTAGTGATGTGGGCGGGGACAAGCCCCGCCCCTACAATAGTGAGTAACTGTAGTGGCGAGGTTTATCCTCGCCTTGTGGGTAGAGATGCGGCCTGATAAGTCAGGCAACTTCGCTCTCAATGACATTAGTGATGTGGGCGGGGACAAGCCCCGCCCCTACGCTATTGAAGAAATCCTAAATCCCAAGCCCTGAAGGGGAGACTCTAAACAATGACAAATGACAAGGCTCAAATGGCAAATCAAGCTCAAAATCCCAATAACAAAAAGAGGTAGTTTTAGTATTTAAGCATTTGGATTTCAATTGTCATTTGGATTTTGACATTTGGGTTTTAGTCTATGGAATTGCCACGCTTCGCTCGCAATGACAGGGAAAGAAAAGTGGCGGAATTTAGAATTTCGCGTGGAGCGCCGTGTTATGTGCCTGACTACGTTTTTACCTTGCCGATGAGCTTTTCCACTTCCGTGCGGTCGTTGCAGGAATTAAGCACGCTTTCGCCAGTGATGGTGCCCTGAAGATAAAGGCCGACCAGGGCTTCATCAAGCGAAATCATGCCCATCTCCCTATGGGTACGAATTACATTGGGTAACTGGTAGAGTTTGCCTTCACGAATGAGGTTCTTCGCTGCCGGATTGCCGAGCATAATTTCTACGGCGGCTACCCTACCTGAGCCATCAGCCCGGGGCACAAGCACCTGACACAACGCAGCAACAAGCAGAGAAGCCAGCCGTGTCTGAGCCAGGTGTCGCTGATGAGGTGGGAACAGGTCAATTACTCTCTCCATTGCCTGAGTAGCGCTGGGGGCATGACCGGTAGTTAATATGAAGTGCCCGGTCTCAGCTACGGTAAGGACAGCGTCGGCAGTATCCGGGTCTCTCATCTCCCCGACCAGAATCACATCCGGGTCCTGCCTTAAGATGTGCTTTAGGGCATTAGCAAATGATAGGGTATCAGTGCCCAACTGACGCTGGGTCACAGCACATTTAATGCCGGTGTAAACATATTCTATGGGGTCTTCAATGGTAACCACATGGCGAGTCTCATGAGTATTCAAGTACTGAATCATAGCTGCCAGTGTGGTACTTTTACCGCTGCCGGTAGGTCCAGTAACTATTACCAGTCCTCTGGGCTTCATTGCAAGCTCCTTACATATCGCGGGCAGCCCCAGCTCGTCTATGGTGGGGATTTTGGGTGGCAGCAGGCGCACGGCCAGGCTGATGGAGCCGCGCTGTTGAGCGGCATTGCATCGCAGACGACCGACGTCAGGTAATGTATAGCCAAAGTCAAGCTCCAGCTGTTTGTGGAACTGTTCTCTCTCGTCAGGCGTGGTTAGCTGGAGAAAAGCTTCGTTTATATCCTCAGCAGTTAGTGTAGCGACACCGTCTGCTGGTGTCAGAGAGCCGTCGATGCGGAAAGTTGCCGGGCTGCCGACAACCATATGCAAATCGCTCGCCCGTCTTGAGTTACCTGTCCGAAGCAATGAAAAAACATCCATATCTTTTCCCTTTTATAGTCGACCCCATAAAGCCCGACACAATTTTACCACATTAAGCCCTCGCCTTCTCTGGTTTATAATATATTTAAGTATATTTATAATATAGTGTAAGCCTACTCCATTCTTACTGTCAATACCCCGTTAGTAATGGGAATATAGTATTAGTCTCACCATTTGCCAAAATCCAAATGTCAAAATCCAAATGACAATTCAAATCCAAATGCCAAAACTGCCTCCTCCCCTAAATCTCCCCCTTAAAGTAAGGGGGATAAAGGGGGTTATGTCCATAACTCCTCATAACTCCCCTTACCCCTCTTATCTTAAGAGGGGTAAGCATTTACATAGCGGTTCCTGCCTGTTGTTATTGCGAGCACCTGAAAGGTGCGTGGCAATCCCATTATTCCCCGCCGAGATTGCTTCGGCACTATCGTGCCTCGCAACGACAAAGGGGGGGGTGTCATTGCGAGCGAAGCGTGGCAATCTCCAATTTTGGTCATTTATATTTTGTACTTTGATATTGTTTGGGATTCTGTGCCTGGGATTTAGGATGTCCCTTTACGGGATTGCTTCGGCACTATCGTGCCTCGCAATGACAAAGGGAAGGTGTCATTGCAGCTCGTCTGGCTCTTCATTCGTCTATCTGGTGATAGCTTTCTCTACATTGTACGTTAATGAAGCAAGCTCATCCCTGGATAGGTATTCACTAGCATCCAAAATCTCAATGGCAATTAAGTTACCTTTATCGTCGTAGTCCAATAAAACGCCTTCCTTTACCTCGTCGCTTTCATAGTAAGGAGTCTCTTTTAGCCTTACATAGAGGGAATCCGTTTTTTCATCGTAGCTTATTCTCATCATTTCCTCCTATACTTAGATACCTTTGATGTCCAATACACTGTCATTATCTCTAGGTTGCCTTGCTCAGAAAATACCACTCTCAATAGAAAGTCCCTGCCTTGTCTTTGGTAAATTCGCTGGGCAATTTTTCTATTTTTGCCTGCCGTTACTATTTGTTCGGGATTTTCTAGGGTCTCTTGAACTAGCTCCGGCTCAATGTTTCTTTCCTTGAGTTGTCGCTCAGCGTGTTTAGAAAACTTTATTTCAAATCTTCCCAATTGATAATCTCACCTTTCTCATGCTCCTTTAAAGCTTCCTTATACGATGTCTCTTCTTCATCAGTTAAAGGAGAGGTATCACTTTGGATTAACATCTTTGAAAATATGTCCATTAGAGTATTTTCAGGTAATCCTTTAAGCATCGCTATAATGCTATCTTCAGATATCGAGACTGTCTTTGCCATTTTCCACCTCCATTTGCCTCGATATTATACCATTTCTATCTGTCTCCGCCCAGGGCGAGGCAGCGGTCATTGCGAGCACCTGGAAGGTGCGTGGCAATCTCCTGTTTTGGTCATTTATATTTTGTACTTCGATATTGTTTGGGGTTTGGCGCTTGGTGCTTGGGATTTACGGTCTATTTTGTTAAGGAGAGCTCAAAGCTAAATGCGCCGCTGCTCCCGGTGATAGAGGAAATCCAGACTTTCGAGAATCTGAGGGCGTTTGCTGAATCTGTTAAATCTCTTAAATCTCGGGCATAACTAAAAATCTTATCCACATTTGAAGCCCCACCACTCACAGCTACCGAACTGCCCCCATGATTAACACTCTTCAAGGTTACCTTATTTGTTGCCAGCCTTACAATCTGGGTCAAGTCCTCGTCAATCGTAGCCCGGCCCCGTTCAATAGTGGTAAGTCTGGCATTAAGCTCGCCGGCAGTAGCTTCTACCGACCCAACCTGCGTTTTCAATGTCGTTATTTCCCTCTGTTGGTTGGTAACGCTGGTCTCAGCAACTGTCACCTGGGACTGTAATGCCGCAATCTCGGTGCGAGTATTCAGGATAAGAATTACGGCGAAGATAATCAAGCCGATACCAATGATAGCGCCAACGGGGACAAGGACTCGTAATATAGAGAAACTCGGGGGCACATAGACCTCAGGGAGGGCATTAAAATTCACTAATGAAAAGTTAGCCTCTGCCTTTTCGGGCAGCAGTTCCTTGAGAGCCAGCCCGATATTGACCATGAATTCGTTGGGGTTGAAGCCCTCGGGAGGTTCCACAGGCGAGGGCAACGCTGACACCGAATAGCCTGCCCCGCCAACCGCTGACTGCCAGGTCTCCGGTTCTTCTGCCAGGTCGCCGCAGACAAACACGGGCACAGTTGAATCTAACGGTTTTTCCATATGGCTGGAATTATAGAAGGCAACAGTCCTGTTAAACTCTTCAGTGATAAGCGGCAGCTTGTCCTCTAAAGATTCAGCCTCGGTGGGCAGGGATAACCTGCGGATGACCTGTGGGAGCCTGTCTGCTAGAACCATAACATCCAGGTGGTCTAACCGGACATTGACAATGATTGCTCTAGGCTCATCCGGGATTCGGCACAGGGCTAAGGGAGCTAAGTCCAGAATATAGGGCTTAATACCGGCCTGGCGCAGCGTTCTGACCAGAGCATCAACCAGGTTGCGGGGGAAGGTGACCAGAAAAATACGACTTTCTCCCTTCGTCAGAGTAGGAAGGCGCTGGTATGAAAAGTAAACCTCTTCTAGAGGCGTTGGTATCGTTCTCTTGGCCTCACGCCTTACCGCCTCAGGAAGTACGGCGTCGGGCAGCTCGGGCAGGGTTATAATACGATACAGGGAATCATGCCCGCTTAAAGCAGTGATAACCTTACTTGCCTGTGCTCCTGTCTCTTTAAATAGCTGCTTAACCTGGTCGGCCACCTGCTCTTCATCAACAATGAGCCCCTGGCTAACCAGGCCTGGCTCCAGTGGTGAGCTAGCCCACTTTTCTATCTGTCCGCTCTTCATTACCAGCAGGTTAATGCCGGTATCCCTGATAAATAACGTGGTAACTCTTTTCGCCATTCTTATTTAACCTTTATAGCCATAAATATTCACCGTGATGATAGCTGATGTTTCTCCACCCCCCATAGCTATATTTATCCCCGTCACCTCAGTGCTGGCAAACCTCTCATCAGTTCTTAGAATATCGATGAAGTCGAATATGTCATCCAGTGTACCGCTGACGGGTAGTGACAGGGAGCCAACCGAATAGGTAACAGCCCCTACCTTTTTGTCAGCCGGTTTTGGGAATTTGAGGGAGGCCAAGTTCACGTTAGAATCATCAGCAATCTCAAATAAGTACTCACCGTATTCGATGCTCTCCACTGATTCAGGGAATTGTGCCTGACTCTTGTCAAGCAATGATTCAGCTTGAGTCAGTTGGTCTTCCAGCTTTTCCCTGTTAGTAATGAGCCCGGGCAAGAGAGTTTGAGCCGCCGAAAGCCTCTCACTCAACTCCCCCCGCTCAGCAGCCTGCCGGGAGTAGACCACATACGCGCTGACGAGGGCGGCAACGAGAATGACGGCCCCTAAAATCAGCCAGACTTTCCTGCTTAGTTTCATAGCCTACTCAGCTTCCTCGTATCTCTTTCAACATCCCCCTCTAACACGCAAGGGGTCGCTCCTTCAATGTCCCCCTTAAAAAAGTAAGGATTCTCTCCTTAAATCTCCCCCTTAGAATGAGGGTTCCCTTCTTCAATCTCCCCCTTAAAGTAAGGGGGAGAAAGGGGGTTATTTCCATAATTCCTCATAACTCCCCTTCCCCTCTTATCTTAAGAGGGGTAATTTGGCAAAAGCTTACCTGGTATGTCCTGCTTAGCTTCATAAACTACTCCGCTTCCTCGGTAATATACCATCTTCTAAAAAGTCTGTCTACCGGTTCCCCGGAAATTTTTGCCCTTTCAATATTTTTAAGCGGCATTTATATGCCGCCTCTGTAGCTAAAGCCCAAACCCCAAAATCCAAATGCTTAAATGCCAAAACTACTCCTTCTTCTCATTTGGGTTTTGGGCTTTGTAATTTGACATTGGTTTAGACTTGGGCTTTGTCATTTGTCATTATTTGAAATTACGGCTCTTATTACTGGCTAACCTCCCACGAAGACTATGGATTAACGCTGTAGGTCTCGATATAGAAGCTACCTGGAAGCTCGCCAGGAAAATCCCAGCTAGTTTTTGGGACGAAGGTAAAGGAGCCATCTTTATCCGCTTGGATACTTTTTGCGACTACACCACCAATCACGGTCATATCTTTGTCAAACGTAACTGCACCGTTAGGGGCGTATATCAAAGCGTTTATACTTAATTCGTCACCAGGGTCGCTCTTCTTAAGGGTAATGTCGCCATAAAGGGACATAATAATGCTGTCACCTGTGACGGTGTAATTTGCCAACTTGCTCATATAGATATCGCCTTCAGCAATTATCGAACCTGACCCCGTGATTGTAAGGTCCTTGCTCGCAGAAATAGAGCCTTTAACATAGACTATCCCATCCAGGGTGATTGTAACAGCTTTTGAGACAGTAAGGTCGCCAGTAATGTATGAATAATGGTTCGGCGACCCTAAGGTGGTGTCGGAGCTTATGTTCATGTTGCCCTCCCAGGTTTCCCCAGCCAACGCCTCGTCCATAAACGCTTGGGCAAACGCCAGATTTTCACTTGAGCTAGGGAATGGTGCGCATCCCATGTCTTCTCCGTCATGCACAAAATTAGAGCCAGCGTCAAGGGTCCCGCAATGATATATGTCGCCTGTTACCGTGGAGTCTTTGCCCAGTGATATGTCGCCTTCACTGGCAAGAGCACCACCAAAGATATTAAGTTCGCCTCCAGGGATAAATTCTACGTATGACTCAACTGTGGTGTGGCTATTACTATCAGTAGTAGCTATAGAGGTAATTTTGTAATAAATTTGCCCGCCTATTTCCGCATATCCTATAGAGACATCTACGCTTTTGCTATTAACATTGGATATATTGTAAGCCAAGGGCGGGCTACTCGGGTTACAAGGCCATGGACCTGCTACTTCATCTTTATGATCTATCTTCCATATTGCATCCTCAAACCCGGCATCGGCGGCATAAAGCTCATCTGCCTTCTTCTCATAGACTTCACCGACGATAAGCCCGGTGCCCATATAAGCTAGCAGGGGAGCGCAGATAAGCCCGCCGATAAGGAGCAGAATGAGAGCCAGGACCATCGCCTGCCCCTTTTCATCTTTTATTAATCTCTTCACGGCAATTTTCATCCTTTCACCTCCCATTACACCATATATTGGTATGCTATTAGTATAACGTAATCCTCGTAGCTGTCAATCGCCCATAAGTAATAGGAAGATAGTTTAGCCCCGCCGTATGGGGGTGTCATTGCGGTGAGCCAAAGCCCTGAGCATAGCGAAGGGGAAGCGCGGCAATCCCCTGCCCCCCACGAGATTGCTTCGGTCTGATAAATCGGGCCTCGCAATGACAGGGGGGATGTCATTGCGAGCCTTTCACTTTTTGTCATTCTGAGCCCCGACTTGTCGGGCAAACCCAAATGTCAAAACTGCCTCTTTCCTTAAACCTCCCCCTTAAAGTAAGGGGGATAAAGGGGGTTATTTCCATAACTCCCCTTGCCCCTCTTATCTTAAGAGGGGGATTCGTGAAAATTTTCTTAAGAGGGAAAATATTGGAAAAATTGATGAAATCAGGGTGCTCAAGTGGCAAAACCGTTTGGTCCTTTGGATTTTGGGCTTTGACATTGTTTGAGATTTGGTGCTTGGGATTCGGGAATCCCGGTTGCTGGGTGGTCGCAGTGATGGGCACCAAAAAAGAATCGCCCCCCTTTGCGCGGAGAAGAATAGAGTCGTCTCCAGTTCACCTTGACATTCAATCCCGGTTCTTGCTACGCTTGCGTAAAGGCGATAACGATGCCGCAAACAATTCAAGCAATCTACGAGAACGGGGTTCTCAAGCCACTGGGGAAGCTGGATATTCCTGAACACCGGACATTAGAAATCCTCATTCTGGAAGACGACTTGCCCCTGTCTCTTATGGGCCGGGTAGCAGAGCAAGGTGGCAGCTACGATTTCCTGCACCATGCTGCTGAGGACATTTACACTACTGATGATGGAGAGGCAGTCTAAGCGCAAGCCAGAAGCTGTTCTCCAACGAGGAGATATTGTTCTTGTCCCCTTCCCCTTTACCGACCTGACCACTGAGAAGTTGCGGCCAGCAGTTATAACATCTGTGGACCCGCAGCAAACTGATGTTATCATCGCTTTTATCTCTTCTGTAGTCTCTCCCGGAGACCTATCTGAAACTGATTATCTGCTGCACCAAGACAATCCTGATTTCGCCCAAACCGGTCTCAAGAAAGCCTCGACTTTCAGAATGAGAAAACTGCTCACCATTGAGCGAAGTAAGATCATTCGCCGTCTCGGCAGAGTCAGCCCTGCTATCCAGAAAGAACTGGACATAAGGCTAAGGCAGGCTGTCGGCCTGCAATGACACCTTCATCTTGTCTTTGCGAGGAGCCGCAGGCAACGAAGCAATCTAGGTGGATGGGCGCCGGGGATTGCCACGCCTCGATGAATCGGACTCGCAATGACAAGGGAGGTCACCCAATAGATTCTGACTCAACCAAATCGAAGATTTGGTTGGGGACCCGGTCTCCACAAAATTATAGATTTTGTGGGGTAAAACACATTGAGCAACTACATTATTAATTGAATAGCGTATTCGCCCAACAAACCTTGTAGGGCGGCATTTATATGCCGCCCCTGTGGCTAAAACCTAAATCCCAAAATCCAAATGTCAAATGAAATCCGAATGCTTAAATATCAAAATAAGTTCTCCTTCTCATTTGGGTTTTGAGCTTTGTCATTTGTCATTGTTTAGGATCTTGGCCTTTATTTGGCATTTGAGCTTTATCATTTGATATTGTTTGGGATTTGGTGCTTGGGATTTAGGATTTCCCCTTCGGGGATTGCTTCGGTCCGATAAATCGGGGCTCCCAATGACGTTGTGAACGTGTAAAGGAGCGGGGTACAAAATATAAGCCGACCCCGTTTTGGCGGAGGAAAACAGAGCCGACCCTTCACCTTATCAGGTAGCCCATAATGCCGCCACTCGTTATGTCGCTGCGGAAGGAGATAATGATATAGACCAGATTGAAACCATCACTGCCAGAACCGTGCGATACGGCTGGCAGATCGACCTGTGCCGAGGTGTCTGTCGGGTTTATTATTCCATCGTCCCAGTCAATATAGAAGGTATCAATGTCCACCCCGGGAACCGCCAGGCCAGGTGACCGGGAGTTCCACACGTTGTCCGACGGACTCTCGTCGTTAGACATGACGTAGCCGTTGACCTTTAGCTGGTCTTCGTCAATGAAGTTGTCTCCCTCGCCAACGAACACGGTAAGCTTGGCGGCGATATCCTCGCCTGCAATTGGTTCCGGCGCCAAGAACCCGCTGATGTGCCCACCGGGGTTACCATCGCCATCGAAATCGGGGTTAGCAGTACCGTTTTCGTGGATCCAAGTGTTTGTAAACAGGAAACCCGGGCTCTCTATGTCATAGAGGTAGAGCTGATGCCCCTTGGTCTCGGGGCTGGAGTAGATGATTATCAGCGACCAGCCAGCGTAGGCAGATTGGTCCCGCAGGTCGCTTTCCGAGCTGGCAGGTGTCCCCAGAGCAGGTGACCCCAGAGGATAGCCAGTGCCACCACTGGTATCATAGAAGTTATAGTAATAATAACTGGTCTCTGGCCTGGGCTGATTAATTACGGCGCTAGAATGACTCAGGGTATATTTAGCTGCACTGTTGGGTGGTATTTCCCCGGCTTGAATATCTTCCTTAACTAAGGCGGTAACATCAGCAAAGCAGCAGTAAGACCAGGTGCCAATGAGCGAAGTAGCACCCGTGAGTGGCGCTACCTGCCAGTTGGTGGCGGGCACTTCCCTAACATTGTTGCCAATGCTGAAGGAAACCCTATTAACCTTAGCCTCTTGCTCGACCAATGTGGCCAGGTTTTCAGGAGTAGGGTTGTCAGGATACATTAGAGCATCTACCTCTCCCCATCTCCACGAAGACGAAGACCTATACCGGTAATGAAAGTCTATCCATCCCGTCCAGTAAAGGAAAGCGGCCTCAACCGTCGCATCTGATGGTATGCCGGAGATGCCATACTCATCGGTCGCAATGGTGGCTTCGCTATCCCTGTAGAGCCGGTTCCGGTACTTATCGGTACTGCTGTAGCCAATTAAGCTGCTGCCTATGGCGCAGTAGTCCCCTGAGATGGCGGAGCCCAATTCGCGAATTTCGCCTTTGGTAGTATAGGTTTCTATCTCGGTGCTGCCGGCTACGGACAGAATCTTATAAACCTTGACGTCGGCATCCCAAGTATAACCTTCAGTGGTAACAATCCAGGAGACAGCGGCCCCGGGAATTTGCCCCGGTGATCCCCAGTATTGGAAGGTGAAGCTTTCGGGAAAGCCGCTAACCGTAACAGGGGAAACAAAATCCCAGACCACGGCACAACTGCCTTTATGAGGGACAACATTCGGCACAGAGTAACAGGACTGCTCACTATCCTCCTCAAGGTCGCTCGAGCCCTCCACATACTCAAAGCCGGGCGGCAGCCATATGCCTATCGTCTTTACCTTTGCGCCTCCAGGACCCTCGCAACCCTGGAGATAGCTTATCTTGATTTCGTACGTTGAGGCTTCAGGGTTGGAGGCACCGCCGGCTATTATCAACTCGCCCTCCTCGATAATCTGCCTCGCTGTGGCAGCATCCGGAGGGTCTATGCCCATGGGCATCCAGACATTCTCTATGGTAACATGTACATCTTTGTCGTTTACAGGGTCATGCAGGTCGTAAGACCATGGTGTAGAGTAGTCGTACTCGTCGTAGCCATCAGGAGGAGCAGGAGGGTTAGGGAATAAGATAGGCAGCTGGTCATTCTTTATCTGGCATAAGGCATCCTCGATACCGGCATCGGCGGCGTATAGCTCATACATTTTGTTTTCATACACTTGTCCAGTGATAAGCCCGGTGCCCATATAACCCAGCAAGGAAGCGGCGATAAGCCCGCCGACAACGAGCAAAATCAGAGCCAGTACCAGCGCCTGCCCCTCTTCATCTCTTATTAATTTCTTCACTCCAATTTTCATCACTTCACCCGCAATAGTACCGGATTATGGTTCATTAGTAACAGTATACCTTCGGTGTTCTCACCTGTCAATTTAGTACATTGGTCCTGTCAATTCCACTGCCCAACGCAGAGATTGCTTCGTCGCTCTGCTCCTCGCAATGACGAAGGAGGAAAGCGCCCCGCAAAGACAGGTAGGCAAGGATTGCGGAGCCTGTTCCGAGCGTAGGCGAGTAATCTCCTGCCTGCCAAAGACAGGTGGAGCCCGAGATTGCCAGTAGCTCTTCACGACCACCATATCTTTCCATGCGTCTCATAGTATGAATGACCTATTACCTTCGTCATATTATTAGTCGCTGGAAAGGAGAGAATCCCTCGCCTCCCCGGTACTCTTGGGGGATTTATTGAGGACCAGCGGGAAGAAACCCAAATGTCAGAATCCAAATGACAAATAAATGCCAATTTCCAAATTCCAGATGGCTAGATACTGGTACTTTGGTGTTTTGCTGTTGTTTCGGATTTCGTGCTCAGGATTTAGGATTTCCTGCCGTGGCCTCGCCCTATGCAAATTCCCGGAGAATTCCCTTTCACAAAAGCTTCTTGAACTCCCTGATGCTGAGACCAGCATCTTTCACAATTCCAGCCATGGTGAAGGCATTGATGGGATTGGCCCGCGGAATAGTAATAACGTGCTCGCCGTCAGTCATAGTAACATGCCTACCCTGGCGTGCAATCCAAAACCCTGCCTTTTCAAACGCCTTGATAGCTTGCTGGTGGTTTACCCCGGGAAGCCTGGGCATATCTTACCCTACTTCTACGTAACGGCACTCTTTATCTCTGGTCAACTCCTCAACAGTTGCTAAGTAAGCCTCGATGGCGTCTCTTATGTTCTCGAGTGCCTCTTCTTCTGTCTCTCCCTGTGACCAACAGCCAGGCAATCCAGGACACCAAACAGCATAGCCCTCTTCCGTTTTCTTAACATTCACTTTGTATCTCATAGCACACCTGACAACTTACATTGGTTACCCTTTCTTTGAGTTCTCGGTATATCTCCTCCTCAATCTACCCAGAATTAACCAAGCTGTTCTACTTAACTTCATTACTTAACTCTATCCATAAAACTTTTCAGGAGTTCCTTTTCAATAGGTTGGGGAATTCCCCTATCTTCCTTTTGAGCAGTCTCCAGCCACAAATCAATGGCTACCTTAATTTCCCTTAGGGCTTCCTCTTCGGTTTCTCCGAAGGCTGAACACCCTGGAAGCTCGGGGGCTAGGGCAATGTAACCCCCGTCTTCCTCACTGTAAAATATCTCTATGCTATACTTATATCTCTCCATTTATCTCTCCAGTAGGCTATACTTTTCAATGAGCTTTATGAACTGTCTAACTTGATAAGGTTTTGCCTTCCCCTTAACATCTTGAAAGTTTAATAGCTCCTTTACGCCTTCTCTAACGAATACCCTGTGGCTCCCCTTGCCGCCCTTGAATTTAAAGCCAAATAACTCTGCAGCCCGACAAAGCTCCTCAAATCTAACATTTGTCGCTCTTTCTTTGAGTTCTCAGTATGTCTCCTCCTTTTCCATTCAGTCCTATCTCATTTTAACATAAGTACATAAGTAAAGCCTATCACAACTCCGCGCAGGTCGGGGTGAGGCGGATCTTTCGAGGCGTGAAGGAATCCCTTCCTTCACGATTTATTGCGAAATGATGGGGCGGGTATCAAGAACAAGAGGGAATGGACTGTTGTATGGCGATGCCTGAAGACCACAAGAATTCTACAGCTTGAGCTTGCTGGTCAGGGGGTTAAGCTCACAGCAGGAGATTCCAGAGCGGTAACACCGAGGGCCGGTGTATCCGAAGTTTCACCTACTTAATTCTATAAATTTCGCTCCTGTGGCCTATGAATTGAATTACGACTATCTTTCTTAACCAATCCTGCTCACTACCTCATGATGTGGAATCCTGCTTGAGGGATTTTCCAGGCGCCTTTTCAGTTCCTGTTTAAATTCCTCCTTCAGTTCTAGCCCGGAGTCGGGGCCTCCGAGAACCTCTAGGATTTTCTGCTCTATTAAATACTCCAACTCATCAATGGTTAGGTCTTTAACATTTGTCATCTCTATCTCCCCCTTAGCTTAATCAGACCAGGCTGTCCTGCTTAATTTCACAAACTACTCCGCTTCTCAGTAATATACCATCGCCTAGGAGGTCTGTCCACTGATTTCCCGGAAATATTCGCGTTCCCATCATCTTGCCCTGAACCTGTCTACGCGTCGAACTTGGGGAATCGTCAATTCCCAAAATGTCGCTTGAATACTGCGCTCGGATGGCGGACTCCACCACTCTACGTCACCAGCTTCGAGGTCGAATATGCGTTGCCAGCTTGAGACCACGCGAAGATGAAATGGCTCGGGGTAGGGCCACCTTTGCTCTACGCCTGCTCTTTCCAACCCGCGAGTGAAAGTCTCGTCTTCTTGCTCATTGATAGATAGAAAACAGCGGTTGAGGACACAATGCCAGGAATCGAAATCGGAAAGAAGGACACTATCCTCAGGAAGCTCAAATTCGATACGGACGCCGGGTAGCCCTCTGGTCAGATGTCCCGAGGCCCGCAAGTCCGGCCGGCATTGCTTTGTTCCCTGCCAGCAATACCACCCCCAGAGGGGAAAGCGAGCATGGTGAGGGGGCAGCCGCAGGCGCATCTGGTCTGACATCCATCGGTAAGCATGGCGATAGTATGCCGGAACCCGCCTACCGTCACCCCTGAGTACACCTTCGCGCTGCAACCGTTCCCAGGCTGCCATGTCTTGAATAGTCCACAGGATCATTAGTGTCCTTCGGAACACGCCTTGGGATTTCTCCATCCGTAGGGGCGGGGCTCGTCCCCGCCCTCTGAAGCTCAGGCGGAGATAAACTCCGCCACTACATTTAGCTCACGAACACCTGTTACCGTTCCAGGTCGAGAGAGAAATGCAGGGCCTCCTCTACCGCTTTCAACCTCTCAGCACTTAGAGCGGTCAATCGCTCACGCAGACTGGCCTTAGCGATTGTGGTGATAGTGTCCAGATTGACAACACAGGCACGGGGCACGCCATCCTCATCTCCTAATGAAACCTCTGATGGGATGCCACGGATGCGGGTGGTCAACGGAGCCACCATTACCAGTTCCCGAACAGCATAAGCCTCATTGCGGGATAGAAGTAGCACAGGACGCCTCCCTGCAGGCGGGGCCAGTTCCGCCCACCATATCTCGCCTCGTTTCACTCCCAGGGCTCCGCAGCCAACACGGCGCTGCCTACCCTGTGAGCAGCTTCAACCTCCTCAGCTGACTCCGGGTATTGTTGGTAGCCGCGCACGTAGTCTCTTATCGCGGAGGACTCCCGTTCCTGTTTCAGACGTGTCTCAACTGCCCGGCGAAAGAACTCGCTCCGGCTTTCTCCTTTGGCCTGACGCTCCATTTCCACGGCGGCTAAGACGTGCTCGGGTAGGCTTATCGCGATCTTAGCAGTCTTACCCATAATAGCGACCTCCTGAGGCTATTCATACCATAGTATGAACTATTGCTGCGGGTCTGTCAACTGCATAAATGGCCTCGTTCCTGACGGGAGTTCCCGCTATGCTCGATCGAGAGGGTTAGGGTGAGACCAGGCTGAGGGTGAGGATGGCACGGATGAATCCGCCACTACGTTGAATCGATTGCCCTCGCCCCGGGTTTCCGTAGTTGCCTGATTTATCAGGCCTTTATCGCTCGATTATGATGGAACAGGCGAGGATAAACCTCGCCACTACATTTTAATCCCCCTTAGAGTAAGGGGGATAAAGGGGGTTACCTCCATAATTTCCATAACTCCCCTTGCCCCTCTTATCTTAAGAGGGGCAATTTTACCTTTTCCCTCTTATCTTAAGAGGGGGATCGGTGAAAATTTTCTTAAGAGGGGGATTCTTCGAAAAATTGATGAAATCAGGTTGCTCAGGTAGCAAAACCGTTTAGTCCTTTGGATTTTGGTCATTTGATATTGTTTAGAGATTAGAATTTAGAGTTTCCCCTTCAGAGATTGCTTCGGCACTATTGTGCCTCGCAATGACAGGAGGAGAGTGTCATTGCTCCAAACAAATCCTTTTAAAATGTAAAAATAAAAGTGCAAAATGACAGAGCAAAGGTTAAAAATTTTACGTTTTGGGTTGTCATTTTTATTTTTGCCCTTTGATTTTTGGATTGTTATTATGAGCCCGGTCTGGGCTTAACTTCGTATTCCCGGGTCTCACTTTGTCCGCCCACGTTGGCGGTCACCGTGAAAATCACCGACTTATCATCGCAATTGCAATCGCCATCGCAATAACCGTCACCGTCGCAATCGCAACAGCAACTAGTCTCTGTTGGGTCAATATATTCAGCCACCATAATAGTGGAATTAAGGGCTAAATCAATTTTATGCTCTCGCTGGAGTCTCTTAAATTCGCCGGAAGGCATATTCACTAAAGTATAAACAACTTCATGCTCCTTACCCTCCCAATCAGTCCAGGTTAAGGTGAAAGGAAGAGGACCCGAACCTCCGCTGGGCACGTCTTGAGCCATCTGGACATCGGGGCTGACCCAGAAGCCGGCATTCTGCACCTGGCGCACAGCGGCCATGCGGTTAGAGGTGCGGGTATTCATATCAAACACCTGGAAAACGGTCATGGTAATGGCGGTGGTGATGATGCCGGTAAGAAGGATAGCTATTACCAACTCAATCAGGGTAAAACCCCTCTGGTCTTTCTTTAGCTTTTTCATCTTCATTTGTAACCTGTGATTTCTGAACTCTCTACACCTCTACGTCATTGGCCTCTTTTATAGCCCTCCAGGGCAATTACTTCTTTATCGCCATGCTTAATAATCGCCGTTATCCTCTGAAGTCCGGTCTGAACTGGGTCAACCAGAAGCTCAATCTCATAGCCGGCGGGAATCTCTGGGAGCAGTATATATTGTGGGGGGTTAATATCATCATAAGGCTGGTTCTTAACATATTCCAGCTGGCTTCGGGCCAGGCTTTCGGCAGTGGCCCGCTTATCAGCAATGATGAGAGCTATGGAGGCGGTAGAGAGGGTGCTCAGGACGGCGACAGCAATTATCCCTATAAGGGCTATAGCTATCACCACCTCAATCAGACTAAAGCCCCGGGAGCGGCCTCGAAAAGCTTTCCTTGCCTGGCTACCCAATTTCACTCTCTTCATTTTCCCACTCATTCTGTAGGGGCGGGACTTGTCCCCGCCCGGGTGAGGCGGAGATAAACTCCGCCACTACACTTTGGCATTTGAGCTTTGTAATTTGTCATTGCCTCCTTGATAACCCCCACTTAGAGATTTACCTGACTATAGACAGAATACATAGCTGAAAACATGGCTACAACAATAAAACCAATTACTAAGCCTATGAATACTGTAATTATCGGTTGAATAAGCCCCACAGCCGCCCTGGTCTTATCACCAGCCTCGACCTCAAAGCTGTCAGCTACGGTAACCAGTGTGTTTTCAAGGTTACCGGTTTCTTCGCCAACTCTCACCATTTGTGTCATCAAGGGCAAGAAGAGCTCCCTCTTTGCCATGGGTTTGGACAAACCTTCGCCTCTGATTAAGTCCTGCTGAACTCCGGTCAAATTCTCAACCACGACCTTATTGTTGCTACTTTGAATAGCCATGGCCATGACTTCCGGTAAAGGCAAGCCAATCCTCACCAGCATTGACATAGTCCGGCAACAGCGGGAAAGCTCACTGAGGTGGACAATACGTCCGACTACAGGCAAACGAAGCATCATTGCATCCCAGCGGTACTTTCCGGCCGGGGTCCTGATATAGATATAGGCTGCGGCAACAGCAATTAAAACCCCGAGCAGAAGATAAAGCCCATAATGGTTAGTCCAATCAGTAATGCCGATGAGCATTCTCGTGGCCAAAGGCAACTCAACCCCGAATTGAGCGTACAGGCCGGCAAAGGTGGGAAAAACTTTGGTGACCAATATCGCTACCACACCAATAGCGATAATAAGCACGAAAATGGGATAGGTCAAGGCACCTTTTATCTGCTTCTGGGTGACGACTCCCTTCTCTATATAATCAGCCATCTGTCTCAGCACCACCTCCAGGTTACCACCTTGCTCACCGGCAGCTATTGCCCGGTAGTATATTTGAGAGAAAGCCCGAGGGTACTTGCCCATGGCTGTTGACAGTGAACTACCGCCACGAATATCCGAGGCTACCTCACCAACTATTCTCCTCAGGGTTTGATTACTTATCTGGTCTTGTAATAAGTCTAAAGAAGTAACGATATCGGTGCCGGATTCCAGGAGTAACGCTAGCTGGCGGGAAAACATCACTATTTCCGCCGACTTTATCTGGGAAAAACTGGCTAGCAGCTTTTCTTTATTAATAAGGCGCAAGGTTGCCTTAAGGCTAACTACCCGATAGCCGCCGTAGCTCAACAGCTCGGTTGCCGCCTCTTCACTTGTAGCCGAGACCTTGCCCTTAACTAATTTCTTATCTTCAGTATAGGCTGTATAAGCGAAATCCATTTATAACCTCCAGTGGCTAAGCTGTAGCGAAGGCATTACGCAGCACCTCAGAGGGAGTGGTAATACCTGCCTTCACTTTACGCATACCATCGTTCACCATAGATATCATACCCTCCTCAAGCGCCTGAGCTCGGATAGCAGTACTGCTGGCTTCATTACAGACCATCGCTGCTATCGTGTCGCTCATGGTGAGAATTTCAAAGATTCCCGTTCGCCCCAGGTAGCCGGTATAGGCGCAAGACTTACAGCCGGTACCGTAGAGGAACTCGGTCTGCTTCTCCCCCATTTCCTTTTCATAAGCCATCTGCTCCACTAGCGGGGCTTCAATAAGGCGACCACAGTCAGGGCAGACGCGGCGCACCATCCGCTGAGCGACAACACCAATAACCGCCGAGGCGACCAGGAAAGTCTCTACCTTGAGGTCAACGAGACGGGACAGTACACTGCCAACCTCATTAGCATGGATAGAAGACAGCATGAGGTGGCCGGTTAAGGCTGCCTGAGTAGCTATGTTAGCTGTTTCGGCATCGCGTATCTCACCAACCAATATTACATCAGGGTCAAGACGAAGTATAGACCTCAAGCCGCTGGCAAAGGTAATGCCTGCCTGGGTGTTAACCTGAATCTGGTTAATATCCTTAAATCGGTACTCAGCAGGGTCTTCAATGGTAATGATGTTCCTCCCCTGAGTATCAAGGGAATTGATTGAGGCATATAGAGTGGTGGTTTTGCCGGCTCCGGTCGGACCGCTAATCAGAATCATACCATAGGGAACTTTGAGCATACTTTCATACTTTGCCAGGCTATCAGGTAGCATACCAAGCTCTGATAACTCCAGGGTAGCCAGTGACTTATCCAGAAGCCGCAGGGTTGCCGTCTCACCCGAGACAGTGGGAGCGGTGGCGACTCTGACATCTATCTCTCGCCCTTTAGCCACGGTAGAGAATTGACCATCTTGAGGACGAAAATGGTCAGCGATATTCATTTCACCGAGGATTTTAATTCGCGAAATGAGCGCTCGATGTACATTTATAGGTATAGACATCGTATCGTGAAGAGTGCCATCTATACGGTAGCGTATTCGCACTCTATCTTCTTCTGGCTCAATATGAATATCAGATGCGCGGGCTTTGACTGCTTCATCAATTATAAGGTTGAGAGCCTGAACCAGAGGTGTATCAGTAGCAGCACTAAGGGCAAGCCTCTCGTCAGTTGCCTCAGCCGGGATGGAGACACGAGAAATTTGCTCTTCAATTGCGCCATAGGCTTTATAATTGAAGTCAATAGCGTCCCTGATTTCTCGGACAGTGGCAGCTACAGGCCTAATCCTCATTCGGCTCTGGGCTGAAAGAGCTTCCAGGGCAAAGATATCAGTCGGGTCTGCTATAGCCACTTCCAGTGTCCTACCGGATATAGTCAGGGGTATGGCATTATATCTTCTGGCCATTACCTCAGGAATCAATTGTAATGCCTCAGGCTGGGGTTTCTGCCTCAGTAGCTTAGTCGTCCGGTCTGATTTAACTGGCTTCTCTGATGGCCGGACAGGCAACTCTTCAGTCACAGGTTCAGAAACTAGTTCTTGACCCCACTTAAGGACCTTTATCTGCTGGTGCTGGGCAAATTGCTGTGCCTCGGGGCTAAGCTCCACTGATACCACAACGGCCTTCTCATCAACGCCAGCCTCATAGGCTTTAGTATCAAATAACATTACCTGTTCCAGGCCCACTTCTTTCTCCCCCTTCAGGAAATCTATGGCCAGCCTGTGCTCAACCTGACCGTTTTCAGTATTAGCCAGTATATCGAAGGTATATTCAATTCCTGACCGCCCTTTAATTTTGGTTTTCTCTTTTACTTCATAGCCCCGGTTAGCTAAAGATTTGACCAGGTCCTCCTTTGTCTCAACCCTAACTGGCTCCTCGGGCTTAACTGACTGCGCGGGTTCCAGGGTTAATAGTTGCTCAATTCGTTCTCCATCAATAACCTTTATTCGCTGTTTGCGCGCCAGCTGTTTCGTCTCCTGACCAAGTTCAGGGATGGCAATAAGAATCCTGTCAAGGATGCCGCAATCATAGGCTTTATTGGCAAGGGTGAAAATAGCGCCCACTTCTCTTTCCCTATCACCACCAGCATCAATGCCGATAGCAATGGTGTAGCTAGTAAAACCATCGTCTCTCTGAGCCAGCATATCAAAGGTATGCTCAATCCCTGACTTCCCGAGGAGCTTGGCTCCCCCGGTTACTTTATACCCCTGCTGCTCCAGATACTTTTCAATCTGTGTCCTTATCTCCGGATTCATTTCCATCTGACGCACCTTCCCAGCCACTTTCTCCAATTCGGGTGAAGTGTAATTCGCCAATTGGCTAAAGTCAACATTATTCGCCATATCTTAACCCAAGCTAATCAGAGCGTAATAATACACCCTTTCCATAACTTAAATACAATTTAGCATATCCTATTACTTTGTCAATAGGACTTTTGGGGGGGTAGTCAGTAGTCAGTAGTCAGTGTCAAGAGTCAGCCGCCTACTTCCCGGCAGACAAGGAAACTGAAAGCTGCCCGCTGATGGCTGAATGCTTATGTCTGGAATTTGGTACCTGGGATTTATCCCTTTGTAAGGGGGTGTCTCACAATGACTTTTGTGTCACTGTTTCTGCAAATCACTATAATTACCTATAAAGCGGCATTTAAATTTCATCAAAATCTTCTGATGCCCTCCGTGTTTTTGCTTCTGGTGAAATCCAGCCGCTGTGCAGGGCGAGAGCAACAGCGTGGGCTCTATCATTAGCATTTAGCTTACGAAGGATGGCACTGACATGATTCTTAATTGTTTGCTCGCTGATTTCTAGGATATGGGCGATTTCTTTATTTGAGTTGCCTTCAGCAATATAGGTTAGAATCTGCGTTTCCCTGTTGGTAAGGGGAGCGACTACGCCTTCCATAGTTCTTCCCATACCACGAAATTGGTTTAATACCTGCCTGGCAACCCTAGGTCTGGCCATCAGGCTTTCATTTATGGGGTATTCACCTTTGCGGGCTCGTCTTATAGTGCTAGCCAGCTCGTCGGCAGTGGCTCTCTTACTCAAGCAGGCTACGGCTGCAGTTTTAATGACTTCAAAAAGCTCTTCATCATCAGGGTCAGGGCTTAGCACTATTACTTTAGTATTTGGGTAGTATTGAGCAATTTTTCTACCCAGCTCAATCCCACTGAGGCTGGCCAGGTCAGAGCCAAGTAGAGCAACATCAGGGAGATTAGCTTCAATCAGATCGAGTGCATTCTGAGTCAGGTCGCATTCTACTATCTCCAAGTCAGGTTGTTGAGACAGTGTCTGACGCACCCCGGCTCTGAAAAATGCTTGCTCATCAATTATCATCACTTTAATCTTATTCATCGGATACCTCCTGGTTATGTAGATTTAGCTCCAGTGATTTATCGTATAATGTAATGCTCTTTGGTGTCAATAGTACATATTATATCACCCCGCGCCGCCAAGCATTTGGGGGCTTGACAAGCGCCATTGAGGTAGTATAATAGTAATAGGCCAAAGGTAATGCATATTGGGATGGTATAATGAATCGGCGAAGGTCTAATATAGAGATAATTGCTGATATGCTCAGGGTTGGGGAAAATGGCGCTGGCAAGACGGAGATTATGTATAGCGCCAATATGAGCTATGCCCAGATACAGAAGTATCTCGGTTTCCTCTTGAGTCACGGGTTCATTAACAAAGTGAAGGTGGGAAATCCCGCAGTTACCTATCAGGTAACGGACAAAGGGGGAGAGCTGCTCAAAAATATAAACTGCATAATTGAAGTACTCGAGTTCCGAAATGGCCATAATGGCAATGGAGCTTGAGGCCGGAATGTTGTGGAGTTATAGAGGGGTGCCTGGAAGTAGAGTGAGGACACCCCTTATTTAACGTAAAAAACTAAGGAGTGTTACGTATGATAGGAGCGGTATATGTCTGAAAAAAGGATGCTAATAGTAGATGCTGAGCTGGTGAAAAAGGTAGACGACAATCGTGGTGATATGGGGCAGTCTGACTTCATCAACTTCCTTATTGAGACTCAGTTGAGGGAAAAAGAAGAAAGTAAAAAGCAAGGCAGCATAACCCGCGAAGAATTTCACCAGTTTCAGGAAGGCACGAAAGAGCTATTGCGCAATTTCCTGGAGTTCTTTATCAGCTATGGGTTGGAGCTAGGCAAGCAACCTGGCGATAACGAATTCGAGCAATTAGCTCAGAAACTGCAAAGTCTAGGTAGCTCGGCAAAAGTAAAAAGCTCCTGACTTTCTTTCCTAGCATTTTCCTCCACAATCACATTCTCCACAGCTTCAACTAGAACTATCTTCTAGAACATAATCTCTTCCCAAGTTATTCCCAGCCCTGTCATACTATCCTCAGGCAAATGATTTTTCCTTTTGCCATTGCGAAGAGCTACAGCCTCTCGCAATGACAAGCAGAGACGGAGGTAGAGCTATGACAAGGCCAGTGGATTTGTTGCATCAGGGCAGAAAAGAAGAACTGTGGCAGATGTGCTGCGGCTTTATTAGCCTCAGCCTGGAGGAGTTTATGGCTATCCAGAAGAGGCTGCTTCTGGAGGAGATTGAGCTATTAAAGAGGAGCGAGTTGGGCAAGAGGGTGATGCGTGGCGCCATGCCTGAGACGGTGGAAGAATTCCGGGAACAGGTGCCCTTGACGACCTACGCCGATTACCTGCCTGAGCTTGTGGAAAAAAGGGAGGATGTGTTGCCGATCAAGCCTGCCATGTGGGTGCATACGATTGGCAAGCCTGGTGAATATAATATCAAAAATGTGCCCTTATCTGAGAGATTCTTGTATGAGTTTGAGCGGGTGGCTGGTGGTGTTGGGCTTCTTGCCTCTTGCAACCCTCAAGGCGATTTTCTAGCGAAAGAACATATGAAAAACCTGTCCACCCTGAGTTCACAATATTATGGAAGTGGTGCTATAGGATATATGATAAAGCAGGCGCTTGGCTGCGATTTCTTGCCTTCTAATGCTGATGGGAGTTCCCTTCAGGAGAAGATAAAAGCTGGCTTTAAGGAAGCTTTATCTCAGGGTCTTGATAGTTGTGGTGGTTTGTCTTCTATCCTGGTTTATGTCGGCGAGATGTTCAGGCAAGGAACGATAAATGTAGACACCCGGTTTTTATTATCTCACCCCAAAGCATCTGCTCGCTTCATTAAAGGATTAATTAAGAGCAAGCTAGCTCATCGCCCGATGGTGCCCAAGGACCTATGGTCGGTTAAGGTAATCGTGGGTGGAGGCACAGATAGTGGCATTTTCCGGGAAATGGTAAAGGAACTGTGGGGAAGGCACCCTCTGGAGATATATGCTGGCACTGATGGTGGCATTTATGCCACCCAGACCTGGGATTATGAAGGTATGACTTTTATTCCTAACCTCAACTTCTTTGAGTTTATCCCTGAAAGGGAGCGGTTCAAATGGCAGCTAGACCATTCCTACCAGCCGAAGACCATCTTGCTGGATGAGGTAAAAGCGGGTGAGAAATATGAAATAGTCATCACCAACCTCCATGGTGGCATTCTGACTAGGTGTAGAATTGGCGACATAATAAAGATAACCTCCTTGCGAGATGAAAAACTCAACATTGATATTCCCCAGATGGTGTTTGAAAGGCGAGCTGATGAACTTATTATTATATTTGGTTTTGGCCATCTGACGGAAAAACTAATCGGGGAGGCAATTGAAAATACCGGCATCCCCTATGTAGCTTGGACAGCCCGTAAAGAAACTCTTGATGACAAACCAGCATTACATATCTACCTAGAGCTCAAAGATAGGTATATTGCCAGTGAGCAAAGCGTGGCTGCATCTGTATACAATGAACTGGAGAAATTAGACAGTGTTTATCACTTCAACCTTCACAAGTATGCTTATGGTGATGTGATGAAGTTTCTTGGCCTAAGACCGGTAGCAGTTACTTTTCTTCCTCAGGGCGCCTTCTCCGGTTATATCTCTCAGCGGCGGTCTGAGGGAGCTGCTGTGAGCAGTCTGAAGCCGCCGCATATTAACCCCTCTGACGAAATGCTTTCTTTGCTAAGAGCTCCTAAGGTGGTGGTTGAGGCTGCGCCGGTAACTGAAGCTGAACGTGCGGCTGCTCCATGACAGTAGCATAGTTTAGAGAAAATCAGGACGCCCTGCCAAGGCAAGGGGGGCGAGGTTTTAACCTCGCCCTTTCGTTTATCACTCTAACCATTTCGCAGATTCTTCGCCTGTAGCCCAGAATGACAAAGGCGAAACTTTAACTCGCTTTATGCGGGGAAGCATGTAGCTGAGAACACCTAGTACTTTTGGGGGGTTACTATAGTCCCTCTTGACAGCTTCCAAATTTATGCCAATAATAGCCTTGTGTTGCAGAGGGTGATATTATGAATATCCATGTCTTAGTTCCCTTAATTGCCACGATTGCTTATATCCCCTTATTTGTTATTTTGCTATCTAACCGGCCATGGCAACGAAGGCACAGGCTTTTCCTCCTATTCTTGATTCCTGCCATATTGTGGAGCCTTAGCGATATTTTCTTCCGCAGCGATTTTCTTATGCCATACAAACTCCTCCTAATTGGAATTGGCATCTGCCTTGTCATCTGGATGCTAGTTCAACTTCATTATTTTATCTGTTCTTTCTACCAGTCTGAACGTATCAAAATACCATTGGCTTATCTTCTCCCCATAGCTACCATTGTCCTGGCGGCGGCGGGCTATATCCCACTTAACGTTGAAGTCACTGCCAGCGGCATCAATGTTGACTATGGTCCCTGGATTATTGCTATAGGTTTACTTTTTCTTTCCACAGCAGGGGCCAAGGATATATATTCTTTGATACAAAAATACAGGCTCTCACCCAACCCGGAGGAGCGTAATCAGATTGTTTATTTACTTGCTGCTATTGCTATCCTAACGGTGTCCCTTTTTAGCTCCATTGGCCCCCGTGGAGGCGAATTTCCTGTGAGCCACATCGGCAACCTTGTCATTGCCTGTATCTTCAGCTACGCCGTTATCGCCCACCGTCTGCTTGATATCAGGGTTGTATTCCGCCAAGCTTTTATCAACGTAGTTCTCTATGGCAGTAGCGTGGGCATTGTGTTACTAATTTTCAGGCTTGCTCACCGGTTCGTCGGCTTTGAGATTAACTTTGCCTCTTTAGCAGTAACCATCGGCCTGGGAATTCCAGTTATCCTGTTTTTTGTTCATAAGGTACGAGACCTTTGGCAAACGAAGGTGGAGGAAGCCTTTATCGGGGCAAGATATCCCTATCGCAGGCAGTTATCTCAGTTTATCACCAAGATAGACAATGTCCTCACCCTAGAGCAGTTGGGCAGCGGATTTATATCACTAGTTGCTCAATCTCTTGACTGTCGGAGAGCTTGTCTGCTTTTGCCCGAGGCTGGAAACGGAGGTTTTAGCACCCAATTTATCTACCCTCCTGTGGAGGATAATCCTATGAGGGAGTTGAAATTAAGGCAGGATAGTCCTGTTGTGACCTGGCTGGAGCACGAAAGCACCATATTACCGGAAAGGAATCTCGCTATCCTCCCTGAATTCCAATCTATATGGCAGGAGGAGAGAGAAGAAATCCAATTGGCAGGGGTAAAGATGTTCGTTCCCTTAATCAACAGACAGGAGCTTGTGGCTGTTCTGACAATAAGTGAGAGACGAGACGGGAGGCTTTACACCGTTGAGGACATTGATTTATTGGAGTTTGTCACCGCCCAGGTGGCAGCGAGCATGGAAAAGGAGTATTTACATGAGCGATTGAGGGAACAAGACGAAGAAATAACCCTGGTTAACCGTTTAACTACAATCATAACCTCCAGCGTGAGCATTCAGATGATATTCGAAGGTTTCGCCCAAGAACTAAAGAAAGTGGTGAGTATTGATTGGGCATCAATTGCTTTAATTGATGAAGACGAACTTTACTTTATGGCTCTATCCAGCAACATAGGTTCTACTTGGCAGACGGGGGAAAGGATACCGCTTAAAGAGACGGCTGCGGAGTTGGTGTGCCGGGAGAAGACAAGCTTATATGAAGCCGATCTGAAACGACATCACAGGTTCTGGACCGGGGAGTATCACTTGAAGCAAGGGAGCCGCTCTATTGTTTACCTGCCCTTGAATGTCACAGACCATACTATTGGTATCCTGATTGTGGCCAGCCGCAAACCTAACGCTTACAGTCGCAGTCAAATAAAACTTCTGGAAAGGGTGGCTTTGCAGATTGCTGCGCCCATTGAGAATGCCCAACTTTACATCCAGGTGGAACACAGGTCTCGTATTGATGAGCTTACCGGGCTATTTAATCGGCGTCATTTTGAAGAACGGCTCAAAGAGGAGCTTGCCCGGCATTCTCGTCATGGCAATGAATTCTCAATATTCATGCTGGACCTGGATAACTTTAAGAGCTATAACGATGCATATGGGCATCCTGCCGGAGACATCATTCTGAACCAGATAGGGAAAATTATTAAAAGCTCTGTCAGAAATGCTGACCAGGCTTTTCGCTATGGCGGCGATGAATTTGTTGCCATCTTGCCCGAGACAACCAGGGAAGATGCCTGGGGCGTAGCTGAGCGAGTTCGAGAGCAAATTGCCGAGGGGATGGAGAGGCAGACAATTGCTATAGCTTGCAGCATTGGTTTGGCTAGCTATCCTTCAGATGGAGTGATAGCTGGTGAACTTGTTGACGTGGCTGATACTACTCTTTATTATGCCAAGCGGACTGGAGGTAATCGAACCTACCTTTCTTCCAAGATTTTGCCTAAGCCGCCGGACAATGGAGGGATTCCTGAGATTGATACCAGACGTGATAGTTTGAGTGCTGTCTATGCCTTAGTCTCGACAGTGGAGGCTAAAGATAACTATACCTATGGTCATTCCAAGAAAGTTAACACTTATGCTGTGGCCCTGGCGGAGGCGATTGGGCTATCACCCGACGAGGTATTTAAGGTGAGCACCGCTGCCCTGCTTCACGATATTGGGAAAATTGGTATCCCCGATAAAGTGCTTAACAAAAAGGGAGAGCTTAATGAAGAAGATTGGAGGATAATTAAGGCTCATCCTAAATTAGGGGCAACTATCATCGGTAACATACCCAGTCTAGTTCCTTGTGTAAGTAGCATCTTACATCACCATGAGAGGTGGGATGGTGGTGGCTATCCTGAAGGGCTGAAAGGTGAAGAGATTCCCATAGAAGCCCGCATCCTCGCCATAGCTGATAGCTTTGCAGCTATGACTTCTGTCCGTCCTTACCGTCTTGCCTTGCCTCATGAGGAGATATTAAAAGAGCTCAGGCAAGGTGCCGGCCTTCAGTTTGATCCTAAGTTGGTGGAGGTCTTCACTGGTATTATCGAGGCTGGTCCTTCTGAAAAGGTGAAGATAGGTCAAGACCCATCCAGTGAGCAATCGGGGCCATAATAGCTGCGGAAATTTGGAGATATCGAGTCTTGCATAGGGCTAAAGCGTTACACCGTTCGTGCCCTAGGGATGGTCTATTTCTTTACCAGAACACATATGTTGCGTGAGAAATTTCTTATCGGAAGGCGATAGGACTTCTCCGGTGACATAGTAACGATTTCCCAGCCAGTTTTGACTAGTAGCTTTCTTAGCTCGCCATAAGAGAAAAGGTGATAGTAACGGTAAACTGTTTTTCCTTTTAGCCTCCAAGGGACTTGTTGTTCTTTGGATTTTAGCCAGAAGCTTGGTTGCCCATGGTTCCACACGGTCAAAAAAGCCTCGCCCTGGGGCTTTAATACCCGCTTTAATTCTACGAATGCTTTTTCCCTTTCCTCTCTGCCCTTGATATGGTGGTAAGCAGCCACTGATATTACCCAATCGAAAGTATCATTGGGGAAAGGCAGAAATAAGGCATCAGAGGCTATTAAGTTGACATAAAACTTAAACTTGCCAGAATATTTCAAAGCTTGCTTGAGCATAGCAGGGGAGGAATCCATCCCCCAGAGTTCAAAGCCTTGGCTGAAAGGCAAGAAATCCGGTCCGTGAGCGCAGCCCACATTTAGCAGCTTTCCGCTTTGCCATCTTGCCGCCAGCTCCTCGAGCTCTTCTTTTAATAAAGGCCAATGCCTCACCCGATACCAGCTTTCAGCTATTTGGTCGAAAACTTCTCTATTTGTGGTCATAGATACACTCTGCTAAACTTTAGCATATTATGGTGAAATGCTCATGGAGATGGCATGAAGAAAGCATCTCGAACTATTTCTGGAGTAACCCCGGTAGCAGTTATGGCCAAGCCATTTCCTTGCCCCGGCAAATGTGTTTATTGCCCTACTTCTCCTGAGGCGCCCAAGAGCTATACTGTGGAGTCTCCAGCGGTGCTCCGAGCGCGACGTTGCGACTTTGATGCCAAAAAGCAGGTGGAGGTCAGGCTCAAGACACTGGCTGAAATGGGACATGCCCAGGATAAGGTAGAGCTTATCATCATGGGGGGCACCTTTTTGTCTTATCCCCAAGACTATCAGTATCAGTTTATTCAGGATTGCTATGATGCTCTGAACGGCATCCCCTCCAGCAGTTTAGAGGAAGCCAGAAGATTGAATGAAAATGCTGAGCATCGCTGCGTGGGATTGTGCATCGAGACCAGACCAGACTTTTGTGGGGAAAAGGAGATAAGAAGCATGCTTGATTTTGGCACTACCAGGGTGGAGCTTGGGGTACAGACCTTGGACGATGAGGTTCACTGCCTGACAAAGAGAGGACATGGGGTAGCTGAAGCTATCTCCGCGACCAGGCTATTACGAGATTATGGCTTCAAGGTTTACTATCATTGGATGCCTGGTTTACCAGGGTCAACACCTGAGCATGACCTAGAGCTATCGCGGCAATTGTTTGGGGACGAGCGCTTTCGACCTGACGGGCTCAAACTTTATCCCACGCTGGTAGTTAGAGGGAGCGAGCTAGAGAGTTGGTATCGGGATAATCGCTACCGGCCTTATGGTGATGAAGAAATGATTGATCTGCTTATAGCTATTAAAGCCCTAATTCCCAAATATGTAAGGATTTCGAGGTTGATGCGGGATATTCCCACCAAATTTATCATTGCCGGGAGCAGAGACTTAGCGCTCAGAGGAACTATTAGAAAGAAGATGGGACAAACAGGACTTCTCTGTAGCTGCATTCGTTGTCGTGAATATGGGCATCGCCTGAGGGATGGCTGGGCAATTGGCGAGCCCTGGCTAACCAGGCTGGATTATGAAACTTGGGGTGGGAAAGAAGTCTTCCTTTCCTATGAGGATGAGAATGAAACCTTGTTTGGCTTGCTGAGGTTGAGAATAAATGGGGAAAAAGCGGTAGTCAGGGAGCTACACATTTTCGGTCCTGAAGTTCCCCTGGGGGGGAGGCTGGAGCGGGCCGCTCAACATCACGGTCTCGGTGAAAGGTTGCTTCGAGAGGCAGAGAGAATCGCCGGGGGGGAGTTTAAGGCTGATAAATTATCGGTGCTTAGTGGGGTCGGTGCCAGGGAGTATTATCGCTCGCTTGGTTATGGTCTGGAAGGTGCTTATATGGTCAAGGAGCTTGGTTAAGCTACCTGGAGGCCTTCAGAGATATTGTTTAGCAACCTATCTCCGCCTGAGCAAAGCGGGAGGGCAAGCTGGTCTGCTCTCGAGTGTCGCTCATGGTTCGATAAGCTCACCGCGAGCGATTTGATACACAACCCCCTTAACTGTATTGACATCGAGTAATAGCTATAATTATAATGAATTGAAGGTACCGCAGAAGCTATTCAATCAATTGAGAGGCTTGGAACCTTGAGAAAACAAGGAAAGGAGAAAGAGCAGATGGATAATGAGGTAAAGCCAACCTGGAAATTAGCCTGGGGATTGTGGTGGAGGACGGTTCTTATTAGCCTGGGAGTAGGTTTGATAGTCGGGTTAATTCTAACCTTGGTGGTGGGCATGTCAATCATACCCTGGCTCATGCCTTGGTAAGCTCTCTTTGCATGGGTGCCTGTAGGGTTGTGAGGATTACTATTGCTGACAAGGCAAGGGTGTGGTGGTGGCAGCGCCGGGCTGGATTACGACAGGCAAACTTGTTGCCGTGACGGTGATTGAGCTTTTGTGTATTGACAATTAGAGCTTCTAACTATATCGTTATGTGAAAGAATAGAAGGGCGAGCAAGATATGGAGCAAAACTGGAAGCCAACAACTGCGGGTATACTCTGTATTATTGCAGGAGCAAGTGGTGTGGTCTCCGGTATAGTAGTTGCTGTACTCGGTGGCATAATAGGCATATTCTTTGGGGTGGCATGGACGGGTGCTTTGGGTGTTCCGTCAATCGTATTGGGAATAATTGCTATATTAGGTGGTATCTATGCCTTAAGAAGAAAGGTTTGGGGGCTGGCGCTTGCCGGGTCTATCTGTGCACTAATCAGCGGTTTCTTTATTTTCAAGATACTCGGGATACTCGCCATTATATTCGTAAGCTTGGGGAAGGGTGAATTTGAGTAAAGTCCAAGGTTCTGCAAGTTACTGGTGGCATAGTAGTTGCTAAGAAAGCCTTTTAGGGTAGGAGACAATGTTCTGTAGAAATTGCGGTAAAGAGTTAGCAGGGAGTCCGGAGATTTGCCCTTCTTGCGGGGCTAAGCTTATGGCTGGCACCAGTTTTTGCCCCGAGTGTGGTGCTCCAACAACGCCACTAACGGAAATATGTACCAACTGTGGTGTGCGGGTAGCCAAGGCAATAAAGGAAAAGACCTGGAAGACGAGAACCGCCGGGATCCTAGCTATTGTTGCTGGAGCTATTGGCGTAGCCGAGTGGACAGCAGCTGCCGTGTTGGGAATATTCGTGTGGGGATGGTTAGCAATGGATGGCTTGCTTGGTCTAGGTGGAATCATCATAGCTGTGGTCGCAGTTGTGATAGCAATCGGGATAGTAGCTATAGTGGGTGGTATTTCTGCCTTAAAGAGGAGGAGGTGGAGACTGGCCCTTGCGGGTTCAATTTGTGCGATCTTCTCTTTTATCTTTATCCCAATACTTTTGAACGTGCCTCTTGCGATAGCAGCAATTGTACTTGTCGTCTTGGGGAAGGGCGAATTTGAATAAAGTCCAAGGTTCTGCAAGTTATGAGGTGATTGTGCCTGATGAGTCAGGCACCTACAACATATTGTTTGAAAAACTTTAAGGACAGAAAGGAGGCAAGATGGAAAAGAAGTATAGTTTTCTACCCTTTGCAGCCAAGGTTTTGAGAGTCGTGGCGTGGATAGTACTGGTGGTTGGCGTTATTGGTTCAATTGTTTACGGAATTATAACGGGTAGCGCTGAGAATGGAGCTGTAGGTGGAGTTGCAGCTGCAGTTGCAGGTATTTTCATGGCTGTTGCGGGAGTAATTGTCTCCTTCCTGGCCTGGGTATTCTTGCTTACCGCCAGGGAACTCCTTTACCTGTTTATGGATGTGGAAGAGAACACCAGAAACACGGCTGAGCGTATTACAAAGGAATCAAGCTAAGGTAACTTTATGCTTAGGTGGTTATGTGAATGAAGGCAGTAATCTTTTCTCTGTTCGGCAAGCTCATTCAAAAACGGGGGCTACTGATGCCCGGTAATAAAACGCACGATGTTTTGCGGAGAGGGCGGAAGACAAACACGATAGGGGGGTATTATTATATAAAATATACGACTAGTGCTTTGAGGGTCATAGCATGGGCAGTATTAATAATTGGCGTTATTGCTTCGATTGTTTGGGGAATTACCACGGGTGGAATTGAAGGTGGGTTACGGACTGTACTAGGAATAATTGGCTCATTCCTGGCATGGCTATCATTGCTTGCGGCCAGGGAACTTCTTAAATTATTTATGGATGTAAAAGAAAATACCGGCAACACGGCTGAGGGCGCTACCACAACAAAGAAACCAGGCTGAGATAAATGCGTTCCTTAGCAGGTTATATGAATCAAGGCAGCAACTTTCTTCTCATGTTCGGCAAGCTCATCTGGCCTGGCTACGGCGTCATAGGATGGCTGAACCAGTAAGCCTAGATTCTTGCTCTTGGCCCAGCTCTCCGCCTCAGGAGCTACATGGGCAGCGCCGTTGGTTCCGGTGCCGACAATGATTGTTTCAGGCTGCCCCTGGCTCAATTCCTCCAGCTCCCGTTCCTTAATTTTATGGCTGCCGAACATGAGAAAGCCACCTTTCCGCTTCTTTGCCGTGCCATCGGCAAAAATCAGAACATCCCGGCGGTATTTCTTGCCTTCGATTACTATAGAGCCAAAGGTAAGTTCATCTATTTTAGCCACGAAATTTAGCCTTCCCTCCCCCTGATTTTTTCTTACTTTGTAAATCGGCTTTTTGTTTGCTGTTCCGCTTTATTGCCCGCCCATGCTTGAAACGATTTAGGTTTACAAATCCTTTTGCCACGATCCTCCCCCTAAATAAAGCTATTCTTCAGCCTTAATATCTCCTCCTCAATATTGCTACCCTGTGCTCTGAGGTGTTTTATAGCCTGTTCTATTTTATCATGTTTGTAGCTATCACCGAGGTCAGCTAGTCTGTTGTATAAGCCAGTCCGCCTGCCAACTTTGAAATTGAGCCTTTCCTCATCTGGCAAAGATAAATACTTATTTATGATATTGAGGCATTTTTCCTTATCCTCGGGCATTTTGCCTTCGACATCCATCAATAAGTTAAGTATATGGTCGCTCTTAAGATAGCTGGTAACTTGCAAGTTTTCGATGAAAACACCTATTTCCCTTGCTACTTCGTCATCCGTTTGCAGCTCAAAATCTCCGTCTTGCAACCTGGTCCACAACGGCATAGTTGGAGAGACGTGGAGGCTGCGCAGCCTGATATAATCAGGGTCAATCTTGTTTAACACCTCGGCTGTTTCCCGGGCATGCTCCTGAGACATTTTCCTGCCCCCAAGACCAGGCATAACATATTCGCACAGAGAAATGCCTGCTTCTTTCACCTTCTTTCCACCTTCAATGTGGTTCTCAGCAGTGCAGCCTTTTTCCATGTAAGCCAGCAAAGCGTCATAGCCAGTCTCCAGTCCAACGTGAATCCTATCTAGCCCGGCATCCTTGAGTTTCTTTAACTCCGCTAACGACTTTCTAGCTGCCGTATGGGACCGACCATATGTAGTTACTCTATTTAAGCTGGGAAAGGTTTCCCTCAGGAAGGTAATCACCTGGATTAGCTCGGGTGTACGCATGATCAGGGTATTGGAATCCTGGAGGAAGGCTGACTTGCCTCTTGTCCCAAGCCAGAGGGCAACATTATGCACACATTGTCCATATTGAAGTTGATTAGAGAGCATTGCCGCTACTTCCCTCACTCTATCGCCATGGCCCACCTTCCAGGCTATTTGTTTTATACCCTCGCTGATAGCCTTAGCTGCCTCAATATCTTTTATAATCTCTTCTACTGACCTCAGCCCGAATTTACTGCCTTTGTATACAGGGCAGAACTGGCATCTATTCCAGGGGCAATTCCTGGTCGCCCTTATCAGCAAGGAATAAGCTTCACTAGGAGGTCTTATAGGACCTAACTCAAAGGTATGGCTCAGCTTTTCTGTGACTGAGTAACTTAGCATTCTGCGTATTTTAGCGTGCCGAAGGGGAATAGGCAAATGGACTTCCGCTTCCTTACCATGATAATATCAGTATTTCAAATGAAGCAAATTGAATTAATCTCTTTTGATGCTGAGGGAACGGTGGTAACACCTGATTTCAGCGAGGCTATATGGCATGAGGCTATCCCTGCGC
>Ga0315538_1000199_pt1 | contig 39488 bp, 43 predicted proteins | sample SalMarSW160230MG_2_FD_203834 | JGI IMG/M metagenome (GOLD analysis project Ga0315538, IMG submission 203834) | Salt marsh sediment microbial communities from the Plum Island Ecosystem LTER, Massachusetts, United States - Salt Marsh Sediment SW1601-230 ...
GTAACTCGAGAAAGAATACGACAGATTGAAGGCAAGGCCCTGCGCAAGTTACGTCATCCCTCCCGCAGTCGAAAGCTCAAGAGCTATCTAGACTGATTTACCTAAATGGCATGTCAAGCATAGTACCCATCTTTTTAGGCAACTTGCCTTTTTGTCCATAATAAGAGAGTACGGAGAGCAAGAATAATCGATTCCGCAATACAATGAGGAGAACAAGCAATGGGAACTAAAGGCAGAAGGAATGTGAAAAAACCCGAGCCAAAGGAAAGGTAGTAATAACTTTATAGAGGTAATACAATTGTCCAAATTGTATATCATTGCACATTAGCTTGCTTTGTTACCCAATTGCACATTCTGACGGATTGGGCAGTTTTCCAGTCACCTTAAGCGCTAAGTAATAAATTCGATTCCGCCTTTGGTAATCTGGCTCAGAAGACGCCGAAGGGCGAAGCTAAGATTGCCAGGTAGCTTATTAAGGTTTCTTGCCTCGGTCAATGCAAGACAAGGAACTAAACAGAGTGGCTGATTGTGACCTACAAGGACTCACATCTTCTGTGTGAGTGTGTAAGAGCCTGATAGCGTTCAATCCGTGCACATTCTTCGGCCCTATTGCGGCCTCTGCAGAGCTTGAAACCTAATGACCACGGCGGTGCCGCCTGAGGAAATCCAGGACGGCATTGCTAGCCTCCGCCTCCGCCTCAATCCAGAACCCATGCCCCATCTTTTTCAGTATGACCAGTTCGGCATGAGGTATTCTTGAGGCCATTAGCCGTGAGTTCTCAACTGGAACCAGCCTGTCCGCGTCCCCGGCAATTACCAGGGTAGGCACCTTAATCTCCGGCAGGTGCTCGTAGGTATCATGGCCCATCATCGCTTCCGCCTGACGCCGATAGCCGTGAATAGGAGTTACATACTCTATCACTTTGGCTACTAACTGCTGAATAAGGCCCGGATTCTTGTTGATGAACTCCTGGCTCACGAGGAAGGATAGAATTTCCCTGGCGTTCTCTTCCGGTGTCAGCCTTTGTATGTGCTCCATGTCAAAGAGAGCCGACATTGCCTGCGCATCCGGCATTAGACTGTGTGAGCCTCCGCACGTGGTACACCCCAGAATGAGACTGGCTACCTTTTTGGGATAGTTCAAAGCAAAGTGCTGAGCTATCATTCCACCCATAGAGACGCCAAAGACATGCGCGGTATTGATGCCGATGGCGTCAAGCAACCCGACGACATCGGCGGCCATCATCTCCATGGTATAGGGTATATCCGGCTTGTCACTCCGCCCGGTGCCCCTGTTGTCAAAGGCAACCACCCGGTACTGCCGCGAAAAGAATGGAACCTGCCGGAACCACCAGCCGGAGTGCCAGCCATAGCCGTAAATCAGGACCAACGCTTCTCCCTTACCATGGACCTCGTAATAGATTTTGACATCACCAACCTTTGCCGTAGGCATTTGGCACCTCCCTCTAAGCGTTTAGATACCGACACCGAGCCTTCCCATGGAATTTCGCATTCTCAGGAAGTTCGGCCTGACATTTCGGGCACTTCATCAGACATGCCCTCCCACCGAGCCACACTCTATGACCGTCGGCCAGGAATGTCAAGCCCTACCGGATTGCACCTTATGACGAAATCCGCAGTCGCTTGTTTCGGTCAATGCAAAACGAGGAACTAAACAGAATGGCTGATTGTTACACGTTGATGGTGATCTTGAAAAGAGTAGAGCACACGATTCAAAAATATAAGGGCTCCTTTGGCCACCCCAAAAACTGGCCGACCCCCCGTTGAAAACTCTCATTGCTTGCGTGTATTTTGTCTTGAATATCTATTGGTAGAGTTGCACAGAACGAGTCCCAATCGATAGACGAAAGAACACGGTTGACTAGCGTAATTGTTACTTCCTGTGCCCATTTTATGAAAGGGAGGGGGTCTAATAAGCAGAGGGGATCCCAACAGACTATGTAAGTAGGGGCATCAGATATCATTTTGAGGCTTTCAGCAGTCTCTCTGCTGAGTTCAAAAACATTCTTTTGAATTTCGGAACCCTTGCTATATAGTATACCCCTTAACAATTCCCTATGCTGGAGAGAATCACGTATGGGGTAAAAAACGTTTATGTCCCTTCGGATATCCGATGTGGTTAAGAATTCATAAAGAGCAGCATTCTCAGATTGGATTTCTTGATAAAACTTTTTTGGTTTTTCGTTTAGAGGAATTCGTAGGCTTATGTTCTTCCGCCCCTTGATTCTCATATGATAGAATTCCTCGATTATGTGAGCTAGGTCATCGAATACCCCTGTGATTAGCATAACAAAATAAGCTAGATGGTATAATTGATTATTCTGAACATCATGGTTAGCGGTCTTTAGAGAAAAAAAGCTTACCTTATCATATGCCCTACATATGAACTCCAGACGTCTCCCTAAGCTGTCCAAATAGTCATGAATTTTTTCAGATAGCCCTCTCCCGTGTGCATAGGTAGCGACTGTCCACGCGTACTGGAACTCCTTAAAAAGCGTCTTAAATCAGTACAAGTAGTAAAACCCCTCATTGACCCGTAGCTCAGCACTTATATAATAACGATTGTGAGCAGTCAGAAGAATGCGCACCAATTCCAATGCTTGCTCTGCCGTAATAATATTGTCCCTAGCTACCTTACATTTTAGACTTGGCTCAGTTACACCAACCACTAAATAGTCACAAATACTAGAAGCAAATAAGTCTGCCAAAACTACTCTACTATCGGAAATAATTGGTTCCCAAAGGTTTTCAGGGAGACGTTTTGTAAAAGGACTTACCACGTCATGAATCGAACCACCGGATACTTTTAGTGCAACACCCGATTCATCCGAAGAATATTCAGTAAGTACGAGACCATTGGCATTCAGAATCTTGCGAATTTCATTATCAGCTATGGGTAAAGGCATGATTTCTACTTCCTTGAAACTGTTTAGCTTAATCAAGCGATGCACTGGACTATCCTTAGTTAGTATTTCGCTGGATAAGGAGCTAGTGTGAAGCACAAATCGTATTAGAGGGACACTCCGGGGGTCCCGATCAAACGGGTTTTCCTCGTGCTTCATAATATCCCCAAATCCTTTGTCGCCAGGTCTGCCGCCTAACATCATTTCGCCTTGGCTTACGCTCCTTTCCCCTCTTTGAGGCTTAAAAAGTCCGAGTTATATTCCTCGATTAGGTTGGCATCGGCAAAATTGCTTATCGTTATTGCTCAATTTCAGCAGTGCTGGACTCGCTGGCGGGTTTGCGCCCGCTGAGCACTCCGCCAATAATGGCGAGGGTGCCGGGAAGCAGCATAATACCGGTCAGTGCCATCATTACCCCTCCAGCCACGCCCCATCTAAGCCCGGACTTGTCCACTTTCGTCTTTTTCCATGCAGCGCGGGCGAGAACCCAGCCGGGGAGTCCGAGAAAGACAACCGACGTAGCAAGTATGTCTGACCACCACATATCAGGGTTTACTGCAGGAACCCCTACAATAACCACACCTATAAGGAATAGCACAGCCATTGGTACCCAAATTACTAACCCCAGAATGAAGCTGACCAGTAATACCGGACTACCTTTTCTTTCTTCTGCCAATCCTTTCGCCCGAAACCTATCCCACAGGAAGCCGGTCAGTACACCAAAGATTAGAGCGGATATGATGCCAGCCAATGCCAGACTAATCGATGAAAGGATAACCATTCCACTATAATAAGTTCCGGCACCCGAGATGCCATTGGCATGCCAAGGCCATCCAGGGGTTGTGTAAATAACCTCAATTAAGGCAACTATACAGAAAAACGCCGCGAGCACCACTCCTTTCACAGTGCTGATGACGCCGGGCAGATAATGGTACAGGGCAGCGAAAACCGCCCCGAATATGATTCCGCGGACTATATATTGAAAGAGCAAGAAGATCACAGATGAGGGATCCATTAAGGACCTTAATGAGAATAAGGTGAGTCCGGTTCCGTATATAAAGTCCGGGATGGACCAAGAATTGCGGTAAATTGCTGCAAGTATCGCAGCGATGATCAAGTAGACCGCTGCAACAGCCGCGCCAGCTTTGATGCCCCGTCTGAAATCAGCCAATTATCTCACCTCACTATACATTCGGCAAATTTGCTTATCGTTATTGCCCAATTGCGACAGTGCTGGGCTCGCTGACGGGTTTGCGCCCGCTGAGCACTCCGCCAGTAATGGCGAGCGCGCCGGGAAGCAACATAAGACCGGTCAGTGCCATAATTACCCCTCCAGCCACCCCCCATCTAAACCCGGACTTGTCCACTTTCGTCTTCTTCCAGGCGATGACGGTGAGAATCCAGCCGGCCGCTCCGACAAAGGTAACCAAGGTATGAAGTATGTTTGCCCACCACATGGGCCCGGGCTCTATTATGAGAGCCCCTTCATTAACCACATATATGATGATACCTATTGCTGAGGATGCCCACATCCAGATCCCCAAGCTGAAGCTGACCAGCAATACCGGAGTACCTTTTCCTGCTTCTACCAGCCTTGTCGCCCGAAATCTGTCCCACAGGAAGCCAGCCAGTGCGCCAAGAGCCAGAGCGGATATGATGCCAGCCAATACCTTGCTAATCGATGGCAGGCTAACATGCACACCCGCTACGCTCAGGGCTACCGACCACAAAGTCTGGAATCCATCAGTGGGAGCGTATGCACGTATTGCAGGTATTGTTGTATAAATAAGTTCAACTGTAACAAGCACCCACAGCAATGACGAGAAAACCAGTCCTTTCTTGATGGCGGTAGTACCAGGCAGATAATCGTACAGGGCCGCGAACACAGCCCCGAATATGACTCCCTGGACTATGCGGCCAAGAATCGAGCCGGTCAGAAGCAAAGGATCCGTTAGCTCGAGTGAGATACTCAGTCCGGCTGCCGATATAAAGTCCGAAAGGCACCAGAATATTCGGCCAATTGGTGCCAGCATTACAGACATGACCAAGTACACCGTCGCAGCAGCCGCACCAGCTTTGATCCCCCGTCCGAAATCAGCCATTTATCTCACCCCGCTATCCACTCGGCAAATTTGCTTATTGTAATTGCTCAATTGCGGCGGTGACGGGCTCGCTCGCGGGTTTGCGACCGCTAAACACCCCGCCAATAATGGCGAGGATGCCGGGAAGCAGCATGTGACCGGTCAGTGCCATCATTACCCCTCCAGCCATACCCAATTTAAGTCCAGACCCGCCCCTTTTCGTCTTTCTCCAACCGACGAGGGTGAGAACCCAGCCGGGGAGTCCGAGAAAGAAAACCGAAACAAAAAGTACGCCATACCACCAGAAAGGCCCAGGCTCCTCTATTAAAGGAGCCCCACCAATAACCACACCTATGATGAAGCCTATGGCAGAGAGCACCCACATTAATCCCCCCAAGATGAAGCTGACCAGCAATACCGGCCTCCCCTTTCTTTCTTCTGCCAATTCTTTCCCCCGAAACATACCCCACAGGAAGCCGGTCAGTGCGCCAAAGACCAGAGCGGATATAATGCCGGCCAATGCCAGGCCAACCGATGACAGGCTGATCATTCCACTGTAATAAGTCCCGGAACCCGAGAAGCCGTCGGCATGCCAAGCCCACCCAGGGGTTGTGTAAATAGCCTGAATTACAGCGATTATCCAGAGGAACGCCGAAAGCACCACTCCCTTCACAATACTGGTGACGCCGGGCAGATAATTGTACAGGGCGGCGAAAACCGCCCCGAATATGATTCCTCGGAGTACATAGGGGACTATAAAGACAAGGATCAAGGTAATCACAAATGAGGGATCCAATAACTCGAGTTGGATTCCGAGTCCGGCTGCCATCGTAATGGCCCCAAACTGATCGGAAAAACCGGTTAATTCAAATATCACAGAGACGATCAAGTAGACCGCTGCAGCAGCTACACCAGCTTTGATACCCCGCCTGAAATCAGCCATTTTCCACATCCTTGACTATTCACATCATTCTTTTTACACTAAGGAAGATTATTATAACATGGAATTACTTAGGGATGAATTATAATGAAAAGTAAAAATCCAATAGTTATAATCACCTTGGTTGGTCTCGCCATTATTGCCGCCGTTGCCGCCTATACCTTTCTCAAACCGGAGCCCGAGCCCAAAGTCCATTCTGCAACTTACGGTTATTATTTCCAAGAATCCAGAGTAGGGGAGCTACAATTCGCATCAGTCGGCAATAGGGCTTATCAATTCGAAGGAGAGTTCAACATAGATATCACCATCGGAGAAGTCGGGGGAAGTTTTGATGGAGAGGTTGGGCCTCAATCCAAGTCTTCGGGAGGGAGCTACGAGGACTCTTCTCTGCCATTTCCGACGGCAATAGATGCAGCCATTTTCGTTGACGTAACCAGGGAGATGACGTTCTTACTACCACCAGAACGCTGGGGGTCCATTGATATAGGGTACTCAGAGCAGTTCACCTACATGATCCATTTGGGTGGTATACCGGAGGTAACCGTGGAGATGACTGCCATCGAAAAAAAGGACGTCGTGGTCCCCTCCGGCACCTATGAGAATTGTTTCGTGGTGAATGGAACACAACCTGAGATGGACCTGGAGATGACACTTTGGGTAACTGAGCAAGGTGTTGTGCCCCAGGCAGAAGTTACAATGGCCGTGCGGGGCGTTGACTCTCTTACGTTAACAATGAAACTTGAGCATTATGAATAAAAGAATTATAGAATTCCTTAACTCCATCCCCAGCCGCTCTGGGTTAAGTCCCTTTTCCCTCTTTGAGGGTTAAAAAGTCCGAGTTATATTCCTCGATTAGCCCGGAATCGGCAAAGCTGAAGTAGCGATTCTCGCCTATTATGATGTGGTCCAGGACCTTAATCTGCATAATATTTCCGGCGAAGACTAAGTCCTGGGTTATTTGTTTATCGTTATCGCTGGGTTGAGGATTCCCGGCCGGGTGGTTGTGGACAAAGATTAAGGCGGCAGCATTATGCTTGACGGCGCCCTGGATAATTTCCCGAGGATAAATAGCACTGGCATTCAATGTCCCTTCAAAGAGGTCCTCAATCTCGACAACGCGATTTTGGGAATCAAGGAACATGACTTTGAAGACTTCTTTTTTCAGGTCTCGCATAGAGTGGTACAGGTAATCGAAAACTTCCCGGGAGGACCGGCAGTAAGGTCTATTGAGGACTTGTTCCTTAAGAAACTCCCTGGCTACATCCTGCATAAATTTGATTACAAAGATGTGGGTTGGGCCTATTCCTTTAATCTTCTGTAATTCCTCGGGAGGAGCTTCCAGAACGCCTCTCAGGGTCTTGAACCTGTTTATCGCTTCTTTGGCTTGCGGTTTACAATCACTGCGAGGCGTCCCCAGTGTCAGCAGCAGTTCCACAATTTCATAGTCGAGGAACGCTGCCAGCCCCGATTGATTGAACCTTTCCCGCAGTCTTTTCCTGTGCCCTTCCTGGCTTTTAGCTTCCATGCTTAAAGACTCGCTTTCATAACTCCCCTGGCCCCTCTTATCTTAAGAGGGGGTTATGGGAATCCTATCTGCTTCATAACTCCCCTGACCCCTCTTACCTTAAGAGGGGGATTTTGGGAAGGCTTTATTGCCACTTCCTTATTATATATATTAACTTATGGTTATGGGAATTAGGTTATACGACTGCAACCGAAGTGCTGATATAATAATAATGTAATGAATTTAGCACGGCAAATAGAGCAATATCTCCCCCAGCAACTCCTGGAGCTGGTCAAGGATATCAGCGAACAGGCGGCTAGGCAGGGGCAAAGGGTATATCTCGTCGGTGGCGTAGTACGAGACCTGTTTTTAAGAGATCCTTCGCTTCGCTCGGGACCCCGTTTCGATCTTGATCTGGTAGTCGAGGGCGATGCGGTGAAATTGGCTCAACAGGTAGCTGAAAACAGCCAGGCAAAATTGCTTGTTCACCACCGCTTCGGCACCGCTATGCTCAAATATGAGAATTTCACCCTGGACCTGGCGACAGCACGAAAGGAAACTTATGCCAAACCGGGAGCACTACCTGCGGTTACCCCGGGCACCCTCAAGGATGACCTCATCCGCAGAGATTTCTCTATCAATGCTATGGCCATATCCCTGGCGGCAAACGATTACGGGGAGCTGGTCGACCACTATCAAGGTAAAAGCGACCTGGAGCATCGTCTCATTCGTATTTTGCATCCCGGAAGCTTCAGCGACGATGCCACCAGAATTTTGCGGGGCGTCCGTTATGAACAACGGCTGGGTTTCGAGTTCGAAGCACAGACCGCTCGGTTACTTAAACGGGATATTCCTATGCTGGATACAATAAGCGGCGACCGAATAAGGCACGAGCTGGAACTAATTCTTGGGGAAAAACAGCCGGAACTTGCTGTCAAGCGGCTTGTCGAGCTAGGAGTGCTGCAAGGAATAAGCCCCTCGCTCAAAGGTGATGGCTGGATAGCTGAGAAATTTCACAAGGCGCGCCGTCTAAAGAAGCCCACCCAATTGCCCTCGCTCTATTTCTGTCTTCTTGCTTATGCATTTAGCGAAAGGGAAATTGAGCAATTTCTCGCCCGTCTTAACATATCGGCAAAATTATCCCGAGCGATGCACGATACGCTCCGCCTCAAGGCAAGGCTTCCACTCCTGGACACGTCTCCCCTGAAACCCAGTGAGATTTATTATCTGCTCCGGGAATATGAGCCTGTGGCAATACAGGCAAATGCCATAGCCTCAGATGAAAAAGAAGGCGCCCCATCCTTAATCGCACACCGCTATCTCCAACTATTTCTCACAAAACTGCGCTATGTAAAAACTTCCCTCAACGGGGAGGAGCTAAAAAGACTGGGCATCTCCGCCGGACCTGAGATGGGAAAGGTCCTCCAGATATTGCATAAGGCCAAATTGGATGGAGAGGTTAGAACCAGGGCCGACGAAAAAAAGCTAGCCCTCTCTTTAAAAGCGCCCGACCTTAATACCGACCCTGAACCATCGCGGGAGTGACCGGAGCAGAACATCCAGACCCTATCGGGGACAACGCGAGGGACATGCAGAATAACAGATGGCTACTGTTACACGACATCTTTATCACTGAAACTAGAATGGCAAGGGAGGGAGAAGATCCAAAAACGCCTCGCCGAGGTAGCAGCCCAAAAGATACTTGGGAAATTTCCCTGCCCAGCAAGGCAAGATAAACTTCCATAGCGGTAGTTTAGAGGCTCCGGCCAGGAGCCCGGCTACGTCAAATGGCAATATAGGTTGAAGTGAGAGAAGGAAAATGCCCAAGGGGCCATGTCGCTTCATCCAGCCCACAAGTTTCTCATATCCTGGTGTAGCCTCAGTGACTATTATCTTTTTCCCTAAGTAACCAGCATAATAGCCCGTTATTTCCCCCAAGGTGCCAGCGCTACTAGCTATAAGAGCTACAAGAATAGGGTCCCACTTCGATGCCGCTGTTATCATTATGGCGACGAAAATAGGTACTGGAACAATAATACTGGCGTTACTTACCAGAGTGGTTACAAAAACAACCAGGTAAGCTGTAGTGGCCAATCCCTCAACTGAAATATTGAAATAAGCCATCAGATATCGAAGGAGGAAATAAAGGCCGACGCTGAGACCAAGAATGATAACGGTATAAATCGTCGCCAGAAGCCACTTATTTCGCTTGATTTGCTCCACTATACTCATATTTTCACTTCATGCTAACCTTCTCCCTTCGGGGAAGAGCGTTCTAGCCCCCGGGAAAAGGAGACGTCAAGTAGCATTCCAGCCCTTGTCCTATCAAGTTTAGACTTATCACTTTGGCCTGCTTCTCCTCGGAGAAAAAAGTAAAAAGACATGGTCCGGAGCCAGCGAGATAAACCCCCACGGCTCCGGCTTCTTCCAGAGTCTTCCGATATTTGTCCAGCCCAGAGAAGAAGTCAAAGGCTACCTTTTCGAAGACATTAAACATAAGACCAGGGTCAATCGCTTTCCCCTGCCTCAAAGACGACAGGGCTTGTTGAACAAACTGGCCCTCGGTGAAATAAGCAGCGTCCAAATGATTATACATTTGCTTTGTTTTGTCTGAGATTTTAGGTAATGGCGGCACCAGCAACACAAAGCAGGTTGAAGGCAAGGATGGCAGCGGGGTTACCTTTCCCCCCTTCCCTTCTACCAGAGCCGTGCCTTTATGGATAAAGAAGGGAACATCCGAGCCCAGCTTCGATGCTAAAGGGACCAGCTCAGAAAGCGGCAACCTCAATCCCCAGAGCTCGTTTAGAGCTAAGAGGGTGGCAGCGGCATCGCTGCTGCCACCCCCCAATCCCACACCCCAGGGTATATGCTTGCGAAGTTCGATTCGTGTCCCCAGACTACATTTTGTGCTTTCCTTAAGCAGGGTGGCTGCCCTTGTTACCAGGTTATCGCCCTTTAAGCTGGGCTCATCACATTCAAAGTATATTCCCTTGTCTGGCTGAAAATCGAGGACGTCGCATAAGTCTATTGACTGGACAATACTGGAGATTCGGTGATAATCATTATGCTTGCCCAGTACTTCGAGGACAAGGTTTATTTTAGCCGGGGCATAAACAGTCAACATTATAATCTCTTCGCAAAGGGAGCAAAGTTTTTCCATAGCTCCCTCCACTCCTCCAAGCTAAGAGTTTCAGCTCGCCGTTTACCTTCTATTCCAGCCTTCTCCAGTAGTGAAGCAACCTGGCTGGGCGGCATCTCTAAAGAGTGAGCCAGGGAATTACGAAGCTGCTTACGAGGAGAGCTGAAACCATGCATAACTATATCAAAAAAACCAGCGACATCGGATACCTCGATGGGTGGCCGGGAGTAAACATCCAGGCGTAAAATAACCGAATCCACCTTCGGCGGGGGATAAAAACTTGCCGCTGGTACATAGGATATAATAGCAGGCTGGCTATAAAACTGAGTCTTGACACTGAGCAAGCTCATCTTACCAGGGGCGGCAGCAATAGCTTCACCAACTTCCTTCTGTACCATTACCACCATTTCTGAGGGTCGGGGCTGCGCCTCGAGAAAATGGCGCAATACCGGTGAAGTGATGTAATAAGGAAGATTAGCTATAACTTTATAACCCCGGACAAGTTCGGAGGCGGGTAAATTATTTTGTAGAAGTTGCCGGGGGGTAACCTTAAGTATATCGGCATGGATAATTTTGACATCGGGAAATGCGGCTAGCCGTTTTTTCAGTAAGGCAACTAATTTGGAATCAAGCTCAACAGCAATGACTCTGGCTCCTCGTCTGGCTAACCCCTCAGTTAGTACGCCCAGGCCCGGACCTATCTCAACTATAATGTCCCCGGGGCTGAGTTCGGCAGCAGATAGAATGCATTCTAATACAGCTTCATCTATAAGGAAATGCTGTCCTAAGCGTTTTTTCGGTTTGAAGCCAAATTGGCGAAGTAATTGCCGATACAAAAGTGTCAGCCTTGTCCAAACAATTGATAGAAGCCCTTTCCCGCTTTCCTTCCCGTGTACCCAATCTCGACCATCCTCTTCAGTAACGGAGCTGGCTTGTATCTTTCCCAGCCAGTCTGCTGGTAAATTCCTTCCAGGAGGTCTACCACGACGTCTATACCAACCATATCTGCCAGTTCGAATGGGCCCATAGGCCAGTTGTGTGATAATTTCTCTATTTTATCTATATCCTCTATGCTTGCTAAATTCTCTTCCAATAGCTTGGCTGCCTCATTGAGAACTAAGGTTACTATTCTATTGGTTACAAACCCGGGGGAATCTTTAACTACGACTGTTTCCTTACCCAAGGAGTTGACAAAATCGAGGCTTACTTTCAAAGTTTCCTCTGATGTAAGCAAGGTTTTCACTATTTCTACTCCCTTCATTAACGGTACGGGGTTCATAAAGTGTGTGCCGATAACCTTGGCGGGACGATTGGTCGCGGATGCCAGTAGACTTACTGGTATCCCGGATGTGTTAGAAGCCAGAATTGTTTCTTCGGGGCAAATTTCTTCAAGCTGCCCAAATATCGGCAGCTTCACCTCTGCCCTCTCAAATACCGCCTCTATAACGTAGTCAACATCTTTAGCGGCATTTTTCATGTCAACCGAGGTATGAAGTCTCGCCAGAGCTTTATTCATCTCTTCTTGCTTAATTTTTTCTTTTTGCACAAATTTACCCAGGCTGGTTTTTATCCTGCTCATACCACGGTCAAGAAACTCCTGTTTTACGTCAACCATGGTTGTCTCATAGCCGGCCTGGGCCGATACCTGAGCTATGCCGCTGCCCATAGTCCCTGAACCAATAACACACACCTTTTTTATTGCCAAGTTCGTCGCCACCTTGATTATTTGAGGCTGTTTAATTTTGATTATCCGTTCAATTTTAAACAGCTTCTTTTTAAAATTTCTTACGCCATGGTGTAACCACCATCAACGCTGATAGTCTGTCCAGTTATGAAGTTAGCTCGGTCTGAGGCCAAGAAGAGAACAGCATTGGCTATATCATCTGGTGTCCCCAGCCGTTCCAGAGGGATACTCTTAGCTATTTTCTCTAGCGCTTCCGGGGTGCCAAATATTTTTATCATATCATCCGTCCACATGCTCTCCGAAGTAGTAACATCTCTGCTTGCAGGAACAACGACACCCGGACAAATCACATTGACGTTTATCCCATAACGGCCAAGCTCCCTGGCTAGAGACTTTGTCATAGAAACCACAGCACCCTTGCAGCCACTGTAAACAGCTTCTCTCAACTGCCCTACTCTGGCAGCATCAGAACCAATGCTGATTATCTTTCCGTACTTCCGCTCAATCATATGGTCTAAAACGGCCCTAGTGCAGTTTATATCGCTCCAAAAATTGCGGGCTATCTCCTTTTCCCAATCCTCTCTTGGTTTCCTTACAAAAAGGTCGTCCCTGACCCAACCAACAACGTTGACCAGTATATCTACCTGGCCGAACTTATCCAGTGTTTGCTTCACCATCGCTTGTACCGAATCCCAGTCGGTTACATCCGTCCTTATATTCTCAACTTTGCCCTTGCCTAGAGCATTGGCCTCTTTAGCTACTTTAGCTCCTTGAGCTTCATCTAGTTCGGCTATGGCCACGTGCGCTCCTTGCTCAACAAAAGCCAGAACTATACCCCGCCCGATATTGGAGCCACCCCCAGTAACAATTGCTGTTTTACCTTCAAGACCTAAGAAGTCCATCTGTGAACTTTTTCTTATCTACTCTGAATTTCATAAGCCGTGCACCTGTTCTCGATTCCTGAACCGGGAAGCTGCCTTTGCCAGCTAGCTCCAACCAGGCAACTCTATATCACACTGGAAATGCTATTTACCGCTGCTTCCTTCCGGACCTGACGGGGTTCATAGTCTCCAGTTGCATAGAACCCGATTATCAACACCGCTCAGCAAAAACAAATCTAGCCGGCCGTAAACCTCAAACAGGAATTCAGCCCCGCTATAGCGGCTTTCGGGTACAGGGCACCGCTAGCTCCCCGCCTAGCACGGCTCAGTTCATGATGTTACCAATAAGTGTTAACCAAGTCAACATTGGGATAATGTGAGCGTCTGGTAATGTCATTCTGAGGAGTCCAATAGACAAGGCTAATAGCTACTCTTTCAGCTAATTCTGGGTTAACTCTGTTTCTTTGAGCTTCTTTCTATCTATCTTCCCCGAGGCAGTTTTAGGTATGCTGTCTACAAATTCGATTCTTTTAGGAAGCTTAAAATCAGCCAGGTTTTGGTAGCAAAGACTGGCTAGCTCTTCTGAAGTAGCGTTTTGCCCTTCTTTGGGTACCACGAAGGCTGTGGGTATCTGTCCTCCATAACCATCGTCAATACCTACATAGGCTGCCTCAGCTACGCTGGGGTGGCTCAGCAGCACGAATTCAACTTCTGCCGGACCGACCTTAAGCCCAGAAGACGTGACTATTATGAACGATTTCTTTTCTACGTACTCCAAGTAGCCCTCTTCATCCATCCTGACTAAATCTCCGGTATAAAACCAGCCATCCTTAAGGACTTGAGCTGTGAGTTCAGGAGCTTTATAGTATCCTTTCGTCGCCCAGGGGGCATTGAACACAGCCTCTCCTATTTCGCCTCTGGGAACTTCCTTGCCGCTGTCATCCAGTATCTTAAGGCTGCAAATTGGCTTGCCAACAGTCCCCAGTTTACGATTGCTAAAGTTGCTTATGGAAACGGCTGAAACTTCCGTAAGGCCGTATACCTCATAAAGGGATAAGCCGAACTTGTCCTCCAAAGTTTCCATTAGCTTGGGAAAGGACTTTGCTCCAGCGGTAACAGCCAATCGCAGCGAACTCAGGTTATATTCTTTCAAAACTTCATCTCGCATCATCGCCAGGGCGTTGTACATGGCAGGAACGCCAAAGATAATACTTCCTTTCTCCTTTTCCACAGCCTCTAGAACAGCCCTGGGAGTGAAATTAGGCATAAGCACGATGGTAGAGCCTGTACCAACCGAACCAAGAAGGACTTCACATAAGCCAAAAAGATGGGAAAAACGAGCAGGGTCTATGATGACATCTTCTCTTCTCCGTTGTATAGCTGCAGAAACTATGGGGGGAGTTCCCATAAGGGAAGCGTGTGTATGTACCACCCCTTTTTGCCGCCCCAGGACGCCAGAGGTGTAAATTATAGTAGCTTCGTCCTCGTCTTTTATATCGATAGTCGGTGACATGGAAGAGCTGTTAGCTACCATCTTGGTGTAAGAACCTGCATCAACCTCAATTATGTGTTTTAGTAAAGGAATATGCGGTAAAACTGAGGAAAGCATCCCGGAAAATTCCTTTTCTGTTAGCAGGATTTCCGAGTCGGAGTCTCGCAGCAAAGAATCAAGCTCAGGTGTTTTCAGCGCAGGGTTAAGCAGTACAGCTACACCTCCAACTTTAACTACCCCAAAATAATTGATGACCCACTCAGGGCTATGGGACATCAAGATAGCTACATGGGTACCCTTTTTCATTCCCAGCTCCAGGAGGGCATTGGCTACTTTGTTAGAAGCTTCGTCCAGTTCCCCATAAGTAATCCGCTGAACATCAAGAACAATGGCTTCTTTGTGTGGTATTTCGCTGGCAGTATCTTCCAGGGTCTGTTTAATATTCATCTCTGCCTCCGGAAAATCCTTATGGTAAAAAGTATATCGTAATAAAAAGTATATCGTAAAGCCCTTGCCCTCGTTCAGTACCTCAATGACACGGAAGGTTATTACAAAATGTTACAAACATACAAAATGTCACCTTGGGAAGTCATACCTTTAACTGGAAAGAAGGGATTGTCCTCAGCACCACTGAGGTTTCAATCTGCCTCTCGGGGATGTTCCAATATGTCCGCAAGAGCTTATCCTTTTCCCTGGACGGCACCAGTCTGAAACCATGCTTTTGGTAGAATCGAATAGCCCAGGTGGCATCAGCCCAGGTCCCTACCAAGACTTCCGGAGTCTCGGCTAAGCCCAGGAGATGCTCAAGTAGTCTCGTGCCAATTCCTTTTCCCTGGCGTCCTGGAAGCACATAAGCATGCCTGATCAAGGTAGTATCTTTAAGAGCCTGAATGCCTGTCACTCCGAGCAAATGCCCGCCTCCCACCCACCCAAAAAATCTAACGCCAGCTTCAATTTCCTCTTTTAATTCCTCGGCCGACATATATGGTTCCTTCCATCTATCATCCGGGATTACTCCTTTGTAAGCTTGCGCAGCATCATTTATGACTTTGAGTATGGCATCGAAATCTGAAGGCACCAGGCTACGAATCATTTTGTTTGAAATAAGGAGTAGTGGGGTACATACTTCCCGGCTGATGTTACGGCTTCCGCGGCGGTTGTGCTTGTTGCTGAAACTGTATGGCAATTACTTCGCTTCCTGCTTCAAATAGCTCTGACTTAATTTCGTGTACCAGACCCCAGGACTGCGCTTCCTCTGGATTCAAAGTTGTCCTTTCAATCATGGCATCAGTAATATCTTTGGCGCTTTTACCGGTGTTGGCTGCGATTATCTTGGCAATATTCTCCATATCAATCCTCAATCCCTTTAACCTTTCCTCCAGCAGTTTCTCCTCTAAATTCTGTTCCTCTCTAAATTGTGCACTAACGCCGTGAAATAAAAATCTCGCCTGAGGTACTGACAGCCTCTTTGAACCGGCACAGTATATGACGATGCCTATTGAGTCTACGCTGCCGAAATTGTGTGTAGTTATGGAAGCAGGTAATCCTTTCAAATAATTATATGCGCTTAAACCATGGATGACAGAGCCACCGGGCGAAGAAATAAGGATGATGAAATCTTTTATCCCTTGCTTCATTTTCTGGTCGATGGCACTCATCAGAGCATTGACAGTGGCATCAATCACCGGGGCGAAGAACCTGATTATAACTGGTTTCGTAGCCATGTTTTATCCTCCTCAAAATAATGCAGACCTTGCCCAACATATCTCAGATTTGAGAAGTCGGAGTGACAAAAGCCAAGAGCTGGAACTTCATATGTTCCGCTATCGCAAGTCAGACAAATCACTCTGCGAACCTTCCATTATCTTTCGATTCCGAAAGCTTGTGCACATTTTTCTCTAGCCATCCTATCCTTTCCACGTCCCTTATGTCAAATTCGGGAATATAAGGTTTAACATCCAGAAGGGGAGTCCCATCTACAATGTCCACATCTCGAATATGGAGCATATTCCATTCAACCTTGACAAGACACACTACTGAGATGCCAATAGGATTAGGCCTACTGGGACCTCGCATGGCAAAGACTCCATGCATTTCGTTATCCATGTAAGGCTTTGCTGTCAATGCCGACCTTTTGGATAAGTGAAAGTGGTATAGCAAAATAATGTGAGAAAAACCTTCAATATCTTTTAAGCCTTCAGCATATTCCGGGAGTATCTCGACTATCCCATTGGTACCTTTAGCACCTGCAGGCTGTATAGGTGTCCCTTTGGGCTCCTTGAACGGAGAATGGATAACTCCGATTGGCTTGTACTTTATCTCATTCATGATTTCGCCTTTAGTATATGCAGGCCTGAGTGCTGCCTTCAGATGAAGCAAGGGAAATCGTTCCCCCTAAAACTTATCTAATTTTAGCATACAGCATAGGCTTAATGAATTGGAGAAGAGATAGTCGCAAGGCAGGATTAATAGCGAGGAGTTTTGCTATACTATAAATCAAAGATTAGCCTTATGAAAGACGTAAATAAAGCCAAGCAGCGGATAGAAGAGCTGCGGGAGACGATTAATTACCATAATTACCGTTACTACGTGCTGGACAGCCCTGAAATCAGCGACGCCGAGTACGATGAGTTAATGAGGGAGCTCAGGCAGCTTGAGGCTGAGCATCCTGAGCTTGTTACCCCTGACTCGCCGACGCAAAGGATTGGAGCACCTCCTGTAGAAGCGTTCGGAGTTGTCGAACATCCCCAGCCCTTGTTGAGCCTGGCCAATGCTTTTTCCTATGAAGAACTGGCAGCCTGGCATAAAAGAGTAAGCAACCTTTTAGGCGGGCGCCAGTTTGACCTTGTTTGCGAGCCTAAAATTGACGGGCTGGCAGTAGCCTTGACTTACGTTGATGGCTTGCTCGTCACAGGAGCAACCAGGGGGGATGGCTACCGCGGTGAGGACATCACTCAGAACTTGAGAACCATCAGGAGTATTCCCCTTTCCGTGCCCAGAGAGGCACCACCCAGATTTGAAGTCCGAGGCGAAGTTTATCTTCCTAAGGCTGGTTTTAAGAAGCTTAACGAAGAAAGGGCTAAAGAGGGGCTGCCGCTTTTTGCCAATCCCAGGAACGCCGCTGCCGGCTCGGTAAGGCAGCTCGATTCCAGCATTACCGCTCGACGTCCTCTCGACATATTCATTTATGGACTAGGTTGGGCTGAAGGCGAGGCGGTGCCCGACACTCATTGGGAAATCATGCAATGCCTCAAGTCCCTGGGCTTCAAGATAAACCCCGATATTGCCCTACGCCACTCCCTCGATGAAGCGGAGAAATATTATCAGAGCTGGGCAAAAAGCCGAGAAAAATTCCCTTACGAAGCTGATGGCATAGTAGTAAAGGTCAACGCTATTGCCCTTCAGCAAGAGCTGGGCACAGTGGCCCACGAGCCAAGATGGGCCATCGCCTATAAGTTTCCCGCCATCCAGGGTACTACGCGCCTTACTGACATTGGCATAAATGTTGGCAGGACAGGAAGCCTTAACCCTTATGCTATTCTAAAGCCAGTTCGAGTGGGCGGTGTCGTCATCAGCAAGGCAGCGCTGCATAATGAGGAGGACATTCACCGCAAGGACATCAGGATTGGAGACTGGGTCGTGGTGCAGCGGGCTGGTGAAGTAATACCCGAGATCGTTGAACCTATTGTCAGCCGCCGTACTGGCAAGGAGAAAATCTTCTCTATGCGAGAAAAAACGTGGGAAATTTACAAGCAAAGGAAGGGCATCGCGGGGAAGGAAAAACCTCCGGATTACCCTGTTTGCCCGGTTTGCGGTAGCGAGGTGATAAAGCCCGAAGGCGAGGCCATGCATCGCTGCACCAATACTGCCTGCCCTTCTCAAGCTCTGGAGAGAATCAAACACTTTGTCAGCCGTGGGGCCATGGATATAGATGGTATGGGTGAAAAGCTCTGTCAGGCCTTGTTCGAGGCCGGCTTGGAGAAAAAGCTTAAATTTGAAGATGCAGGCGATCTATATTCTCTCACCAAAGAACAACTCATGAAGTTGGAAAGAATGGCGGATAAAAGCGCCTCCAATGTGCTTAATTCCATCGAAAAGAGCAGGGACAGACCCTTAGCCCGGGTTATTTTTGCCCTGGGAATCCTGCATGTCGGTGAGCAATATGCCGAACTACTGGCAGAGAACTTCAATAGCATAAAGGATTTAGCTAAAGCCAGCCAGGAAGAGCTTTCAGCCATTCCATCTATCGGCCCCAAGATAGCTGAAAGCATCGTTGCCTTTTTCAGACAGGAAGGAAATAGACGCATTATTGAGAAGCTGCGGGAAAAGGAGGTGGGGCAAGGGCTGGGCAAGAGAAAGGCTAAAGTCATCAAGCCTGAAGAGTTACCTTTAGCCGGATTGGAATTTGTTTTAACCGGGAAGCTGGAAGCCCTCTCCCGCTCAGAAGCAGAAGCGAAAATAAAAGCTCTCGGTGGCAAAGCCGGCTCGGATGTCACCAGAAAGACATCTTATGTGGTGGTAGGCGCCGACCCTGGCTCCAAGCTGGCTGAAGCTCAAAAGTTGGGGGTAAAGACGCTCAACGAAGCTGAGTTCCTCAATTTCCTGGATAAGGCTGGAGGCAAATTATAGAAATTCTCTTAACTCGAAGTTTATCGGAATTGCATATACTAATCTTATTGGGCTGTAACGCTCTAGCTTTGCTTTGAGTTCGTTAAATCCAGGACGGAAGTTCCCAAACTACGATATTTGGAATAATCCGGTTTGCCCAGACTAGGTGTCAGTGAGGTTTGAGGATAGGTCATATTTGATTTTCACCCACTTCTCGTGTGCCCTCTTTTCCCTCTCCCAATCCGCCCAGCTAGTCGTTAGGTTGCTAGTTGCTGAAACATCAATGGGCTGTGATATATCGGTAACCGTTACATTTTTGCCGACAGCCACTTCAAACTGCTGCTCACCCTCAGGTGAACTGACAAAAACAAGGCAAGGAATGTTTCCTACATTCTGAATTATGACCCCATTATCTATGTCAGTTACGGAAACCTCAAATGAAGTCCCCGGAGTGTATGATAAGCCTAACAAGGCTAACAAGGCCAAAGCAAGAATACAGTAAATTAGAATAGCTATTTTCATTGACTTTCTCTTAGTTCAATTATACCACCAGCCAAACCTAATGTAGAAGAAGCTGTGAATTGCAAGCTCAGTGAAGCTTCAGAATAACTTGAGGCTTTATCGGAGGATTGAACAAACCGCTATATTGTTACGTGATACTTTATTCCGTGCCCTCACACGGAGGGCGACGGGAGGTAAAGGCAAAATGGTCTCTTAGTATATGGAATAAGGTAAAGTAGCTCAGTCACAATAGCATTTGTAAGTCAGGATTTTGCTGCCTCAATACTCTGATTGCGCTTCTTACGATGTCTTTACCATAATCACAATTTACTTAAATGTTACTTATCAATCAGGAGAATACGTAAAGAGTATGAGATCTCCACCATGACAATTGCTGATACGGGGGTGTTGTGGGGATGGAGGTGGATAATATTCAAATTCGTATGCAACCCTGAGCTTCGCGTATTCCAATAACTCCTTTGCTGAGCCGTTTTATCTTCCTGATAAAAACTGTTCAGCATTCGATACGATCTCATTCGAGACTGTGTCGGTTGCGTAAGAGCCACTGCCGAGGAAGTTTTGGATAGTTGCATCCTGATGTATTTGTTTTTCAAAAGGCAAGTAATTCACCTGCTGTAATGCTTTGCCCATTAGCCAGACAGAACACTCTTGGCCGGTTTGCCCGTAAATTTCTGCAAGTTGCTGTTTTACCAGATATCTCTCATGAGTCACTTGGGTCAATTCTAGGAGTTGCGTTTCCGTAAAATTAGAAAGAATAAAATCCTGGGCAAGTAATATTTCGATGTTACCGATACTCATGGCATAACTGCCTTTTTGTACCAATGACCAATCGGCTTCAATGGCTGCCGGATTCATGTTACGATATTTCGCTAATAATTCAACACCAGCGTCTTTACGATTGAGTAGTTCTGATAAACCGTCGAATCGAGAAGCCACTGCCTCGAAGCCCTGCTGTATACTATTATATGCCATTATATCCCCATAAAGCGGGTACTCTAGAACAGTCTCTATTAAACCCTTTATTGACATTGACTTAAGAGTTGATTCAGGTATCTGACAGGCTTTTAACATATCATCGTGGGTTTCAAAGACTTTCCACTCTTCGGTACCCGGCTTGATTGGATACTCATAAGCGTCACTGGCAGAAGTATCTTGTGGTGATTTTGCCTGAACGATTGGGAAAAAAAGCATCATTAGCATAAGTAGAGAAAGAGAGAAGATACCGACGAAATAAGGCCATTTACTGTTTTTGATATGCATTTTAATTATTCCTTTCTTGCTCCTTCGAGATAAAAATCATATCCCGCTCCTTCAACACGTTTCACTTCAGTGCCTTCTTTCAGCAAAATAACCGTAATCGACTTACCTGGCGTTTTATTGGTGATTTTACAGGAGATTTCTATTCCCGGTATGACAAATTCAAAGGTATTCTTATCCGCCGTCATTTCGGCTTGCATGTCGGTCTCCTCGGTTCGACTACCCATAACATATTTCACTTAATGCGTACAGAAGCCTTCAAACCCTGTTCCTTCAGGACCAATGACCTTAATAACAAACTCTGCATTTTCCGAGCTCCTGATACCGGCACAGACGGCGAGACCAGCCAAAAGGCTCACAAGCGCGAGAAAAGCAAGTATTGCCAATCTTGTTTTCATATTTCTCTCCTTATTTTAATTCTTATCTGACCTAACGTCAAAAACAAGGGCAAGCTGCATGGTTACATTTACTAATGGGATGGTTTAAGTTAGTGTGGTTTATGCAGCCTTTCTAAAATAGTCTTCATTAAAGTGTAAAGGCTAACTGCGCAGAATATAAGGCCATTTAGCCAATAAGGCCTAAAAATGGTGTGGTGTCCCTGAAATTCGGGAGAGATTAAGCGAAGCGGAATAATGCAACCTTTCCGACTCTCCTGCATTACAGTAATAGGATTCATTAAAGTGTAAGGCTAAATTGCGCAGTAATAGAGTAAAATAAATTATTGGTGAAGTAGCATATGTTCAAAAGACCTGCATGCGTCATAGTTGCCAGTATCCTTCTTACTTCTACGCTTCTAGCACTGACAGTATCCGGCTGTCATCGAGTCTCAGCGTCGCAAGACCAAGAACCGATTGAAATCGTGTCTGTGTTGGGCCCTCTCCCGCCTTTTAATCCCGGGGGGGCGGCAGTCAAAATAACCCTGAAGAATGTGGGGGTTGAGCCTGTTATTTCGTTAACTGCCACCCTTGAAGTAAGCGAATCCTTCGACTTTATCTTTGATGTTACTCCATCGAATCCCTTGCAGCCTAATAGAAGCACTAGCACCACACTCACTCTAATCGGAGGTGGAGGATTTAGCAGTAATGGCTCGTATCCTTTGACGATAAATGCAACACTCCAAAGTGGGGGCAAATTCGTTTACACGAAGCTGGTACAGATTGTAGAACCCCCACTGATGCCTCCCTGGGGCTGGGCAATAATAGCCATTTGTATTCTCGTGATAGCAGTCGTAGTCCTTCGGAGACGTCGAGCAGTGAAAGCCTAGCTCTATTAGCAACCTTTCCGAATATTGCACTTTAGCTTGTGCTGTTACCTCTGACGTAACAAAAGGCCAAAATGTTACCTCTCTAAGCGGGCTTGTTGTCTAAGACAACGAGCATTTGCTTAGCGTCAATGGAATCAGCCATAATATCCGGTGACTGAATTCCCATATACTGATGTTCCAAAGTGATGGATATTAACGACATTAAAGAGAAGGTCAGGAATAGCAAATATACAATCTCTTTCACCCATACAGAGAAACTCAGGCAAAGGAAAATTGAAATACGAGAATTAGAGGGATCGATATTCACTGGCGAGATAATAGAGAAGTATCCCGCCGACCCACGAGGGCCAAGTTGCCTGATATTGGGGTATACCCAACGAAATAGACCATTGCATGTAGTGTGTGGCATAATAGAAGGAGAGTTGCTTATTATTACGGCATATGAACCTAGCCTTGAGGAGTGGAAACCTGATTGGAAGACAAGGAGATAGTTAAATGGCTGACAAGTGTTTTTTTTGTAAGGGTAAGGTAGCTCAAGAAAAAGTTAATGTAGATTTCCGCTGGGGAAAGGATTTGATAGTTATTGAAGGTGTTCCTGCGATGGTGTGTCGCCAGTGCGGTGAGAAATATTTTGATGCCGAAGTCTACAAGGAGATGGAAAAACTGGCGAAAGGCAGAATAAAGCCATTCAAACATCTGACCATTGACGTTATCAAGTTTGAGCATCCTGTGCCGGCTTGATGGTAGCGAAAATTGATGAAGCTCATTGTCGGGTTGGGGAACCCCGGTAAGACTTATGTCCATAATCGCCATAATGTTGGCTTTCTGTGCCTGAATTACTTCGCCAGGCTTCATTCTATTCGCTTTGACCACAGGCAATGCCGGGCCAAAGTAGGCATCGGCAAAATAAGGGGCGAGAAGCTGCTGCTGGCCAAGCCAGGGACGTTCGTGAATCTCAGCGGCAAATCCGTAGCTAGCCTGGTGCATAAGCACGACATTCCTTTGAGCACCCTCCTGGTAATATATGATGACCTCGATTTGCCCCTGGGCAAAATTCGCCTCCGGCAGAGCGGAGGCTCGGGAGGGCACAAGGGCATGAATTCTATTATCTCCGCCCTGGGAAGCGAGGACTTCCCCCGAATCAGGGTGGGGATTGGACGACCTCAGGCGGATGAGCAATCCATGAGTGAGGATACTATAGTCAATTATGTGCTCAGCGATTTCTCTCCTCATGAAGAAGCAATAATCAAGCCTGTAATTGCCACGGTATCTGAAGCCATCGATTGTTTTCTCACCCAGGGGATAGAAGCGGCAATGGGCAAGTTCAACTAGCCACTTGACGGCGTAAATATGTTTGCTATAATACTGAATAGAAATATTACTCTTAGAGTCGCTGATTAAAAGAGGCGTACAATAAATACTAGTGAGCACACCACGAAGAGAATCTTGATAGTCGAGGACGAACCATCGATTGGCAATATGTGCCAAAGAGTCCTTACTAAGGAAGGATTTGAGGTGGACATTGCCGTCAATGGGAGGTTAGCTCAGGATATGATAAAGGAGAGGCAATATCACATTTGTCTGATTGATATCAGGACGCCGAAAATGAACGGTACAGAACTATACCATTGGCTGCAAAAAAAATATCCGCAAGTGGCAAACCAGGTAGTATTCACTACCGGGAGTGTGCTAGACGAGAAAACCATGAATTTTATAGAGCAAAGTGGTAGGCTATTTTTACCCAAACCATTTACCCCCGATGAGCTAATAGCAATAGTGCGAAAAGCTCTAAAGTAGATAGAAAAGTGGTGGGCTTTCCTGGCTCTGCCGATGTTGCTCAGCCCGAAGGATTAGCCGTATACTTGTCAGGTTATCAGATATAACTAAAGAGTCTTTTGTCGGAGAACATTTGCTTGTTTTGATCAGTAAGTCACAATCTGGCGGAGTGCGACAGTGCCTGAGCACTAACCACCTCAATATAATTTATCAACTCCTCTGCGGCTGATTCGAAAGCGGTTTTACTATATCCTTGCTCCCATTCTGTATTATGCTTTCCGCCCCTGGTTCCGATCGAACTGGCCTGTTACCTTGCCATCCTTCATTTTCAGGACCATATCCGCTCTGGCTGCTACACCAGCGTCATGTGTGGCTACTATTACCGTTCTGCCCTCTTGAGTGAGGCTGTGCAGGAGTTCAACAATCCGTGTGCTGGTCTTAGAATCCAGATTGCCGGTAGGCTCGTCTGCTAGAATGATAGCCGGAGCATTGGCCAGGGCGCGGGAGATAGCCACCCGCTGCTGCTCACCCCCTGAAAGCTTGGTAGGTTGGCGGGCCTGGTGACCGACGTCGATTCCCACTCTTTCCAGCAACTGGCGTGCCCTTGCTTCCTGCCCCTTTCGCTTCATACCCAAGAGATCCATCGGCAGCATAACGTTTTCTAGGGCGGTTAAGCTGGGAATGAGGTAATAGTATTGAAAGACGAATCCTACCTTCTTCAGCCGGTACTCTGCCTCACTCACGCCATAGAGCTCTGAGACCTTAATCCCATCCACGACTATGCTTCCGTCTGTGGATTTGTCCAGAGCCCCAATCAGGTTCAGCAAGGTGGTCTTACCACAGCCACTGGGCCCTTTAATAGCTATCATCTTCCCCTTAGGTAGGCTAAAGCTAACACCGTTCACCGCTGTCACCGTTGTATACTCCGATGTGATGAACTCTTTGACCAGTCCGTCTACTACTATAACCATCTCCTTATCGTTACTCATAGCGCAACACCTCCGCTGGTTTAATTCGTGAGATATACCGAGCTGGGAATATGCTAGCGGCCACAGCCAGTGCTATGGCTATGCCCAGCGCGTAGAGGAAAATCTCGGGCGATACAGCTACATTAATCCCGGCAACTCTGGTAACGCCGCCACCGAATAGACCTCCCCCACCAGGAGTTATGAATCCCCCTCCCGGGGAGGCCACAAGCAAATTGGCAACCTTCTGAGCCAGAGCTGAGGTGATAAGGGCACCGATAATGGCAGCCATAACGCTCATAGCTAGGGCCTCTCCACCCAACTGAAGCCCTATCTGTCGGTTGGAAGCGCCGATAGCTTTCAGAATGCCAATTTCTTTTACCCGCTGCCGCACCATCAAGATCACGGAAAACAAGATTACCACCACAGCGACGGCGAAGCCAGCAATCATCCCTATTGTACTGGTGCTCTGAGCACTTGCTACAGAGCTATTTATTCGCTGATACATGTCTTGGGCAGTGCTGACGTCAGCGACGCTTTCGGGAAAGATCTCCCGAATACTACTGACCACGGCATCCACATTGTTGACGTCATCGGCTACTACCGTTACTGAAGTTACTCCGTCCAGGCCAAACAGACTCTGCACGGTGCCAATAGGCATAACCAGCATGTTATTTCCAAATACTTGTCCACTGTCGTAAATACCGATGACCTCTACCGGCGTGCCATTTATGTCGACTGTAGAACCAATAGCAAGGTTGTTCTTATCAGCCAGGGCTTGACCGACTACCATCACATCAGCATCATTTTCATCAGTGGTGAAGTAGCGTCCCTCTGTTATGTCCATGTGTGCGTCACCCATTAACGTCGGGTTCTCAGTGGCAGTATCAAACCCCATAACTATTATGCCCCTGGTGCGGATGACAGGGCCAGCCCCCTGGCCTCCCAGTTCACCTTGCTCGACAGCTGACTCAAGGCTGTCGCCGGTATACTGAGTCTGAACACTTTCCTGTACTGAGACTACGTGGGGGATGTAATTCAATTTGTCCACGTCCTCTTGGGCCAGTGGCTCGCCCCCACCCATCATGCCAAAGCTACCAGCCGACCGCACTGTGATCTCCGTACCAATCTGCGTTCCTATCGACCCTAGTTGATTTTCAGTGGCGCCATGAAGTGTGACCATAATCAATGCCAGCCCTATGCTGACTGACAGAATGGCTACGATCGCACCTGTGCGGAGGGGACTCCGAATCAGATTACGTATTGCTCTGCGAACTACACCCATATGCAATAACCTCCTTCTTTACTAATCGTTGTCGGCCTAAGACGGGGACTCTTCCAGCGTGGCATTAGCTACTTTCTGTACACTCCCACGGTAATAGACAATCTCCACCTGGTCACCGATCTGATGAGAACCTATGGCTGAAATCAGGTCTTCGGCTGTGCTGATATCTTTGTCACCTATCTTAGTGATAACGTCACTTGCTTTTAGTCCTGCCTTATTTGCCGGGCTACCGCTGGTTACACTGGTGATGAGCGCTCCTGCGCTGACTGAGAGGTTATAGTACTGCTGGATAGTTGAGGTAACGGTGGTCACTGCCACTCCAAGCCAGGGGCGAACCACTTTCCCTTCGGTTATTAGGCTCTGCACTACGGGGATAGCAGTATCAGTACTTATGGCGAAGCCAATATTCTCGGCATTGCTGGCGATAGCCACATTGATGCCGACTACCTGCCCTGCCGTGTCTAGTAGCGGTCCACCGCTATTTCCTGCGTTAATAGCCGCATCAGTCTGAATAATGTCATTGAGTACCACACCTGTGTTCTCTTCAATAGAGCGTCCCAGATTGCTGACCACGCCGGTAGTCCAGGTAGGACCTCCCGGCAGGGCCAAAGCATTGCCCACAGCTACCACCGGGTCAAGGACGCTAAGCTGCTCCAGAGAGTTGCTCAGGAAATGTAAGTAGGCAAGATTGCTGGCGTCAATTTTCACTACCGCCAAATCAGTTTGTGCGTCTGTACCCACTACAGTTGCCGCAAAAGCACTTCCGTCGCTAAGAGTTACGGTCACTTTTTGGGCACCCTCTACCACATGGTTATTGGTCACAATATAGCCGTCAGAGCTGATTATTATCCCGCTTCCCGCTCCTGTCTGCGGGACTGCCTGCCAGAACCAGTTGTAGCTCACCGTTTCAGTAACGATGGAAACCACGGCAGGAGCCACCTCTGCTACTAAATCCTGGGTACTAAGCTCGGAGCCAATTCCTTCGTCAATATACAGATATTCTGAGGCGGAACTAGGGGAGTTATCTACGGTGCTGGCAACAACTAGACTAATACCAACTACCAAACAGACAAGTATTATAATGTACTTTAGCTTACTCATTTTTCATACCCTCCTATTATGAAAGCATAGTGCAAGTTCTTATCGACCATTTCCTTTAGTTGAGTGCTGCTCTTTGTATTATTTCTTATTCTCACCTATCCTCCTTTCTATCCTTTTCTACTGTTGGGGATATGTTTCTTCCTCGGATGCTATATCGGTCTTTTTTACTTGATAGGTACATCTCATCTCCTTTTCCAGTTAGTCCCCCATCAGTGCAAATCAAGCTTATCACACCAACATGAACCCACCATGAACTGGGAGTGAACGGCAGAAAAAGCATACAATTGAGCCATTTCATCTCATGTTCATCTTGGTGTAATATAATTTGTTTTGGGAGTTTGTTATGCGAATTTTGGTTGTTGATGATGACCGGCGACTCTGTGCTATCATCAAGCGTGGGCTTCTGGAAGAAGCCTACGCTGCTGACTTAGTCTACGACGGAGAGGAAGGAGAATATTTTGCCGAGGTCAATCCGTATGACCTCATCATTCTAGACATCATGCTGCCCAATAAAGATGGCATCGAAGTTTGCCAGGAGCTTCGCGCTAAGAAGATTAATACCCCCATTCTGATGTTGACGGCTAAAGACACCGTGGAAGACCGGGTCAGAGGGCTAGATACAGGAGCCGATGATTATTTGATTAAACCCTTTGCCTTCAGTGAGCTCCTTGCCCGAGTCCGGGCGCTCCTGCGGCGAGAGGGAACGTCCAAATCGCCAGAGCTTCGGGTGGGAGACTTAACTCTGAACACTCTTACCCGCCAAGTTTGGCGAGGACGAAGACCTATTGAACTGACCACTAAGGAATACGTCATCCTGGAGTACTTCATGCGCCATCCCAACGTGGTAGTCACGCGGACCATGATCGAAGAACATGCCTGGGATTACGACTTCGATAGCCTGTCTAATCTGGTAGATGTTTATATCCGCAGATTGCGGCGTAAGATTGACACCGAGGGGGAGGATAGCCTGATTCAGACGGTGAGAGGAGCCGGCTATCGGTTGAAAGCGCCATGAGCTTCATTCATAGCATCAAATTCCGATTTACCATCTGGTACCTGTTGGTGCTGGCAGTTCTATTGAGTGCCCTCAGTGTCGGGGTGTATTTCTATCTCTCGCGAAGCCTCTATCAGAATCTGGATGATTCGCTGGAACTACGTTCGACGCAGCTACGTAGTATCCCGGCTATTCTGGAAAGTATCAGCCAAGGGGAATTCCAAGAGGAGTTGGGGGAAATCGTCATATTGTACTTTTACTCTGGTAACCAATTGGTGGAGGTGTCTCCCCGAGGGATAAGTATTCCCGTGAGTGACGAATTCATTTCGCAAGCCATTGGTGGCACGAGTTCGTTTACCACTATCCAGACAGCGGAAGGTGAAGGATTGCGGCTCTCGGCCACCCATGTCAATCTCATTACATCGGGACAGACAACATGGGGACAGACACTCAGTAACCAGCCAGCAGCCTTGGTCATTGCTCGCTCGACAAAGCAGATAGACCAGGCATTGGCTGGGTTGGTGCGCACCTTCATCATCGCTGTCCCACTGGCACTGGCATTAGCTGCCGCAGGCGGTATATTTCTAGCCCGCCGAGCGCTTAAGCCAGTAGACAATATTGCCCAGACGGCACGGGAAATCGAGGAAAGTGACTTAAGTCGAAGGATTAATGTGAACACCAAAGACGAATTAGGGAGGCTGGCAGCGACGCTGAATGAAATGATTGGACGATTGGAAAAAGCGTTCCAGCGCCAGAAGCAATTCACCAGCGATGCCTCACATGAGTTACGTACTCCCCTGGCGGTAATTGAAGCCGAATCCACTCTAGCACTCGAGAAGCAAAGATCATCAAGCGATTACCAGCAATCTTTAGAGATTATTTCTCAAGAATCAAACCAGATGTCCTCCCTTATTGGTCAACTGCTTACCCTCGCTCGTGCTGATGCCGGAAAGGAGCAATGGAACTTCGCGGAAGTCGATCTTGGCAGGCTCATCACTAACCTGAGCACGGATGTAGAGGTTCTCTGCCAGGAAAAAGGGCTCAGTTTTCAATTAGGTCAGACGCAGGATTTGGTAGTGAAAGGTGATGAAGCCAGGCTGAGAGAACTGTTCATGAACCTTTTGGATAACGCCATCAGGTATACCCCCGCTACAGGGATTGTTTCCCTCTCGCTTCGCCGCGAAGGGCAAATGGCTGTCGTCGCCATCACGGATACTGGGATTGGCATCCCGGCAGAAGACATGCCTTTCATCTTTGAACGGTTCTACCGAGTTGATAAATCTCGCTCGCGCGCTGAGGGAGGCAGTGGTCTTGGCTTGGCGATATGCCGACACATTGCTGAGGCTCATGAAGGAAAGATAGAAGTGGAGAGCCAGATGGGGGCGGGAAGCACCTTTTCGGTATGGCTCCCTCTTCAGTTCCCATAGTTCTCGCCTGTATCACTAGCTGCTTTGCATAAATATGCTTGCTATAATATGAAAGGAAATATTATGCAGAGGGTCGCTGATTAAATGGATTACTCACTACAAATAGCCAGTAGTGAGCACGCTAGGTACATCAAGGCTAACCTCTATGTCTAAACGTCTGAACATCGACAGTGTCCCGGCTCTAGTCGGCATCGTGGGACCCATTGTGGTGATTGTCGGAGACCTCGCAGCATCTTTATCTATTCCCGGTTACAGCCTGGTCCGCGATTCAGTCAGCAGTCTGGCGTTGACTAGCATAGGCTGGCTACAATCAATTTGTTTTCTAGCTATGGGCTTGCTGTTGGAGATCTTTGTAGCCGGACTCTTTTTCAACATTCGTAGAGCCCGGGGCTTTTATGCCGGCATTGTACTTCTTGCTCTCTGTGGCTTCGTGCTGATGTTGATTGCCGCTTTTCATATGGACCACTCTGGAGCTCCGCCCATTGAAGGAACAATCCACACGATAGCATCTTATGGCCTTGGCTTGTTATTCCCCATCGCTATTTTGTCACTTGCACCCAGTCTCAAGAGCACCCCGAATTGGAAAAACATCTTTATCTATACTCTGATTGCCGGTATTCTAGCCCTGGCTCTGATAATAGGGGCGTTCTTTACTGAGCAAGTTGGCTGGTTTGGTTTGTATGAGCGAATTATAATAGGCAACGCGCTAATCTGGGTGGAGGTAGTAGCAATCCATTTTCTACGCCTGCTACTGAGGCAGGAGCCGAAGCCTCAATCCTGAAGGATTAACAACTGTAAAGCCCTCTGAAACCACAGTACCAGGCCTCGTCTCGTAAAAAATAACAATTGGCAATTGGTTTAATGAGTCACGGTCTGTGGTAACGACCTTGTCACCAGAAAACAGTGGATAAGCTGCCTGTCAAGTTTTAGGAGGTCATTTACAGTGGAATATAACTGGCATATAATATATCATAGCGTTATTATCAATAACTGGCGGGAAATCTATGAATAAAAGTCGTCTTGTGTTATCCCTGTCGATTCTGAACTTGCTGGGCTTTCTTGGTACCGTTGTCGTTAATGGGCTGGCCACTGCCCTCCCCATAAATAACAAAACGACCGGCGAATTATCCGACCTGTATCCAAATTTATTTGTACCAGCGGGGCTGACCTTTGCAATCTGGGGACTAATCTACGTATTACTTGCTATCTTCGTCGTATACCAATTAATACCCTCTGTTAGGAGAGATGCCCAGAAGGTTTATTTTGTACAGAGAATTGGGCTGTTATTTTTTATTTCTAGCATCGCCAACATCGGCTGGATATTTGCCTGGCATTATGAAATCGTCCCCCTATCCCTGGTCCTGATGCTGATACTGCTAGGATGCCTGATAGCAATTTACTTGAGGCTAAATATTGGCAAATCAGAAGCGACGAAGACTGAAAGATATTTGGTGCATCTTCCTTTCAGTGTCTACCTTGGCTGGATTACCATAGCCACGATTGCCAATGTCACCGCTCTACTGGTGGATATCAACTGGAATACATGGGGTCTTGGTGAGCAATTCTGGGCAGTAGCAGTGATTATCGTTGGTATTGCTATTGCATTATCCGTACTCTTCACTCGGAAAGACATCTATTATTGCCTTGTGGTTGATTGGGCATTACTCGGAATACTGATAAAACGACTTTCAGTTACAACGGTGCCCGCTCAAAGCGTAATAGTCGTTACGATTGTCGGCCTGGTGCTTATTACCAGAGAGGTTATAGCTCAACTGATAAGGAAAAAGGTGTATTAGCAAAAATACATGACAACCAGTAAACTGGTCAAGACTATAATCTTTGTTGTGCTGCTCGTCGCAGCTAGCAGCTACTTAGGCAACGTCAGTCGCCAAATCGGACAACTGGGTGATGCTATCTTCGTCTTCTCTATGGATACATTGTATCCCTTCATTTGGCTATTGCTGGCTCTCGTTTTGGTAGCCATTGCTGCTGGACTTGTTGCAGCGCTTGTTCGCCCCCTATGGATATGCTTCATCGCCTTTGCTCTCGCTAGCCTGGCGGTGCTTTTCATTTGGGGACTAAACCTGATAGGTATCGTGCTGGCAGTGCTGTATTTGCTTGCTGGGCTTCTCTACAGTCGAGGTGTGGCTAAGGAGCTCAATGAGCGCATAAATTTCTCGGTACATCCTATCAAGGATAATCAAACTATTTTAGTTATGGTGCTAATAATAGCAGTATGCGTCCTTTTTTATTCCGGGTATGCGGCGCAAATCGAACGCGAAGGATTTACCACACCCCCCTTCATCATCAATATAGGCATGGGGATAGCCGAAGGGCAGATTGAAGCGAGCCCGGACCTTACCCCACAGGAGAAAGAGCAAGCTATAGTCGAATTTAGACAACAGTTTGAGCAACAAATGGAAGACACAATAAAGCCCTATCAACGGTTTATACCCATAGGTGTTGCCCTTATTCTACTGGGGCTTCTTACAACCATCGTTGGGCTCTTCTCATGGTTGCCAACTCTAATTCTGAAAGGTATTTTCGCCATTCTGACTGCCTGCCATGTAACAAGTGTGGTAACAGAAACGAAAGAAGTAAATATGCTAACCATCGACTAGCTTTGAAGTAACGAAATAGGAGTAAACAATGGCTTCTGTGAAGGATGTGCTGGACAAACTCCAGAGCAAAGCTCAGCCAGAGCAGTTAAAAGGAATGGCTAAATACGGGATGACAGTTGAACAAAGATTAGGCGTCTCGGTTCCTGATATGAGAAAACTGGCTAAAGAGATAGGGAGAGACCACAAGCTGGCACTAGACTTATGGAGAACTGGAATAGCCGAAGCAAGGATCGTGGCTGCGATGGTTGGTGACCCTGATAAGCTAACTGAAGAACAGATGGAGAACTGGGTGAAAGGCATTAATTCGTGGGATGTCTGCGACCAGGTGTGCATGAATCTTTTTGAAAAGAACCAATTAGCCTGGAAGAAAATTGTCGATTGGTCTGAGCGGAAGGAAGAGTTCGTCAAAAGGACTGCCTTTTCGCTGATAGCTTGTCTGGCATGGCATGATAAGAAGGCGAGTGATGAGAGATTCATAGAATTGCTTCCTGTAATAATACGAGGGGCTACGGACGAGCGTAACTTCGTCAAGAAAGCAGTCAACTGGGCTCTTAGAAACATCGGGAAAAGGAACCTCAATTTGAACGAAGCCGCAATAAATACTGCAAAGGAAATCAAGCGACTCGACTCGAAGGCTGCTCGCTGGGTTGCTTCTGATGCCATCAGAGAACTTGAAAGTGACGCTATCCAAAGTAGGCTTAGGAGATGAACATTAGTCCATATTGTACAGCTTGGGCAATAGAAGCTTGGATATTGCTCCGCTGCGCCAAAAGATGGATTGTTGCTTCTTAACTCTACAGTATGGCTTGAACATAGTACAAAAGAACTATTGACTGTTCCTCAGATAGCCGTATAATAGTTTCCATGGAACTACTTATGTGCGGAAGGCAAAGTGAAAGAGGCTACTATGAAGTCTTGGGCATTGCGCCAAATGCCAGCGCAGAGGAAATAAGAAGGGCGTATCACATGCTGGCTTTTCAATGCCACCCAGACAGGCATCAGGAAAGTGAGGAATCCCATAAAAAGATGAAAGAGATAAACGAGGCTTATGATATCCTGTCTGACCCGATTAAACGAAGGGAGTATGATCTTCCCCGGGGGTATGGTAGAAGATTGACGAAGTTCAAGAAAGGCAGCAAAGTGAAAATCAGTGTCAATTCTCCTTCACCATATTTCGGCCACACCGGGCTCGTAGATAAAGAACCTGTTAAGGATACCTTTCGCTTCTGGTATATGGTGAGAATGGAGTCCAAAGGTTTTACGACAGTCAGGCGCTTCGCTGAAGAAGAACTTGAGGAACCGGACGACTAGCAGCTAGACCGACCAGTCAGCATTCAGAACGAGTAGCTATCACCCATGTGCGCTTAAGCTTTGTTATTCGTTGGTCACCTCCAGCATGTGCCGGGAAGTGGTGTGAATGCATTCAGGTGTTGTGAGGGTCCGCTTTTAGAGACTGAAATTAGCCAACTGGTGGTACGCAGATCTCCAGGTTTACCCTCTTAACATCGGTAAATTCCTCCTTCATTGTCTTGATTACGGTAGCAATATCATTTGTGTAAGGAAGGGATGTGTAGATGAAAAGACCGATTTTCATGAAGACTCTACGTCTAACGAGCACAGAATCTTATTTGAGCTCCTTTACATAACTGTACACTATTGTCACGAATCTCTTCTATCATAATAGTTCAAAGTTCTGGTCATTCCCGGCAGCTAATGACATCCGCTGCTCCAAAATTGGCAGAACGTTTTTCCTTTTTATGATTCGGTACCAGTCTTCGTAGTAGTAGATTCCCTGGAAGATAATGGCGGAGAGAATGCCGTAAGAGATCTCCGGTGCCAGAATGTAGAAGCTTCTTACCACGAATAGTCCGCCAACAATCAGGGCAAGAAACCAGTGGTGCAGGTGGAGCTGATAGTTCCGCCAGGGGATGATTATTGACCTGACAATTCCCTGTTTACCGTCTTTCCGGCCGCTGAGGCACTTGGTGATGACGAAAGTGATAATCCAGCTCTTGTAGCAGAGTACACCAAGGAAGCAAAAGCCGGCAATCAGGCTGATGAGGACTATCTTCTTCCTCATTCCATCTCTTATGGTAATCCTAAATAGCCCAAAAGTCTATTTGGTATTACCACCTTTTCGCTGGCATTGGGGAAGCTTGGTAGCCTTTACAATGGATGGTTACGGCCATATAATTGGAGGGATGCAAAGGGATGGCCATGGGGTTACCGGGTGGGGTGTTACCACCAGGGGAACGGCGCTAGAAAGAAAGTGCCAGTTTAGAGCTAAAAGGTAGACATAAACTTGAGTAATAACTAAAATTTGGCTTCTGTGCCAGCGTAGCTCAGGGGTAGAGCAGCGGTTTCGTAAACCGCCGGTCGTCGGTTCGAATCCGACCGCTGGCTGGGAGTGATATGAGCAAATTTGTAGATAGATTGCAGGGTCTTTCTAAGTCTTCAACTGCGCCCATAGGTTTTCATCCTTCTGTTTCTGAACAAAAAAGCCCAGCAGTTTTGCTTATTGAGGGGCTGTCCGGGACACAGGTCAAGGGAGCTAAAATCGTGGCTGATGTCAATGTCGATGCCGGGTTGATATTGGACGAGGGCCCAAGCACCAGGATTGTTAAGCAAATGTTGGAAGCTGTGGGCGATGTCCCTCTGGGGGTATTTGTGAAGGGCATGAGCGAAGAGAAAATAAATGAGCTTGCGAGCTTGGGGTGCGACTTTGTGGTTTTTGACATTAGGATACCTGCCGCAGTATTACACAAAGAAGAGGTAGGCAAATTTTTGATGATAGAGCCTTCATTAGACCAAGGGTTTGTTAGAGCCATTAATAGCCTTGAAGTAGATGGTGTGTTTATCAGTAGTAGAGGTGAAGACTCCTTTGTTGCTGTGGAGCATCTGCTTGTTTGTCGAAGGTTCGTCGAGCTCTTAGAGAAGCCGGTTATTATGGCCTTGCCTTCTCTGGTCACGAAGGCTGAGCTAACCAGTTTATGGCAAGCGGGGGTAGATGGCGTAGTTGCTCCCCCAGCACAGTCGGTTGAGACGTTGGCAGAGCTAAAGAAAATGATTGGCGATCTGCCCGGAGGAGCCAGAGGTCGCCGTGCCAAAGCAGGTGTGATACTCCCTCAGTATGGTGGGCTTGTGGCTGAGGAGGAGGATGAGGAACAAGAGGAGATTTAACCTGAATCTGGTTTTGCCCAAAGTAAGTCATGGAGACAAGCCTGGGCCTATTTTTATTATCAGCAGCGGGAATTTCTCTTACTGGCGTTATGCTACCCGGACCAATGACTGCGGCTACCATAGCCAAGGGTTACAGTGACAAACACGCTGGTGCCTGGATTGCAGCAGGGCATGCTGTCATTGAAGTACCACTCATAGCTGTAATTTATTTTGGATTCGAACATTTCATCGACTCTCCCCAGGTGGAAAAGGGTATATATCTTGCCGGTGGCTTGATGCTGCTCTACCTGGGTTTCCGAATGTTTCGAGCTACTGGTGAGGCGCCTGGTGCGGTAGGCGGTCTACCAGCTAGCTCTTTACTGACAGGCATTGTAATTACGGGAACTAACCCAGCTTTTTACATATGGTGGGCGACTGTCGGTGCAGCTCTGGTAACCGGTGCTGCCAAGTTCGGGCTTGCCGGTGTTATTTTGTTTACCACAGTGCATTTGCCTTGTGATTTTGCCTGGAGTGAATTTCTCTCTGTGAGTACATTTAAGTCAAGGCGGTGGTGGACACAGAAGGTACGAAGGATTGTGTTTAGCGTTTGTGCTTTGATTCTAGCTGGCTTTGGTGTCTGGTTTTGCCTTTCGGCGTTTCTATAAACTCAAGGGGCATTCTGGATTGCCTGCAAGTATTTCCCTTCAGTCTTTATAGATGGGGCAATAACCATCTTAACTTTGTGCATTTCTTTGATGGTTCGAGCGCTGCATACTCCCATGCTAGTGCGTAGAGCGCCAATTAAGTTTTGAGTGCCGTCGGTGACGGAAGTAGGACCGAAGAGAATTTGCTCTAATGAGGCAGTAGTGCCAACTCTAACACGTGTCCCTCTAGGCAATGCTGGATGAGAATGAGACATGCCCCAGTGATAGCCTTTTCCCGGCGCTTCTGTCGCTTGAGCTAAAGGTGAGCCAATCATTACAGCGTCAGCACCGGCAGCAAATGCTTTGCATAAATCGCCACCGGTGCGAATACCTCCATCTGTTATCACTGCTACGTATTTATCACTTTCCTTGAGATATGTTTCTCTAGCAGCAGCACAATTCAGAGTAGCAGTTACCTGGGGAACTCCAACGCCGATGACTTCCCGGGTGGTACAGGCAGCCCCAGGCCCCACTCCAACCAGGATGCCATCGACCCCTGTTCTCATTATCTCTAATGCTGCGTTATAGCTGCAACAATTGCCTACTATGATAGGCAAGGACATTTGCTGGCATAGCTCAGGCAGGATAAGTCCTCGATAGCTCTTGGAGATGTGCCTGGCTGTGGTGACGGTAGATTGCACCACGAGTATATCCATCCCGGCATCCCTGGCTATAGGAGCCAACCGTTTGGTGTTGGCTGGAGTTGTAGATGCAGCACAGATGGCACCAGCCTGTTTTATCGTTCCAATGCGTTGGCTAATGAGCTTTTCCTTGATAGGCTCAGAGTAAATTTTTTGAAGCAGGGAAGTAACCTCTTTTTCAGGAGTTTGGGCAATTTGGTTTAAGACCTCATCGGGGTTTTCGTACCTTGTCTGTATACCTTCTAAATTAAGGACAGCTAGCCCACCAAGCTTGTTAAATTTAATAGCAAAGGTGGGGTCAACAATAGCATCCATAGCTGAGGCCAGAATGGGGATGGACAAGGTGTAATTTTTTACGGTAAAGTCTATGTTAGTTTGGTCAGGATTAATGGTTACATCTCCGGGGACAAGCGCAACTTCATCAAATCCATAAGCGCGCTCCATCTCTTTGAGTTTAAGGCGAGGCATTTTTCTTTACTTGAGAAAAGTTGCCACAAACTATACAAGCATGGCGGTCTAAAGTCAAGGAAACTTGTAGATAAAATTATAGCTATTAAGTATAATTGTAGGTCATGCCTGTTCTTTATGTCATTGCTACTCCTATTGGCAATCTGGAAGATATTTCCCTGCGTGCCTTACGCCTTTTACAGGAGGTGAAACTTATTGCTGCTGAGGATACACGCACTACGCGCCACTTGCTTAATGCCCATAATATAAAAACTCCATTGACTAGTTATCATGAGCATAGTAAAAGAGCTAAACTTGATTATTTATTGAATTATCTCGAGAAAGAAGACATGGCTCTAGTTTCGGAAGCTGGCATGCCAGGGCTAAGTGATCCTGGTTACGAGCTTATTGTTGCTGCCATTGAGCGCGGGATTTCTGTGGTACCGATTCCTGGTGCTTCAGCGGTGATTACCGCTTTAGTGGTTTCCGGGTTGCCGACCGACCAATTCCTTTACCTTGGGTTTTTGCCCCGGCGTAAAGGGCAAAGACAGCGTCTTCTCAGCTCAATAGTCGATGAACCAAGAACTATAGTGGCTTTCGAGACCCCCCATCGCCTCAGGGAGGCATTGAGTGATATTGAAGAAATTCTAGGAAATAGAAGACTATCTGTATGCCGTGAGCTTACCAAAGTTCACGAAGAGATTTTCCGGGGCAGAGTGAGCCAGGCTAGGGAGCATTTCGCCGAACCAAGAGGGGAGTTTAGTCTCGTTATTGAAGGTAAGACTCGAGCTTGGTTGAAATTTCAGGAAAGGAGCTAAAATGCACCGTGGTTGTATTGCTATAGGAAAGGTGGAATGTGATGGTTGTCATCGTCCTATTAAATATGGAGAACGCTATCTTTCAATCAACGGGGAAGGAGATGAAAAGCAATGTCTTTGTATTGATTGCTGCCTGAGCCGTGGTTATATCTCATACAGAACGGAGAAAGGAAAGCAAATAATCACCTTTCTCCCCAAGGAATAAAAGTTGGCAATCGTCATTTGAGAGCCTCGGCTCATAGCAATGACACGAGGCAATTTATGATTTACAATAGGCTGACTCTTGGGGAAAGAATTTGAGCGAGCGCATTTTTATCGGTGTTGCCTGGCCTTATGCCAATGGTCCTCTACATTTAGGTCATATCGCTGGTGCTTATCTGCCAGCCGATATTTTTGCCCGCTATCATCGCCTTAAGGGCAATAAGGTGCTGATGGTTTCCGGTAGCGATCAGCACGGAGCGCCGATTACAATTCGTGCTGAGCAAGAATCTACCACGCCACAAGAAGTAGTGGACAAATATCATCGGCAATTTGTCGATTGCTGGAAAAAATTAGGCATCTCTTTCGACTTATTTACCACCACTGGCACTACAAATCACACTCAAGTTACTCATGATATATTCCTCACTTTGCTCAATAGGGGCTATATTTACAAAGATAAAATGCTTCAAGCTTATTGCCCTAAGTGCCAGAGGTTCCTTCCCGACCGCTATCTGGAAGGTACTTGTCCTCACTGTGGCTTCACTAAAGCAAGAGGTGATGAATGTGATGAGTGCGGTAAGCCTTTGAATCCAGGGGAGCTTAAGGACCTTCGCTGTTACCTTTGTTCCACTCCGCCTCGCTCTGAGTCTTCGGAGCATTTCTTTTTGCGCCTTGCTTCTTTTCAGAACAAGTTGACTGACTGGATAAAAGAGCAGACTCATTGGCGGCGTAATGTGCTTGGCACCACGTGGAAATTTCTGGATGAAGGATTAAAGGACAGAGCGGTTACTCGTGACTTGGATTGGGGAGTAACTGTGCCGCAATCAGGCTTTGAGCGTAAACGTATTTATGTATGGTTTGAGGCAGTCATTGGTTATTTATCGGCAAGCAAGGAATGGGCAAAATTGCAGGGAGATGATACCGCCTGGCAAGTTTTCTGGCAAGACGATGCTAAGAGTTTTTATTTCATTGGCAAGGATAATATCTTTTTCCATACCCTTGTTTGGCCGGCGATGTTGATAGATTATGGTAGTCTGAATCTTCCTTATGATG